>Ga0233425_10010794_pt1 | contig 10934 bp, 9 predicted proteins | sample Watercolumn_Towu_2_FD_181712 | JGI IMG/M metagenome (GOLD analysis project Ga0233425, IMG submission 181712) | Freshwater microbial communities from Lake Towuti, South Sulawesi, Indonesia - Watercolumn_Towuti2014_140_MG | ecosystem: Environmental > Aquatic > Freshwater > Lake | place: Indonesia...
TGGCGTCGGCGATGTTCTGCGGATTGCTGCCGGCGTGCTGGACCAACTGCGGCGCGAGGCCCTCGGCGTCCTCCAACAACGCCGCGAGCACGTGCTCCGGCTCCAGTTGCTGGTGGTGATGCCGCGCCGCGATGGCCTGCGCGTCCTGCAACGCTTCCTGGGCTCTCTCAGTGAATTGGTTCAGGTTCATCTCATCCCACTCTTTGTTACCACAGGCACTTTCGCCTATTCATCACTGATTACTGGTTACTGATCACTGATTACTTCCGATAGGGCGAAACACCCGGCTCGCTCCAACGAACGGCCGGGCGTTCACCTTGTGATAGTTCTTTCCGTGGCCGATTCATCCGGCTCGATCTCGTCAGGAGACCTTCACTTGGATCTGCTTCGGCTTCACTTCGGGCCGTTTCGGCATGACGATCTTGAGCACGCCGTTCTCGTAGGTCGCATGGACCTTCTCGCCGTCCACAAGCGTCGGCAGCTCCATCGCGCGATGGAATTTCCCATACCACCGCTCCGCGCGATAGTAGTTCTCTTCCTTCGTCTCGACGCTCTTCTTGCGCTCGCCCTCGATGGTGAGCGTATTCTCGCGAAACATGACGTTGATGTCTTCGAGCTTCATGCCGGGCAGTTCGCACTGGACCACCAAGTCGTCCTTGGTCTCGTGCATGTCCAGCGCGGGCGTCCAAAACGCCGCGCCTTCCTGCGTCCCAAATTCCGGGAACCGGATGAGCGACGTGTTGAACAGCCGGTTCATTTCCTCTTGCAGGCCCTCCAACATCCGGAGCGGCTCTGCCGTTCGATGCCATCTGACTAGTGACATGGTTCTGTCCTCCGATTCTTGATTTTGTTTTCACTTGCCGCAGCCTCGTGCTGCAGACTCACGCATCAAAGAAGCGCAGCACCCATGCCACCAGCTTCAAGGAATCGCAACGTGCTGAAAACAGCCTGAATGTCGGCATATCGCGAAACCCCGCTGCGTCATCTTTTCGCAAATGGCACGCGCAGTTGGGAAGCCTCGCGCCAGTTTTGCCCACACGAAATACGCAGGAAACTTCGTGCCTGCGACGCTGGCATGGTCTGCTAAACGGATCTCAGCGCGCTGTCGAGCCGTTGCCAGAGGTCTTCCGGCTCTTCGAGGCCGATGGAGAGGCGGATGAGATGGCGCGAGACGCCGCACGACTCGGCCCAGTCCAGTTCGGTGTAATGCGCCAGCAGCGTGAACGGACAGGCGAGCGTGAAGACGGTGCCGAGGCTGGGGCCTTTGCAGACGGCCATGCGGTCGTAGATGCGTGGCGAGGCGGCCTCGGCGTTCTTCGGCAGGAAGGTGATGAGCGCGCCGTAACCGCCGTCGGGCCGGCGCACCGCTTCATAAGCGCCGCTGAACTCCCACTTTGGATACCAAACTTTCTCCACCGCTGGGTGCGCACGGAGCCGCTCGGCAACCAAGAGACCGTTAACGTTGTGCTGTCGCATCCGGTCGGGAAAACTGCGCGCCTGCGTGTCGAGCAGCACCGCGTCGTCGCCCCAAAGGAGTTCCTCGTGCTGCGAACGGACGATGGTTTTCAGCACGGCGTGGAACGGCGAGCGCGGATGGCAAATGAGCGCGCCACCCATCGCGTCGCTGGTGCCGAGGATATATTTGGTGAGGCTGGTGGCAATGAGGTCGGCGTGGCGGCTGAGGTCCACGTTGAACGGCGTGGCCACGACGTCATCGGCGACCAGCGGCACGTGGTGCTCGCGCAGCAACGGCTGGATGCGGCTGAGATCGGCCGAGCCGAGCAGCGGGTTGCCGGGAATCTCGCCAAAGCACGCTGCGAGCGGCTGGCGGTGGATGAGCGCGTGCAGGTCGTCCGCGATGGTGTCGAGGTCGTGGAGCAACGTGGCGCCGCGGCCAATCTTCTGCTGGAGCTTCAGCGTGTCCACGTAGGGGAAACCGAGCTGCGTCGTCGGTAGGCCGGGGCTGCGCCGCATCACCGCCCGCAGCGCCTCAAACTGCGCCGTCATGCCGGTCGGCGTCAGGAAAACGTCGTCTTCCGCGCAGTCGTAGAAGCCGGCGAGTTGGCGGCGCAGCGAACGGCGTGCGTCTGCGGCGTCGGCGGTGTCGCCGTGGCCGGCGAGGATGGCTTCGGCCTGGCGCGTGGAAACGATGAGACCGGTGTGTTGCCAGTAGGCTTTCAGCGCGAGCGCGCCGGCATCAGTCGTGACGACACCGTGGACGCCGTCGCGGGCGACGGTTTGGGTGGCAGCGCCGCTTTGTTTGCGAACGAACTCCGCGCACATCGCCGCCGCGCTCGCGGACGGAAACGGCAGGCAGGGTCTGCTGCCGGCGAGACGACCCGCCAGTTCCTGCACCAGCGGATGGATGACGAACCGCGGATAGCCGCAGGTGAGGCGCGCCATCACCTCCGGTGACTTCTCCTCGTAGCCGACCACATCCTGCCAGCGCGGCAGCGCCACGGATACGGCGTGGACGGAATCCGGAATCGGCCGGCCCAGTTCCTCGGCGCGCCACACCGGCTCTCGCAGCAAGTCGCGCTGGCTCATCCGATTACCTCAGTGAGAGCTTGGTCAATGTCGCGGCGCAAGTCGGCGACATCCTCGATGCCGACGGAGAAGCGGATGAGGCCGTCGCCGATGCCAACTTTTCGCCGGATCTCCGCGGGCACCTGCGCGTGCGTCATCGTCGGCGGATGGCAGACGAGGCTTTCGACACCGCCGAGGCTCTCGGCGAGCGTGAAGAGGCGCAGCTTTCGGCAGAACTCCAACGCCTTCTCCGTCGAGCAGTCGAACTCGGCGATGACGATGCCGGAGCCGGCTTTCATCTGGCGTCGGGCCAACTCGTGTTGCGGATGGCTCGGTAGGAACGGGTAACGAATCATGCGGACACCGTGCCGCGTTTCGAGCCAGCGCGCCAGTTCGAGCGCGTTGGCGCAGTGCCGCTCCATGCGGAGGGCGAGCGTGCGCTGGCCGCGCGTGGTGAGCCACGCGTCGAACGGCGACGGCTGCAGGCCGAGCGCCTTCTGGGCGAAGATCATCCGCTTGTGCCACGTCGTGTCGTTGGTGGCGACGATGCCACCGAGGCAATCGCTGTGGCCGTTGACATATTTCGTCGTGGACGAAAGCGAGAGCGTCGCGCCGAGTTCGACCGGGCGCTGGAGGTAAGGCGAGGCGAAGGTGTTGTCCACGACAACCGTCGCGCCGACCTCCGCCGCGACGGCGCTGATGCCGGCGATGTCGAGAATCTTCAGCAGCGGATTGGTGGGGCTTTCGAGCCAGACGACGGCGGGTTTCTGGCGACGGATTTCCTCCCAGTTCGACGGCTGGCTGAGGTCGGCGTAGCGCGCCACGAGGCCGAACTTGTTGAACACGCGCTCCAAGAGCCGGTAGGTGCAGCCGTAGATGTTCTCCTCCGCGAGCACGACATCGTCGCTCTTGAGGCAGGAGATGACCGCCGTGATCGCCGAGACGCCGCTGGCAAAGCAGGTGGCAAACTGCGCGCCTTCGAGCGACGCGAGGGCTTCCTCGACGAGGCGGAAGTTGGGATTGCCGGAACGGGTGTAATCAAAACCGTCCGGGTTGTCCTTCTGGAACGTCGAGGTCATGAACACCGGCGGCATCACCGCGCCGGTCGTCCCGGCGAAGCCGCGGCCTTTGTGAACGGCTCGCGTGCTGAATCCATCCTGGTTTTCGGTTGTCATAGGTTTGGGTCCGTTTGCGGCAATCTCAGATCACGTAGTCGGCTCCGCCAGCGGATTCGCCGCGAAGCTTGTGGACGCGCTCGCAGAGATCGGCCACCGTCACGCACTCCAGCACCGCCACCATCGCCGCGCGCACTTCCTGCATTACGCTGCCAACCGCGGCTTGGACCTCGTCCACGCGGGCGCCGCGCCGGTGAGGCTTGGCAGTAGCAGGCAACGGCACCAGCGCGCGCTCCACATGGCGCAGCAACGCCGCGAGCGTGATCTCCTCCGGAGGCCGGGCGAGCCGGTAGCCACCCGCGACACCGCGCCGGCTCTCGACGAAGCCGCCCGACCTCAGGTCGTTCAGAATCTGTTCGAGGAAACGCTTCGGAATGTCCCGCTGCTCGGAGATCGCTTGAATCCGGACGATGCCGGTGTCGTAAGCCTCGCCCAGCGCGACCAAGGCCCGCAGAGCATACTCACCGCGTAACGAAAGTTTCATGACACGAGGACTGTAGTAATCTCTATCGGGATGGTCAAGTATTAGTTGTATGGTTTCTGATGCTGCAAATACGGCCCAAATTTATCGGCACAAAACTTTCTACTAAATGTCTATTGACATTATGTATCTTCACTGTATCCTGTCGCGGCTTTTTACTTACAACCATGACAAACAACCTGAAATCGCAAAACGAGTTCCTGAAGGAGAGCAGCCCGACGCTTGCCGGCAACATTGCTCAGACGCTCGCCGATGCCGGCGCGGATCGCTTCTCCGACGACGACAACCAGTTTCTCAAATTCCACGGCATCTATCAACAGGACGACCGCGACCTGCGCAAGAGCGGCAAAAAGTTCATCCTCATGATTCGTGTCCGGCTGCCGGGCGGCGTGCTGACAGCCCGGCAGTATTTGCACCTCGACCGACTCTCGACCCAATACGGCAACGACACCCTGCGCGTCACGTCGCGGCAGGCGCTCCAGTTCCACAGCGTCCTCAAGTCGAACCTCCGCGCAACGGTCAAGGGCATCAACGACACGTTGCTGACCACCATCGCGGCTTGCGGCGACGTGGTCCGCAACGTCATGGCCCCGCCCGCGCCGGCGAGCGATGCCGTGCGGGAACACATCCTCGCCGAGGCGCGCAAGCTCTCGGACGCGCTCGCGCCGCGCACACCAGCTTACCACACGATCTGGATTGACGGCCAGGAGCTGAACCTAAACGACGAGAAGGTGAAGAACTTCGTGGACCCGCTCTACGGCAAGTCGTATCTGCCACGGAAGTTCAAGATCGCCTTCGCCGTCCCGCCGGTGAACGACGTGGACGTGCTCGCCAACGACGCTGGGCTGATCGCCATCGTGGAGGACGGGAAACTCGCTGGCTTCAATCTCACCGCCGGTGGCGGTATGGGGCGCAGCCACGGCAACGCAGAGACTTTCCCGCGCGTCGCGGACGTGATCGGCTTCCTTACGCCCGACCAAGTGGAGCAGACGGTGCGCGCGGTGGTGACAATCCATCGCGATTTCGGCGACCGCGTCAACCGCAAGCACGCGCGTTTGAAATACGTCCTCGCCGACCGCGGCGTGGAGTGGTTCCGCGCGGAACTGGAGCAGCGTCTCGGCTTCAAGCTGGCTCCAGCGCGGCCGTTCAGCTTCACGAAGCAGGGCGACGCCTTCGGCTGGCACCAGCAGGCTGACGGCAACTGGTTCCTCGGCTTGTTCGTCGAAACCGGCCGCATCAAGGACACCGAGCGACGGCAGATGAAAACGGCGTTGCGGAAGATCGTCGAGCAGTTTCGCCCGGAAGTCCGGCTCACGCCCGGCAACAACGTGTTGCTGGCAAACGTGCGCCCCGACCAACGCGACGCCATCACCGCGCTACTCGCCGTCCACGGCATTTCCGTGGCGCGCCAGGGTTCCGCCGTGCGCTGCGCCTCAATGGCGTGCGTGTCGCTGCCGACGTGCGGGTTGGGGCTGGCTGAGAGCGAACGTTACCTGCCCGACTTGATCACGCGCATCGAAGGTCTGCTTGGTGAGGTCGGCCTCGGCGACGAGGAAATCGTCATTCGCATGACCGGCTGCCCGAACGGTTGCGCGCGGCCCTACATGGCGGAGATCGGCTTCGTCGGCAAAGCGCCGGGCAAATACCAAATCTACCTTGGCGGCAACGAGGCCAGCACGCGCCTCAACCGCCTTTGGAAAGACACCGTGAAGGACGACGACATCATCGCCGAGTTGCGCCCGTTGCTGGTGCGCCATGCACGGGAACGCCGCCCCAGCGAGCGGTTCGGCGACTGGGTGGCGCGCGTGCTCTGGGCCGAACAACCCGCAACCAACTGAACAACCATGACTCCCGATCAAATCGCCAAAGCCAACGCCGAGTTACACGACAAGTCGCCGCTCGAAATCACCCGCTGGGCCATCGCGCAGAGCGGCGGACGCGCCATCGTCTCGACGAACTTCCGCCCCTACGAGGCCGTCATCCTGCATCTGGTCACGCAGGTGCAGCCGGACATCCCGGTGCTCTGGGTGGACCACGGTTACAACCGCCCCGCCACCTACAAGCACGCCGAGCAACTTCGAGCGATGCTCAAGCTGAATCTTCAGGCCTACATCCCGCGCATCACGCGCAAGCACCGCGAGGCGATCCACGGGCCAGCGCCGCAGTCCGACGACGAGGAGGGGCTGAAGAAGTTCAGCGCGATGATGAAGCTGGAGCCGTTCCAGCGCGGCATGAAGGAACTCGCTCCGACGGTCTGGATCACCGCCCTGCGCCGCACGCAGAACGCTGTCCGCGCCGGCCTCAATATCGTCATGGCCGACCCAAACTTCGGCGCGCTGAAGGTGAGTCCCGTCTTCTACCTCACCGATCCCGACATGGAAGCGTATCTCCAGAAGCACAACCTGCCGAACGAATGGGACTACTTCGATCCCGCCAAGGCCGACGAGAAACGCGAGTGCGGCTTGCACACGGCGTGGGGCGGCAAAGTGCTGAAGAACTGAACGCCGTCTTGCGGGTCTCCTTCAATGAACAGCTATCATCTCGACCATCTTCAGTATCTCGAAACCGAGGCCGTCCATGTGATGCGCGAAGTTGCGGCGGAGTTCGAGCGGCCGGCGCTGCTCTTCTCCGGCGGCAAAGACTCCATCTGCATGTTGCGGCTTGCGGAAAAGGCGTTCCGCCCGTCGGACATCCCGATGCCGCTCTTGAACATCGAGACCGGCCACGAGTTCCCCGAACTCATCGAGTTCCGCGACCGCCGCGCAAAGGAACTTGGCGCGAAGCTCATCGTCCGCACCGTCGAGGACGTGCTCGCGCGCGGCCTCGCCACGGCGTCGCCCGGCGAGGTCAGCCGTAATCGCCTCCAGATTCCCGCGCTGCTCGGCGCGATCGAAGAGTTCCGCTTCGACTGCTGCATCGGCGGCGCACGGCGCGACGAGGAAAAGGCCCGCGCCAAGGAGCGGTTCTTCAGCTTCCGCGACGGCTTCGGCCAGTGGGACCCGAAGAACCAGCGCCCGGAAATCTGGAACCTCTACAACGCCCGCCTCAACCCCGGCGAGAACATGCGCGTCTTCCCGCTCTCCAACTGGACCGAGATGGACGTGTGGGAATACATCCGCCGCGAGAAGCTGGAGGTGCCGAGCATCTACTTCAGCCACGAGCGCGAGTGCTTCCGCCGCGGCGGCCAGTGGCTGCCCATCCCGCCGCCACACTCCAACAACGGTCATCCTGATCCGTATGCCGGCGCGCGCCCCAAGCCGAACGAGAAACGCGCGAAGCTCATCGTCCGCGTCCGCACCATCGCTGACATGATCAGCACGGGCACGATTGAATCCCGCGCCGACAGCGTGGACGACATTATCGCTGAGATCGCCGCCGCCCGCGTCACCGAGCGCGGCTCTCGCGCCGACGACAAAGTCAATGAAGCTGCGATGGAAGACCGGAAGAAAGCCGGCTACTTCTAAACCTCGCTTTCACCCAAACATCTTCACGACACGACCATGCCAGTTCCCGCTCATCATCCCGTTGACATCCTGCGCTTCAACACCTGCGGTTCCGTTGATGACGGCAAGTCCACGCTCATCGGCCGGCTCCTCTACGATTCCAAAAATCTGATGGAGGACCAGATCGAGGCGCTCGAGCGCTCCGCCGACATCACGGGTGGCGGCCAGATCAACCTCGCCAACCTCACCGACGGCCTCCGCGCCGAGCGCGAGCAGGGCATCACGATTGACGTGGCCTATCGTTACTTCGCCACGCCGAAGCGGAAGTTCATCGTCGCCGACACGCCGGGCCACGTCCAATACACCCGCAACATGGTCACCGGCGCCTCCACCGCCAACCTCTCCATCGTCCTCGTGGACGCGCGGCAAGGCGTCATCGAGCAGAGCCGCCGCCACACCTGCATCGCGTCGTTGCTCCGCATCCCGCACCTCGTCATCGCGATCAACAAAATGGACCTCGTGGACTGGAGCGAGGAGCGGTTCATCGAAATCCGCGACCAATTCGAGGAGTTCCTGCCGCGGCTCGACATGAAGGACGTGAAGTTCGCGCCGATCAGCGCGCTCAACGGCGACAACGTCGTCGAGCCGTCGCCGAAAACTCCGTGGTATACCGGCCCGACGCTGCTCGGCCACTTGGAGAGCGTCCACATCGGCAGCGACTGGAACCTCAACGGTTTCCGCCTGCCCGTGCAGTGGGTCAACCGCCCCAACAACCCAACCGACGCGCGCCTCCACGACTTCCGCGGCTTCAGCGGCCAGGTCGCCGGCGGCCTCGTCAAGGTCGGCCAGAAGGTCATGGTGCTCCCCAGCGGCCAGATCAGCCGCGTGAAGGAAATCTGGACCTACGACGGCCCGCAGAAGGAAGCGTTCTGCCCGCAGTCCATCACGCTTGTGCTGGAGGACGACATTGACGTAAGCCGCGGCGACATGATCATCGGCGCCGACAATCTCCCCGGCGCGAGCAGCGACCTGCACGCGAAGGTTTGCTGGATGCACCCGCGCCCGCTCCAACGCGGCCGGAAGTATTTCCTCAAACACACCACCCAGACCGTCCAGGCCGTTGTCACCGCGATCGAGGGCCGCATCAACTTCGCCACCTTCGAGTCCGAGCCGGACGCGCCGGAGCTGGCGCTCAACGACGTCGGCGAGATTCGCCTCAAGACCGCCAAGCCGCTCATCTACGACGGCTACGCGACGAACCGCCTCACCGGCTCGTTCATCCTGATCGAGCAAGGCACCAACGCCACCGTCGCTGCCGGCATGCTCTTCCCGCCGACGGAAGCCGTGAAGCCCGAATACACCGACTTCTCAATCTAAGCCAGAGCGGCGAAACAACTTTTTCGGTGTTGCATCGGCGCGGGGGGCGCATAGGATTCGCGCCATGAAACTTGCCCCGCGTTTCCTGGCCCTCGCCTGCCACACTGTTTCCATTGTTCTCATCGCTGCCGCCGCTTTTGCCGCCGACGCGCCGCCGGGATTTGTCTCGCTCTTCAACGGCAAGGATCTCACCGGTTGGACCGTGCCGGAGAACGACGGCGGCCACTGGAAGGTGCTCGACGGCGTGATTGATTACGACGCGCGCAGCGAGGCCAAGAAGGACAAGAACCTATGGACGGAGAAAGAGTTCGGCGACTTCACGCTGAAGATTGACTGGAAGATCAAGGAGGTCCACGGCCTCTACAACATGCCGGAAGTGCTGCCGGACGGTTCCCATAAGAAAGGCCCCGACGGCAAGGACATCCTCACCCCCCGCCCGAACGCTGACAGCGGCATCTATGTGCGTGGTTTTCCGAAGGCGCAGATCAACATCTGGTGCTGGCCCATCGGCTCCGGCGAGGTTTATGGCTATCGCATGGACAAGAAGATGCCGCCCGAAGTCCGCGCCGGCGTGACGCCGAAGGTCTGCGCCGACAAGCCCGTCGGTCAGTGGAACACTTTCGAGATTACGATGAAGGGCGACCGCCTCACCGTCGTGCTCAACGGCAAGACTGTCATCAAGAACGCGCAGCTTCCCGACGTGCCGCCAAAGGGCCGCATCGGCTTCCAGCACCACGGCAGCTTCGACGTGAAGAAGAACGAGTATTCCGCCGCCGCCAGCCTCATGCAGTTCCGCAACGTGTTCATCAAAGAATTGAACTAACCTCCAACCCTGAACCGAAATATGAAAAAGCTGATTCCGTTGTCCCTCCTCCTCTGCCCGATCCTCGCCTTCGCCGCGCCTGTCGCCAAGAAAGACAGCGCTGTCAAGCCGCCGAAGGGATTCACCGCGCTGTTCAACGGCAAGGACCTCACCGGCTGGTGGGGCGCTTCCACCGAAGACCCGCGCAAGTGGATGGCGCTCTCGCCGGAGGAGTTCAAGAAGAAGCACGACGCCAGCCTCGAAGACATCGCGCAACACTGGCGCGTCGAGAAAGGCGAACTGGTCAACGACGGCAAGGGCCTCTACGTGACCACTGAGAAGAACTTCCGCGACTACGAGTTGCTGATTGATTACAAGACCGTCGCGAAGGCCGACAGCGGCATCTACCTCAAGGGCGTGCCGCAGGTGCAAATCTGGGATTGGACCAAGGAAGGCGGCAAGTGGAAGATCGGCGCCGACAAAGGCTCCGGCGGCCTCTGGAACAACTCGCCCGGCGCGCCCGGCAAAGACCCGCGCGTCCGCGCCGACAAGCCGTTCGGCCAGTGGAACCACTTCCGCATCGTCCAATGCGGCTCGCGCACGTGGATATGGTTCAACAACCGGCTCGTCGTCGAGAACGCCATCCTGGAAAACTACTTCGGCCGCCGCAAGCCGAACGCGCCGCCGCCTGCCGCGACCGAGCCGATTTCGCCGATTCCGCCCGAAGGCCCGATCCAACTCCAGACCCACGGCGGCGAAATCCGCTGGAAGAACATCTTCATTCGCGAAATCCCCGCCGCCGAGGCGAACAAGTGGCTTCGCGGCAGCGACCCGAAAGGTTTCAAGCCGGCCTTCAACGGCAAGGACCTCAAGAACTGGGCCGGCGCGGTGGACTGCTGCGACATCAAGGACAAGGCGCTCGTCTGGAAGGAGAAGAAGGGCGGCACGCTCTTCACCAAGGAGCAATACACCAACTTCGTCGCGCGGCTGGAATTCAAGCTGCCGCCCGGCGGCAACAACGGCCTCGCCCTCCGCTACAGCGGCCAAGGCAACTCCGCTTACGACGCCATGTGCGAGCTGCAGGTGCTCGACGACAACTACGAGAAGGTGCGCGGCAAGATTGACCCGCG
>Ga0233425_10010795_pt1 | contig 10933 bp, 10 predicted proteins | sample Watercolumn_Towu_2_FD_181712 | JGI IMG/M metagenome (GOLD analysis project Ga0233425, IMG submission 181712) | Freshwater microbial communities from Lake Towuti, South Sulawesi, Indonesia - Watercolumn_Towuti2014_140_MG | ecosystem: Environmental > Aquatic > Freshwater > Lake | place...
TTCTGCCTGAATCTGCTACGCCGCAATCAGCAATACAACGTTGGCATCCGAGCCAAGCAAAAAGCCGCCAGTTGGTCACACCAATACCGCCTCTCTCTCCTTAACTTCTAAATGCGTTCACCGTGGCGGATACGGGCTTGCAGAATACAGGGCAGTCTGGTTTGATACACGTACACATGCTGAAACTCGAATTCCCGGATCATTTCAACGTCGTGGAGCCGTTGGTTGACTCGCATCTGGCCCAAGGACGCGGCAATAAAGTCGCCATCCTTTGTGGCGACGAAGCAGTCACTTACCGGGCCTTGTACGAGCGGGTCAACCGCGCGGGCAACCTCCTGCGCAACCTCGGTGTCCGCATGGAGGAACGCGTCGCCATCCTCGTGCCGGACTCGCCGGCGTGTGTGTACGCCTTCTTCGGCGCCATGAAAATTGGCGCAGTTTCGATCCCGATCAACACGAACCTGCTTCCGGAAGATTACGAGTACCTGCTCAACGATTGCCGGGCGCGGGTGCTGATCGTTCACTCGTCGCTCCTCAGCAAGATCACGGAAATCCAGACCAAGCTGCGGTATGTAGAACACATCGTCGTCACCGGCGACTCGGCGACGGAAACGCTGAGTTTGGAGAAGTTGATGGCCGAGGCGTCCCCGAAACTTGAATGCGCCGACACCCGCAAGGACGACGCGGCCTTCTGGCTCTACAGTTCCGGCACCACCGGCTCACTCAAGGGAACCATCCATCTTCACCACGACATGATCGTCGAGGCCGACCTCTACGCCCGCGGAACCATCGGTCTGGAAGAGTCGGACGTGTCGTTCTCGATTGCGAAATTGTTCTTCGCTTATGGCCTCGGAAACGGCCTCTATTTCCCATTGCGCGTTGGAGCGACCACCATCCTTTTGCCAGAGCGGCCACTGCCGGATGCGGTCTTCGAGACGCTCGACCGGTATCATCCGACGGTGTTCTATGGCGTGCCGACGAGTTACGCCGCCATGTTGCACGCCGCGGAGCACAATGGCCGCTCCAGCCTTGGCCGCGTCCGAATGTGCATCTCCGCCGGCGAGCCGTTGCCCAAACCGATCTTCGAGAAATGGCACAAACGTTTCGGCCTCGAAATCCTCGACGGAATCGGCTCCACCGAAATCCTTCACATCTTCATCTCCAACCGTCCGGGCCGGGCGAAAGCGGGCAGCACGGGAGAACTCGTCGAGGGGTACGAAGCCCGCATTGTGGACGAGGAGGGCAAAGACCTCCCCGCCGGCGAAACCGGCACGCTGTTGATCAAGGGCGACAGCATCGCCGCCGGCTACTGGAACAAACACGAAGCAACCCAAAGGACTTTCCTGGGCGAATGGATCAACACCCACGACAAGTTCCACCGGGACAAGGACGGCTACTTCTGGTACGCGGGCCGCACCGACGACATGATGAAAGTCAGCGGCCTCGCCGTCTGGCCGGCGGACGTTGAGGCGATTCTGCTCCAGCATCCTACCGTTTTGGAATGCGGCGTCGCTGGCGTGCCCGACGCCGACAAACTAATCAAGCCGTGGGCGTTTGTTGTGTTGAAGAAAGGACATCAGCCGTCCGACGAACTCGCCCACGAGTTGCAGACGCTTGTCAAGACCAGCACCGCGCCGCACAAATACCCGCGCGTGGTCAAGTTCGTGCACGAGCTTCCCAAGACCGCCTCCGGGAAAATCCAGCGTTACAAACTCCGCAAGATGGGAGCGGCCGAAAGCCACCCTAAAACTTGAGCAGCGCCGACGCCCACACGAAACCAGACCCGAACGCCACCAGCAACACGCGTGTGCCGTCTTTGACCATCCCGCTTTTCCGCGCCTGATCCAGCGCCACCGGCAGACACGCAGACGCCATGTTGCCGTAGTCCTCGACATTCATGAACACCTTCTCCTTCGGCGCGCCGACCTTCGCGACAACCGCTTCGAGCATCCGCAGGTTCGCTTGGTGCGGAATCAACACGTCAATGTCGTCCAACGTCAGCCCGTTAACCTTCAACGACTCGAACGCGGCCCCCGACATCCCCGCAACCCCGTTCTCAAACACCGCCTTGCCGTCCATTCGGAAGTGAACGCGCCCCACCTCGACATCTTCCTTCGAGATGTAAACCGTCCGCCCCGACCCGCTGCCCGGCGCGGCGGTGTACAACGCCTTCGCCCCGCTGCCGTCCGCGTGTAAGATCGTGGACAAGATGCCGCGCTTCGGATCGTCTGACGGCCCGACCACAACCGCACCCGCGCCGTCGCCGAGCAGGATGCCGATGTTGCGTCCGTCGTAAGAGCCGTCAATCCGTTTCGACAACATCTCTGCACACACGATGAGCACGTGCCGATACGTGCCCGCCTTGATGAAGCTGTCCGCAATCGCCATCCCGTAAATCAGCCCCGCGCACTGCTGACGAATCTCGATGGCCGGAATCCCCGGCAGACCGAGTTTCGCTTGCAGGAAGAACGCCGTGCCCGGATCCGCGTGGTCCGGCGTGATCGTGTTCATGATCAGTAGGTCAATGTCCTTCATCTGCAGCCCGGCATCCGCGACCGCCGCCTGTGCCGCGAGGACTCCGAGGTCGCTCGCCGCCGTCTCCGGCGGCGCGTGCCGGCGACGATGAACACCGGTACGCTCGACGATGAACTGATTCGAGGTGTCCATCATCTTCATCAAATCGAAGTTGGTCACCACTTTCGGAGGCACGTAGTGCCCGGTGCCGAGGATGCGGGAGGTGATCATAATCGCGTTCTGTCTAAAGGTAGGGCGCGACCGCCGGGCGCGCCGAGTCGTTTCGTTGCGGAAACAGGAAGCGGCGCGCCCGGCGGTCGCGCCCTACCAGCGCCCCTTGGATGGGAACAGTAAAGTTGCACTAGACCTGCTCCGGGATGCCCGCGTGTTGGAGCGACTGTTTGATAAGCAGCCCGCAGCTCTTCTGGAAGAAATCCAACGGCATCAACTGCGTCTTCGCAAACACATCCGAGCCGAGTTCTGCCGCGAGCGCAGCCGACGACTTGCCGGCTTTCGTCTCGTCCACGATCCGCTGGTGATACGCTTCGGTCGCCGCGAGCACGCCGGCGAAGTAGGCGGCGACGTCGCTCGTGCCCTTGATCACCGCGTTGTGACTCAGGCAAAGCACCTCCGCGTTCAACGCCGCCAGTTTACGAATCGACTCCAGCGTGGCGGCGTAGCTGCTGAAATAATTCGGCCACCACCAATTCTGTTCTGGCAGATAGTAGCCGGTCACGTCGGAGACGATAAGGATTCCCCGGTCCGGTTCGTGGAAACTCAAGCTGCAATCGCTGTGCCCCGGTGTTTCCAGCACGGTGAAGCTGCCAACCTTGTCGCCCGCCTTCAGCACGCGGTCCACGGCAATCTTCATCTCCGCCGGTGGTTGTGCCTGATCAGCGGCGGTGAGGGAACCCGCCTTCTGGAGGGCGCCGGTCAACATCTGGTCGGTCTTGCAAAAGAACGAAACCGCCTTCTCGACGCCTAGGGTCTTGGTGGCCAGCGCCGAACCCGACACCGTGATGCCGGGGAACAGTTTCCGAAAAACCGGCACGCCCATGACATGGTCCGGGTGCGCGTGGGTGATGACCAGTTGCTTGACCGGCGGGATGCCGTGCGCCGTCATCTGGCGCGCGATCACCGGCACGACCGAACTGATGGCGGTCTCGAACATGATGTCTTGAAAACAGAACACCGGATACTCGAACGTGCCCAGCATCCAGAAATTTTTGCCGATTTCCGCCGGGGGATTCTTTATGAACATGATTCGTCTCCTGATTTGATTTTGTCCAATGCAAACAACGCCGCGCCGAACGCGCCAATGTGTTGAGGATCGGGCGGCACCATCACGGGTTGTTTGAACGCCTCGCCGACCAGCGTGGCGAGGTAGGGATTGTGCGCTACCACGCCGCCGGACATGACGAGCGCGCCATCCGCCGTGCCCATCTCCATGATCCGTTTCACCACCGACCGGAACGATCCCTTCACGATATCCTCGACCTTCTCGCCCGCCCGAATCTTGGCGAGGATTTCCGTCGCGGTGAACACGGTGCAGAAACTGCCCAAGGTCACTTCGTTCGTGGAGCGTTCCGCCAGTTCGTTCAGTTCCTCGACCGGCAACGCGAGCCGCAGCGCGATCTCCTCCAGAAACGACCCCGTGCCGGCGGCGCACTTGCGGTTCATCTTGAAACTGGTCCGATGGCCGTGGTCGTCGAGATGGATGAACTTGCTGTCCTGCGCGCCGATGTCAATCAACGTCATCTTCCGTCGGACATGATGCCACGCGCCGCGACCGTGACAGGCGATCTCTGTCGGACGTCCATCGCTCCACGGCACGTTGTCGCGACCGTAGCCCGTTGAGAACGTGTGATAGATGTCGGCGCGATTCAGCTTGGCGGCGGCCAAGGCGTCAGCCAGATTCTTCTCTGCGGCTTTGGCGTAATCCACGCCGGAGCGTGAGATGGACTTGGCGATGGTCTGCGCGTGCTCGTCAATGATGACGAGCTTGGCCGTGGCCGCGCCGATGTCTATGCCGCAAAAGAATTGCTTGTTCATGGAGTGGCAGCGGGTTGAAACACTGGCAATGCCAGCGCGGCAGCGGCTTGTTTCATGCGGGCATCGGTGGTCACCAATTGGCCGGCCTTGGCCAGGAGCGCGCTGGCCAGATGAATCGCATCCAGCGTCCGGAGCGAAACAGGATGACGGTGACGGTAGCCGGTTTTCGTGACGTGCACTGCTTTTGTCAGCACATCATGCCCCAGCGGGATCAACAACCATCGCCCGCCGTCGCAATCGGCGTTGAACTGCTTGTAGAGTCGTTCGGCGGCGCCGTTCTTGAGTTCGCCCCGAAGTTCCTTCTGGCAGAACGCCGCGTGCAACTCGGCGACGAGAATCTCGCTGGAAACCAGCGGTTCGGTTGCTTGGCCGGCCAAGGCCAGATACGTGGCGGAATCCGGTTCGGGCGTGTACAGTTTCAGAACGCAGGACGTGTCCCAGTAGTTCATGCGCGCTCAGCCCGCAGTTCATCGAGAATCGCGGCGTTATCCGCGGCGGTCTTGCCGGTGGCGCATTCCCGATGAAGCGCCCGCAACTGCCGGACCCAGCCGGCCATGTTCGCCGACGGCGGACTGGTAATTGGCGTGAGCCGGACCTTGGGGGTGCCATGCACGGTGATGATGACCTCCTTGCCACTGGCTGCTGCCGCCACCAGTTCACTGAGGCGCGCTTTCGATTCTCTGAGGGTCTTAATCATGTGACTACTGTAGTTTCACGACCGAAACCCGTCAACATCGTTTACCGGCTCGACGCTCTCTCCGCGAGTTGCTCGACGAATGCTTCGATGTTGGTGCGGGCCTGTTCTTCGGAGTAGAGGCGCAGGTCGTTGAGGTCGCCGTGAACGACGAGATACGGCTTGTGCAACTTCTGCTCAAGGCGCTGTGGCATCTGGTAGCGATTGTTCGAGTTGTTCGGGCAGGTCTTCGCGTCGTGGTAGAGGATGCCGTCCACTTTGTACTTGGCGACCATCTCTTCGATGTACTTCTCCTTGCGGTCTTCGCTGCGGCAGATGAACAGCCGGCAGTACGCTCGGGCCATGCTGCGGAACGGATCATCGGGATCGAGATCGTCAAAAATCCAACTGTTGCAGTACGTCGAGGCTACCACGGCCGTCTTGAGGCTCTGGAACTGCGTCGAGAGGTCGCGCAGTTTGCCCCAGATCGGCATCCCTTCCCAGTAAATCCGGAACTTCTCGCCATCCACGGCGGCAACGCCGTTGGCGACGAATTGTTGCAGTTCCGCCAACAGAGCTTGGTAATAGTCCACCGCGTCCTGCGTGCCGCGCAACACGACGGCCGGGCCCATCTGGATGGTGCCATCAAAAAACGTCAACGGCGCCGGGCAGTTGGCGGAGGTTTCGAGCACCGCTTTCCACAACACGGTGCATTGCTTGGACAATGTCATCACAGCGCGCAATTTCTCCGGGTCGAACTTCTGCCCGGCGACTTGTTCCAGCGCCGGAATCAACGCCTCGATCTGGCGGGCCACGTCTTCGATGATGACGCCATCCAATTCGCCGAGCGAGCGCGGCGTGTGAATGCCGACGCACGGCACATTCCACTCGCGCGCATAAAACTGGAACCAGTCCTTCACGTCGCGGCATTGGTTCGTGTTGAAGACGAGAATGTCCGCCCTGGGCGGCCCCGGCAGCTTCATCTTCTGGAACGGACTTTCACCTTTGAGGTACGACCCGATGTCGCTCGTCAGGTACGAACAGATGTCGGGCGAGAACCCGCGCGCGTTCGCCAGCGGAATGAGGTCGGGCGCCATGCGCGTCGCGCCAAGCATCGCGCCGTGGTTCTCGGGGAAATAGACGTTGAAGCCAAGCGAGCGCAACAGTTCGGCGGGGCCGACGCTGGTGCACCACGCCGTCTTCTTGCCTTGGGCAGGACCGGTCGTCAGCTCGGTGTAATACTTGCCCATGATGGCCTTCATCTTCTTTGTTGCTTCGAGTTCTTTTCGTTCAGTTGCCATAGTTGTCTTTCTTTCTGTTTAGATCGTGAGCGTACTTTAGCACACCTCCCCGCCAATCGGGAAACCCCAAGCCCAGCACCGTTGCCACATCCACGTCCGACTCCCGTTGGACCACGCCTTCCTTCATCAAATCAACCGCCTCGCGAATCATCCGCTCCACAAGCCGCTTGGCGATTTCCTCGCCGGTGAACTCGCGCGGCGCTGTTCGCAATTCCCGGAGAATCTGCGCCGTCACCTCGCTGTCGTGCGGCTGACGGTCGCCCTTCTCGTAACGATAAACACCCGAACCCGTCTTCTGCCCCAGATGTCCGCCCTCGACAAGCTTCGTGACCACTGCTGGAGTCGGCCCGTGACTCGGAAACGCTCGGCTCATCACCTTGGCGGTTTTCTCTAAAATATCCAGCCCGGCCATGTCAATCAATACGAAAGGCCCCATCGGAAATCCGAACTCCACCATCGCCCGATCAATCGCCCGCGCCTCCGCTCCTTCCTCCAGCAGCCGGAACGCCTCGTTCAAATACGGAACGAACATGCGATTCACCACGAACCCTTCGCGGTTCCGAACCAGCACCGGAGTCTTACGGATTGCCTTGACGAACCCCAACGCCGTGGCCGTCACGCTCGACGGCGTCGCGTTGCGGTGAATCACTTCCACCAGCGGCATCCGGTGCGCCGGGTTGAAGAAATGCAGCCCGACGAGCCGTTCGGGGTACTTCATTCCCTCGGCGAGATCGTCGAGCGAGAGAGTCGAAGTGTTCGACGCGATGATCGCATCCGCCCGGCAGACTTTTTCGAGGTTGACGATGACAGCGCGCTTTACCGCCACGTCCTCGAAGACCGCTTCGATCACAAGCTCGGCCTCCGCCAAGTCCTCCCAACCCGACGCCACGCGAACCAATCTGAGCAACTTCTCATCGCGCCCGCGGATTTGCTTCAGCGCTCGCTCGACAGCCGCCGCGTTCTCGTCGAACACCACGACCGGCACACCGGCCATGATGAGCGCCTGTGCAATACCCGCGCCCATCGAACCCATCCCGACGACCCCGGCTCTGGCAATAGTGTGGGGCAGGTTTGCAACCTGCCCATCTTTTGACAACGGCTTGGCAGGTTGCAAACCTGCCCCACATTGGCGGATGGCGAAGAACATGTAAATCTTGTTCCGCGTCGCCAACGTCTTCATGCAATCGGCGAACCCAGTCTGCTCCGCGCGCAACCCGTCTTCGTAGGATTCCGCTTTGACGGCAGCGAGAATTCGTGATGGTGCGATGAGTTCCGGCCGTGTTTCGGCTGTCGTGAACTCGCCTTGGACAGCGCGATTTCGGGTGCGGACAATCGGCTTGTTAATCCAGTCAAACTCACCAATCGCATCAATCAATCCCAGCGCCAACGCTTCCTCAGCCTTAATGGCGTCGCCGTTAAGCAACATCTTCAATGCGGGACCGGCGCCGATCAAACGCGGCAGCCGTTGCGTGCCACCGGCACCGGGGACGATGCCGAGCTTTACTTCGGGCATCGCGAACCGGCTACCGGGCGCGCAGACGCGGAAGTGACACGCCATCGCCAATTCGAGCGCACCGCCCATGACGTTGCCGGCTACCACGGCGGCGACGGGTTTGGCGGAGTCCTCAATTTCCTGAAACGCTTCCTGAAACGTTCGCGAAACTTCCACCGGCTCTTTCTCCCGAAAGAGATTTATATCCGCGCCGGCGCTGAAGTGACGGTCGTTGCCGGTGATGATGAGGCCGCGGACGGCGGGATCGGCGTTGGCGCGGCGGACGACGGCGCGGAGTTCGTCGAGCACGGCAAAGGTGATGGCGTTGACGGGCGGAGCGTTCAGCCGCAACACGGCGATGTCGCCGCGTCGCTCGTAGTCAACCAGACTCATAACTCCAGCACGAGCTTCTGCGAGTCGCGCGCGCAGTCGTGGTACATCTCGAAGGCTTTCTCCGCCTCATCCCACCGCATCCGCGGCGTGACCGCCTCGCCGAGTATGCTGGCCCGGCCATCCACCATCATGTCCATCGCGACTTGGAAGAAGGGCGCGCACTCGGGTCCGACAGAGCAAATCATCTTCAACTCGCTGCGGAACGCCGCGTACCACGGGAACACTTGGTCGTTGTGGTGCGGCATCCCGAACACGAACAACCGGCCATCACGCCGGAGCAAATAGACGCTCTGCGCGAGCGCTTCTGCTGACGTGGTGGCGGTGGCGACGAAGTCGAGCATCTTGCCGCCGGTCAGTTCGCGCACGACATCCACGACCTTTTCCTTCGACGCGTCAATCACCGCGTCGGCTCCGAAACGTTTGGCCCACGTCAGACGCCAGTCGAGAATATCTGTAGCGATCACCTGACGCGCGCCGAGTTGACGGAGTACATGAATCCAGATCAATCCCATCGGCCCCGCACCGATCACGGCGCAGCGTTGGTTGATGACGTTCTCGGTCTGCGTCATCGCACGCAACACGGTGGAAAGTGGTTGTGCCATCATGAATGCCGGGATGTCGGGAGCGTCCTTGGGCAACGCGGCGATGCCCGGCGGTTTCGCGCGGAAAAATTCCGCGAACCCGAAGTACCCTTCCGGCTGTGCCAGTACCAGTTGTCCGACTTTCCATTCTGGACAACGCGACTCGACGATGGTGCCGATATTCTCGTGTCCGGCCCAGCCCGGTGGGTTCTTGATATTCGCGAAGATTCCGTCGCCGGCGTACTGGCCCATGTTGCTACCACACAGGCCGACCCATTTGCACTGCACCATCACGTCCCCGTCCTGCAACGTCGGCATGGGCACGTCCACAAAAGCGATCTTCCGCGGCGCAACAAACTGAATGGCTCTCATAGGTGGCCACCATACAAGGCAGCCAACCGACGGTCAAGCTAACGCCCGCGCAGTGAAAATGCTCCGGTTTTGTTCCGGTGGCGCTCGTTCAAGTTTGACTACGAGCACCAACTCAAACAAAAGCGATGTCTATCCTCCAATGCTGATCTTGATCAAACCAAAGGAGATGAGTTCCTTGAAGAGTTCGTTCACCTTCGCCTCCAGTTGATCCTTGTCGAAAGCAATATGACCAATGTCTCTAAAGTTCGTCGGAAAACTCACCAACTTCTCTTTGAAGATGATAATCCTGTTGCCGTAGAGCACTGAGGCAGCCCCAAGCTCGTACACAACGTTTTCGCTGGGCTTCCAAACAGAACTGCCATTTGCATCCTTGAATTCTGTATCCGCAGTGAAGATTAGAATTGCCGCGCCGCAGTCTTTCATGACGTCTGCCACTTTCTCTGAGATTGGGCGGAACTCATTCGCTTCTTCGACTGCAACGCGGAAGGGAATTTTGTATTGGCCCAGTAGGTTCTTCAGTTGTTCAAGCGGCTGCTTGTTAGCCCCATGACCAATAAATATGCCGTTGGACGGCTTCGGTTGCGGTCGTGTATCCGGAAGACACTCAGAGCGAACATCACCGGTGATTGTCAGCGGCGGCTCGTCTTCTCCATTGTGTTGATCCGGTTTGTCGGTCGCCGGTACCGCCACCTGCGGCATTTCGGTGCTCAACCAAAGACCGGTCGCCGCCTCTTTTACCATACCGGTGAACTTAATGTTGGTGATAAAGACTCTAACACACACCGCCGCATGTTCTCGGGGGACTTCGAACTCGCGAACAACCGTGTTTTGGAAGAACACGTCATCGGGTAGCTTCTTTCCTCGCAAGTACTGAAAGATGTTTTGGAATGTCACTGGACTCAGTGCAGCCTCATTCAGTGCCTGCCTTCGATCTTCTTCACTTGTGGGTTCGACAATCCTTCGCCCCAAGTCTGTCAACGCCACGCGCTCTTGATTGTAACTGCCGGTTGTTAGGCCGTACTTGATTGATGACGAAAGCAGTGTGCGGAATTCTGAACTGCCGGGACTGACACCGACAGCAATGGCTGTCTCAGTGGGTGGCAAGGGCTGGCTAGAATGCTTCTCTGCCAAAGCCGTTGGAACTCTTAACGCTTCTTCAAGAGTATGCTTCGGAAAATCACTCTTGATCTTGCCTCGCTGGCCGCTGCTCGGTACTTGTGACGCTACTGGTTTTACTGACTGTTTTTTCACAACTCCTCCTTGGAGTTAGTGCTGACGGAAGGTAGCCCACCCGTCAGCGATTTCTATGTTGCTTTCAGTCAGCGCGTGGCTATACTAACACTCGGCTAAAGAGTTAGCGCCCAGCGCTGACGTACTTAGTGAGGGGTTGGAAAGGCTACTTTCCAGCCCCTCACGTTTTTGCACCGCCTAGCAGCTTGTCGGGCTTAAGACAATGAGAGAGTGTGTGGAATCGAGAGTTCCGGGACTGTCATCCACAATGGTGTCTCGATTTTGACCAAACCTTTGCTCCGGTCACACCTCCGCAGTCTCCACC
>Ga0233425_10010796_pt1 | contig 10932 bp, 9 predicted proteins | sample Watercolumn_Towu_2_FD_181712 | JGI IMG/M metagenome (GOLD analysis project Ga0233425, IMG submission 181712) | Freshwater microbial communities from Lake Towuti, South Sulawesi, Indonesia - Watercolumn_Towuti2014_140_MG | ecosystem: Environmental > Aquatic > Freshwater > Lake | place: Indonesia...
CGGCCTTCCTGGGCGCGGGCAAGGCCGTCAAGCTCGACCTGAAGCCGGGCGAGGGCGACCTGCTGGACGACGCGCTGGTCGACGAGGTGCTGGGGCTGGTGGCGCGCTACGGCCTGGCCGACGGCGACCTGTGGTTCAACGCCGCCCTGCACCACCTGGGCGAGGGGGGCTTCCGGCGCCTGGCCGAGCGCCACCCCGGGGCCGTGCGCCAGTGCCCGGTCGACTTCGTGGCCCCGCTGGTCCTGGGCGCCCCGGACCTGGCCCATCACGTGCTCGAGCAGCTTCGCGGCTGGGGCCTGACGCGCTTCAGCCTCAGCTGGAAGACCGAGACCCGTCGCCGCGTGTTCGGCGCCCTGACGGCGTGGGGATATGACATCAACGTCTACAACGTTCCCGATTTGGAGTCCTTTCTCAAGGCGGCGCTGCTGCTCCCGGCGTCGCTGACCGCAGATTTCCACGGCGCGGCGTGGAGGTTCTGACCCGGCCGGATCAGTTCGAGGTGGGACGAAGCAGGGGCGCCAGGCGCCGCGCCAGGACGGCCATGGTGGTCCGGATGCCCTGGGGGTTCCAATGCCGGTCGGCCAGCGTGCCGGCCGCCGCCCACTCCTCGTCGGGGGAGACGTCGAGCAGCACCACGTCGCGGTGGGCCGCGTGCCAGGCGTCCACCGCCTGCTGCTTGGCCTTGTCCTGATCGGTGACCGGGAACGCCCGGTCGAAGTGCGACGCGTCGCGCAGGTCGACCACCACGGCCAAGCGGTTGCCGCCGGCCGCGCCGCGGAAGGCTTCGAGGTTCCTCGGCATCACGCAGCTCTCGTCCCCGCGGCCGCACGGTTCCTCGGCGCCCAGCAGGCGATCCCAGACCAGCTCGAGGTGGGCGGCCACGAACAGGCGGAAGACCGGGTCCCACAGCAGGCGCTGGCGCCGCTCCTCGATGCCCGTGGGCACCATGGCGTGGTGCCACGGCGCATAGACCACGATGAGATCGGGCCGCAGCTCCACGCGCGCCCGGTGGACCAGCGAGACCAGGGCGTTGGTGGCCTCCATGCCGATCGCGTAGGTGTAGACGCGGGTGTCGAGGCCCTGGGCGGTGCGCAGGCTCTCCTCGAGGCGCACGGCCGGCGCCTCGTCGTCGGCCACCCCGGAGCCGTAGATCATCGAGCAGCCGACCAGCGCGATCACCGGGACCCCGGCGGGGCGATCACGGCCCGGCTTGCCCCGCATGCCGAACTCGTTCAGCTCGATGTGCGGGCGCCCCGGTTCCTGCTCCAGGATGGCGGGGCCGGCGGTCCCGCGGCGGGCGTGCCAGGCGCCCAGCCAGGTCCCGTAGGCGTCCAGGCCGGCCAGGAGCAGCGCCAGGGCCAGCGGGCCGCGGATCCAGGCCGACCACCGCGCGGGGCGCCGGGCGCCGGCCACGGTCAGCACGAGCCACGCGACCGACGCGCCGAGGGCCAGCCACTCCTCGGAGCCCCAGGCGCCGCGTGCCCGGTGCACGACCAGGGCGCCGGGGAGCCAAAGCAGGCACAGCCCCCCCACGGCCGAGCGGACCACGGCCAGGGCGTCGCCGAGGCGCGAGCCGGGTCGCGGGGTCCTCGCGGCGGCCGTCACGCTCGTCGACATGGGCTCCTCCTGCCCGGGCGGCTGCGATCGCCACTTCCTGTGGCGCGAAACGCCTTCGCGAATGCTATACTCCATCTGTTGTCCGGAGGGCGAGATGACGCGGCGGATCTACAGCTGTCCCCACTGCGAGGCCACGCTCAACCCCAACGTGAAGATCGTGCTGACGGCGGCCAACCGCGGTCACCGCGGGCTGGTCCTCCTCAGCCCCACGCCGGGCAACTACGACCTGAAGCAGGCCGACGACCTCGACCTGCGCCCGGGCGACGTGGTCGACCTGGTATGCCCCATCTGCGGGCACGACCTGGCCTCGGAGGTCAACCCCTGCCTGGCCGAGGTGAACTTCCGGCTCGAGGGCGGCATGCGCGGGCGTGTCGACTTCTCGCGCAAGGTGGGCGAGCATGCCACCTACGTGGTCACCCGCGAGAACATCCGGCGCTACGGCGAAGACGCCGACCGCTACTCGAACAGCTTCTTCTTCGGTTCAGTCGACGATTGACGCCCGCCAGCGCGTCCACGCCTCCGCCTGATCGGGCAGGAGCGGCGGCGGATCGCGCCAGTCGGGGCGCAGGCCCGGCCACGCCAGGCCCGTCGCGTGCGGGAGCGCCCAGCCCGGGGTCGAGGGCCGCGCGGGCAGGCCGGGGCCGCTCGGCTCGGGCGTGAAGTCGCTCCACTCGTTGGCCCGGTTGTAGGCCAGCAGCGCGCCGCCCGCCACGTCGAAGGGCGCCTCCATGTCCACGCCCGCCGTGCCCACCCCCAGGTACAGGATGTGCGGTCCCTGCGTGCCCGGGTAGCCCACCGGGCTCTGGGCCAGCGGGAAGAAGGCGCCGGCGAAGGGCTCGAGCGCCACGCTGGTCGTGCCCGCAGGGACCGTGGGATAGGCCCCCGGAGGCAGCTGGAGCTGGCCGTGGTAGCCGAAGGGGCCGCTTGGCGCCTGGGTCCACAGGGCCGCCAGCGAGATGGCGTGCGTCAGGGCCAGGTCGGCCCCCAGCGCGGCCTGCAGGAAGCCCGTGATGGCCGCCGGGCTGCCGCTCGGCACGTCGAAGATGCGCCGGTAGCCCACGACGCCGTCGTCCAGCTGGGTCATGACGTACGTCCAGAACAGGTAGGCCAGCGCGTAGTTCTCGTACTGGGCGTACGTCCAGTGCACCAGCGACAGGCCGCCGGCGATGAGCCCGCTCGCGTCCCACTGCAGCATCTGGAGGGCCATCTCGTTCTGGCCGTAGACCACGTGCACCGCGCACTCGGCCAGCCCTTCGTCGTGGTACTCGAAGTAGCCGTCGTCCAGGCCGTGGTTGGCATGGTAGAGCAGGTGCTGGTACTCGTGGGCCATGGTGGTGCCGTAGTACCAGTCCCCGAAGGAGGGGTTCAGGTGCAGGAGCTCCATCTCGTTCGAGTGCAGGCCGTAGCGCGCCAGGGTGGTTGCGTCGGGGTACTGGTTCAGGGGGTTGAAGTAGCCGCCGTAGTCGCCTGAGATGCCCAGGATCACGATGCGCCCGTTGCCGTCGCGGTCGGGCGGCTGAGGGAAGACCTTCGCCATGGCGAGCGTGATGACCTGGTCGAACTCGTCGGCCAGGGACGCGGGGTCCTCGACCCACTCGCCGGCGGCCTGGTAGACGACCACGCGCTCGCCCACCGCCACCCGGGTGGCGTGCACGCTGGTCTGCGACCAGGTCTCGTCGTCGGGGTCGCTGATCCAGAACGTGGTGGAGTCCGCCGCCACGGCGCTGCCCGACAGCGCGTCGCCCGTGGGGGGCGTGACGGTGGCGGTGTAGGTCACGCCCAGCTTCTGCGGCGAGGTGGTCAGCGTGGTGCGGCGCGCCGCGGCGTCGTAGGACACCTTCGTCACGGCCAGGCCGCCGTGGTCGGACGTCAGCGCGTAGGTGCCGGGCTGGGACGCGGCGTCGGCGTCGGGCTCGCCCTGGAAGGTCACGGTGAGCGTGGTGCGGTCGGGGGCGACCACGGCCCCCAGCGGGCCCCAGGCGCGCGGCTCGTGGGCCAGGGGCGCCGGGTGGGCGCGGATCCAGGCCTCGGTCACGTGCACCCAGCCGATGGTGCGGCGATCGTGGGTGTAGCTGACCCAGAACGAGCCGTCGGTGGGGTCTTCGGCGATGGAGGGATAGCCGTAGCTGCCGCCCTGGGCGACGCACGCGTCGAGCACGTTCGCCACCGCGCTCCAGGTGCGCCCCTCGTCGTCGGACAGCGCCACGGCCAGCGGACAGCGGCCCGCGACCGAGTTGTTGAACGTCAGCGCGACCACGCCCCGTCGCGCGCGCACCATCTCGAGGCTGGCGCTGGAGTTGGGGATGACCGAGGCGCTGGCGGCGCCCCAGGAGCGGCCGGCGTCGCTCGAGGCCATCTCCCACGCGTACTGGGGCACCACCGGGTTCGTGTTCCTGAGCAGCGCGAACGGCGAGCCGTCGTCGCGCTCGATCACGGTGGGCTGGATCTGGTGGGGGTGCGCCACCAGGTCGGCCCCCGCGAAGGGCACCTCGAGCCAGTCGGCCACGAAGTCGTCGGCCGAGATCAGGAACGACGGCACGTACAGGGCCTCGTCGTAGGTGGGCAGCAGCAGCTCGCCCGTCGTCAGGCGCAGGGGCTTGTTGCGCGTCATCCAGCCCAGGGTCTCGCGGATCGTCACGGGCGCGCTCCAGGTGGCGCCGCCGTCGGGGCTTCGGATCGCGCGGATCTTCCCGTCATCCCAGGTGTCGCCGTACAGGGTGACGAAGAAGAGCACGAGTTCGCCCGTCTTCTCGGAGCGCCACAGCACCGGGTTCCCCTCGGCGCGGCCGGGGTCGTCGTAGAGCACGCTCCAGGGCTGCCAGTCCCGGCCTGGTGGCTTCGCGGCCCACAGCACGCGCGAGTCCTTCGACTTCTCGCCCTTGCCGTGATACCAGGCCACCCGCACCGTGCCGTCGGCCTCGACCCACACCGACGAGCCGTGGTGGTTGCAGCCGGTCTGCAGCACCTCGCCGGTGTCCCAGTCGAGGCAGGGGATGGCGTCCAGGGGCACGATCAGGCCGTGCTCGTTCAGGGGGTCGGTCCTCACCTCCTGGGGCAGGTCGGCCGCGGCGTCGGCGGCGGGATCGGCACCCGGATCGGTCGCGGCGTCGGGCGCGAGGTCAGCCCCCGTCCCCGGATCGGCCGGCGCCACCTCGACGATCTCGTGCCCCGCGTCCGTCCCCGCGGGGTCCGCGCCCCCGCAGCCCGCCAGCGCCGCCAGCAGCCCGGCGACGCCCCACGCTCTTCGCGCCCACGCCCCGCGATCCATGTGCACCCTCCCCGGCGGTCGTCGGCATCATACGGAACTTCGTCCGTCCCGGCGAGCGGCGCCGGCGTTTGACAGGACTCGCCCTTTTTGGGTATTCAGTTGCGGCGAACGGAGTCGTCCCGCGCATGCTGTCGCCCTGGCTGCTCCTCTTCACGACGCTGCTCCTGTCGAGCCCGGCCCTCGGCGAGGCACCCGCCGGCCCGCGTCCCGCCGCCCCGGCCCAGGCGTCGCCGGCCCCCGCCTCGCCCCCTCCCGCGGTGGTCCCCCGCGCGCCCGCGCCCGCCGGCATGGGCGAGGAGTTGCTGGGTTCGGTGTTCCACCCCTGCAGCCCCGAGCTCTCGTGGGCCGACGGCGTGCGCCAGGATCTGGCCTGCCCCGAGCTGAAGCCCGTGCGCGCGCTGCTTCGCCGCGTGCTGCGCTCCGAGGCCGGCCTGGTGCCCGCCGCCCGCCGCCTCGACGAGCTTCGCCGCGCCCGCATGGTGCACGTGGCGCCCGACTTCACCTACACCCCCTGCCTGGCCCGACCCGACCCCCGGCTCACGCTCACGGTCTTCCTCGACTTCGACTGCGGCCCCTGCCGGGCCTTCCGCTTTCGCCTGTACGACCTGGTGAAGCGCTACCCGGTGCGGGTGTGCGTCAAGCAGTTCCCCACCGGCATCCTCGAGCGCTTCCCCACCGCCGCGCTGGCCGCGCTGGCCGCCTGGCGCCAGGACGCCTGGCTGCCCATGTTCGAGGCCATCTACCGTCGCGGCGGCGACCTGGACGAGGCCGGGGCGATCCGCCTTGCCAGCGACCTCGGTCTTGAGGTACAGCGCTTCCGCGCCGATCTCGAAGCGCCCGAGGTGCAGGCCGTGCTGTTGGGCGACGCCGCCGAGGGCGGGCGCCTGGGCGTGCAGGGCACGCCGACCGTGGTCGTGTCGGATCCCGGCGGCGACGAGCTGTTCACGGACTTCGAGGTGCTGGAGGACTGGGTGGCCACCCGCCTGGCGACCCCGCCGGCACCCGGCAACGACGAAGGGAGCGATTGATGCACGAGACCCCCATCAGCAAGGTGCGCGACCTGTCGCTGGCGGCCGCCGGCAAGCTCAAGATCGAGTGGGCCGAGAGCCGCATGCCGGTGCTCATGGCTCTGCGCGAGAAGGGCATCCGCGAGCAGCCCCTGAAGGGCATGCGCGTGGCCGGCTGCCTGCACGTGACCAAGGAGACCGCGGTGCTCATCCGCACCCTCAGCGCCGCCGGCGCCGAGATCTCGTGGTCGGGCTGCAACCCCCTGTCGACCCAGGACGAGATCGCCGCCGCCCTGGCCGCCGAGGGCTTCAGCATCTTCGCCTGGCACGGCATGAGCCGCGACGAGTTCTACTGGGCCATCGACCGCACCCTCGACTTCAAGCCCACCCTGACCCTCGACGACGGCGCCGACCTGATCGTCAGCGTGCACACGCGCTTCCGCGACCTGGCCGCGGGCATCATCGGCGGCACCGAGGAGACGACGACCGGCGTGCACCGCCTGCGCGCCATGGGCCGCGACGGCAAGCTGCTCTACCCCGTCATCGCCGTCAACGACGCCGAGACCAAGTGGGACTTCGACAACGTGTACGGCACGGGCCAGTCGTCCCTCGACGGCATTTTGCGCGCCACCAACGTGCTCTTGGCCGGCAAGGTCTTCGTGGTCGCGGGCTACGGCCACTGCGGCCGCGGCACGGCCCTGCGCGCCCGCGGCATGGGCTCGCGCGTGCTGATCACCGAGGTCGACCCCATCCAGGCCCTGAAGGCCACCCTCGAGGGCTTCGAGGTCGCGCCCATGGACCAGTGCGCGCGCGAGGGCGACATCTTCATCACCGCCACGGGCATGAAGGACGTGCTGGTGAAGCGCCACTTCCAGACCATGAAGGACGGCGCCATCCTCTGCAACACCGGGCACTACGACTGCGAGATCAACATCCCCGAGCTCGAGGCCCTGGCCTCGTCCAAGCGCGACATCCGCGACGACAACGAGGAGTACGTGCTGGCCGGCGGGCGCCGCATCTACCTCTTGGCCAAGGGCCGCCTCGTGAACCTGGCCGCCGCCGAGGGGCACCCCAGCGAGGTCATGGACATGAGCTTCGCCAACCAGTACCTGTCGCTCTGCCGCCTGGCCAGGGACGGCAAGGGCATGAACAAGGACGTCTACGACGTGCCCGAGGGCCAGGACGAGGCGCTGGCGGGGCTGAAGCTGTCGACCATGGGCGTCTGCATCGACCAGCTCACGCCCGCGCAGATCGCCTACCGCGACGACTACAACGCGGGGACGTAGAAGTCGCGCCGTATCATGGTTGCGGCCCCGCAGCCCCGGGATTCAGGACACACCGGAAGCCGATACCGGCGTCGGAGTACTCTGACGCTAGCCCCTCGCGGTTCGCGCTGTGCAACTGGACGAGCATGCTGTCGAACCCAGAACCGCCTTTGAGGACGCGGCGACCGCCCGCGTAGGGGGTGGGCCCTTGAGGATCGCTCACCAGGGAAGCCTCTGAGCCATAGTAGCCCTCGTCGTAGATATCGTTGACCCACTCAAAAACGTTGCCGCTCATGTCGCAGAGGCCGTAGGGGCTGTTCCCCGCGACCTTCGAGCAGACCTCCTGCGCATAGCCGCAAGGGGCCCACGCCACCATGTCGCAGGAAGGAGGGAGATTGCCCCAGGGGAACAGCCGCCCGTCGGTGCCGCGCGCTGCCTTCTCCCACAGGACTTTAAGGATTCAGCCCGCATTCCTGGACGAATACCTCTGAGATTCAATGAGTTACGACAGATCGGCCTGTAGGACCCCACTGGCGTCGACGTGGTGACCGAAAGCAGATAGGACTTCGGCCTGGGTCTTCGACGGGGTCTCGAGTCGACGCTGGGGCTTGCTGCGCCCGTCGGTGAGCGTGAGCACGGAGTGCAGGCGCCGCATCTCCTCCATGACGTCGGCGGCGGTTCGGTTGAGGCCTGCGGCGCGCAGGCGGAGCTCGATGCGGCGCAGGTAGGTCATGGCCGCGACGCAGGTGAACAGGTGGCAGCGGATCTTGCTGTCGGTCCAGTGGCGGATGGGCCCGATGCCGACGAGGTCGGGGTCGTTGCACTGGCGGAAAAGGTCCTCGACCTGCCAGCGATCGAGGCTGGCCTGCACGATGTCGGCGGTGCTCCAGTCGGTGTTGTCGGTGAGGATGATGTTGCGCCCCAGCGAGGCCAGCTTGCGCGCGACGCGGTAGGCGTCCTTGAGGAAGCTCATGGTCAGGCGCCCGCCCTCGTGGGCGAAGGACAGCGTGTACAGGTCGGAGGGCAGGTGGAGGCGCTCGCACACGCGCAGATAGCGCTCGCGGATGGCGTCGGGTGAGCGCCACTGGGGTGCCTGCGCCCGCACCTTGGCGCGCATGGCGAGCAGCTCGTCGCGCACGACGTCGAGCTTCTGCTCCAGCGTGTAGGCCTGCTTGCGGGCCGTGCGCGGGTTGTGCGTCACGATCACGGCGCGGTCTCGGCCCCAGAACTCTCCGGTGGTGCGGTAGGCCAGCATGCGGTCGTCGGCGTGGTCCTCGTCCTCCAGGCGGCGGTTGCGCTCGAGGTCGAGCGGCTCGAAGCGCGCCAGGGGCGTCAGCGCCAATTCGTCGGCGAAGTAGGTCGAGTAGGTGGTGACGAAGTGCACCTGGGGGTGGGCGTCGAGCCAGGCCAGGTTGTCCTCGGCGTTCATGCCCTTGTCGAACACGACCGTGAGGCGCTCCTTGGTGCAGTGCAGGCCGCATACCACGCCGAACATCTCGTCCATGACCTGGCCGAAGAGCTTCGAGTCGTGCAGGTTGCCGGGGTAGGCGCGGTAGTAGAGCGGCAGACGGCTGTCGCGCGCGACCAGCAGTCCCAGGCCCACCTGCCGCAGCGTGTCGCGCCCGTGCTTGTTCTTGCCGCGCCGGGCCAGCGCCGAGTCGGTGTGGCTGGCCATGAAGGTGTAGGTGTTGGTGGTGTCGAACAGCACGCAGTCCGCGGAGGGTGACTCCACCTCCCACACGCGGGCGAAGAAGCGCCGCGCGATCTGCTCCAGGTCGTGCCCGGAGACGCGATCCCACTTCTCCCAGTAGCGCTGGCTGGTGAGCGCGGCCACGTCGACGGGGCGGATCTGCTGGATGGCGGTGCTCGCATACCACCCCGGTAGCGCGGCCTTGCTCACGGCCTGCGCCATGCGGTTCCAGACCGCGTAGAGGAAGTATTCACCGACGGATGGACCGGTCTCGCGAGAGCCCGGAGGGACAACATCATCGACGAGGCGCGCCAGGTCGATACCCTTATCGGCCTGGGCGGCGAGCCACAGGGCGCCGAACTCCTCGACCTTAAGCTGCCGGGGCTCGCTGTCGACCGGCCCCTTGGCCAACTCGGCGACGCGCTCGGGGGAGCCGATGTAGATCTGGGAGACGACCTTGGGCTTGCCATCGACGCGGGCGATTTCCCGCACGTACAGGTAGGGTCTTCCCTTCTTGGTCTTCACGTGGAAGTGCGCCATGCCGGTACGATACCAGTAGGGTCTTACATGTCAAGAAGAAATCGACGGTGCCCTGCGTTTTTCTGGAGGATTCTTCCGTGAGATGGCTCCGGCCGGTGGGGTCCTACGCGCGCCGAGGCAAATTTACTTCAAATATCAGTGAGTTACGCCAAGTGCCGGAGCCGAACTCTTAAGGTGCTGTCTGGAAGCTGGTGACTTTCCGGGGGTAGTCCTCGTGGCGACGAATTTAGCGATGGATGGGCGCGCGTCCGCCTGGGACAATGGGTTGCGCGTGTGAGCCGAAAACGGCCGATCGGCTGGACTTCTATTCTCGTCGGGTCGAGGGATCGTGTCGTCGAAGGGGGTTCGCTCGTCACCAGAGGACCTCGTGGTCGGCCTGTTGGCGCGCCTCCGCGTGGATACGACGAACGCAACCACAGGGCGGTGTCCGGCGCCCTAACATCGCGCACCGTCACGCTTGCAACATGGATCTGTCCTCGCTACGTTGCCTGCAAAGAGGTGGATAGGGGGAATGGTGAAAAAGCGTTCGATCGGGTTCTTCGGGTGCGTCCTCGTTTGTATCGGAGCGGTGGCTTGCAGCAGCAGCGGTAGTTCTGGAGACTGCGCCATGGACGGCAGCATGTCCTATTGCAAAAAGGCTTACGGGTTCAAGCGCTCGAACGCCATGGGTGAAGACGCCGACCAGAACGGCCTCGCGCTCCTGGCTCTAGAGTCCGTGACCCTCGATGGCTCGTGTGGAGGCGTCTCGGAGTGTCACTGCCTCTACACCGTGGAGGTTCGCTCTGTCAGCGTGGCCGCACCCGGACTTGCAGTCGGAGACCGGATCTCGTTCTGCACTCACTGCGGCGGGGGTACCGGCGTTCCGTCAACGTTGTTGCCGTCCACCTTGCTCATCGGCGAATCCAGCCGTACGTCAGTGCAGTTCGGATCGTCGGAGTGCCGGGCCATGACCGTCCCTGAAGGCGCGTCGACGGCGTGGTTCTTCGGGTTCTGGTACATCGGCGAGGCAGGACTGGACGACGCCTCGACCGCATCGTTCTACGACCCGTTGCTCAACGATGACGTCGATCCTGTCGCGCTCACGTGGGACGAGTTCCAAGAGGTCTGGAGTGGTCTCAGCGACTTGCCCGAAGTACTTCTACAGGGCGACCCACCCAACGAAGTCTTCGAGTCGTGGCAAGGTGCGTGCGAAAGCCGGCTTGAAGCCGTTACTGGGATTCCCCCGTCGACTTGCGAATAAGCGTATCCGCTACTCGCCGAACACCCGCCGCTGTGCCTCCCACGCCATCGGGATCGACTCCGCAAGCGTGGCCAGCGACAGCCCGGACGGTTCATCCGGGATGATGATCTCCTTGCGGTTGCCGCGCCGCTGGAGCTGCATGGGGATCACGATCACCACCCGGCCGTCGCGCTCGATGACTTCGGGCAGCGCGGTCGAGGGGCCTGTCCCGAGCGCGGTCGAGGGCTCAGTTCGCGGTCGCATCTTCCTCCTCCGGGTGCAGCTCGGCCACCAGCGAGTACAGGTCATCGGCGCGGAGCGCGATC
>Ga0233425_10010797_pt1 | contig 10932 bp, 5 predicted proteins | sample Watercolumn_Towu_2_FD_181712 | JGI IMG/M metagenome (GOLD analysis project Ga0233425, IMG submission 181712) | Freshwater microbial communities from Lake Towuti, South Sulawesi, Indonesia - Watercolumn_Towuti2014_140_MG | ecosystem: Environmental > Aquatic > Freshwater > Lake | place: Indonesia...
GGAAGTGCCGGGGTGATGCGTCACCTCACAAGTTCTGTCGTGAAAAGCGACGGAAGTGCCGGGGTGATGCGTCACCTCACGAGTTCTGTCGTGAAAAGCGACCGAAGTGCCGGGGTGATGCGTCACCTCACGAGTTCTGTCGCCGTGGGCGACCTGCGGAGCAAGACCGGCATCCCGGAACCGCTCAGTTCAGCAGCACGCTCAGCGTGAAGTCCCCCTCGTCCACCACCGTGACGCCATCGACAAAGAGGTAGTAGGTGCCCGGAGCAAGCCCCGGAATCGAGAGATTCCCGTTGGTGGAGCAGGCAAGCTGGAAGCCGCCGGAGCAGCCCTGTCCCCGCAGGATCAGGACCGAAGCAAACGGGGCGCTGAGCGTGACCGTGAGATCGTCGTTTACGTCGGTCGCAGCAAAGGAGTAGACCACGTCCGAAACCCCGTCACCGCCGCACGTGCCCTTGTACTGGTCCAGTCCCCAATTCGTCGTGCCGAGGACCTGGGTCGGATTCGGCCCTGCATTGATTGCCTTTGCCGTGCCGCATGTATCGTTGGAAGGAAGTGGTGACGGGATCAGCTCGACGGTCAGGCTGAAGTCGCCCTTCTGCCCCGCGCTGTCCGAGTCGACCACGACGTAGTATGTGCCGGGATCGAGCTCGGCCGTGGTTGCCAGAGTCGTGCCGCAGGCCAGCACCTTCTCGTTGCCGCACGGGCTATCCAGCACGTACAGCCTCGGGCTGAACGGAGCCTTCACCGTTGCCTTGATCGTCGTCCGCTGGTTGATCGTGGCAGAATAGACCACGTCCCCGCCCCCTACCCCGCCGCACCCCGGCGGAGAAAGGTCATCCAGCGCCTTGTTCTCCCCCAGCATGTCCTCGGTGGTGGCGTTCACCTTTGCCGTCCCCGACTTGAAGACGAGAGCTTGAGCCCCCGCACAGCCGTCGTTGGCAAAAGGCACAGACTTGGAAGCGGGGTCCACGAGGTAGACGTAGTAGAGGATCTTCCCCCCGCTGGCACCAGTGTTCTTGAACTGGAGGGAGTGCTCCCCTACCCCCCAGTCGATGACCTGAGAGATGTCCAGCCTGCCCGTGGCCCACGGAGTCGTGCCGTCACTTCCCCAGGACGTCCCGGTCCACGCCGGCGCCCCTACGGCCTGCTGGTCGCTGATCGCCACCGTGCGGTCGACTCCGTCGATCCAGATCTGCACTCCCTGGGGGATGTGGCTCTTCACCTGGCTGACGCAGGTGCGCTCCTGGTGGCCGGACGACGTGGAGTAGCTGCTGCTGGTGATGCTGGAGCCTTCGGAAGTGGCTCCGGTTCTCAGGTTCCCGGTCACCCCGAGGTCGGTCCATCCGGCCGGACATTCGGGCGGAGTACACGAGCCGACGCTCTTGGCATGATCGCCGTACCAGGGGCAGCGGGGCTGTGCTACAGCAAAGTCCGCTGCGTTGAAGCACGCCCGCTCCTGGTACCCGGCGGAGGTCGAGTAGCTCGAGCTGGTGATGCTCGAGCCCGACGTTTCCGCATCCACCCGGATGTTGCTCTCGAATCCGAGGTCGGTCCATCCGGCGGGGCACGCGGGGGGGGAGCACGTGCCGATGCTCTTGGCATGGGTCCCGACCCAGGGACAACGGGTGTAGATGACCGTACCGCTGCCGCTCGACAGGACGACGTTGCTTCCTTCGGCCGGCTCCCTCCCATACGCGTAGAGGTACACCTTGGGCGCATCGGCGCTGAACACGTGCACGTACTCGGTCGCTACCTGGCCCGATACAACGTTGACGTTGCCGTTGATCACGTGGACCTTGGCCCCGTCGCTTCCCGCACCGCCGTGAGCGGTATTGTCGGCCAGGTGCTGGGCCAGGGCCGATGCGTTCTCATCGATTGCATCCTGGACCGTCGTCGATGCAAGGCCGGACGCGGTGTTGTCGTACGACACGTTGTCTGCGCTGAGCAGGGCCGCATCGATGGCCTGGAGGGTGACGCACCCGACACAGGCCAAGTTGTTGGCAACCAGGGCTTCGCTGGCCGTGATCGCCGTGGTCGCGGCTCCGCCCGGGGCACTGGAAGAAGCGTAGTTGAAGCTCACCTCGTCCGACCCGATGCACCCGCTGCACTGCAGGTCCGCTGCCATGTTGGCCTGCAACGCGTAGGGCACGGAGGAGAGCCGCGTCCGGGCAAGCTCCTTCTGGCCGGCGGGAGTGAGAGAGAGCCAGCGGTCGTCCTTCTTGAACAGGTCTGCCGGGAAGGGGAACTTGTCGGGTGCGGCCGGCAGCAGTACATCGAAAACGCCGCCGATGAGATCCACGGTCACCGTTTCCTCCCACAACACCTGTCCGTTCACCTGGCTGTCGTAGATCCGGAACAGGACTTCCAGCTTTCCGGCCATGAGGTCGCCCTGGTCGTCCCGGAGGATCCCCTGGGCGTGAATCTCGTTGGGGGCTGCAAGCGCCACGGAAGACACGCCAACCACCAGAATCCCGATCACTGCAGCAAGCAACGTTCCCGTCCTGTTCATGGTGTCCCCCCTAGTTCGCAATCGAAACAGGGCCGAAGCCGAAATGAACCGTCGAAGCATCGCATTCCTGGATTCCCGAAACCGGCTGCCCAAACGTCAGGCTCATGGTTCCTGAGCCCGCGGCCTGTTGCGTGAACGCGGTCGGCACGAGGACCACCGTGTGCCACCCGACGCACATGTTCTTGTACTGGCAGCCCAACCCCGGATCGCAACTGTCCGTCGTGCAGGCACTGCCGTCGTCGCACGAGAGAGGCTTGCCGCCACCGCATACTCCTGTGGAGCACTTCTCCCCCTCCGTGCACGCATTGCCGTCACTGCACGGCGCCTGGTTGAGCTTGTAGACACACCCCAGGAGCGGGTCACAGGCATCATCCGTGCACTCGCTGTTGTCGCCGCAGAAGAACTCGTCGTCGTAGACGCAGGCCCCCGCCTCGCAATGGTCGCCGACGGTGCAGGCGTTGCCGTCGTCGCAGAGACCTTCCTTGGCCGTGGATACGCATCCGAGAAGCGGATCGCAGACGTTGTCGGTACACGGGTTGCCGTCGTCGCAGGACGCCAGGTCGGCCCACACGCACTTCCCCTCCGCACACTGGTCCCCGAGCGTGCACTCCACCCCGTCGTCGCAGGGAGCCTGGTTCGGCACGTAGACACAGCCCTGTGCCGGGAGGCAGCCGTCATCTGTACAGCCGTTGCCGTCGCTGCACACGAGAGCGCTGCCCGGCTGGCAGGCCGCCTGTGCACACTGGTCGCCCACCGTGCACAGGCTTCCGTCGTCGCACGGCAAGGTATTCGGGGTGAACACGCACCCGGAATCCGGGCTGCAGGAATCATCGGTGCAGAAATTGTCATCCGTGCAGATTGCAGGTACCCCGGGGAGGCACTTCCCGGCCCCGCACTTGTCCCCCACGTTGCAGGCATTGCCGTCATCGCACGAGAACCCCTCGTGGTCCGCAATCAGGGAGCACTTCCCGCTGGCCGGATCGCAGAAGGCCTGCTTGCAGAATGCATCGGGGCCGGCCGGCGGTGCGGCGCAGGTCACCACCGATTCGGGCGCGACCTTGCACTTGTACGGCCACTCGGCCGTGTCGCAGAAGAGCGTTCCGTTGCAGAGGTCCCCGTCCTCGAGCAGCAGGCAGTCCTTGTCGTTCTGACATTCGCAGGAGACCGCCTCCCCCGTGCAGTTGCCGGCAACGCACTGGTCGGCCACGGTGCACGGGTCCCCGTCGTCGCAGTCGTCCTCGTTGTCGACGAAGACGCAGCCGCCCGATCCGTCGCAGGCATCATCCGTGCAGGGATTTCCATCATCGCAGAGCACCGGGTTGCCAACGCAAGTGCCCTCCTCGCAATGATCCGCCACGGTGCACGCGTCGTTGTCCTTGCACTCGCCTGCAGACAGGAGCTGGTGCTCGCACCCATCGGCTCCGAGGCACTTGTCCGCAGTGCACTCGTTGCCGTCGTCACACACGCCGAGCCCCTCGACGATGTCCCCTTCGTCCACGTCTCCGTCACAGTCATCGTCCAGGCCGTTGCACAGCTCTTCCGAGGGATCCGGGGCATCGCACGGCGTAAGACCATCCGCGGTGCAGATCCGCTTCCCCTTGCACGTGCCCACCTCGTTGATCACTTCGCAGTGAGTGAAGAGGCCGAGCTCCACGGCCGTGTCCGTGCAGGGGCACAGGCCGGTCTTGGCCACGCACTGCTCGAGCTCGATTCCGTCCACCGTGGTTACGTTCTGGCAGGCAAAGCCCGTCGGACACTGGTCGTCTTGCCCGCACGTGCCGCCACAGAATGCTCCCTGGATTCCGTACGACACGCAAGCGTCCTTCGTGCCCGTGGTTCCGACGCAGTCTGCTGCGGCCGTGCAAGGGCGACAAAGGCTGGTGTAGTTGGACACGCAGATGAACACCACGTCGGGTTCGGTGGCACCGACCTGGCTGCACGTCCAACCTGCTGGACACTCCTCCTGGCACGCCTGCGTGCACACTTTCTGCCCCATGTGCTCCACACACCAGCCGGACTCGCACTCATCGTTGGTCGAGCAGGGCTGCAGAAAACACCCCTGGCCCGGCTCACACTGGGGTTCGAGGTCGATCGTTTCCTGGGTCGGCACGTCCCAGGGGGCGAGGTCTCCGGGCATCTCGTCCGGCATGGCATCGGGGAACACGACGGCCTCGGGCTCGCGACTCTCCCCCCACACGTCGGGTATTTCGGTGCCTCCCAGGTCGGAGCTGTCGACCGGCGGCGCCGTGGTCGCGTTGCCGCAACCTCCGGAAAACATCAGGAGGACCAGCAACACTCCGGTCCGGCAGGATATCGTCCACGTCATGGCGGCCACCTCCGCAGGGCGAAAGCATACCCCGTGCGCGTAGGCATGCGCAAGCACCGCAAAGCAATCGTGAGGCGAGATTGGCCTTGCATTCCTGCGCGGATTGCACTATCAGGGCCGCGTCTGTTGCTCAATGGAACTCGAACAGGGAGGGATGGGCGATGAGGACCGCATTGGTCATTGGGATTGTGGCACTGGCGTTTGGTGCGTGGATGGGTTGCGACAGCAGCGACGACAGCAAGGATGTGAAGGCTGCGGACGACACCAGGGTCGCTGCCGAGGTGGAAATTGCGACAACGTCGGACAGCTCGGTGGACACTGCACTGCCCATCTGCCCGGACGAGGTGATCCTGACCGGCCTGCTGCCGTGCGACTGTTACGGCACCGTGGCCACGGACCCGGATGCGCAGGTTCCGGGCTGCAAGACGCAGGTGGTGTGCTGCCCCACGATCCAGGGACTTCGCTGCGAGGATCACGAGCTGCTCAAGGATCTCATCGAGGAGGTCGAGGGGGACGTGACTCCGGACGCGGCCCCCGAGGATGACGCTGCCCTGCCCAAGGAAGTGGCCGAGGATGTCGCCCCGGACCTGGGCGATGTTCCGACCTGCCCCTTCGAGGTGGCACTGGATGACTACACGCCGTGCATGTGCAAAGGTGAGCTGGTCGAGCACGTCCACAAGGCCATGCCGGACTGCGACAAGAAGGTCGTCTGCTGCCCGATCTCGGGCGTGAAGTGCGAGTAGAAGATCCCGGCCACCGCTTGCCCGATGTGTGCCCGTTGCATGCGTCCCATGTCTGAAGCTACAATGGCTCCAGGGTTCGTCCTGTGCGATGGCGGTTGGAGGTATCACGTCCATGCGGCTCAAGGCGGTGATTCTCTTGTCCTCCCTGGCAGTGGGTGCGGCAGCCTGTTCCGGTACGCAGGACTTCACCGGACCGGGGACCGAGCTTGTTGCGGATGCGGGAGCGGATTCCGTCCGGATTGGTCCGCGGCTCGATGCGGCGGAAGCCTGGGACTTCGGGACTCCCGATGCTCCCGGATTCGAGCTTGCCTGCGAACCGGGAGAGGGATGTTTCGGCAGCCTCTGCACGGACAACAGCCAGTGCCCTGGAGGCTGGTGCGTGGATCACCTGGGCGAGGGCCGCTGCACTACCATCTGCCAGGAGGATTGCCCTGCAGGCTGGACGTGCCAGGAGGTCTCCTGGACCTTCCCCGACATCCTGTTCGTCTGCCTGTCGGACTTCGCCAATCTCTGCAAGCCGTGCACGACCAGCCAGGATTGCTCCGGGGTCGGTGCCACGCAGGACGTCTGTGTCGACTATGGTGATGACGGACGTTTCTGCGGCGGGAGCTGCGGCCCCGACAAGCCGTGCCCGGACGGGTACGAATGCACGGCCGACGCCCTGACTGCTGAGGGGGGCAGTTCGAGCCAGTGCGTCCGTATCGGCGGGCTCTGTTCCTGCTCCGCCAAGTCGGTGGCGCTCGACCTGAGCACGCCATGTGCGATCGACAACGAGGCGGGACGCTGCGAGGGGCTCAGGACGTGCAAGCAGGAGCAGATCGGTGATTGCAGCGCTCCGGCACCGGAAGCCGAGACGTGCGACGGCATCGACAATGACTGCGACGGGGATCTGGACGAGGCCACCTGCGATGACGGCAATCCGTGCACCGATGATGCCTGCGTGGAGGGTGAATGCCAGTTCGCTCCCAACGCGGCGGGGTGCGATGACGGGAACCAGTGCACCATTGGCGACAAGTGCCTGGACGGAAGCTGCGCCGGCGGCTCGGTACCCAACTGCAACGACGGCAACCCGTGCACCGACGACTCCTGCGAGCCGGCCACCGGCTGCGTGAGCACCGCCAACCAGCTCCCCTGCCAGGACGGAGACGTCTGTACCGTGGACGACACGTGCGACGGCGGCACCTGCATGCCGGGAGCTGCGCTGGCCTGCGACGACTCCAACCCGTGCACCGATGATTCCTGCAACCCGGCGACCGGGTGCACCAATGCAGCCAATGCACTCCCGTGCGACGACGGCAATGCCTGCACGGCGGGGGACGTGTGCAGCGACAAGGCATGCAAGGCGGGACCGCCCCTGGACTGCAACGACAACAACGTCTGCACCACCGACTTGTGCCTTCCGGCCAGCGGCTGCAAGAACGAGGCGAACACGGCTTTCTGCGACGACTCGAGCGCCTGCACGGTGGGAGACAAGTGTGACGCGGGCAAGTGCGTTCCCGGGGCCCCTCTGGACTGCAATGACGACAACGTCTGCACCGATGACTCGTGCGTCGCTACTCAGCAGGGGACTCCCAAGTGCATTCACGAGCCAAACACCGCCCCCTGCGGAGTGGGCTACGTCTGCAGCCAGGGAGCGTGCAACTGCGTCCCGAACTGTGCGGGAAAAGCCTGTGGTCCCGACGGATGCGGCGGCTTCTGCAACCCCGGCGGATACCCTCTTTGCGAAAAGCAGACGGGCGTCTGCAGCGGAGCCAAGAAGACGAACACCCTGTGTGCAAACGGCCAGTGGCTGCCCTGCACCAAGGCCGAGTACTTCTTCAACCACAACGCGTACCAGGAGGCCCCCGAGACGGTCTGCGACCTCCTCGACAACGATTGCGACGGCCAGGCCGACGAGGATCTGGGGCAGACCACATGCGGCCTTGGAGCCTGCGTGCACACCGTGCCCAACTGCGTCGGAGGGAAGCTCAACTCGTGCGACCCGCTTCTCGGGAAGACCCCGGAGAAGTGCGACGCCATCGACAACGACTGCAACGGTGTCGCCGACGATGGCCTCGGCTCCACCACGTGCGGCATCGGACCGTGCTTCCACAGCCAACCCAACTGCGAGGCCGGCAAACCGGCCGTCTGCGACCCGCTCAAGGGCGCCGCACTGGAGAAGCTCGACGGCATCGACAATGACTGCGACGGCCAGACCGACGAGGGGTTCCCGGTCCCCGGAACCATCATCATCACCGAGCTGATGGTCAATCCCGACTGTGTGGTGGATGCCCTCGGAGAATGGCTGGAGCTCTACAACACGACGGACCAGGCGTGGGACGTCAACGGCTGGGCACTCAAGGATTCCGGAACCGACAATGTCACCCTGGGCACCGGGGCCCCGCTCGTCATCCAGTCACATGGCTACCTGGTCGTCGGGAGGAACGGCGACGTGGCAACCAACGGACACGTGACGCTCAGCTTCGTCTACCCTCCGAACAACTTCACCCTCGGCAACAGCATCGACGGCGACGAGGTGATCCTCGTCGGCCCAGGCAACGTCGAGGTCGACAAGGTCGCCTACAGCACAGCCCTCGGATTCCCCGACCAGAACGCCGGCAAGGGACGCACCATGTCGCTCAAGGCCACCGCCTTCAGCCACGTCCAGAATGACACCGGGAGCAACTGGTTCCAGAGCAACTCCCCGATTCCGGGCGGCTGCGGAGACAAGGGCACACCAGCCGGCCCCAATCTGTAGCCGTCCCCTTTCAGGAGAGGGTGGGCGCCCGGGAATCCTCGGGACCGTGCGAGCCGTCCGGCGGGCCAGTCCTGACATCGCTCGTCCGCTCCAGCCCGGACGGCGCAGCATCCGAGATGTCCTGATCCGCATCCGGACCATCTTGCGGATCATTTGCCGGAACGGGATCCTCCTGGATCACGCCCGCCAGGTGCGCAGCCGCCGCAGCGGGACTCCGAGTCACCTGCACGAAGGAAGGCCAGTTCAGCGAATCCGACGTGTCCTCTTATGGCCGATCAGCACATTTGGCCGCACAGGCTGCACCCCAGGCACCGAGCTCCTCGCAGGAAAGATCCCACTGCTCGTTCGCCCCCACGCCGCACTGGAGCGCGCAGGACGGGTCGAGCGCAGGGTCATCCCAGAACGGAGCGCACGCCGTATCGCACGGGTCCAGACACGCCAGCGTTCCTCCCAGGTAGCAATTCAGGTAGCAGCAGTCGAACGGCGCTCCGTCGCAGATGCCGCAGGAGCAATCGGGCAGACAGGTCGAGCCATCCTCGCAGGCATCCCCCGGCGAGTCACACGATTCGTCCCCCTCTACGGTCCCGTTGCCGCATGTCATGCAAACGGAGCAATCGGAGGCACACACTTCCCCCGCTTCGGCATTGCAGCCCAGCTCGGAATCGCACTTCTCGCCCGCATCGAGCGCCCCGTTCCCACAAGGGCTGGCACAGGCGCAGTGCACGCAGGTCTGGCCGGACGCGCAGCTTCCGGACGTGCCGTCGCAGTAACCGTCCGGAAGGGGGAGCGGAGTCATGTTTCCCTCGCAGCAGCGACAGGGGGTCTTGCGCACGGCAGCGGAGTGCTTGTTCTTGCCGGCCGGGATCGGCTTCTGGACAGGGTTTCCGTTGGCGTCCACCGTGGTGACGGTTCCCCCCTTGACGTAGGGGTCCTCGGCGGCCAGGCAGGCACCCGCCCTCATCAAGAGCTCCTCCTGCACGTTCATGCCGCCCTGAGGATCCGCTGCGGCAAACTGCGCTTTCAGCTTCGCCATGCAGGCGAGGAACGTCGCCAGCGTGGATGACGTTCCTTCCGGGGTTTCTGCATAGTAGGCAGGCCGGTCCGATGTGGCGCTGGTGAACACCTGGAAAACAGCTTCTTTCTCCTGCAGGTGCTCGGTGAGCCCGCCCGAGAAACAGGTATCCATGAAGACCGTCACATTGCAGGACTTGAGCGCGTCGATCGCCTCCTCCAGGTAGGATTCCTGAAGCGAATAGCCCTCGACCGCCACCATGTACTTGTACCCGGCCTCCTCCGCCGGGGTCGCTTTGTGATTCGGGACTCCGTCCTTCCAGCAATACATGCACTGGGCCGGATTGGCCGGGTCGGGACAGACGACGTTCAGGTTGTCCGACGCCGTATGGTGATTCTCCAGGTACCAGTCGGCCTGTGCCTTCGCCACCGACACGCAATCCCCGCAGTTTACGATCCCGTCCTGGAGCACCTTGCAGTTGCGCTCATTGCCGGCGCCATCAGTGACCGTGACATACCGGAGCCCGTGAGCTGAGAAGTACACGAAGAAGTGGTCGCAGCAGTTGGCCCCCTCTCCGAGCACGAAGTTCTCCAGGTCTGAGATGGTGCTGACCGTAGTGACGTCCCACACCGGCTTTGGCGATCCCGGCTGCTTGATCTCCCCCAACGCCTTGTCCATGGCTGCGACGTCCTTCTTGATGACGTCGGCATCGTTGCCCCCGCCGTCGATCAGGAGCGCCTTGTACCTGGGCTTCTGGCCGGGCGGGCACGGGGATTGCTCCCACGAGTATGGGGTGTACGGCGCATCGGGAGCGACCGGCCCGGGATCGAGCGGGGCAAACTGCTGGGCCATCTCCTCGCTACGGGAGCCGGAGTCATAGACCAGGAATGCTTCGCCGCCCGTCCCCCCTTCATCGAACACGGGTGCTCCGTCAATCACGGGCCAGTACGCGTGACGGCCGACAAGCGGAACACCGTCGTCGACACCGACATAGACGAACCGGGACGCGTGAGCGAACCGGGCATCCGGCTCATCGTCGATCCAGAAGAACCAGTAGGCCTGCTCCGGAAGCGGGTCAGACAGCAGCTCCAGGTCAGAAGGAACCACGCCCGGCTCCAGCGGCTCAGGAAGCCCGTACACGGCTACCGGATGAGGCTGGGCGTCTGTCCCGAGGACCTGTTCCAACACGATCTCCAGTGCCTCCTGGGCAGTGGCCACGGGCTGCGGAGCAGTCGGAAGGTCGAGCCCTGCGCTCCCATCCTCCCCATTCCCGACATCCTCCGTCGAGATTCCATCGGCAACGCCGGCATCCGCCTCACTGGCAGACTGCGTCCCGCTGCAGCCCGATGCCACGATCAGCAAGCTCAGCCCAAGAAAGCGCCACCAGAGATCCCGATGCATGTAGAGCTACCTCGTCCAGGGTTGCCCGGGTATTATACACTGAGCCTGCTGCCGGGACAAGTCCCCGGGCCTGACCCAAATCGTCCGCAGGTTTCCCCCAGCCCTGCGAGAGGCAGGCCGGCAAGAGCCTGTTCGACGCCCGACGGTCCGGTTGGGCGGGCGGGAGGAGGGCGCACGGTGCCCCCAGAGGTCGAGGCTCCC
>Ga0233425_10010798_pt1 | contig 10932 bp, 8 predicted proteins | sample Watercolumn_Towu_2_FD_181712 | JGI IMG/M metagenome (GOLD analysis project Ga0233425, IMG submission 181712) | Freshwater microbial communities from Lake Towuti, South Sulawesi, Indonesia - Watercolumn_Towuti2014_140_MG | ecosystem: Environmental > Aquatic > Freshwater > Lake | place: Indonesia...
AAAAGGCCTCAGTTCCGTCGATGAATCCATGCTCACGGGCGAAAGCATCCCTGTTGAAAAAAAGGAAGGAGACCGCGCCTTTGGGGCAACGATGAATGGAAACGGATCGATCGAAATGAGGGCCGAAAAAGTCGGGAGTGAGACTGCACTCGCGCAAATCATCCGCTTCGTGGAGGAAGCACAGGGAAGCAAGGCGCCCATCCAAGATTTCGCGGACTGGGTGTCTTCGTGGTTCGTCCCGGCGATCATCGTCATCGCCATCGCAACGTTTGTCACATGGATGGTTCTTGGAGCGGGACTCGCATTCTCACTCCTCGCCGGAGTTTCGGTGCTTGTCATCGCCTGCCCCTGCGCGCTTGGACTCGCAACACCGACAGCAATCATGGTCGCGACAGGCAAGGGAGCGGAGCACGGCATCCTTATCCGAGGCGGCGAGCCGCTCGAAGCTGCAAAAAAGATTACAGCGATAGTGTTTGATAAGACCGGAACGCTTACGAAAGGCAAACCCGAAGTCACGGATATCATGCGAGCAGATGGCAGATGGCAGATGGCAGTGAGTGACATTGTGAATATTGCCGCTTCTCTCGAGCAGAACTCCGAGCACCCGCTTGCAAGTGCCATCATTCGTCACGCAAAGGAGTGTTGCTCTCTGGCTCAGGTTCATGAACCCAAGCTACAGAAGGTAGAAACATTCAAGGCGATCCCCGGCCACGGCATCGAAGGAACGATCGACGGAAACAAATACCTGCTCGGGAATCGTGCGCTCATGCAACGAGAACACATCGACATTGGCGACCATGAACATGAATTGCAAAAATTCGAGGGAGAGGGAAAGACTGCAGTCATCCTCGCGTGTGAAAAAAATATTCTCGGCATCATTGCCGTGGCAGATACCGTGAAGGACACCTCCAAGGACGCGATTGAAGATTTGCACAAGAAAGGCATTGAGGTGTACGTGATGACGGGAGACAACCGCCGTACTGCAGAGGCCATTGCCGCCAAGCTCGGCATCGAAAACGTGCTTGCGGAGGTGCTACCGGAACAGAAAGCGGGAGAAGTGAAGAAGCTGCAGCAGCAAGGCAAAAAAGTGGCCATGGTCGGCGACGGCATCAACGACAGTCCTGCACTTATGCAGGCGGATCTCGGCATTGCGATGGGCAGTGGCACGGACATCGCGATGGAAACCGGTGGCATCGTGCTCGTGAAGAACGATCTACGTGATGTCATCGCCGCAATACACCTCAGTCGTGCGACGGTGCAGAAGATCCGACAGAACCTCTTCTTCGCGCTCTTCTACAACGTGATCGGTATCCCCATCGCCGCGCGACTCTTCATTCATTGGGACCTCGTACTCCGCCCCGAACTCGCGGGACTCGCGATGGCACTGAGTTCGGTCTCTGTCGTCACAAACTCGCTGCTCCTCCGAGGATTCCATCCCACAAAACGCAATTGGGTTTCGGACATTGCTCCGTTTATCATGGTCATCGGATTCACGATATTCTTCTTCCTCTTTGCCCGCATCCCATCATGAAACACTCTCTGTCAATTGTTCTCCTTGGCTGTCTGCTGCTCTCGGCATGTGCAACAACTTCACCATCCCAACATTCCATGAATACTGATGGACACATGATGGAGAAAGGAAGTCGCAATCTCACTGTACAAGAAGAAAAAGGCACGTCGTCATCTAGCCTCGCGTTTTCCATTCGTGAAAACGGCGATGTGTTCACCGACTACGGAGTACGCCATACAAAGGAGATGCACCTCATCATTGTGCGTGACGACCTACGATACTTCTCACATCTGCATCCAACGCGCGACGTCGACGGTGTGTGGCGCACGGCATTTACACCAGATGCTGCCGGAACATACTGGCTCTACGCGGACTTCATCGAGAAAGACGGCACTCCGCAGACCATACGTTTTGAAAGAGCATATGAAGGAAATCCCGGGCAGTACGGACTTGTAAAAAAAGAGGAGAAGAAAAAAGTCGTCGACGGCTATACTGTTGAGTTACCGCCAGTTGCGACCGTAGGGGGCAACATGCTTTCCTTCGTGTACTTCATCACCGATGCGAAGGGGAACCCCGTCGAAGTCGAGGAGTACCTTGGCGCGACGGGCCACAGCATACTCATCTCTCCAAGCGGCGATTACATTCACGCACACACAACTGAAAGCGACTACGGTGATCCGGAATTTCTCGTTGCTGAACCTAAAGAAAAATTCTACCGCGCCTTCACGCAGTTTCAGATCAAGGGAAAAGTCGTGACGGTGGATTTTGACTGGGAGGGAGGGCACAAAATGTCTGACGAGCATTGACCGTCACGTTGTTCGTTGACACCGAAAAAGATGGTCTTTAACATCGCGGCCTTTCAAGTATTTTCTCTCATCACCATATGGAGACACCCGAAACCGAGAGACTGCCAGAGATCTTCGCACAGATCAACGCACCGGTGGAGCTGATGCACCGCCTCATCGAACTCTCTAAGAAATTCGGCCCGGAACTCCTTACAGCAGTCCTCGGCTACATCAGCATCTATCTCATTAACAAGGGGAGCAGCAAGTACGGAGAATTGAACGGAGATGTAAATGAGGAACAGAAGCTAAGGATCACCAAAGAAGCCTCCGAACAGATCGCCATCGGCGCCGTCGGCATGGCAACCACCGCGTTCGCGGCGGGCAATCCGCTCTTCGCGTATCCAGAAATCGTTGCCGTCCTCGGTTCACTCAAGCCGTACCTCGAAAGCAAGTATCCCGGCGTTGCAGCAGTATCCAAGGCTGCGCGGCTTGATCTCATCGTGAAGGCGACTGCGATCGGGGTCGGCGGATACGTCACCTACGAACACGCGCAGAATGTGATGCAGGCGCTTCCGCCATTGAGCCTCTCGGCACTCTCCATCGCATTCTCCGGTCACATTCGACAGGAAGTATACCGCGTCCTCACGATCTCAGGCGGCACGGGTCTCATCGTCGGCTCTGCCTATGCAGCCTATGAAGCGAACAAGACGGGGAATGCCGTCGGCACCATCATGAGCCTTGCATTCCTCGCTCTCAACGCGCTCTTCACCCGCAACGAATGGAAAGAAGTGCAGAAGATGGGAGGTGTCAGAAAGGTCGTCGCCGGTGCCTGCCAGGCAGTGTGGAAGAGCATTTGCAACCTCTTTGTATCCAAAAAGCGAGGCTCCACCGCTCCAAAAGACGAGTAAACGCTTGTCCAATCATCATGACATGCTACGATGAGGCCATGGATGAACTGACTCCCGCCAGCGTCTGGTAAGCGCATGAATACTGCTGCGCGTTTCTTCATCACTGGCGTCACTGCGATCGCTGTTATGACTCCGGCTCTGCCGGCAGTCGCGCAGTCGTGGGATCCATGGTGGCAGGGGTACGGTAATCATTCCTGCATGCGGGATGCAGTTGAGCGGCGAGACGACAGTTTGATTTCGGCATACAACGCATACAACTCGTCGATGATCGCGGCGATTCGCCGAAGGACCAGCGCGCATCTAGGCATGTGGTCGGACAGCCGCGGCTCGTACGGCCAGGATCTCTCGACAGCAAACCGCGACTTCCACACATCGTCGACCAATGCGGAGCGCAGGCTCAGTGACGCGCGTGATGCGGCCGCAGAGCGGTTCGCGGAAGACGAGCGGCGCTGCCGGGTAGGTTCACATACATGGTACGAACCGTCCTCATGCTCCATCGAGTGTCCCTCTGCCCCCATCGGCTGCCGGTATTCCGACAGACGCATCGTCAACGGCTGCATCACACATTGCGGCAGACTCGTGTGTGAAGAAAGCAGGCGCTCCACCTACTACGAGAACTACGAATGGCGCTACGACAACTACAACAATGGCATGTGCCGCACCTACGGATCGTGCCGATCGGGTCAGGGTTGTCCGAGTGGAACTGTCTGCAGCGGATACCCGGCGTACGGCTGCTACCAGTACGGATGTCCGTACCCAATAGGATCATCCGGCGGATACTACGACTACTAGGATGATCCCCACGGAGAACGCTGCGACGGGGTTTTCCGTACAGCAACGGTTTTTGAGAATCCTTCGGCCTGATGCAGCAACACCTCCACAACTTGCGGAGGTCTCGAATGCCGATCTGCCGTCAGGATCGCACTTGCACCTGACATACAGCTCATCGCATCTGCTCCCAATCGAGATCACCGTTCCCGGATGGAACATCGACGATAACCTCATCGCTATCCTTCCTGCATCGAAGAAAGGCGACGTGCTTTTGGATTTGCGGCCATCGCCATCGTGGAGTCCATCGCAGAAAGGCATCATTCTCAGGCTCTACTGGACGGGGAATGACGCACCGCAAGTGATGTGGGCGGGGACGGAGTGGCATGGAGGATTGCTGTCACACACAAACGCGGTCCTCGGGCATACGTTCACGCAGCAGCATCTAAACTCGACATCGATGGCGACGATGGAGGGCTACCGGATGGCCGGCATATCGCTCTCCGTCATTCTTGGTCTCCTGCTTTTCGCTGTAGCTGGAATCGCGCTCCTGAGAACACCAAAGAGAGCGCTCTCGATCGCCATGATGTCCGCGATCATCATGATGATGCTTTTTGGAGTGCGGTTCACGGCCGATGTTGCTATGGGAACAGTGAGCGACCAGCGCGAGTGGTGGGCGCAGGAGAGTTATAGCGACATGGGATACCTCTATGCATCGGCGCGCATCCTGAAGGAAGAGAGTGCAAAAGAAAAAGAGATGCGCGTCGGAGCATGCAACCGACTCGCGACAGCACTTCGATACTTCCTCTCCCCCATTCCGGTGGAATCCGGCGCCGCGGGATTTTCGACGGCAACGCACGGCGTGCTCTCGAATGTGTGGGACAGCGCGCAGGAAAGATTTTCCTGCGAAGGAAAAACGCGCAGCGGCGTTGTCATCAAGTCCTTCAGTAACGGCGAAGCAGTCGTGCGCTTTACCTCTGAACTCCCATGAACGCGATCATGGCAATAACGGGCGTATTTCTCCTGCTCACATGCGAGGGATATCTGCTGACGTCAATGATCCTACAAACGCGAAGAGACATCGTTCTCAGAATGTGTCTCGGGTTTCCGCTCGGAGCACTGCTCAATGCTCTTGTTGCTTTTGTCCTGACGCTCGGCGGCATACCGCTTCGATTCCCGGGCTTTGCACTCCTGCACGCAATCATCGTCATCATTCTCGGCGTTCTCTTCTTTCGGTATTCCGAAAGAGCAGAGCCTTCGGAGCCAAAGACGCATCATGTGCGGATTCCACGGTGGCTCCTCGTACTCTGCATCCTCCTCATTGCAATCATCAGTACAGTGAGTATCGTCACGGCGCTCACGATACCGAGCTTCTACTGGGACACCTTCACGAACTGGGCGATGCGAAGTCGCCTCTCATTTGAGGCGGGCGCGTTCATGATGAAAGACGTCGTGCAACCGCAGTATCCGATCCTCCTGCATAGCCTTGAGATGCTGCCGATGACGGTGCTTGGCGGATGGCATGACATGGTCGCAAATGCCACGACATTGATGCTTTCGATCACGGGTTTTTCCGCACTCTTTCTTCTCGTACGAAAAATCCATGGATGGAGGCTCGCTCTCCTTGCACTCACACTCCTCTTCATCATTCCGCTTGTCGTGATGCATCTGCGTCAGGGCTACGCGGATATTCACCTCGCGACGTACCTGCTGCTTTCGGGATCGGCATTCACGATCGCATCGCGGCTCAAAGACGCGCGATGGATAGCGCTCTCCGCAATCCTGGTTGCTGCAGCAAGCTGGACGAAGATCGAAGGAGCCTACACGGGAATCCTCCCCTGGCTCTGCATCGCACTCTTCCACATACCCGTGAAGCGGAGAAAAACTTTCTTCCTCCTGCTCCTGACCCTGACCCTTATCGTCATCCCATGGCCCCTCTTTGTTCTGCTGCACGGCCTCCCCTTCTCGCCGCATGCATCATCGGTCGAACTGCATCTCGATGCTTTGCCTCTGATGCTTCAACACCTCTTTGCTATGGGAATGTTCGGCGTGCATTGGTGGGTGATTGTGCTCCTCCTCACGCTGCTGTGTATTCGCACACCGAAGATGCTGCAGAAACTCCCCACACTGTCTCCAATCCTCGCATGGGGAATCCTGAGCACTCTCTTCTTCATCCTAACGTATCTTTTCACAAGCGAAGTCCGCGGACTCATTCAGGGAGATAACTTCGCCCGCGCGATGCTGCCACCGACGATGCTCCTCACACTTGGACTCACGCTGCTTTTGCCCGCTTGCGTTCGTGCTCCTTCAGGAACTTCTTCCGAAGCCGCACCGATGTAGGGGTGAGCTCGACCAGCTCATCATCCGCGATATATTCGAGTGCACGCTCAAGCGTCATCGCCGTCGGAGGTGTGAGTTGAATTGCTTCGTCGCTTCCCGATGCTCTCACATTCGTCAGTTTTTTCCCGCGCGTGACGTTGACGACGATATCCTGGTCTTTGCTCGATTCCCCGATGACCATGCCTTCGTAAATCATCGTACCCGGTCCGATGAAGAGCGCCCCCCGATCCTGAATCTTCCACAGATCGTATGCGGTGGCCGTCCCATCAATCATCGAAATGATCGAGCCGCGACTTCGCGCGGGAATGTCTCCTTTATATGACTCGTACTTCAAAAAAGAGTGAGTGAGAATCCCCTCGCCGCGCGTTTCAATGAGGAAATCACCCTGGAACCCGAGGAGTCCGCGCGTCGGAACGAGGAATTCAATTCGGTTGTGCCCCTCGTGAGAACGCATATCGACCATCTCCCCTTTGCGGCGGCTGAGCATCTCGATGACGGTGCCCGTGGAGGTTTCGGGGACATCGATGATCACCTGTTCGACGGGCTCCTCTTTTTTGCCGCTCGTCTCTCTCATAATCACTTCGGGCCTGCTGACCGCGCACTCAAATCCTTCGCGGCGCATGTCTTCAAGTAAAACTGAAAGATGCAGCTCGCCGCGGCCGGCGAGCTTGTAGCTGTCGCCGCCGGGAAGCTCCTCGACATGGAGACCGACGTTCGTTTCACGCTCTTTTTCAAGGCGCGCTTTGATGTGGCGCGTCGTGACGAGTTTCCCTTCTTTCCCGGCAAACGGCGAGTCATTGACCTGCACGACGACCGAAACCGTCGGCGGGTCAATCGCAAGCGCGGGGAGGATGGCAGCTTCGGGATCCGTCGTGATGGTCTCGCCCACCGTGATATCGGGAATGCCCGCGATCGTCACGATGTCTCCCGCGCGCGCCTCCTCGACTTCGACTCGAGCAAGCCCGCGGTACTGATAAATCTTGCTGATCTTGCCGCGGCGAGTCTCGTGGCCCTCCGACTTGATCGTCACCTGCGATCCGGTTTTCACAATGCCTTCATACACTCTCCCCACTGCAAGCCTGCCGACGTAGTTATCGTACGCGAGGTTGCTCGGCTGCATACGAAAAGGCACATCGACGTTCTGGGCGGCAGCGGGGACTTTTTCCATGATGAGATCGAAAAGCGGCGTGAGATCCTTCGCATTGTCTTCGATCTTCCTCTTGGCAATCCCCTCCCTCGCGATCGCAAAAATGTAGGGAAAGTCGAGCTGCTCGTCGGTCGCGTGCAGAGCCGCGAAGAGATCGAATACTTCATCCACGACCTCCATGGGGCGCGCGGCGGGCTTATCAATCTTATTAATGACGACAAGGGGACGGATGCCGATCTCGAGCGACTTCTTGAGCACGAATTTCGTTTGAGGCATCGGGCCTTCCTGCGCGTCAACAAGGAGCAGCACCGAATCGACCGTGCGAAGGATCCGCTCCACCTCCGACCCGAAGTCCGCGTGGCCGGGCGTATCGACGATGTTAATCCGGCAATCCTTGTACTGGATCGCGCAGTTTTTCGCGTAGATCGTGATGCCGCGCTCGCGCTCCTGCGCATTGCTGTCCATGATCAGTTCTCCCACCTGCTCATGCGCAGCGAACGCTCCACCTTGCTTGAGAAGCGCATCGACGAGGGTCGTCTTGCCGTGATCAACGTGCGCGATGATGGCTATATTTCGGATGTCCATTGACGGCATACGGTAGCTTCTTGCGCGCTTCTTCACAATGCCTGTACGATCGTCGGCAATCTGGGCCTAAGCCCTCCATTTCTAGCCGTTTCCCTCTCTCCTCATGATCAAGCGCATTCTTGCCACACTGGCCCTCCTCAGTATTTCGACCCCCGCATTCGCTGCGTTCAAAGATGTTCCCGTGGGTCACCGGTACCGCAATGCGATCTGGTTTGCCGAGTCCCAGGGCATGGTCCAAGGGTTTAAGGGCGGCTGGTTCAAGCCCGAGCAACCGATGCTGCGTGGTGAATTCTTGTCGATCGTCATGGGACTGAGGCCGTGGGGCATCGATGAGCCGGAATGCGACGATCTCGCGTGGATCCCGATGGACGTGAGTCAGCACGATTGGTTCTTCCCTGCCGTTCAGAAAGCCTCGAAGTATGGCATCATCCGCGGATTTGAAGACAGCACGTTCAAACCGCATGGGATCCTGCAGATGGCAGATGCGGCAGTGATCCTCGCACGCGCGTACGGACTCATCACTGTCGAGGAGCAGATGGAGCTCGAGCAGACCACAACATGGTACTGGCCAGCAGCACAGGCTCTCGCCGCTCGCGGCATTCTGAAATCCGCAGACATCATGCCGAACAAAGCGATTACGCGCGGCGAAGCGGTCGCCATGATCGTCGCCCTCGAGAAGGCAAGTCCGAAGAAGTGATAAGAAGAATGAGAACAAAGGGGCTAGGGCTAGGAGAGTTATCTCCTGGCCCTAGCCCCTATTTCTAGCCCTAGCCCTATTTCTAGCCCTAGCCATCGTTCTATCCCCCTGTGCCTCCGATCGTAATGGTCGTGCTTGTTTGGTCACCGAGGCCTGCCCCGTTCGTTGGACTACTCAGATTGAAGTTGATCGTCTCATCGCCTTCGATGTCGCTGTCGACCATAATGGGGATGAGTACTGTCTTGCTGAGCTCACCATTCTGGAACGTGAGCGTTCCGCTCACCGCGGTGTAGTCCGATCCGGGCGTCGCCGTTCCGCCGCTTGTGGCATAGCTGACCTTGACTGTGCCGTTTGCGCCTCCCACGCGAGTGATCGTCACAGTTGCCTTACCGTCATTCTCACTGACGCGCATGCTCGTCTGCGGAATGCGGAACGATCCCGTGGCGACCTGAATCGTCTCGTCATCAATGATGGAAAGGGAAACGCTCGCAGGACCGACGATGCCAACTCCTCCCGTCGGGTTCTTAATGCCAAGCGTCAGATTTTTATTTCCGTCGATCGAAACGTTGTCCGTCACGGTGATGGAGAATGTCTTCGCCGTATCACCCGCGGCAAAATCGAGTATGCCTGATGCGGGCGAGTAGTGTGTACCTGCGTACGCGGATCCATCCGTCGTGAAGTATGCGATCGACGCGGGGGTGGATGTGTTGCCCGTGCGCTGCACTGTGATGGGAATGCTGCCCTTGCTCTCGTAGACGCCGTACGTCAAAGCGCTGAACGAGAACCCAACGCTGCTCGAGGCCGTGGACTGTGATGCCGCCGAGGCTGCCGCTGGTGCCTCATCATCGATGATTGTGAGTGTCGCTGTCGCGGGTGTGCCGAGGCTGGCGCCTCCCGTCACGTCACTGAGTGTGAGCGTCACAGTTTTATTCCCCGTTGCGACGGAGTTATCTTTCACTTGCACGTTGAATATCTTGCTCGTCTCTTTCGGCCCGAAGTTGATCACCGCCGTCGCCGCTTCGTAATCATCACCCACCTTCGCGGTGCCATCGGAGAGCGAGTACTTCACCGAGACAGCACCCTCCTTTCCGCCGATACGCACGATGCTGATGACCCCCAGCAGGTTCTTCTCACCCACAGTGTAATTGGTGGTCGTGAAGCGGATCGTCCCCTTGGGATTATTGATCGTGGATGCGATCGATGTGCTTGAGTGGCTGGAAGTAGACGCGGTTGAACGTTTGCTTGAGGGTTTCTCTTGCTCCTTTTCGCCTTCATTAAATCCCATATCAACGCTGTTTTTTCCTCCGCGCGCGAGGTAATCCTCGAACCGCGTAAAAAGCACGGCAAGCTGGCCGCGCGTCGGGTACTCATTGGGTTTGAAATATCCATCATCGAATCCTTTGATGACGTTCCCCTTATACATGAGCCCCACGGCCTGATCGTAGAATGCCCCAGGCTGAATATCTTTGAAGTACGCGGAACCGCTGATACTTGCGCCGGCTGCATGAATAAAGATCCCCGTCGCGATGCCTCCGGCAAACACCGCAAAGAGAGAGGAATATAGACGAAACCGTCGCATAAAAGGAAAAGGGAATGAGAAATGTGGAGGAGACAAGTATGGCCACTCTTTTTAGCCCCAAGCAAGAGACACGCCTGTACTTTGTGTCTTTTATATAGATCTGGTCTTCGTATCATTCCTGTTCTGTAAAGGTATAGAACACCCGCGATTGGCTCGCAGAAAAGATTTTCCTGCAGTCGACCGCATCACTGACAGCAAGACTTCTCCCCAACGGAGCATCTCACATGTCTGATGGTGACATGCGCACCCCAACCCTCACCCCCACCCTTGAACGTCTGGAAAACAGAATCGTGCTCGACACCGCCGCCGTGCCTGCCCTCCTCGGAAGCACAACGGTGAATATTTACGATACGCTCCAGGCAGACTCAGACATCGCTCCTCTTGCTTGGGAAAGCAACCTGACGCTCCCCGATGGGGTCACGCATGGCAGAACTCCCGAGGCAGGCGCAGATCTCCGGAATGCTGTTTTGAGTCCTGATGGCTCGGGCATCTTCGCATGCAGCGGTGATGGCGGCAGCTGGAACCTGGTCAGCATCAATGCAGCCACAGGCAATACGCTGCACAGGATCGAAACCGCGCACACAAACGCGTTCTCGGTCGCCGTGACTCCCGA
>Ga0233425_10010799_pt1 | contig 10931 bp, 6 predicted proteins | sample Watercolumn_Towu_2_FD_181712 | JGI IMG/M metagenome (GOLD analysis project Ga0233425, IMG submission 181712) | Freshwater microbial communities from Lake Towuti, South Sulawesi, Indonesia - Watercolumn_Towuti2014_140_MG | ecosystem: Environmental > Aquatic > Freshwater > Lake | place: Indonesia...
TGCTGAGCGAAGTCGCAGTACGCACCTTGGAGGCACGAACCGCACAAACCGCCGCATCCGTCATCGCCACACTGCTTGCCTGCACATGCGGGGGTGCAGTCCTCGGGCTTCGTGCCGGAAGCGGGGACACAGAGTCCGGTGGCCGCGTTGCAGATCTTGCCGTCCTGGCAGAGGCCGTTGGCCTCGCCGCACGTACCGCCGCAGCCATCGTCGCCGCACTCGCGATACTTGCAACTGGGGATACAGTAACCCACATCCTCGCCCTCCCCATTGGGCGAGAACATGTCCTCCGCAAACTGCGCGGAGGGGCCTCGCTCCTCCTGACAGGCAACCGCAAAGGCCGCCGCCAGGAAGAGCACACACAGAACCAGGAACTTCTTCATCTCTACCTCCACCAATCAACCAGGTTCCCTCGAGGACCAGGCCACTACGGGCAAAACAGGTCCCCACTCATCAGCTATATTAACAAGCGCCGCTCCCAAAAACCGGAGCAACGTAGCGCTGGAAAAAGGTTCCCGTTCGTGAGCAAAAAACACTCACAAAACGGGTCGAAAAAAACAGAAATATATAAAGGCCACAAGAGCTGTTATCGCCTTGAGCCGCTAAATATGGAGACAAATCTTGCCCGCTATTTTAAGATTTATCCCCATAGGTCAGCAGCTCAAAGCAGAAAGCCTTAAGCCTTTAAAAAAGAAAATTACCTAATGCGAGTTTTCAAAGAACATTCCTATCCTTACTGCAGATACGAAACAGCACAGGTCAGCATGACCCGGCTGATAAAATCTGCCTAAGTGTCTTAATGAACGCGGGCATTTGCGAGCATCCTATTAAAAAGTAAAAATAGGACGCTAACTGTACCAAGAACTTGACAGAAAGTCAAGAGATTTTACGGCTCAAAAACTCTCTGAATAACAAAACTTTTTTCTTATCCTTCGGATCAAAAAGAAGGGGCTCGACATCCTTAGCCAAAACCTCAAAATCAAAATCACGAGTTTTTTTAAGTAAATATTTTACAAGCTCTTTTTCCCCAGTGATTCCAACATTTTTCTTAAGATAAGCAAAGTCGGGTTTAGCCCCGATCCCATAAAGAAAAACTATATCAAAAAAATCCCGTCCCATCGGCCGTTTTCGATTAACAGAAGCAAAAATCTTTTGAGAAAGCAGAAGATTTTTTGGTACCGCGTTAATCTGAGTGAATATTTCAAATTTATTTAGAAGAGGTTTATCGGGAATATAGTCAAAATTTTGAGGTACAGTATCAATTTGGAGCAAAATTTTATGGTCACTTGCGGGAGAAAGTCCAAAATCAAAAAGCAATCCGGGAATACGAATATTGATACGATAAGCATTCTTTGTGACCATACTTGTCTCGACTATAAGTCCTTCCATCGAAAGATCACTGCCGACAATGGAGCTCAAATCTTTAAATTCTTTTTCGCTCAAATCAAAATTATCAAAATCCAAATCTTCCGAAAATCTCGTGCTTCCATGAATAATCCTAAGAGCAGTTCCTCCAAGAAAAGCTAATTTCCCGGAATATTTGCTGTTGAAAATGCTATTTAAAATTTTGTACTGCAAATATTCTTTCAAAATACTCTCGCTGTGTAAGTGCAGATTCTCCGGATACTGAGCCAAAATTTGAGACAGATGAATCATTTTGAAATCGCACTTAAAAACTTTTCGACCCTCACGCTCAAAGCTTTATTTTCAAAAGCCTCAAGATATTTTAAGAATTTATATAAATCTACTTTTTTATGAAATTCATCAGCGTTGATTCTCATCTCCTTGAAATCATCAACGGTTTTCAATCTTGAATTGAGATAAAGATAATCGAGAACCGCTTTTTCGGGCTCAGCCAAAAGAATTTTCAAATTTGGAGCCGGCTCTGTCAAAACGTAACCAAAAAACAAACTCGGCTTGATACGGCGATAATTAAAATTGCCGATTGGAGTAGCAAAAGTGGAAGTTTTTTTTGTGCCAACGGAAGTGATTTGAAAAATTTCTTCGGGGATGAGATTGTGAAATTTTAGAGCGCTCTCAAGGGAAACGTAAGAGGGGCTATGAATTTTATTGGCTGCATAGAAAAGAAAGTTCCTATTGATATCCTTGCCAACATCTCCGCCAAATAGGGTATAATATCCGCGTCTAATTTTCTTTAAATATCCTTTTTTTTCCCATCGGTCGAGTTGGATTCTGTTGAAACCCGGAGCGATTTTCGAAATATCATTTAATGAAAACACAGGGTAAGGAAACAGCTTGTTTTGGAATGAAACAAAGTTCATTATAATTCCACAAAGATACAAAATTGTATGCTAACAGAAATATTATAGCGAGCAAGCGAAAGAAAATCAAGGGTAAATTCTTTGAGAAGGACAAAATTGTCCTCTTGCAATACAATTCAAAACTTTATAAAGTTTCGCAGCCCTATCAAGGCCAGCTCGTAACCCAAAAACATCTTGACAACGCGTCAACTAATCAGTAAAATCAGCAACCTGGCCTAATTATAACCAAATGCAAAAGTACCTGATGTTAGTATCGGCTTGTCACAAGTTGGCATCGTCATGCTAATAGTTTTGAATTTGCAAAAAGTCTTTAGGTCAGTGTTCCTTTACAAATAGGCATTACGGAAAAAGAGGTCTTATGCAAAGCATTTGCATGGATCTCGATATACATTTTTTGGAGTGGTTGAATGAGGGGGCAAGCTTAAGAGACCTCTGCGAAAGTCGAAAACGTTGCGAAAAATTAAAAATTTGAGCGAAAATTGTGAAAAGCGACGAAGGCGTATCAGTTAGATACGTCAAGAAGCTTTGAGCAATTTGTAGCCAAATTTTTAATTTTGCAGTAGTTTTGAGGCTTTCGTAGAGGTCTCTACCTTTCTATCAGGCATTTTTTGCATGTAGTTAGGCCGGGGGTTTGTCTCTTCTTTCAACCACTCTAAGAGTGTTAAGGAAAATAAACTCTCTCTGAAAGGGGGGAGATAAGGATATAGATTTAAAGGGTTTTGAAGTATTCCTGGTTACAGTTTCAAGATTCGTGCGGGCCTAACACCCTGACCAACCTCTGTTCGGCAAGTTGCCGGATGGGGGAGAACGATATAAGAACGCCCACACCATTAAGGAGGTGAACCATGGGCAAGACTCTCACGATGTTGCTGACGGCTACGGCCGTGCTGCTGCTGGGGGCGACCCTAGCAGTGGCAGAAGATTGCGATTCCACGAAGGTGTGGGATCGCATTTCCGAGGTCTGCCGGCTCAAGTGCTGTACTGACGAGACGGATGCCGGCAAGACGAACTGCAGCGACGATGAGGTTTGCTGGCATGGGAGCTACTGCCTAGACAAGGCAGAGGCTGCCAGAAGGCAGGCCGCGGCGAGTGCTGCGACGGCGAAGAAGGCGGAGGAGGAGAAGAAGTCTGCGGAAGAAGCGGCGAAGAAGGCGGAGGAGGAGAAGAAGTCTGCGGAAGAGGCGGCGAAGAAGGCGGAGGAGGAGAAGAAGTCTGCGGAAGAGGCGGCGAAGAAGGCGGAGGCCGACAAGGCCGCCGCCGAAAAGAAAGCGACCGAAGAAGCAGCCGCCAGGGTCCTCGCCGAGGCCCAGGCCAAGGCCTCTGCCGAAGTGGCGGAAAAGGCCAAAAAGAAGGCGTTGGCTTCGGAGAAGACGGGGCACATTCTTCTGTCCCTGGATACCTCGCTCGTCGTCGGAGGTATCCCTAAGGAATACGACGGCGGTCTCGTCCTCCCCAGATTCGTTCTCGAAGGGGGGTGGCTCTTCCACCCAGATGGGTGGTGGAGCTTCTTCCTGGAAGGGGCGATGGGGGGTGCGAAAATCCCGCCTCTCGACGACTCCAAGGCTTGGATCGTCGGGGTGGGGGGAGGAGCATGGCTTTCACCGGCCAACTTCTTCCATTTCGCGTTCTCTCTCTGGTACTTGGGAGAAATCCCACAGTACCGAGAAGACGGACCCCCAGATTCAATGGGGGAAGTAAGGATCGGGGTAGGATTCAAAGTAAAGAACCGGTTCTCGATCGACGGATATTGGGGAGGGACCTTCGGAGACGAGGAAATGGAAGTCCTTGTCTCCAGGCTCGGTCTCGTCTTGACCGGCCATTGGTAGCCCCTCCCCCGAGGCCATCCATCGCCTCGGGTCAACCCATCAACTGGCAGGGGCCTCCTAGCGCTCGCCCGCGCGCTAAAAGGAGGCCCCTGGCCAGATAACATATTCGAAAGCCCACCCAAAAGGGCCGCGAGGGGAAATAGGCGCTTTTCCTGCCTTACCTACAATTCGCGGTCCGATACTATACCTGCCTCTAATTTCTTCTAAGAGTCCATCTTTCCACCGTAATGCCTATTTCCCTTTTTTGTCGTACAAAAAATTTTAAAAATACAAAGAAAAAACCCCGCTCTTGCGAGCAGGGCTTTTTCCCCTCATTCCTATGAAAAATTCAACCGTATGTAATTTAGACTATTGCAACAAACCAGCCTGAGCCAATCTGTAGAGCAATAGAGCAACTTCGCCTCTCATAACTTTGCTTCCTGGGTAGAAATACCCTGCGTATGTGTTATAGAGGTTGTAATCGTGTGCTAAGCAAACGTAGTCTGAATACCAAGCACCAGCCTGTGTATCAGAGTAGTATTGAGCTGTACAAACAGGAACGTCGTATCCGCCAACTGTTTCAGCAGCCTCAAGAACGTATTTCAAAAGTTCAACACGATTTATTTCGTTTGCAGGTTCTACGAATTTTGTTCCAGCATATCCGTTAACCATTCCGTAGAATTTTCCTGTTCTTAAGTATTTCATATACCAAGAACCAACAACTGTATCCGCAAATCCAAGATTTGTATAATCATCTGGAAGTGTAGGAACATCGAAAGCTCTTAATACAACCTTCAAAGCTTCAACTCTATTGATGAAATTGTAAGGTTTGAAAGCGCCAGAAGGAGTTCCTTCAAATATTCCTGCAGCTTTTGTCCAAGCAATAGCTTCGCAGTATTCTGAAGATGTATCAACATCCCAGAATCCACAATCTACAGGTTCAACGACTGGAGGATTAACAACAGGAGGTTCAACAGTCATAGTTTTGCTGTCTCCGATAACGAAGAATCCTCTTTCTTTATCTGTTTTATTTGTAGAACCTTCTGTTTTTGCAGTTACTCTGTATGAGTATTTTGCATTTTTATCTAATTTTTTTCCATCTTCATCACGGCCGTTCCAGTAAAGAACATAAGTTCCTTCAGATTTTGAAACGTTTTTCTCAAGAACAATTTCAGGATTTGATGATTTTGTTCCTTTGAAGATTTCAACTGTAACTTCAGCGTCGTCGTCGATTGTATATTCAACAACAGCGTTTGTCTCATCAGCATTAGCATTTTTATCAACAACTACCGGTGTGATGAAATCGTTTGTAGCGTTTGTCTTGTTTGAAACTTCATCTTCTTCAACAGAAACGTCAGCGTAAGCGAATGTTTCAACATCTTCATTTGAAGGATTTGAAGCTGTGATTCTAAATTTGTAATCACCCTCATCAACATCATCACCATCTTCGTCAGTTCCGTCCCATTTTACAGCTGTCCATTTATTCTTGCTGATTTCTTCTTCGTCCATAAGAGTTTCGATATCCTTGTTGCCTTTCATAACTTCAACTGTAACTTTCGCAGTTTGATCAACACGGAATACAACGTATGTAAACTCGCCGATTGAGTTGTCGAAAGGAGTCTTTGTTACGAACAAGTCACTGTTGATTGCAACTTGAGCATATTTAACTACGACAGGAGTATAATGAACGGTGTCATTATCAGCTTTGAATACCAAATCCCAATTGCCTTCTTTTATCATCTCATCGTCTTCGTCCAATCCGTTCCAGTCAAATTCGTAGTCGTCTTGATCCATGTCTTCATCTTCCCAAAGTTCAATTGTTTCAACATAATCAGTCATAGTATCGTTCCATCTTTTCGCGATCAATGAGAAATCTTTAACGTCCTTTGAAAGTTCCCATTCGATTTCTAATTCATCGTCTGATGGATCCCAAGGATTTGGAGTAGCGAAAACATTCTTTAATATAGTGGAATTGATAACTCCAGGAAGAACAGGGGTAGGAGGAGTTGTTGTTGTAGAAATTGTAAAGCTTTCAACAGGAGAATGAACTTCTTCAGTTCCTGCTTTTGCTGTGAAAATAGCTTTGTATTTGCCATCAGCAACTACAGTAGAGCCATGGTTAATTGTTCCATCCCATGTAAGAGTCCCGTCTTTTGACGTAGGGTTAAGATTTGAAACCGTGATAACAGGGCTTCCAGTTTCTGTTGTAATAGCAACAGAAACTTCGGAAGGAGTCTTTGAAAGAGAGTAATTGAACGTCAAAACTCCAGTTTTTGGATTGAATGTTGATGTAGACAAAGTGAAAGATCCAAAAGTCAAAGAAGTTGGAGTTGTTGAAGAAACAATCACAAAATTCTTTGTGTTGTACTCAGTTGTCGTTCCGGCAACATTCGTAGCCACTGTTTGGAAATAATACTGTCCATCAGCTAGAGCCTGATTTCCAGTCTTCCCATTGTAAGAAATAGCTTTCTCAGTGTTGGCTTGAACCAATACCGAAGGAACAACTGTAGAAACCAAAGTTCGGCTTACAGAGTTGTAAACTTTTACTCCGATGTACGCAGATTGAGAAACTGTGACTTTAAGAGTCGTTGTTTCCCCAGCGCCAGGATTAAAAGTTGTAGGAGTTACAGTCGCGCTTGATATAAGCGGAGTGTAAGGAGAAGGACCATCGCCTGGCACTGGATCAGCAGCAAACGCTGTCGTTTGTGCAGACAAGAGTCCTGTGATAGCCATAACGGCTAGAAACTTTTTCCACATAGACATAATAGTTTATGGGTTAGATTTTTAAATAAAAATACATTATATATATATGTAAAGCGAGCAAGGAGAGGCATGATAAACAATACTTGAAATATTGTCAAGTATATTTTTTAATTTAATATAAAAAAGGTAAAAAAAAGACCCCATCACTTCTGATAGAGTCTTTTTAAATCGCGGGCTAAATTTTTACAAAAACTATTTCAATAATCTATATAAAGCTTCAGCAACTTCAGCTCTTGTAGCCGCTTCGTTAGGCATGAACATGTCGCCGATGACATCGAACAATTTGTCAGTCTTAGATTGGCAGACATAGTTCAAATACCATGCGTCAGCGAATACGTCAGCGTATGGATTCATAGCGCAAACAGCGACAGAAGAAGTCCCAGCTTTCTTAGCAGCCTCGTAAACGAACTTTAGTAATTCTGCTCTAGTGACTGAGCCGGCTGGGTGAACAGTTCCGTCTGTATATCCAGACAACATCCCATAAAGTTTTCCGCTTCTTAGGTATGGCATATACCAGCCGTTGATAACTACATCTTTCCATCCAAGATTTGTGCCGTCATCACCATAAACAGGGAAGCCGAATGCCCTGAACAATACAGCCAAAACTTCAGCTCTGTTGATTGCATCATATGGGCGGAATCCAGCAGTGTCGCCTTGGAAAATTCCTTGTTCTTTTGCCCATTTGATAGCGGCGCAGTTTTTGTTTGAAGCGGAAACATCAGAGAATCCGCAAGCCGCGAGAGGTTCGACAACATTGCCATCATCAACATCTACATCAACTGTAGACATTTCAGTAGCTCCGCCGAATACGTCTCCAACATCACCGATAACAAATTGTCCAGACTCCGATTCAACGTTTGTAGTTGAACCTTTCTTTGTGAATACTTTGTACGTGTAGAAACCTTCTTTTTCTAATTTGCCATCTTCATCACGTGTGTCCCAAGAGAATTCATAATCACCAGCTTTTGATGATTTGTAAGCCTGGAGTTCAACCTCCGGAGAACCGCTTGTAGATGTGCCCTTCCAGATACCAACTCGTAGTTCAGCATCATCTTCAACATTGAAAGTCAAAGCAACATCATCACCCTGCTCAACAACTGGAGGAACAAGAGAATCCATTGTTACATTTGATTTTGAACTTGAAACATCGTCTTCGTCGAGATCGACTGTTTCTGTAGCCGTAGTATAAACATCTTCATCACCCAAACTCTTTGCGGTCAAACGAATTTTGAATGTGTCATCATAATCAAAATCATCTCCGTCATCATCTTTTCCATCCCAATAAACAGCATACCAAACATCTTTTTTTACTTCCTCATCTTCAAGAAGATCGACTTTTGATGTTGAACCTTTCAAAACTTCAACATCAACTTTCGCGTCATTGTTAAGTATGAACCCGAAGTATGTTCCTTCACCAACATCTGGATCGATTGATTTCTTTGTTACGAAAGTATCGTCAATTTCCGGTTTTTCATATTTAACATAGAAAGTTTTTTCAACGTAGTAAGTCCCAACCTCATCTTCTCCAATGAACACCAACTTCCATGTGCCGGCGTCAATATATTCATCATCATCATCTTTTCCTTCAAATTCAGCGTCATAATCATCAGCCTCAATGTCACTTTCTTCATAGATTTCGATTGGGTCGTCATTTCCTTTTATGGCCTCAACTGTGAAACTGTCGAAATCAACAGTTGTTTCCCAGCTGATGTCCAATTTGTCTTCCAACGGATCCCACTGGCTTGACTGAGATGCAGAAGGATCAAGTGCAATTGATGTTATTTTTGATGAACCTGGAGAACAAACAGAAGTACTGAGAGTAGTAACACTGACAGTAGAAGAAGAAACAGAATCAACTCCAACTGTATTTCTCGCTGTTAATTTAGCCAAATAACTTCCACCCTTAACAAAACCGCAAAGGCTGTTTTTGCCATTCCAGTCGAATGAAAGAGTTGAAGTCCCGCCTTGTATCAATGTGTCACCATCAAAATCTGAAGACGTGAAAACCGGAGAAGTCAAATTTGTAGAATCGTATATTTCAGCAAGAACATAAGCGTCATTAGTAAGAGTGAACGAAAAAGTTGTAGATTCCGTGTCAGCTGTAAAACTTGTTTTTGAAGAAGAAACAGCACTCAATTTTGGAGCCAGAGTGTCTGTGTAGGCAACAGTCAACGATTTGTCAGCGGCGTTAACGGTATCAGCCGAAAATTTTACAGTATAAGTTTTTGGCAAAGGGAAAGAATTTTTGTCGGTGATTTGATCCCAAGTCAAAGTACCGGAAGCTACGCCAGATGAATTCGTTTTGCTCAACGAAGTCACTTCAGTTGTACCATCCATAACTTTCGCTGTAACAGTAGCTCCCTTTGTCAAAGAATAATTCAAAACCAAATTTGTTTTCGCCGGATCCCAAGTTGGTGAGAGAGTTGGGTAGCCAGGAAGAATAGACAAAGCAATTTTGGCATTAGCCAAAGTCTCCGCATCACTGCCGGTACCAGTACCAACGACTAAGGAATAAACTCCAGAGGCATTGTAAGCGGCCGCAGTTTCTTTTGTTCCATTCCAAGAAACAGTGACAGGGCCGACCCTACAATCAAAAGACCCCCCGCAATTAAAATCAGCAACGGTCAGGTTTTTGACAACATTTGTTCCATCCATAATTTTTCCATAAACAGTAGCGTCAGAAATAAGAACAAACGTAGCCTCCATTTTAGCTCCGCCAAAAGTTGCGGTGTCTTTACCCGAAACGAAAGCGAGATTGGTAACCACTGGCGCAGCAAAAGCAATATTCATTGCCATTGTTGACATGATCCCAATGATCCCGAGAATCGAGAGAATTTTTTTCACCATAAGGTGTTTGGGTTAAAAATTTTTTATTGATAAACTTATATCTTAAAGCGCTTAAAATTCGCGCAAGGGTTGTAATAGTAACACAAACGGATGATCTGACAAATATTTGATACGGAAAAAAATCAAAATTATTACATAATAATAGTTCCGCGCAAGAAGCAAAAATGGTGAAATACTAATTTAGAGAATTTTCAATTTTGTTTAACAGATACAAAGTTGCCTCATCGTTAAAAAGCCGTTTTCCAGATTTGCCAATAACTTTTAGTGGCAACTCAGCCTCTTTCTCAGCCCCCAGATCCTGACCGACAGTGAAAGGAGTTCCATATTTCCCATTCAAAAAATAATAATCATTCCCTCCTTTTTGCGGATTATCGCCGACAGCCAAAATCTCGCGGCATTCTCCATCACTTTCAAATCTGACGCTTTTTTTATCCTTCAAAAACTCATAAAAAATCTTAATAGCGGTATCTTTGTCTCCACCCACAGGACAAATCAAACATCCCAGTCCAGAATCTCCAATGTGAAGAAAATTTTCAGCCCCATAATCTTTTACAAATTTTTTAGCGATTTTAAAAACTTCAGCCGATTTCTTTTTTACATCTTCAAATTTCATATGCATTCTCCCCAAAGGAGCCAAAACAATCGGTACCAAATGCGACAGAATCTCAACTTTGTCTTTTACTAATTCGTAAAGTTTTTTTTCAAAATCGTCCCTATTGATTTCTTCCGGCCATTTAGCGATATAAAACATTTCCCATTTGCCTTTTTTATATTCATACCCAACTGCGCCATTCTCCGCCATCAGATACAAATTGGACAAAACTTCATCGCCGAATTCATTGCGGATAAAATCAAGCATCTCTCCAAATCTTTTCTCAAAAGATTCAATTTGTCTGCCCGTACAGACGGCAATCGGAAAATTTTTCGCAAGAAGCTGGCCTATAGCGCTCGCCACTTTTTTATCAACCTGCCAAACGCCGGGCTTTGTGAGCGTCCCGTCATAGTCAAACATCGCCGCCTTGAATTTGGAAAAATCTGTCATGTGGAGAATCTACCAGATTTCAGAACGGCCGTCTAACCTTTGGAAAATTTTTCCATACTTGAATGCCGCACCAGTGCGAACCCTCGGGGCAAGTATCTTCCGTGATTCCGCCAAGACTGCGGATAAAACACGGCGGCCCAAGATATTTCGCAATACGAGGATGAATTTCTGCGACCTGCGCGATCTCATCCA
>Ga0233425_10010800_pt1 | contig 10931 bp, 9 predicted proteins | sample Watercolumn_Towu_2_FD_181712 | JGI IMG/M metagenome (GOLD analysis project Ga0233425, IMG submission 181712) | Freshwater microbial communities from Lake Towuti, South Sulawesi, Indonesia - Watercolumn_Towuti2014_140_MG | ecosystem: Environmental > Aquatic > Freshwater > Lake | place: Indonesia...
CCCCGGTCGCCGCGCCCCCTACCGGCAGCAACCGACGTACTTGGGCCGAAGTAGCATCGCCGAGCAGTTCCCCCGGTCGCCGCGCCCCCTACCGGCAGCAACCGACGTACTTGGGCCGAAGTAACCCTGCGTCCCAGGCCACAGCCTAGCAGGGCACCAGCACCAGCTTGCCCGCCCCATCCAGGACGATCCGGACGGTGCTGCCACGGGCGAGATCGGCGAACAGGATCAGCTCGGCCAGGGGCTTGCGGAGCTCCTCCTGGATCAGCCGATCCAGGGGGCGGGCGCCAAAAGCCGGGTCGTAGCCGCGGGCGGCGAGGTCGGCGCGGGCTTCGGGGGTGAGCTCGAGGCGCAGCTTCTTCTCGGCGACCTGCTCCTCGAGCTGGCGGATGAACTTGTCGACGATCTTCCCCATGACCAGCGGATCGAGCGGCCGAAAGCGCAGGCGGGCGTCGAGACGGTTGCGGAACTCCGGAGAGAAGACCCGGCGCAGGGCTTCGTCCTCGTTGCCCTCGGCCGTCCGCTCGCCGAAGCCCACCATGCCACGAGCCAGCTCCCGCGCGCCGACGTTGCTGGTCATCAGCAGGATGACGTGGCGGAAGTCGGTCTTGCGACCGTTGGTGTCGGTCAGCGTGCCGTGATCCATCACCTGCAGCAGCAGGTTGAAGATCTCGGCGTGGGCCTTCTCGATCTCGTCGAGCAACAGGACCGCGTGGGGGGTCTCGCGGATGGCGTCGGTCAGCAACCCACCGCGATCGAACCCGACGTAGCCCGGAGGGGCGCCGATCAGGCGGGAGACGGTGTGGCGCTCCGCGTACTCGCTCATGTCGAAGCGGTGGAAGGCCAGGCCGAGGATGCGGGCGAGCTGCAGGGCCAGCTCGGTCTTGCCGACGCCGGTGGGGCCGGTGAGCAGGAAGGAACCGACGGGCCGCTCGGGGGCGGACAGCCCGGCCCGGGCCATGCGGATGGCCGCCGCGATACGCTCGACGACCTCGTCCTGCCCGAAGACGACCTGCTTGATCTCGACCTCGAGCTGGGCCAGGCGCTCGCGTTCATCGCGCACGACCTGCCGCGGAGGCAGGTTGGCGATGCGGGCTACCACCTCCTCGACGTGGCGCACGTCGATGCGCGCTCCCTTCCGGCCGTCGAGGCGGGCGCCGGCGCCGGTCTCGTCGATCAGGTCGAGGGCGGTATCCGGCAGCTTGCGGTCCCTGAGGTAGCGCGCGGCCAGCTCGGCGGCGGAGCGCAGCGCGGTCCTCGCATACCGCACGTCGTGATGGCGCTCGTATTCGTCCTTCAGGCCCTCCAGGATGAGCACGGTGTCGTCCACCGAGGGCTCCTCCACCACCACACGCTGGAAACGGCGCAGCAGCGCCGGGTCCCGCTCCACGTGCTTGCGGAACTCGCCGTGGGAGGTGGCCCCGATGCAGCGCAGCGTGCCGGCCGCCAGGGCGGGCTTGAGCATCGAGGAAGCGTCCACCGAGCCGCCGCTGACTGAGCCGGCCCCGACGATACTGTGGAACTCGTCGATGAAGAGAATGGCACCCTGGCGCTCCTGCAGGGCCGCGATGACGGCCTTCATGCGCTGCTCGAAGTCCCCCCGGTACCGGGTGCCGGCCAGCAGGGCGCCCAGATCCAGGGCGAAGATCGTGGCCTGGGACAGCAGCTCGGGCACCTCGCCGGCGACGATCCTCCGGGCGAGCCCCTCCACCAGGGCGGTCTTGCCGACGCCGGCCTCTCCCACGATCAGGGGGTTGTTCTTGCGCCGGCGGGCCAGGACCTCCATGATCCGGCGCAGCTCGCGCTCGCGGCCGACGAGGGGGTCGAGGTCACCCTGGCGGGCGCGGGCGCAGAGGTCGACGGTGTAGGCGCCCAGGGGGTCTTGGGGCGGTTCGGTTTCCTCGTCGTCACCCTCGGCCGCCGAGCGCGGGCGCCCCCCGGCGGTGTCGGGGACCCGCGAGCCGGGGATCTTGCGCATTCCCGGGCGGTCGTCCGGGGGGCCATCGTCTCCCCCGCCCTCCGCCAGGATGGTGACGACGGCGAGGCGGGTCACACCCTGGGTTTCCAGGGCATAGCCCGCCCAGTTCTCGGGCTCCGAGAAGAGGGAGACGAGCAGGTCGTAGCCGTGGACGGTGTCCTTGCCGGCACCCTGCACGTGGTTCGCAGCGCGGGCCAGCACCCGCTGGACAGCCCGAGTGAGGTTGGGCACCACCGGCTGGTCTTCGCCGAGGGCCTCGTACTGGCTGCCGAGGGCCTCCTCGAGTTGCTCCCGGATCGGATCGAGGTGCCCCCCCGCCAACTGGATCACCCTGGCCGTCCCCGGGTCCATTAGCAGCGCCAGCAGGAGGTGCTCGAGCCCCACGTGCTCGTGCCGCCTCCGTGCGGCGTCCTTGATGGCGGCGTTGACCGCGCGCTGCAGGTTCTCTGAGAGCTTCAAGCCTACCTCTCTGGCTGCATGGAGAGCTGCAGCGGCATCCCGTTCTCGCGCGCCATGCCGACCGCGCGCTCGAGCTTCTCCTCGGCGACCTCGCGGGTGTAGACCCCTGCGACCCCGACCCCCTCGTTGTGGACCGCCAGCATGATGCGCACGGCCTCGGTGCGATCGCGGCGAAACACGGTGATCAGCACCATCACCACGAACTCCATGGTGGTGTAGTCGTCGTTGTGCAGGAGCACCTCGTAGCGCCGCGGTGGGCGCGTGCGGGTGCGCTCCTTGACATCGACGCCTTCCTCACGCTGGGTGCGCTGATCGGGGGCCTTGGGCATGGACCCCGACTATCAGAACTCTCCCCCGAAGTCCTCCTCGGGCGGCAGGTCATCGAATGGGACCTGGTCGAAGTCCACATCGTCCGGCGGGCCATCCGGGTGCGGGGGCGGCTCCTCGCGATCTTCGCCCCTGTCGCGCAGGAGGTCCACGTCGTCGACCATCTCCTCTCCGAAAGGTTCTTCGCGGTCTTTCCCCTCGAACCGCTCGTCACCGGGCAGCTCTGGTTCGCGATCCCCGCGCGCGGCATCGGCCTCCTCGCGTCGCTTGCGCAGGCGCTCACGCCGTTCGCGGATGCGCTCCTCCCGCAGCCGGCGCCGCTCCTCCGGATCTGACGGGTCGTCGGTCGCCCCCGGGCCACCGGGCAGCAGACCGGGGCCGATCTCCTCCTCGCCAGGCTCGCCGCCGAAGACCGGGGAAGCCCGCTTCCGCCCACTGGTGAGCGACCGCTCGCGCTCGGGGCGGAACGAGGGGCGCAGCAGGGTGCCGCTGATGGCGTAGTGGTAGGTGCCGTCATCGCGCCGGGCATCCCTGGGCCCCGGCAGCAGCTTGACCATGCTGTCGATGGTCTCACCGAGCTTGAAACGGGCCTTCATGCGCAGCCGCGAGCGCTCGATCGCCTTGTTGAGGGTGACGTCGCCCTCGAGCGTGCCCTCCAGCAGGTCGCCCTCGAGCTCGCCCTTGCGGACCTTGGCCTTGCCATCGGTCACCTCGAGCTCGAGTGTGGCCGTCGGGAAGTTGCCCGGATCGCTCCAATCGAAGCCCGAAAACGACGCGCCGGTGAGCACGAGATCCTCGAGCTGGAGAGAGATCTTGCCGGTCGACTTCGTGAAATCGGCCGTGTCCAGTACGAGCTCCCAGCCCCCGTGGCACAGCCCGGTGAGATCGAGCTTCAGGCTCTCGCCGTCCAGCGGGAGCTGCGCGACGTCGAGATCCGCGAGCTCGGCGTCGGTGGTGATCACGCCGTCGTTCCAGGACAGCGAGCCGTCGAGGTCACCCCCGAACACGCGCGCAAAGAACCCGGTGGCGACCCGGCCCGTGAGCAGGGGCAGCACCTGCAGCCGGGCGGCGACCCGCTCGGCCACCAGCACGCGGGTCGCGCTCGGCGCCTCGGCGGCCTCGTCCGCGGGCTCGCCATCGTCCACGGCCCGCGCCGCACGGACAGGCTTGTCCAGCTTGAGCAATGCGACTTCGGAGAGGGCCAGCCCGGTCAGACGCCAGGGTGCGGCCCGGGAGGCCGTGAGCTGCCAGGCGCCCTCGGAGTACTTGTCCAGTTCGTACTGCAGCCGCTCCAGGACCGCCCCCGAAGGGAAGAACAGCCGGAGCCCGACCGCATAGACCCCCAGCCCCCACAGGGCGCCCACGACCACGGGAAAGACGCGACGGATCATTCGGAAGCCTCCTCCTCAAGGAGCTTGTAGGCCGCGATGTCGAGCGTGACGTCGAGGCTCTTGGCGCCCCCGCTGGAGACGGTGCGGGCGGTGAGGGTCTTGATGAGCAGAGGGTAGCCTGAGGTCTCGGCTTCGTAGAGGAAGCCGACGAGCTGCTCGAGGGTGACCGGGCGGAGCTGGGCGGTGAACTGCTTCTCCTCGAGCACCTCCTGCGTAGTGGTGGCGCGCTCCTTGACCTGCTTGAGGCTGTCTCGGATCTGCACCTTGTCGGCGCATTTCTCGAGGAATGCCGAGAGGTTCGTGCCCTTGTGGGCGTTGAGCTTCTCCTCGATCTCGGTGAGCTGCTCGGTGCCGCCCCTGAAGTCCACGGCCAACTGCTGGACGTTGGCGAGCTGCCCCCGGCGGGTCGTGAGGGTCTCCTCCATGCGGTCGAGGTGGGACTTGACCCCCCAGGTGCCCAGCCCGATGGCGACCACGGTGAAGAAGATGACCAGGCCGTACAGCAACATGCGGTCCCGCGGGCTCATGCCATCCAGCGCGCGCCGGACCCCGTCTCGCAGGGACGAAAACGGGCGCGCGAGGCCGCCGGCGGCGTTCGCGATGCGATCGGACAAGGCACCCATGTCAGCCCTCCTCACCCGCGTCGGGCTCGTCCCCGAGCGGGATCGAGATCGTGAACTGGACCTTCTCGCCGCGCTTCTTCTCGTCGCCCTTGGTGGCGCCCTTGAACCGCGGGATGGCCTGCAGGCTGGCCTCGATCTTCGCGGCCTGCTCGTAGCCGTCGGTGTCGGCCTTGATGCTGATGGCGGTCTCGGAGAGGGTGAGCTCGCGCACGTCGATGACGGCCTCGCCAGCCGCCGGCATGGCCTCGGACAGCTCCTTGAGCAGCGTCAGGCTGGGTGGTTCACCCCGCAGCGAGGCCTTGAGGGCTTCCACCTTCTGGGCAGTGCCGAGGGTGCCTTCCTGCATGATCGCGACCGCCATCGAGGGGTCCTCGAGCTGCTTGGGGTCGGCGTCGGGGAAGGTGGCGGCCACCTCCGCGGTGATCTTCCCCTCAACCTCCGCGATCTGGCTGCTCAGGGTGCGCTGCTGGGAGATGGCCACCACCGCCATGGCGATGATGAAGAAGCCCGCAGCGGCGGCGCCGTAGGCGGCCAGACTTTGCAACACCTGCAGCGCGCTGTGGTGGGCCAGCTCCCCCTGCCTGAGCTCCAGGCAGGCGACGCCGGCCTCGCCCGAGGCCCGCCGCGCCAGCGCCACGGCCAGGGAAAAGGCGGCGCCGTCGTCGCGCCCCTGCAGCGGGCCGGGCTGGGCCAGGAAGCGCACGGGCACGCCGAGTTCGTGGGTCAGCAGGGAGGACATCCCGGAGTGGGCCGCGAGCCCACCGGTCAGCAGGATCTCGTCGATCTCCACCCCGTGGCGATCCTCGAAGGAGATGAGGGTGGTGCGGAGCTCGCCGACCAGCTCGATCAACCCCTCACGCAACACGCGGGCCACTGAGGCTGGGTCGGGGGCGCGGACCTTGGGGCGCAGGGGCTGGTCGTTACCGCCGGGAAGGTCGCGGGTGACGGTCTGATCGTCGTCTTCCCACCCCGCCTCCACGGGCACCGCGGTGTCGGCGCCCGCCTTGATCGGAGTGGCACGGCGCCAGGCCTCGGCGGTCTCGGCGTCGAACCCGAAGGCGGCCCGCAGGTGCTGGTCGAGCTGCTGCCCGCCGCAGTGCAGGGCCCTGAAGTCGTGGGCGCTGCCTTCGCGCACCAGGGTCACCAGGCTGCGGCTGTGGCCGAGGTCGAGCACCGCCACGGCCCCGGCCCCGCCGTCCGCCACGGCCGCCATGAGATCCGCATCCACGGCCATGCTGCGGGGATCGACGCCGACGGTCTTGAGGGCTTCCAGGCGCCCGCGGACGCCTTCGCGCGCCACGAGGCCGACCAGCACACGGCAGCCACCGTCACGCCGCGCCAGCACGCGATGCGCCAGCACCATCTCGTCGATCTCGAAGGGGACGTGGTTCTCCACCTCGAAGGGCAGCGTCCGCTCGATCTTGGCGCGCTCGTCGAAGGGCAGCTCCACGACCCGCACGCTGGCCATGTCCGCGGGCCAGGCCACCGCCGCAGCCGAGACGCCAGAGAGCTCCTCCTCCTGCAGCAAGACGCGCAGGGTCTCGATGCGCTCGCCCAGGGTGGGTGCCTGCGCGGCCGCGGACGGGACCCGCCGGGAGTGCACCTCCTGCAGCCGGTAGCGTCCGAAGGAGCCGTCGAGGACAGCCACCTTGACCGCCCAGGCGCCCAGATCGATTCCAAGGATGCGTGCCATGCGCGTACCTCTAGTCCACGTGCCAGTACTTCATGCTGCCGCCGCCCTGGGAGTAGTCGAGCACGGCGGTGATGGTGACGTTGGTGTCGCCCACCACCCCCATGGAGGTGATGGTGAAGACCGACGAGGAGGTGGAGACGACGTTCTTCATCTCGTCGGACACGGTGAAACCCGTGTTGTTCTCGACGAAGCTGACGAAGTCCTCTGCCGACTGGAAGGAGGAGAAGCCCATCTGGAGCTGGAGCTGCTCGAAGAATGCGTCGATCACGGTGTCGGCCGGCTGCGGTTGGATGTAGGCGCGCAGCAGGCCCGCGATGACCTCGCGGTCGGCCGTGTTCACGTTGATCTTGCCCGACCCCCAGACCGTGACGCGGTCCTTGTAGCGCTCGTAGACCTCACCCTCCCAGCCGGCGACCAGCCGCACCTCCTCCTTGGTGTCGAAGGGTGCGTTCTTGGCCAGATAATCGTCGTCGTAACGGTTGTAGAGGTCGTCCTCGTAGCCAGAGCGCAGCCCGCAGCGGCTGCTGTCGCGGTCCACCCAGTCCGCGATGTTTCCGATGACCTCCCAGCGGTCGATGTTGCGGTCGTAGAACCACTGGTCGTTCTCCTGCCCCGACATCAGCCCGTACAGGGAGGTGGCGGTGACCTCGGTCTGCAGGTTCGACGACTCCTGGCGGCTGGAAAAGCCGTTGAGGTTGACCTTGCGGTCCTCGTCCACGATAGCGGCGTTGAAGTCGCCGTCGAAGTCCAGGAAGTTCTTGCCGCCGAAGTGCCCCGCCTGGGCCTTCTCGCGGGATTCTTCGGCGATCTCCTCGCTGACGGTGCCCTCGGTGCGGACCTGCTGGAGATCCTCCTCCTCCAGGTCGTCCACGTCGCCCCCGGAGACGAACAGCATGCGCATGAGCCCGGTGGAGATGAACGGCACGGCCTGCCAGAGGGCGTCGCCGATGTTGACTCCGAACATCGCGCCATAATCCGCGATGGAACTGTTCTTCAGAGCCATGTTCCCGGCCAGGATCAGGCGGTAGATGTTGACCCCCGTGCGCGCCAGCCAGTAGGCCTGGACCTCCTCCTTCTGGTGGGCAGCCATCAGCATGCGCACCCGGGCGCCGTAGTTCATCTCGGCCACCAGCACCGTGACGATCATGATGGCGCCCACCACCAGCAACAACGCCACGCCGGACTCGGAGCCGCGCCGGCGTCGCGCGGCGTCGAGGCGCCGCCAGCCCGCGTGGCGCGGGTGCCCCACGGGCCCGCGCGGGCGGGTCAGGGCAGCCCAGCACGAGGCGAAGCGGCGCATCACTCGTCGCCCCCCTCGGAGGCGGCGCCATCGCTGCTCGACCCCAGCGCGAAGACCGAGCGCGCCATGGGCTCGGCGTACTCCAGCATGATCGTGGTGACGAAGGTGTGGTCGATGAGGTTGTCCTCGTCCTCCAGGTCGGGTGCGGCGATGACCAGCACCAGCTTGATGGCCCGCGGCAGGCGGTTGGGGGTCTCGGTGCCCTGGGTGGACCACTCCTGCTTCCACTCACCGCTCTGCGAGTCCAGGTAGGAGAGGTCGAAGCTCCGCACACCATGCGCCAGGGGCAGGATCACGCCGTCCTGGTCGGGCTCCTGGTCGATGCGGGGGGCCTCGCGGTGCAGGAGCACCTGGAGGGAGGGGTTCTCCGGATCGGGCTCACCCCACAGGGTGATCTCGGTCTGGTCGCACTCGTGGACGTTGCGGTACAGCGGGCGGTGGGAGAGCGTGGCGAACCAGACCTGGTCCACCGGGTCGTTGTCCTGGGCCTCGAATACGGTGCGGTAGGTGGCCACGGCCCCCTGGTTCGGGGTCATGTAGGCCAGCCTCAGCTCGCGCGAGAGCCGCTCCATCGCCACGCGCGCGCTCTGCTGCACGGCGTCGTTCTCGGCCAGCAGATCCCGGGCCGCCAGGCTGTTGCGCACGGTGCCCACCACGACCGCGCCGATCAGCACCAGCAGGGTCACGGCGACCATGACCTCGATGAGGGTAAAGGCCTGGCGGAGGCGGGGCATCACTTGTCCCTCCCCGGGAACATGGGCAAGCGCCCACCGACGATGACCGGCAGCCTCCGAGGCCTTTGGCGCGTGTTCCGTTGTTCCCGCCACCGACGTTCGCGGCACAGAACCCCATCCGATCCGGCGCCCGAGCCACATCACTTGTCCCTCCCCGGGAACATGGGCATCGCGCCGCCGCTGCTGCCGCCATTTCCGCCGCCGTCCTTACCACCGTCCTTGCCGCCCTGGCCGCCCTGACCGCTCTTTCCGCCTCCGCCACCCCGGCTGGTCCGGCTGGTGCGCTGGCCGCCACCCCCCAGCGCCGCGCTGATGGCCGAGAGCGCGGAGGAGTTGATCACGTGGGTGACGATCTCGACCTGGTCCAGCTCATCCTCGTTGTCGCCCCACCACACCAGGACCCGCACCTCGCGGATGTAGCCGCCGAGCAGGTCCGTCACCATGTCGGAGCTGACACCCATGTCGTCCAGCCCGGGGACCTCCTGGCCGCTCTGCTCGGCCTTCTCCTGGGCCTGGGACTGTGTCTCGGCGTCCTGCTCGCCCCAGTAGCCCTGACCCGCCAGGCCTTCGGCCATGCCGGTGAGATCGCCGCCCAGCTCCAGCTCGATCTTGCGGACGGTGTAGGCCCAGTGGAAGTCCTCGTAGACCTCGTCCAATTCCAGGCCGAGATCGAGCCCCTCCGCATCGCCGAAGTTCTCGAAGTCGCCCTCCTCCTCGATGTCCTGCTCGCCGAAGCCCTCCGACTCCACCGCGAGCTGGACCTCGGCCATCTTCTCCCGGGCGAGCAGCGTGGCCGCCAGCAGGTTCTCGGTCTCGCGGGTCATGAGCACGGCGGAGGCCTGGGACTGGACCAGCACCAGCAGCGCGCCGGCCAGGATGGCTACGGCGATCATGATCTCGACGAGCGTAAATCCTCTGCGCATCGCCTACCCCAACGGCATCTCGGGCCCCTCTTCCGGCAGCCACTCGAAGAGTTCGTCGGGCTCGACGAGCTCGTTCTCGAGGTGGATGCGGCCGGTGAGCGGCTCCACGACGATGGTCCAACCATCGTCCGGATCGTCCTCATCGACGACGCGGGCGACGAGCGGCTCCATCTGCCCGTCCGGGAAGATGTGGGCATAGACGATCGTGTCCTCCTCGCCGTCCTCGGGCGGCTCGGGGTGCGGCTCCTGGGGCTCCTCGAACTGGGGGGTCCAGATCCAGGCGAACGCGCTGCCGCCGGGCAGCTCGACCTGGGCATCCAGGGTGATGTCCTCGAGGTTCTGGAAGCGCCCGGTCTGATCCTCGAGCTCCTTGGCCGCGCCCTCCTCGAGCTCGCGCTCCGTGAAGCGCGAGAGCTGGTCTTCCAGCTCCTCCTCCCACTCCTCGCGCTCCTCCTGGTTCTGGAAGATGGTGGCGTCCGGCGTGCCGGCCTGGACCGTCCAGGTGCGCTTGTCGAGGTCGAAGGCTACTCGGAAGGTCACGTTGCGCAGGGTGGCCTCGTCCCTGAGGTAGGCGAAGGTGGTGGCCAACTGGTGCACCGCGCCGCGCTGCTGCAGGCCGAGCAGCCCCGCCATGGAAGGGATGCCGACCGCCAGGATGAGGAGGACGATGGCGATGGTGACCATCACCTCCACGAGGGTGAAGGCGCCCACGGCGCTTCTCGGCAGCCACCTGAGGCGACCGCGCCGAGTCCCATGCCGAGCCGATCGACACAGCGCCTCCACGGCGCTTCTCGGCAGCCACCTGAGGCGACCGCGCCGAGTCCCATGCCGAGCCGATCGACACAGCGCCTCCACGGCGCTTCTCGGCAGCCACCCGAGGCGACCGCGCCGAGTCCCATGCCGAGCCGATCGACACAGCGCGCCCACGGCGCTTCTCGGCAGCCACCTGAGGCGACCGCGCCGAGTCCCATGCCGAGCCGATCGACACAGCGCCTCCACGGCGCTTCTCGGCAGCCATCGAGGCCGCCGCACCGAGTCCCGCGCCGTGCACTTCGCGTTCACAGCTACTCCTCCTTCTCCTCACCGTCGAGGCTCCAGGACTGGATCTCGGCGCTGGCGTCGTCGCCCCCCTCCTTGCCGTCCTTGCCGAGCGAGACGATCTCGTAGTCGGCCTTTCCGTGGGTGCCGGGGCAGAAGTACTGGAACTCGTTGCCCCAGGCGTCGGTGGGCACTTCGCCCGGGGTGGGCATGTACTTGGACGCCGCGGAGAGGCCCTCCGAGGTGGTGGGGAACTTGCCCTTGTGCTTGACCGCGTACATCTGCAGGGCCGACTCGATCTGCCCGATGCGGATCTTGGTCATGTCCACGTTGGCGTCGTCGAGGCGACCGAGGACGACCACGGCCATGACCGACATGAGGGTGATGATGATGGTGATGACCACCATGATCTCGACGAGGGTCATGCCGGCGCGGCGGCGGGCACTCCTGAAACGGGGGTGGTGC
>Ga0233425_10010801_pt1 | contig 10930 bp, 11 predicted proteins | sample Watercolumn_Towu_2_FD_181712 | JGI IMG/M metagenome (GOLD analysis project Ga0233425, IMG submission 181712) | Freshwater microbial communities from Lake Towuti, South Sulawesi, Indonesia - Watercolumn_Towuti2014_140_MG | ecosystem: Environmental > Aquatic > Freshwater > Lake | place...
ACAGCGTCTTGGTGAGCGAGCCGCGGCAACCCTCCGCGAACACCGTGAGGCGCGCGCGCAGCTCGACGCCGGGCGTGTGGTTGGCCGTGGGCTTGCCGTCCTTGCCGATGCCCATGTCGCCGGTCGCCACGCCCGCGACCCGGTTCTTGTCGTCGTACAGCACCTCGGCCGCGGCGAAGCCGGGATAGATCTCGACGCCCAGTTCCTCGGCCTGCCTCGCCAGCCACCGGCACAGATTGCCGAGGCTGATGATGTAATTGCCCGCGTTGTGCATTTGCGGCGGCGTCGGCAGGCGGAACGCGCGCGACTCGGTGAGGAACAGGAAGCGGTCCTCGCCCGCGGGCGTGTCGAGCGGCGCGCCTTTCGCCTTCCAGTCCGGGATCAGCTCGTCGAGCGCGCGCGGCTCGAACACCGCGCCCGAGAGGATGTGCGCGCCCACCTCCGAGCCCTTCTCGATCACGCAGACGCCGAGCTCTTGGCCCGCCTCGGCCGCGCGCTGCTTCAGGCGGATGGCCGCGGCGAGGCCCGACGGCCCCGCGCCCACGATCACCACGTCGTACTGCATCCGCTCGCGCGCCATGATCCTCTCTCACCCGCTATTGGCGGCGCGATTAAAGCAGGAAGCCGCCGGACGCGGTAGGTGCGCCGCCTGTCTTTCCACGGGCATTGCGGATATATAGATGCTCATGCGGAACGCGCCCGACCCCGCCGCCGCGCTGCGCTGGTATCTCGACATGGGCGTGGACGAGCTGGTCGACGAGGCCGCGCCCGACCGGCTCGCCCCGGAGGCGGCGCGGACGCAGCCCGCGGCCCCGAAACCCGCGCCCGCCGGGGCCACGGCGCCCGCCGCCTCGGACGTATCGCCGCAGCCGCGTCTGTTCGCGGCGCCCGCGCCGGCGAAGACCGCCGCCCCCGCCCCGCCGCTCGGGCCCGCGGCGCAGGACGCGCACCACCTCGCGGCCGCCGCGCGCAATTTGCAGGAGCTGGAAGACGCACTGCGCGCGTTCGAGGGCTGCGCGCTCAAGGCCACGGCGACGAACCTCGTGTTCCACGACGGCAACCCGAAAGCGCGCGTGATGTTCGTGGGCGAGGCGCCGGGCGCCGACGAGGACCGCGCCGGCAAGCCGTTCGTCGGCGTCAGCGGCCGGCTGCTCGACCGCATGATCAAGTGGATCGGGCTCGACCGCGCCGCGGCCGATCCCGCCGCGGCGGCCTACATCACCAACCAGGTCTATTGGCGCCCGCCCGGCAACCGCACGCCCACCGACGCCGAGGTCGCGTCGTGCATGCCGTTCGTGGTGCGGCACATCGAGCTCGCGGCGCCGGAGATCCTGGTGCTGGTGGGCGGCGCCTCGACCAAGACGCTGCTCGGCCGCACGTCGGGCATCACCAAGCTGCGCGGGCAGTGGTTCGAGTTTTCGTCGCCCGGACTATCCCGCCCGGTGCCGACCATGGCGATCTTCCATCCCGCCTACCTGCTGCGCACGCCGATCTTCAAGCGCGAGGCCTGGCGCGACCTGCTGGCGATCAAGGAGAGGCTCGCGGCCATTCGTTAACGCCGCCTTCTTGCCGCCGCCGCCGGATTCCGATACTCACGCCTAGGGGAAGCACTACAGGGCTTGGGGTTTCCATGCATCCGTCATGGAGGCGGCGCGTTCGCGCCGGGGCGCTCGTTGCGTGCCTTGCGGCTGGCGTCGCGGGCAGCGCGCCCGCGGCCGCGCAAGGCGTGAACAACGGCGAGGCCCAACGCCAGGCCGCGCTGCCCAAGGTGCTGTCCGATTCCGACGCCCAGGCCTACGCCCAGATCTTCCGCCTGCAGGACCAGGGCCGCATGTCCGACGCCGACCGGCTGATCGGCAAGCTCGCCGACAGACGCCTCATCGGCCACGTGCTGGCGCAGCGCTACCTGGGCCCGCACTACCGCACGCCCTACCGCGAGCTGGCGGCGTGGCTGTCCACCTACGGCGACCATCCCCAGGCGCCGCGCCTGTACAAGCTGGCGCTGAAGCGCCTGCCGCCCGGCACCAAGCTGCCGCCGGCCCCGGCGATCGGGCGCGACGCGCGCGGCGCGCCGGTCGCGGTGGTCGCGGGCGAGGACGACGACACCACGGAATTCGCCGAGGCGCCCAATCCCGCGCTCGACGACGCGCCCGCGGACGCATCGGCGCAAGCGGCGGCGCTCGAGGACGACGGCAGGCCCGCCAATACCGCCGCGGCGGCGAGCCCGTCGCGGACGCCGCGCCTGGATCCGGCCGGGGTCAAGCGCGCGTGGGAGGCGGGCTTGCAGGCGTGGCGGCTCCAGCGCCACGCCGAGGCCGCGCGCCAGTTCGAGGCGGTGGCCGGGGCGCCCGGCGCGGATTCCTGGCGCGTCGCCGCCGGGTATTTCTGGGCGGGCCGCGCGCACCAGGCCTCCGGCGACCCGCAGCGTTACGTCCAGGCGATGCAGCTCGCCGCCCGGCACCCGCGCAGCTTCTACGGCATCCTGGCGCGCGGCCTGCTTGGCCTCGACAGCGGGCTCAACTTCCAGCGCCCGCCCCTGAGCGTCGCCGACATGCAGGCGCTGGCGCGCGAGCCGGGGGTGCTGCGCGCGCTCGCCCTCGCGGAGATCCGGCAGCACGACCGGGCGGACCTCGAGCTGCGCGCCGCCGCCTCCCGCATCCCGAACTCGGTGCAGCCGCTGATCGCGCTCAGCATCCGCGTCGGCGCCCCGTCGGCGATGCTGGAGCTGGCGCAGCGCGCGCAGCTTCTCGAGGGCGTGGCGGTGGACGCGGCGCTCTATCCCGTGCTGCCCTGGCCGTCGCAGGCCGGCGAGCACGCCATCGACACCGCCCTGCTGCACGCGCTGATCCGCCAGGAATCGGGCTTCCGCGCACGCGCGCTGAGCCGCGCCGGCGCGCGCGGGCTGATGCAGCTCATGCCCGCGACCGGCCGCTTCATCGCGCGCGAGATCGGCGCCAAGCCGCCCACCGGCGATCGTCTCTACGACCCGGCCTTGAACCTCATGCTCGGGCAGGCCTATGTCGCGCACCTGTCCCGCGACGCCGAGATCGGCCCCAACCTGTTCCGCATGGTCGCGGCCTACAATTTCGGGCCGGGGAACCTCCGGCGCTGGGAGCGCCGCGCCGACCACGGCGACGACCCGCTGCTGTTCATCGAAAGCCTGCCCTCGCGCGAGACCCGCGACTTCATCGAGCGCGTGCTGGCGAACATGTGGGTCTACCGCGCCCGGTTCGGCCAGGCCGCGCCCTCGCTCGACGCCCTGGCGGCGGGCGAATGGCCGGGCTACGATCCCCAGACCGGCCCCGACGTGGCGGCGAGCGCCAACTGACCCGCGCGGGCGCCGGGCTTCCGCCAACCGCCTGGAGGCGCGGCGCCCGAGCCGCGTGAGCCCGATGTCGCGCATCGACCAAGACCGACCGTTCCTGCCCGTCCGCATCGCGGTGCTCACCGTGTCCGACACGCGCGTCGCGGCCGACGACCGCTCGGGCCAGACCCTGGTCGAGCGCATCGAGAAGGCGGGCCACCGCGTCGCCGCCAAGGCGATCGTGCGCGACGAGACCCGGGACATCGTGGCGCAGCTCCGGAAGTGGATCGCCGATCCCGGCGTCGACGTGGTGATCGCCACCGGCGGCACCGGCGTCACCGGCCGCGACGTGACGCCCGAGGCCTTCAAGCAGGTGTTCGAGAAAGAAATCCCCGGCTTCGGCGAGCTGTTCCGCATGATCAGCTTCCAGAAGATCGGCACCTCGACGATCCAGAGCCGCGCGGTCGCGGGCGTGGCGGGCGGCACCTACCTGTTCGCGCTGCCGGGCTCGCCCGGCGCGTGCAAGGACGCGTGGGACGAAATCCTGGTGCAGCAGCTCGACAACCGCCACCGCCCCTGCAACTTCGTCGAGCTGATGCCGCGCCTGCAGGAGCACCTCAAGCCGAAGGCCGCGAGCTGAACCATGCCGAATTGGAACGTCTCGCCCGAGGCCGAGAAGCTGCACCGCGCCGCGCTGGTGTGGGACGGGCATTCCTGCCTGCCGTTGCGCTCGGGCGTGGACATGACCATGCTCCGGCGCCACCGCGACGCGGGCATCGACTACGTCTCGGTCAACGTCGGCATGGACTTCAACCCGGTCGAGCAGGTGATGCGCGTGATCGCGGGGTTCCGCGCCGGCATCGCCGCCAATCCCGGCGCCTTCGTGCTGGCCGCCACGGCCGCCGACGTGCGCCGCGCCAAGGCCGAGGGCAAGCTCGCGGTCACCTTCGACCTCGAGGGTTCCGACATGCTGGCGGGCGACGTCAACATGCTGTCGCTCTACTGGGACCTGGGCGTGCGCCAGATCCACCTCGCCTACAACCGCAACAACGCGGTGGGCGGGGGCTGCCACGACGCCGACACCAGCCTCACCGCCTTCGGCCGCAAGGTGGTGGCGGAGATCAACCGCCTCGGCATGCTGATGGACTGCTCGCACACCGGCTACCGCACCAGCCTGGACATCCTGGAGCTCTCGCGGCGCCCGGTGATCTTCTCGCATGCCTGCGTCCATGCCTTGAAGCCGCACGGGCGCAACGTGCGCGACGACCAGATCGACGCCTGCGCGCGCACCGGCGGGGTGATCGGCGTCACCGGCATCGGCATCTTCCTGGGCGACAACGACAACAGCACCGAGACCATGGTGCGGCACATCGACTACATCGCGGAGCGCGTGGGCCCGCGCCACGCGGGCGTGGCGCTCGACTTCGTGTTCGAGCGGGGCGGCGACGAGTACCCCAAGGGCTTCGACCGCAAGCTGTGGTGGCCGCCCGGCAACGAGTACGACACGCCCAACCGCCGCAACGTGGCGCCCGAGCAGATGCCGGCCCTGACCGAGGCGCTGATGAAGCGCGGCTACGCCGAGGCCGACATCCGCGGCATCCTGGGCGAGAACTTCCTGCGCGTCGCCGCCCAGAGCTGGGGCGGCTGACCTTAGCGATGATCGACTTGAAGGCGCTGGCCGCCGCGCTCGCCGGCGTGCCGGGCCTTTCGGACATCGCCGCGTCCGGCCTCGCGCCGCTGCCCGGCAAGGGCATCGCCCACGACCACCTGCGCATCGGCGCGACCGGGCTTCTCGCGCGCGTGCCGCGGCCCTCGCAGTTCGGGCCGGCGGGCGACGCCTATCTGCGCTACCAGGCCGCGAGCTACCGGCGCGCGTGGCCGAGCGGCCGCGTGCCGCGCCTCGTCGCCGCGATCGCGCCGGCGCCGGACCTGCCCGGCGGCGCCCTCGTGATCGAGGAGATCGCGGGCAAGCCCCCGCTCCTGCCGCGCGACCTGCCCCTGATCGCCGAGAGCCTCGCGCGCATCCACTCGCTGCCGGTGCCGCCGCCGCCCGAGCGCCCGCCGCTCCAGGACCACGCCGATCCCGCGCGCGGCACGCTGGAGGTGATCGAGCGCAACGCACGGTCGCTCGACGCCGCCTGCGCCGACCCGCAAGCGCGCGCGGCGATCGCGGAGGAGATCGCCTGGGCGCGGAGCTTCGCGGCCGACAGCGCCGGCAAGGACCAGCCCGCGACGCTGGCGATGAGCGACACGCATCCCGGCAACTTCCTGATCGACGCCAGGGGGCTGGCGATGTTCGTGGACGTGGAGAAGGCGGTGTACGGCTCGCCGGCGATCGACCTGGCGCACGCCACGCTCTACACCTCGACGGTGTGGGACCCGGACTGCGGCGCCGTCCTGAGCCCCGATGACGTGCGCGGCTTCTACCGCGGCTATCTCGCGCGCATCGACCCGGGCCTCGCGCAAAGGCTCAAGCCCTGGCTCGCGCCCATGCGCCGGCTGACCTGGCTGCGCACCACGACCTGGGCCTGCCGCTTCAAAACAGAGGTGATCGACCGGGGCCTGTTGCCCGACCCCCAATCGCGCTACGCGCGCCACGCCGCGGACTGCATCCGCGACTACCTCTCGCCCGCGACAATCGCGCGGCTGCGCGCGGAATGGCTGGGCGCGGAGCGGCTCGACCAAGGCTTCGCCCTGGAGTTGGAGTAGGACGCCGCGCATGACCGGCGGTTTGGAATCGCTGACCCAGACGTTCCTCGCGCTTCACCGCTGGGCGCAGCAGGCGTTGACCGCGGCGTTGGCGCCGGGACAGGGCGAACACGGCGTCGCCGCGGCCGCGGCCTTCGCCCTCGCGCTCGGCGCCCTGCACGCCATCACGCCGGGCCACGGCAAGTCGATCCTGCTTTCGTATTTCCTTGGGCGCGACGCGAGGCCCGTCGCCGGCCTGGCCGCCTCGCTCAAGATCGCGGCCGGGCACGTCGTGCTGGCTGCGGTCCTGGTCGGCCTGTTCGGCGCGGCGGTGGGCGCGATGGGACGGCCGGCCGGAGCGGCGGCGGCCATCGAGATCGCGGCCTACGCAATCATCGCGGCGAGCGGCGCGTGGATGCTGATCCGGTGCCTCGCGCCGCGGCGCACCCACGAAGCGAACCCCGCGCGCCACCGCCATGCGCCGCCCGTTGCCGCGGCCTTGATCCCCTGCCCGTTGACCATGCTGCTTCTGATTTACGGTTTGGCGAACGCGTCCGCCGCGGTGGTCGCGGCCCTGCTGGCCGCGTTCATGGGCGGGATCGTCGCGACCTTGTCCGCCGTCGCGACGGCGGCGATCGTCCTGCGCCGGCTGTTCCTGGTGCCGCTATCGGCGTTGCCCGGGCTGTACGCCCCTGCGCTCCGGGCGCTGGAGGCGGCCGGCGCGGCTGCGATCCTCGCGATCGGCCTCGCGTTCCTCGCGCGCAAGCTGCTGTAGCCGCCGGCGCCCGGACGGAAGCCCCGGACGGAAGCCTATGCCAGCCGGACCAGGCCCGAGTAACCGACATAGAGGCCGATTGCGGCGATGACCGCGCAGCCGAGATAGGGCAGCCGCGCCAGCGCGCCGTCGAAGCCGGGCCAACGGCTGGCCGCGTGCCGCAGCCCCAAGGCCGCGATCAGCCCGGATGCGAGCAGCGTCAACGCCAGTCCGACGCTGAAAGCCAGCACCAGGCCCATGCCGAGCGAGAACTGCTTCAACTGAAGGCACAGAAGCAGGACCGTCACGGCCGCTGGGCACGGCAGCAGCCCGCCGGTCAGGCCGAACAGGGCGATCTGCCCGTTGCCGATGTTGCGGCCCGAGAAGCGGTCGCGCATCGCCGCGGCATGTGCGCGCGCATGCGCGTCCTCGCCGGCTACGGGATCGCGGCCGTGCGCGTGCCGAAGCTCGCGGCCGTGCGGATGGGGATGGCCGTGGCCGCGATCATGCCGGTGATCGTGATCGTGCCCGTGATTGTGATCGTGCCCGTGATCGTGCGGATGGGGGTGGTCGTGCGGGTGGGGATGCGGGTGATCGTGGTCGAACTCCTGCCCTTGGCCGCGCCCCGCCAGGGCCCGCATCTCGGCGCCGCGCCGGTCGCGCCAGGTGCGGTACGTCACCCAGAGGGCGACCGCGAGGATCAGCGCGCCGGAGACGAGCTGGAAATAGGGCTCGCCCGCCTCCGCGCTCCACCGGCTGCCGTAGGTCAGGCCGACGATCGCGATGGCCCAGACGATCGCGGTATGGGAAATCGTGGCGGTAACCGCCAGGATCGCGGCTTGCCACGGCGTTCCGCGGATCGCAACGATGAACGCCGCCATCATGGTCTTGGAATGGCCGGGTTCGAGCCCGTGCAGCGCGCCCAACGCGATCGCGGTGGGGACATACAGCCACGCGTAGCCCGCGCCGAGCGAAAGCAGGCCGGTGAAGTCGGTCACAGGTATTTCGTGATCGCGCGGAATTCCTGGAGCGGCGCGCGCCCCTCGCGGCCGAGCGGCCCGGCCGCAACCTCCAGGCAGTGGTCGATGTGGTCCTGGATCAGCGCGACCTTGGCCTTGTTGATCGCGCTTTCCACGGCGTGGAGCTGCTGCGCGAGGTCGAGGCAGGGCCGCCCGTCGCCGATCATCTTGATAATCGTGGCGAGATGGCCTTCGGCGCGGCGCAGGCGCTTGACGACCTCGGCGTGGCTTTGATGAACGCTCATGCCGAATATCCTATCCAGGGGGATAGGATATGTCAAAGTCGCACGTTTCGGCGAATGTTCTTGCTTCGTTCTCGTGCCCGCGCTAGCGTTTTTCCGATGATCCCCAAGCTTCCCGATCGGCCGGCGAACCCGGCCTTGGCCGAAAGCCTCGTGCCCGACCGCGCGGTCAAAGGCCGCGGCGCGCTCAGCAACCGCACCCCCAGGTACGAAACGCAGGAGCGCGTGGCGGTGGCCGACGGCTGGGAGCGGGCGCCCCCGCCCGGGGGCTTGGACGACGAAGACGACCCGCCGCCCTCCCCGCGCACCACGGTGATGGTCGACACCACCCGCACGATCATCGCGCGCAACGATTCCCCCGATATCGGCTTCGACCGCTCGATCAACCCCTACCGGGGCTGCGAACACGGCTGCGTCTATTGCTACGCGCGGCCGACCCACGCCTATCTCGGCCTGTCGCCGGGCCTCGACTTCGAGACCAGGTTGACGATGAAGCCCGACGCCGCGCGCCTGCTGGAGCGCGAGCTGCGCCGGCCCGGCTACCGCTGCGACGTGCTGGCGATGGGCACCAACACCGATCCCTACCAGCCCTTGGAGCGCGACAAGAAGATCACCCGGCAAGTCCTTGAAGTGCTGTCGGCGTTCAACCATCCCGTTTCGATCGTCACCAAGTCGGCGCTGGTCGTGCGCGACGCCGACATCCTGGCCGACATGGCCAGGCGCGGCTTGGCCTCGGTGGCGGTATCCGTCACCACGCTCGACCGCGAGCTGGCGCGCGTCATGGAGCCGCGCGCCTCGACGCCCGCGCGCCGGCTCAAGGCCATCGCCGAGCTCAACGCCGCGGGCGTTCCCGTGGGCGTGATGAACGCGCCGGTCATCCCCGCCCTCAACGACATGGAGATGGAGCGCGTGCTGGCCGCGGCGGCGGCGGCCGGCGCGCGCTCCGCCGGCTACGTGCTGCTGCGCCTGCCCTTGGAGATCAAGGGGCTGTTCGAGGAATGGCTCGCCGCGCATTTCCCCGACAGGGCCGGGCGCGTGCTCGAGCTGATCCGCGGCACGCGCGACGGCAAGCTGTACCAGAACGAGTTCGGCACGCGCATGAGGGGCACCGGGCCGTACGCGCAGCTGATCCGCCAGCGCTTCAGGCTCGCCAGCCGCAAGCTCGGCCTCAACCGGCGCGAGCGCGGGCTCGACGCCACGAAATTCCGCCCGCCGCCCCAGGCCGGCGACCAGCTCGCGCTGGGCCTCTAAGCCCCCTCACGCCGGCGCGAAGCTGCCGTCCGGCTTGAGCAGTTCCAGCACGCCGCTGCGGATGTCGAAGCGCGCGCCGTGGAGCTTGAGCCTTCCGTCGCGCACGCGCTCCGCGATCCACGGGAACGTCATCAGGTTCCGAAGCGAGAGCTTGACGGCCTCGTGCTCGCACGCGATTTGCGCGTCGCCCGCCGGCGCGCACACGAGCGCCCGCTCGCGCGCGGGCGCCGCGATCGCGATCCAGTCCGCCACGAAGTCGGTCGGCCCCGCCGCCGGCCCGCCCAACAGCGCCCGGATGCCCCCGCACATCGCGTGGCCCAGCACGATCAGGTCCCGCACCTCGAGAGCGCGCACGCCGAACTCGAGCGCCGCGCTGGTGCTGTGGTGCGCGCCGTCCGGCGCGTAGGGCGGCACCAGGTTCGCGACGTTGCGCACGACCAGCAGCTCGCCCGGCGCCGCGTCGAAGATCATCGCCGGATCGGCCCGGCTGTCGACGCAGCCCACCACCATCGCGCGCGGCCGCTGCCCCTGCTCGGCCAGGCGCTCGAACAGCGCGCGCCGCTCCGGCCACGTGCCCGCGCGGAAGCGCCGGTAGCCCTCGATCAGCCTGTCCATGCGCCATTCCCTAAAGTGCGTCCGCCCAGCCCGCAAGCACGGCGGTTCCGCTTCAGGCGAATCGCCGGGGGCGCTATCCTCGGACCCCATGCCGGATTTCGCGCTGGAACGCGCCGCCGGGGCGGCGCCGGTCTGCGGCATCGACGAGGCGGGGCGCGGCCCCCTGGCCGGCCCGGTGTTCGCCGCCGCCGTGGTGCTCGATCCCGCGCGCGTGCCCCAGGGCATCGACGACTCGAAGAAGCTCGCGCCCGCCCGGCGCCGGCGCATCGCCGCGGATCTCGCGGCCGTGGCGGCGGTGGGCCTGGGCCAGGCCTCGGTCGCCGAGATCGACCGGCTCAACATCCTGAGGGCGTCGCTGCTGGCGATGCGCCGGGCGTTCGACGACCTGGCGCTCGGCCTCGGCCGCATGCCGGCCGTGGCGCTCGTCGACGGCAACCGCCTGCCCGATCTCCCCTGCGCGGCGCGCGCCGTGGTGGGCGGCGACGGCAGGAGCCTTTCGATCGCCGCGGCCTCGATCGTGGCCAAGGTCGCGCGCGATGCGCTGATGGCCGAGTTAGCGCGCGCGCACCCCCAGTACGGCTGGGAGCGCAACGCCGGCTACGGCACGCCCGAGCACCTCCGGGCGTTAACCCAATTCGGGGCGACACCACATCACCGAATCACGTTCACACCGATCCACAACCTATTGACTCCACGATAAATTCTTGACTGTGCGGGGCCGGGGACTCACGATGCCCGGCAATGGACTATCCACAAGATCGCCCACAGGGATGCCCACAGGCTTCTCAACCGGCCGAGGCACGCGCGGACGCCGAGCCGGGCGCGCTCGGCCGCGTGCTGGTGGGGGACTGCGTCAAGCTGATGGCGGGGCTCGCCGCGGGCTCGGTCGACCTGGTGTTCGCCGACCCGCCCTACAACCTCCAGCTCTCGGGCGAGCTGTTGCGCCCCAACCACTCGCGCGTCGACGGCGTGGACGAGGACTGGGACCGCTTCGCCGACTTCCAGGAGTACGACCGCTTCACCGCGGCGTGGCTGGCCGAGGCGCGCCGGGTGCTCC
>Ga0233425_10010802_pt1 | contig 10930 bp, 5 predicted proteins | sample Watercolumn_Towu_2_FD_181712 | JGI IMG/M metagenome (GOLD analysis project Ga0233425, IMG submission 181712) | Freshwater microbial communities from Lake Towuti, South Sulawesi, Indonesia - Watercolumn_Towuti2014_140_MG | ecosystem: Environmental > Aquatic > Freshwater > Lake | place: Indonesia...
GGACGAGAATGCGGAGGGGGTAAAGCATCCCCCGTGGATAAGTCCGAAGAAAAGACCAGCCCGAAAGACACAGACGGAAGAAAAGATAGCTCCTCTATGTCAAAATTACAATGAGACGATTAATAACCCTCCAACAATCCTCCCAACATTATATCAATACATAGACCCAGGCTAAGAAACAAAACTCCGTAAAAGCCATAATGGCAGGAGTTAGCACTATTATATTATTCAGCTTATATCTGGCTCTATACCGAGTAGTGGCATTCACGACCCCAGAGATCACTCACAATGCTTCGGCAGAGGACAGGTGCGTCTGAATGTCATGAAATGGCAGCGGTGGGATGAGGCAAACCCCTTAATGGGAGGAAAGGGATAGCCGTCCCACTGTCTGTCGCTGAAGCAAAAAAAATCAAATAAAGAAGGACATTCATGAATATTTCTTATAATACTACCATAAAATCAAATCAGCTCAAACTCATTGAACTGAGTTACGTTTTAAATTCTATCAGAGAAGATTTTACTCTGAAGTCAAAAATTGATCAACTGCGACAGCTCCCGGAGCTGAAACAACAGAATTTTAAAATTGATGAACTACCTTACTTTTCGATGGGAACTTTTGAACATAATATTCGTAAAAAAGAAAATCTTAAATCAATCCAGACTCTAATTTTAGATATCGATCATTTGGACCAAGATCAGCTTTTGGATCTCAAATCCAAATTGATTAATGATCCTGAAATGTATTTCTTATTTACATCACCTTCGGGAAACGGATTAAAAATAGCTGTAAAAATGGACCAGGAAATAACAGATCCAGAACAATATGAAAGAGTTTATCGAGCTTATGCCAGCTTGTTTTCTCTGAGATATGAGGTGGAGGGTGATACCCATACTTGTGATGCGTCGCGGGCTTGCTTTCTGTCATCCGATCCTGATCTCTATTTCAATGAGAATTCGCAGGCCATTAATACTATAGACATGTTAACTTTTTTAAAAGGGATGGAAGTTCCTGGATCAAAGATGTCTAATGAATTAACATCCACTGATGGTTTAAATTTAGCTATAGAGTTTTTAATCAATAAAAATAATGAGATCGGCGCGATCTATAATAGTTATACCACCTGGCAACTATTGGGGTTATCGTTGGCAAGCTTAGGTGAAGCTGGTCGGCAGCATTTTCTGAAATTGACACTAAGCAATATCCATTTTCAGGACAATGAAATTACTGCCAATTTGGAATTCGATAAACTGTTAAGATACTATGGGAGGACCAATAAGAATACGGTTGGTATCGGAACTTTATTCTATATAGCACAAAAAAATGGATATCTTTTGGATAACGGACAAGAGCCGGATGAAAACATCAACCAGATCTCAAACCCTTCTAAAGAATTTGATGATGCATTAAGAGAGATTTCCCAGTTGAAATCCGAGACGGAAAGGGAGATCAAACTTAGAGCTCTGTCGACTAAAAAAGGAGTATCATTACGTACACTCAAAAGTGATCTAAAGAGAGTTACGGATAAATCACATGAATCAATTATAAGTGATGAGAAAATAATTTTGACTCATCCGGCTTACGATATCAAAGATGGATTCCTGACCCTGGGTTTCAAGGAAACTTTAGTAGTCAATAATATCCCCGTAGATCGGAATTTATTCCTGGTAACTAAAGGAACCCGATTTTATATTACCCAAGAAACATTTTTAAAGATAGATGATCTAAGAGTTGTATTTGATTTACGGGATCGGGAACTCATAAATATTAACGATCGATGGTCTAAAAATGATCTGGATTTATTTCTTTCCAATCCCATTTCTCCATTTGGATTATATGAAAAAATAAAGACAGTCCTGAAAGACTATATCGATTTTCAGAAAGAGGAATATTTTGGGATTGTTACTGCCTGGATTATCATGACTTATTTTCACCGATGTTTCTTTGCTGTTCCGTATTTATATTTTTTCGGTAAGAAGCAAACAGCTAAGAGTCGTGGATTGGAGTTATTAGAAAAACTGTCTTTTAATGCCATTAAGGTCAAGGGGACTTCTGTAGCATCTTTTGTTGATTCCGCTGATGGACTTAGAAGTTCATTCCTAACTGATCAGGCTGAATCGTTATCAGATCTTAAAAATTCCGAAATTGTTGGCTACCATGCTGATTCGTATACAATCGGCGGAGGTAAAAGAAGGATTGTTCAAATTGTCAATGGAAAACGAAGAATATTATCATTTCAATCTTATTGTCCAAAAGCTTATGCATCCCAGAAGGATATAGACTCAGATCTGCAGGATCGATGCATTATAATTCCGATGATACGAACTGATAAGGAATTTCCTTACCCATCAGCTCATTTGCCGATATGGCCAGAAATTAGAAAAGATCTGTATCGTTTACTTATTACCAAGTGGAAGGAGGTTCAGGAGATCTATCCGCAGACTGGGAAAGATTTGTCGATGAGGATCAGGGAGCTATGGCAACCTCTAGAGACGGTGTTAATCCTGGAAAAAGTTTCTTTGGAGGAGATCGAAAGTCTCAAAAAGGTATTCCTGATGGCTATGGTCACATCCCAGGATACTCTCACGGATAGAGAGGAACTATTGTTTGAAGTTTTGTTCAAACTGACGGAACCTCAGAAATTAAATCCCAATGGTCTGAGTCTGTCTTCGTCCGACATAGGCAGTCAGATGAAGTCCTCGGCTCACGCCGTTAGAATTGATTTAGGATTTGACAAAGATCGTGGTCTTTTTACATGGATTGGAACGGCTATTAAACGATTGTCGCTATCGTCACAACCAGCTACATCATCCAATATTAGAAAGCATCAGTATGTTTTTAAATACGATCATATAAAATCCATCTATAACAAGTTTCAGCCCAGGATCAGTGATAGAAATCAATCCAGTCAGGGATGAGTCATAACCAATCAAAATATAATTGGTGTCGATTCAACAGAAGATTACCAAACCAGTAGTGAAGAAGATACGGAGGAGGATAGTATACTTTGTTATTGAAGAATAAGTACAGTTGAAAAAATAGTTTACGATCTAACATTAAAAAAATATAAGTAATTGGTGGGTGGGGTGTGTGACCACCCCACCCAATCTATGTTACCATAATTCCAATCTGTCATTACAGATCGACAATCAGACCAATAATAATTTAAAAAATTCAATTCAAAAAAGAATGAATTTAGTATCAAAAATCTATGGCCAGAAAAGCCATAAAGAAAGGAGTAACATTTTTAAAATGTCCACCCTACAACCAACCTGTAAAAATTAGTTTTGTAATTATAACATAATAAAATTATTAATTTTTACCAACCTTAACACTTTACCAACCTGATTTTATCTATTTAAAAATAATTATTTTTTTAAAAATTAAAAAAATAAAAAAATTAACTTACCAACAAAAAAAAATAAAAAAATTTATATATATAGGTTGTTGGGGTTGGTGGGTTGGATAACCCGTTAAAATTTGTTTTAAATTTTTTCCCAACCTCATTTTTATAGGTTGTTGGAGGTTGGTAAAATTTTGAAAAATTTTGGATTTAAAAAAGTTTAGTCTTTGATGTGTGTATCTAACATTGAAATCTTTTCCGATCCTATTTCTTGAGCATTCCTAGTATTCAAATTCATTTCCAGTATCTTCAGTCATATTAGAAATTTTCATTAGTAACAAATCTTTTTAGATTCATCAGAAAAAAAATCAAATCAAGAAAAGCCTGCTGAATCCTTTTCAGTGGGCTTTTTGTTTTTGGAGGACAAATATGAACAAAATTGAGTTTATAGTTTCAGGCTGTCGTAGTGTCGACTGCTTGCCAAAAGATAAAGTAGACAACTTAATGTTGGCAGTACCCAATGTGCTTAAATCAAAATCAACCATCAAATCCGCTAAAGCAATATCGAAGAAGTGTGAATCACTCTATCTCGATTCCGGTGGTCGTCAGATCTATATGGTGACATCAGGACAGAGAAAAAAATATGACCAGTTTATTTCGGATAAAGATCAACCAGTCTTTTTCGGTAATACCTTAAACATTCATATTGAACATTTGAAAAATGCAGTAGAAATATTTCAGCCTGATTATCTGCTTGGTTTGGATTTTCCTGTCAAGCCATGTGATGATATAAATGAACAGAATAAACGATATCGAGAATCCGTCAAAAGAAATGTGTCTTGGGCTGAACAAACTATTTCTTTGAGAGATGGTCATTTTAAAAATCTCAAAGTAATCTTGCCGCTTCAAACCCAAAATATTGAAAACCTTCGTAACTACTGGGCTAAAATAAGACACCTTAACCCTGATGGAGTTGGTCTGCCCATGAGGTGCTTCAAAAACAATGGGAGGTTACTAGAGTTTTTGTTAGAGATGCATCGTCTTGGAATTCGAAATGTGCATTTACTTGGAAGCTCTAAATTAGCTGCCATTATTATTAGTGGCTATCTGGTTAAAAATAATTTCTTCGATACTATAACAATGGATAGCGGGACCTGGAGGCAGGCAGCGGATACTGAAAATTTTCTATTCCCTTTTGACTTGAGGCAGGTTTATATTTCTAATCCAAAAGAATTAATCAATAATCAGACAATAAAGCTTTCTGATGCCTGGTTAGATAAAATAGAAAAAGTAGTTATTCAAGCTGGAACGAAAAATGAACGATTTGCTCTTAGAAAATTTAATTTTAAATCAATCCAAACAACCATAGACGGAGTGATGAGGCATGCCGAAACAATCCCCAAATTGACCAAGTATCTTTTGGAGCGATCCAGGAGAGAGGTTGACATAATGAAAGTTGTCAGTTTGTTGAAAGAGAAATTTTAAAATTAGGAGATCTGGTCGGTTGAGAAATCGACCAGATCAATCCAGATCGTAATTTTTTATTTTCAAATTTTTGGTTTTGAGCTTCTCCGGTCATTCTGGATTAGAAGTAGTGGATAATTTCTATTGAACATAGTTCCAGAGAAGGATGGTTGGAATAATGGCCTTAAAAAATCTTTTCTCTTTGGTTGTTCTTTTAGGAATTACTTTTTTGAGATTTATTTTTTGGACTTCAGAGCCAATATAGTCATGGATACCGGCGCGATCTGGCCGTTATGTCTTTTGGGCCAAATTGAGGATTGGACACAGTCAGGTCATTTTTCTGATTCAGATGGTTTGTAGGTTGGTCTCCCTTCCCAGCTCATGCCGCAGCCGGAACGGCCCAAAAGTTTGACCAAATTTCCTCTTGTTAAACTTCTATTGAATGCTTTATCTTTTCCCAAGTCTAAAAAAACTTTTAACCCTTTTTCAGGATCATCATGTCTTCCCAGACCTTAAGCGACCTCCAAGGACAGATTGAACGAGTAACCTATCAAAATGACGAGAATAATTATTCTGTTATTAAGGTCAAGGTCTATGGACGGCGAGAACTGGTAACGGTCATTGGGCATATTGTCAATCCTACCCCTGGAGAAGTTATCAAGATGAAAGGAGAATGGGGCAATCATCCCAAATTCGGCGAACAGTTTAAGATCGTCTTCTGCCAGACCACTACTCCCGCTACCGTCTATGGAATTGAAAAATATCTGGGTTCCGGTCTGATTAAAGGAATCGGTCCGGTTATGGCTAAACGTATCGTCAAAAAATTCAAAGAAGATACGTTAAATATCATTGAATCCGATATCAGCAAGCTGGTTGAGGTGGAAGGAATCGGTAAAAAAAGGATCGGGATGATCCGGAAAGCCTGGCAGGAACAGAAAGAGATCCGTACCGTCATGCTCTTTCTTCAATCCCATGGAGTCAGTTCCGGTTATGCGGCTAAGATCTTTAAACAGTATGGCAATGAAGCCATTACGATAGTTCAGGAGAATCCCTACCGTTTAGCCACGGATATCTTTGGGATAGGATTTCTTACAGCCGATAGGATTGCCGAGAAACTGGGCTTTACTAGAGATTCCGATCTGAGGGCTAATGCAGGTATTCTTTACGTTCTTCATGAACTGACGGATGAAGGACATGTCTATTATCCCTATGAACCTCTGATTCAGAAATCCAAAGAGATATTGGATATTGATCGGGAGATTATTATTAAGGCTTTAGGGAAGCTAGCCCTGGACCGACAGATCGTTATTGAAGACCTTAATCAAAATATTGGAGAGTTTCAGGAAAACAATAAAGCCGTTTATCTGGTTGGCTATCATATCGCCGAAACCAATATAGCCCTTCGTCTTAAGAACCTTCTTCATGTCCCCCAAGCTATCCGTAAGATCGATTCAGAAAAGGCTATCCAGTGGGTTCAGGAAAAGCTGTCCATAGCTCTGGCCGATAGTCAGATTGAAGCCGTTCAAGCCGCCTCATTGAATAAAGTTATGGTCATTACCGGTGGTCCTGGAACCGGGAAAACGACCATTATTAAAGCCATTATCCGAATCTTTTCCGCTTTAAAGAGCAAGATCATGTTAGCTGCCCCGACCGGCAGAGCGGCTAAACGGATGAGCGAAGCCACCGGATTTGAAGCCAAAACCATCCACCGCTTGTTGGAATACAATATGAAGAAGCGGGGTTTTGAGAAAAACGAAGAGCATCCCTTGGACTGCGACCTTTTGATCGTTGATGAAGCCTCCATGATCGATACCCTCTTAATGCACCATCTATTGAAAGCGATCCCTGTTAAAGCCACTTTTATCCTGGTAGGCGATACCAACCAGCTTCCGTCCGTTGGAGCGGGTAATGTACTGAAAGACATTATTGATTCTAAGATAGCCCCCGTAGTCGAATTAAACAAGATATTCCGCCAGGCTCAATCCAGCTCCATTATTGTTAATGCCCATCAGATCAATAACGGACTCATGCCGAATCTAAAATCTCCTTTAAATAAGCCGGATGATTTTTATTTTATTGAACAGGAAGAGCCAGAAAAAGTCCTGGAACTGATCATTAGTCTGATTAAAGACCGTATTCCTAAAAGGTTTGGTTTCAATCCCGTCCAGGAGATTCAGGTTCTGACCCCTATGCATCGGGGAGTAGTCGGTGCCGGCAATCTGAACATCGAGCTCCAGAAGGCCCTTAATCCCAAAGACGATCTGGAAGTTATCCGAGGCGGTCGTTGTTTTAAAGTCAATGACAAGGTCATGCAGATCACCAATAATTATAATAAAGAGGTGTTTAATGGTGATATAGGCAGGATAGCCGCGATTGATCCGGAAGCCCAGGAACTTGCCGTTATTATCGATGATCGGGAAGTAATTTACGATTATAGCGAGTTGGATGAGCTTGTTCTGGCTTATGCCATTTCCGTCCATAAGTCGCAAGGGTCAGAGTATCCAGCCGTGATCCTGCCGATCCTCACCCAGCATTATATTTTACTTCAGAGAAACCTGCTTTATACCGGCGTGACCAGAGGGAAAAAGCTGGTAGTGATCGTCGGAACCAAGAGGGCTATGGCTATTGCCATTAAGAATAATAAGACAGAAAAAAGATATACGCTATTGAAATATAGGTTGATGGGAGGGTAGAAAGTTATTCCTTCCGGTTCGCGCCATAGCCGGAACGGCTCGATAAAGTTCTCTTCAGATTAAGAAAATACAATAAATTCCTACAAATAGTTTCGGAATGTCCTAAATTAAGGTAGATATATTTAAAAAAATATAAATTACAACAATTTCATTTGGGCTTCTTTGCTTCTATCCACTTTAGTTGCAGTTTTAAACGTAGTAATTGATGTTTCAGGCATATCTATCTCTTTACCGTCTAATAATTCTTCAACGGAAATTATCTGTATCTTGTCATATCTTGTACCAAAATAATCAATCTTGAAATATCCTTCATTTTTAGCTTCTAATCTCATTCCTTTGGTAATTCTATCTTTAAAACATACCCATATTCCCATGGCGGCTTCTTGCTTTCTTACTACGTGCATAAAACCCCTAAATTGGCTAATCGGGAAACTTCCACTTTTTACTTCTACTAGAACTATCTCTTTTTTATCTAAGAAATCAAAGGTAAGATGTCCGTCCCATCCTCCATCGGCCGTCTTTTTCGGATTATGGACTCCGCCTAATTTAGTCTCGATTATCCAATCTTGAAATTTAAGTCTACCTTTTTCGGCTTCTTCGGCTAGTTTTCTAGCAGACGCAGAATCTTCGGGCAGTCCATCTATTTCATAGGTATTTTTTATTTTATAACCAGTAGCTTTTTCATCGTGTAATTTAGCAAGTCTTTTTTCTATCAACCCAATTGCCAGATGAGATATATCCACTCCTATCCAACTTCTTTTCATTCGTTGAGATACTGCTATTGTAGTGCCACAACCACAGAATAAATCACATACTAAATCATTTTCTTTCGATGATGCTTTTATTATTCTTTCCAATAATAATTCGGGTTTTTGAGTGGGATATCCAAGTCTTTCCCTGGATGATGTATTTATAATAGGAATATCCCAAACCGAATCAATCGCTCTGCCTTTTTCTACTACCTCGTCGATGTATATTCTATAATCATGGCTTTTCCCTTTTCCTGAATGTCCCCAAATCCATTCCCTGTTATCTTCATCAACATGGACCTCCTGCTTCTTCATGGAAATATATTCTTCACGAGTATAAGGTTCGGTAGGATATCCGATTATTTTGGTTTTTTTACTCTTAGCATAGAATAAAATAACATCGTGTTTTGAATTAAACCTATTAGCAGAAACCATTCTTCTTCCTGAATAATGCCAGATTATTTCATTTCTGAAATTATCGTTTCCAAAAATAAGGTCACATACCAACTTTAGATAGTGACTCATATTCGGATCACAATGGAGATAAAAGCTTCCTGTATCCTTCAAAGCCTTGTGTATATAATGAATACGTATCGACATGGTAGTAAGATAAGAAACGGCACTCTTGGATACTCTTATATTATCCAAACTCTCAAGGAATTTAAATAAATCTAGGTCTATCGACTTTATCTCTTCCAAGGTGTCTTTATAGGATATATTGCTCCAGGTGTCAGCAAAAGCTTCTTTTTGGGCTTTCGTATCTTTTAAATCGGCTTGTTCAAACAAAATATTATAATTTCTTTTTGAATTGAAAGGAGGGTCAATATAAATTAAGTCAATAAAGCCGTTGGGGTTTTCCCTTAGAAGTTTTTTTAAAATATCTAAGCAATCTCCAAAAATTAATTTATTCATAATTTTATTCCTCGAAGGCTAATGGTATTTGTTCGTTAACTTTTGGCAAAGCTCTTTGAACCATCCTATAAAACATTCCCCAATTTGAAGAGGCCCTTTCAAATCCTATCAACATTGCAAGATGTCTTTGGAGGGCTGGATGACCAATGTCTTCCGTTAACCATTGCTGATATTTAGCTTTCCTTCTCCCTTGATCATCGGGAGGATTAATCTTTTTTAATTCATCAAGTAGCCCTGGAGCTAATCTTTCATAGACAAGATCGTTTGTATATTTACCGACAACACTAGGTCGATTAACCTTCATCCCCTTCCATTGCCACCCTTTCAATTTAAACATCAACATATAAAATTCATCGGGGAACCTTTTTGACCATTTTGCAAATTCTTTTAGAAGATATTTGTCGAGTATTTTTTGGAGCGTTAACTTATCTCTAATTTCTTGAAAGTTTGTTGCTTCATCAACTAAAGCAATTATACCAATATGTGCTAGGCCACGAATTAAAAGTTCTGCCTGTTTACATTTGGTTTCCTGTTGTCTATTTAGAACGCCAGCGTCCCTTGCACTTAACCAAACTTCACATATTTGAGGAAGTAATTCGGCGGGATACCCCTGAATAATCTTTGATTTAACCTTAAATTTTATCGGATTCAAGAGCCCAACACTTAACTCATTGGAAACAAAAGGTTTTAGGTTGTTTGAGGCCATAAAAACAGGCAAAGGGGCACGACCCTTTTCCTGTTCTGTTTTTTTATGTCTTTTAGAAGCTCCGCTTCTTGATTTCATAGCAAGGGTAACTCCATGTTCAGATAAAACACGAGTACCGTCTTCCAATACAAAACATGGAATTTCTGTATCTATTATTTTTAGCGTACCCGGTTTACTGCCCGGATGAATGGTTTGTAGTTTTTTTTCTTCCATGTTATACCCCCAATCCTCTTTGAAGTGTTGATTCCCAAAGGTTATCATCTTTTCGGTGATTCCATCTATACGAAAACTCATCAACGTATCTAGGAAGATGTACTAAACTTACCTTGTGATACTGACCAACTATTCCACGTTTTAATAAGGCCCAAAAAGATTCAACGGTATTAGTATGGGCGTCACCATTGACATACCAGACGCTATGATCAACAACCTTATGAGGCATTATGGTTTTTATTCCGATATAACCTTTATATTCATCGGTAATTAAGACAGAATTTTGAATGTCTACATTTTTTCCAACAAGAGTTTTTAAATTTTTTCCGCTTAACGGTTTATTCTTTCTAAACACCTCTGCCTTAATCTGTTTCCCTTCCCTTTCGGCTAAGGCAACAACGGGGGTTTTCTTTGTCCCTCTCCCCCTTTGTCTTTTTTCTCCGCTTCCCCGTCTAGGTTTACCGCCGATATAAGTCTCATCACATTCAACAAGTCCGGTTAATAGGTTCCTTTGGTCTTTTTCAGACATTGCTTGGCGGATTTTCATGTCTATTCTCCAAGCCGAGTCTTTATTAACAGAAAGATGTCTGGACATTTGACGGGCGGATACACCCTTTTTAGCGTTTAAGGTTAGACAAACAGCCAAGAACCATTTTTGCAAAGGTAAGTGGGTATGATGAAAGATGGTTCCTACGGTTACACTAAAACTAGTATTGCAGTTATTACAATGATGTCGGCTTTCTTTGGGTAGGGAAGAGACTTTAAGGGAATGGCAGTAAGGGCACTTAGGTTTATTGTTCCATCTAATTTTTTCAAGATATTCTAAACAATTTTCCTCTTTTGGAAAAAGCT
>Ga0233425_10010803_pt1 | contig 10930 bp, 6 predicted proteins | sample Watercolumn_Towu_2_FD_181712 | JGI IMG/M metagenome (GOLD analysis project Ga0233425, IMG submission 181712) | Freshwater microbial communities from Lake Towuti, South Sulawesi, Indonesia - Watercolumn_Towuti2014_140_MG | ecosystem: Environmental > Aquatic > Freshwater > Lake | place: Indonesia...
GGACTTCGTATTTTTCAAAAAAATGACGGGGATGTATGTCGAGTGATGTTGGAGTTAGATGAAAGAACTCCGTATCATTATTTTGAACTCACTCATCCGGAACGCTTCGTGGTGGATTTAGCTCAAACCACGGCAAAAATTTCCTTATCAAACACAAAACCTTTGCCCGCCAACATTGAAAGAATTCGTACGGCGAAAAAAGAAGATGGAAGTTATCGAATCGTGTTTGATTTAAAACAAGGAGCTCAAGTGACTTGGCTACCCAGCATTTCAGAGCGTTCTCCCGCCTTACACATTGCATTCGAATTTTCTGAAAACAAAATCAGAGCGAAAATAGGTACTGCCTTGCCACCTAAAAAATTAGCCTTCATGCCGAAGGTGGCCACTGCTTTGCGTCCTGTGGTGGTGATGATTGATCCAGGACATGGAGGAAGAGATCCGGGAGCTGTAGGGCCTGAAGGAATTTTAGAAAAAAATATTGTGTTAGCCATTTCAAAAGAACTTTCAAAAGAATTAACCAAGCAACCAGGAGTCAATGCGTATTTAACCCGAGGCACCGATGAGTATTTAACGTTGCGACAACGATTACGAATTGCGCGTAGAAGAAACGCAGATATTTTTGTAGCGATTCACGCGGATGCTTATCGGCACTCCACTTCCAGAGGCGCTTCTGTTTACGCTTTATCATTAAGGGGCGCCAGCAGTGAAGCAGCTCGTTGGCTTGCTTCTAAAGAAAATGATTCGGAATTAGGGGGTGTGAGTTTAAGTGATAAGGATAACTTGTTACGTTCTGTTTTAATTAATTTATCTCAAACCGCTACCATTGCTGCCAGTGTGCAATTGGGACATGATGTGTTAAAGCAATTAAATGCCATGACTTCTTTGCACCACGATATGGTGGAGCAAGCTCCCTTTATGGTATTAAAATCTCCGGATATTCCTTCCATTTTGATTGAAACAGGATTTCTGTCTAATCCAAAGGAAGAACAAAAATTATCTTCCCATGAGTATCAACGTCAATTGGCAAGAGAAATTATGGAAGGAATTGATATTTATTTTTATAAACGCCCTCCGCCAGATACCTTCATTGCAAAATGGGTGGCGGAAAGTCAAAAGAGGAATCGTGCATGATCCCTAGAATTCATTTATTGCCGCCCTTTCTTTCTAATCAAATTGCTGCAGGAGAAGTGGTGGAGCGGCCCTCTTCCGTGGTGAAAGAATTAGTGGAAAATAGTTTAGATGCCAAGAGTACGCGTATTCAGGTGGACATTGAACAAGGAGGCGTGAAACTCATTCAAGTACGAGATGATGGTTATGGCATTGAGAAAGAAGATTTAAGTCTTGCGGCAAGTCGTCATGCCACGAGTAAAATTCGTGAGGTGCGAGATTTAGAAGCCATTGGAACCTTAGGATTTCGAGGAGAAGCTCTAGCAAGCATTGCTTCTGTTTCGCGAATGAGTATTACCTCTTGCGTGGCGAAAGCTTCCACGGGATGGACGCAATCCATGGAAGGAATTCATGCTTTGCCCTTAGCACCCGCCTCTCATCCGGTGGGAACTACGGTGTGTGTGAGAGATTTATTTTTTAACACCCCAGTTCGTCGAAAGTTTTTACGTTCCGAGCGGACAGAATATCAATACATTGAAGATTTGATGCGACAATTTATCTTAAGCCGATTTGATGTGGGTTTTGTTTTAAAACATCAGCAACGTTTTATTTTTAATTTACGCCCTGCCCTGGATGAAACAGCTCAGCAACAACGGATCCGTGCGGTGATGGGAGCAGATTTTTTGAAAGAAGCCATTTATGTGGAAGAGCAGGGGTTGAATATGAGACTTCATGGATGGTTAGGTGGCGTTAATGCAGGGAGGAGCAGCACAGATAGACAGTTTTTTTATGTGAATGGCCGAATGGTTCGAGACAAATTAATTTTGCATGCCCTTCGTCAAGCGTATGAACCTATTTTACAAGAAGGACGCTACGCGTCCTATGTGTTGTTTTTAGAATTACCTTTAAGCCAAGTGGATGTGAATGTGCATCCCACAAAGCACGAGGTTCGCTTTCATGAAAGCCGACAGGTGCATGATTTTTTATTTTCTACTTTACAGCGGGCTTTGGGGACTTCTCATTCAGAAGAACTCGCAGTTCTTACGGACACCTTACCCATGGAAGATTCTCAAAGGGGAAGGGCTCTTTCCCTTGAACACAAATCTTCTCTAAGCCTTGGTGTCGCTTCAAATCACAGACAGGAATTCCTAGGAAGAACTTTCTCAGAAGAAGAGCCTTCTTATTGGGGTGAGCCTTTATGGATGCTGGAGGGACAATATTTATTAACGGCAAATAGCCATTCATTCTATGTGGTGTATGTAACAGGAGCAAAGCGCCACATTGCTTATCATCGATTAATGAAAGCATTGGGGGGAGCTCCTTTAAAAGCCCAACCCTTACTCATTCCACAAACTATTTCTGTTTCTGTTCCTGAATCTGTGTTGATCACAGGAATGAAGAAATTAAACGCTTTCATGATCGAAGTGGATTTGCTAGGTCCCTCCACCTTGGTGCTTCGAAAAATGCCAGGGTTTTTACAAGGGTGTCATTTTTCTGACTGTATGACCTCCCTTTTAGGAGAACATTCTCTGCAAAAGATGGCTGTATTAATGTGTGAGCATCTTCAGTATTCCCGCCATTCTTTTGAAAAGGAAGAAATGAAACGATGTTTAAGAGAATTAGGAGAAGTGGATTTGGAACAACAAACCGCTTATTTTCCTTCACCTATTTTGAAGTATTCGGGGAAGCAGTTGGATATTTTATTTTCTCAGCCTCAAGAAGTTTTATTACTTGATTAATCGCTTCAGGATCATTGCTATCCAACCAGTGAAGGTGAGGCCATGTACGCAGCCAAGTTAATTGTCTTTTTGCAAGTTGGCGAGTAGCGGTGATGGCTTTCTCAATCATTTCATCATAACTCAAACGATTTTCTAAATAACACCAGGCTTGTCGATATCCCACTGCTCGTAAGGCGGGAAGTTTTTCGTGTAATTCTTTTTGTGCATGTAACCGAGATACTTCTTCTAAGAAACCATGATTCAACATGTCATAAAACCGACACTCAATGCGTTCATGCAAAAGAGTGCGAGAAGAAGGTTGCAACCCAATACAAAGAAATTGAAAATCTGAAGCAGAAGAAGCTCGTTGTCCCTGTAACTCAGAAAGTTTTTTTCCCGTTAAGTAATAAACCTCTAAAGCACGGAGGATGCGTTGAGGATCATTGGCATGAATTTTGTTAGCCGCTTCAGGGTCTACTGTTTTTAACAGAGTATATAGAGCAGTTAACCCCTTTTCATGAAGTGTTTTTTCTAAGGATGCACGAAGCGTTGCATCACTAGAAGGTAAATCAGATAACCCCTGTAATAAAGCTTTAAAATATAACATAGTGCCTCCCACTAAGAGGGGCAGATGATGGCGCTCATGGATTTCTTCCAAACATTTCGTAGCATCTTTAACAAATTCAGCAGCGGAATAAGATTCTTGAGGAGAACGAATATCGATGAGGTGATGAGGGATTTTTTTTAAAGTAGATGGAGAAGGTTTTGCAGTGCCAATATCCATGCCGCGATACACTAAGGCAGAATCCACATTAATAATTTCTGCAGGAAGTATTGTTGCTAACCTTTCAGCGAGATCACTTTTACCCGATGCAGTGGGGCCCATTAAACAAATCGCGATTTTTTTTTGATCAAGATCTTTAATTTCTTTTTTCATTTTTTAAATTTTCCCACAGCAAAAAAATTTTTTTTCATTTTATTTCATCATACACATTTTTTCTTAACTTTTTTATTACACAAAAAATATCGATTAATGATCAAAGTTGATCAGTATTTAAAATCATTGCAAGGAATAAAAACAAATGATGAATAAGAGTTATTCATTTTTAATTTTTTTTTTTCAAAAATTAAATTTTTTTTAAAAATTTAAGAGTTATGAGAGAAATTAAGTTGTTTTTTATCTAAAAAGCATATTATGATTACTCCATCGTGATTGCTGCGTGGTGTTTCATCATGAATTGCAATGACGAAGTAAATGAGAGGTAAAGTAGGAAGTCGCACTCAGTTATATGGCGACGTCTGTTTAATAACTAAAGTAAGGAAGAAAGAAGCGATGTTAAAAAAAGTAACTTTAGGCTTGATTGCTGCCTTAGGCGTAAGTGCTTCTGCGCTAGCTGCTGGCCCAGGTGCAGACGTGCCAATCCCTGCTGCACCAGCGTCCATTAATGTGACGTCCCCTGTGCAACACGGGTCCTGGGAAATCGGCTTGGAAGCAGGTTATTACCAACCAGCAAATGAAAATTTCCAATACGCTCAACAATTCGTTGGCGGTGATGAGTGGAAAGATTACGATGTACGTCCTACCCACCAATGGGCAGGTCATGCTGACGTAACCTTTAGAACTCCTGGTCCTGGTGGTTTCGTTCAATTGGGAGCAACCCATTTCTCTGCAAACGATTCAGATCATGAAAGCGTTATCAGTAATGGTATTTTAAATAGCCCCTTCAACCAACTCAGTTCCTTCTCCAGCAAACTTTCTTTAGGTACTGATTATGAATCAGCTAAAGGATCTGTTGAAGATAAATACACTGATGTGGATTTAGTATTTGGTCGCACCTTTGATGTAGGCGCTTTAACTCGTTTCAATATGTATGGCGGTCTCCGTTATGCAAGCATTGATAACGATACCAAAGGTACTTACAAAAATAGTAACGGTAGCGTATTAACTGGCGTTGATGTTGTTAGACTTGATAGCGATTTCAGCGGTGTTGGTTTACGCGGTGGAATTAGCACAGAAGTGAACTTAGCTTATGGTTTCTCCTTTGTGGGTAACTTTGCAGGTTCCTTATTAGCAGGTAACGGAGAACAAAAACTTACAGGAGCTTCTGTAGTTTATGGTTCAAGCGGTACCATTAGTGCTACTGATTCCGTTGAAATCAGAGATTCTGATGATACACGTGTAATTCCTGAATTGGATGCTCGCGTAGGTCTTCATTATAACTATGGCTTCAACCCAACAACTTCTGTTGGTTTAGAAATCGGTTACCAAATTGAAAACTACTTCAGCGTAGTGGACAAAGATCTTGTTGATGCTGCATTGCCAAACACAATCCACAACAACAATGATTTTGGTTTCCAAGGGCCATACTTCAGAGCTCAAGTAAACATTGCATAGTTGTCCTCCTGGACTTGGCACGCCAGCAATTCGCTGGCGTGTCCTTTCTAGCAGTAATGTGAAAAAAACCGAGTGAAAACTCGGTTTTTTTTTATTGTTTTTATCATAGAGGAAGATATACTTGTGGCAGTTATTTTTTGGCTAAGGATAGAACATGAAACAAAAGCACGACTCAAAGTTAGAAGCAGCCATTCAGTTACAATGGGAAAAAAAATGGGATCAAGCAAAAGCACTTTATTTAAATTATTTAAAGAAAAATCCTCATTCCCCTGTGGCCTGGGCAAATTTGGCAGTGGTTTATCATACCCTTAAAGATTCTAAAAAAGCATTAGAATGCATTGAAAAAGCATTGAGCTTATCTCCTGAGGAAGGAAAGTATTTTTTTGTAAAAGCATCCATCTTAGATCGCTTAGGCTCTCTTTCAGAAGCCCTTCGTGCCTATGAGCGCGCTCAATTAGACGCTCCCATGAGTGATGAGATTAGTTTTCGTATGGGATGGTGTTATGAGCAATTAGGCGCTTATGAAAAAGCCATTAAATATTATGAATATGCTTTTTCCATGAAGCCGGAATTTGAATATGCTTATCGAGCAGGACAAACTTATTTCACTCAAGGTAAACTTCAATCCGCCCTCCAATGTTATGATAAAATTCCAGCCAGGGTGCGTAACACAACAGAAAAATTTTTATATGGGCTTTGTGAAACCCATTTAGAATGTTGGCATAGAAGAAATAATCAATCCATGTATGAAGAGCTTTTAAAAGATATGGAAGAATTATCTTATTTTGAAAATGCGCAGCCCTTGATTGCCATGTTAAAAACAAAAATAGCTAAATTCTCTTGCGAGTGGGGCCATTATTTTGAATCCTTAACCGCAGTGCAAGAAAGTTTGCCTTCCCATTTAGACTTATTATCTCCTTGGCATGGCTTAAACTTTTCTTTGTCCTCTGCAGAATTGTTAAAGTTATCCCAACACTTTGTAAAGAAATTTTTTTCAAAAATTCCTTCTGTTACATCTCTTCTTCCAAAAGAAAAAAAAGGAGGCCCCCTACGAATTGGGTATTTATCAGCGGATTTTCGTGATCATCCTACAGCCCATTTAATAAAGGGTGTGTTTGCCCATCATTCTGTTGCAGTGGAAGTGTATGCTTATTCTCTTTGCCAAGAAAATAGATCTTGTGTTTATCAAGAATCCATTCGCTTTCATGTGCATTCCTTTAAAACCTTCTATGCCATGCCTTATGAACACATCATTCAAGAAATTCTAAAGGATGATTTGCATATTTTAGTAGATCTTATGGGGTTCACTTCCCACGGACGTTTCGAAATAATGGTGGCAAAACCAGCTCCCATACAAGTGAATTATTTAGGGTTTGCGGGAACAACGGGTTCTGAATGTATAGATTATATGATCTCGGATTTGCAAACCACCCCCCATGAATTACATCCCTATTTTTCCGAGAGATTAGCTTTATTACCTTATACCTATTTACCCACTGATGATACACAACCTATTTCTACGGAACCTTTGACTCGAAGTATGTATGGTTTACCTGAGGATCAATTTGTATTTTGTTCCTTTAACGCACCTTATAAATTAGAGCCCAGAATATTTGATACGTGGATGAGAATTTTAAAAGAAGTTCCAAATAGCGTATTATGGCTTTTATTGGATACAGAAGTACAGTATGAGAATCTTTGTGCTCGAGCCCAGGCAGAGGGTGTTGATAGGGCACGTTTAATCAGAGCAACCCGAGAAGAAAAAGCACGGCATTTAGCACGACATCGTTTGGCAGATTTATTTTTAGATACTCATTATTTAAATGCCCATACCACGGCTATTGATGCCTTATGGGCGGGAGTCCCTGTGTTAACATTTCCAGGAAATACTTTTGCAAGTCGAGCTTGTAGTAGTGCCTTAAAAGCAGTAGGACTTCCAGAGTTAATCGCTTCCTCTTGGATTGAATATGAAAATAGAGGGATCCATTGGGGGATCCTTGGAACCCAAGCTTTAAAACAACGTCTGCAGCAGCATCAAAAAACCTATCCTTTATTTAAAACGAAGGAATATACGGGTTATTTAGAAAAAGCTTATGAAATGATGTGGGATCGTTATGAGAAAGGATTGCCTCCAAAAACGTTTCTCATTGAGCCTGTGACTGTCCCTATGGAAGAGGAGGCCTTGGTATGAGTTTTATAAAACCTTCTTTGGTGCAACAGGGTATTCATCATCAAGAGCAAGAGGAGTATGAAGAAGCAAAGCGTTGTTACGAAAGAGCATTGGAAGAGAATTCTAAAAATTTAGCTGCTTTAGTTAACTTAGGTGTGACGCTTCATCGTATGAAAAAAACTAAAGAAGGGTTAAAGTACATTGATAAAGCCTTGAAAATTCATCCTCATCACCCTGATGTTTTATACAATAAAGCAGAACTATTACGCCAATACGGAGACTTCTATAACGCGCTTATTCATTATGAGCAAGTGAGCAAATTACAAAAACCCACTGCCATGCATTTATTCCATATAGGATGTTGTTACGAAGGCATGGGAAATTACAAACCCGCTCTTCATTATTACGAAGAAGCGTTTGAGTCAAAGCAAGATGCAAAGATTGCCGCCCAAGCGGGTCATGTTTTTGCAATTATTCACAATTTTCCCATGGCAAGAACTTGTTATGAAAATAGTTTAAAATGCGATCCTCACTATGGAAGGGCTTATGCAGAACTTGCCATGGTGGAACGTTTTTCTGATTTGAAAAAATCAAAAGAGTTATATGAAAAAGCATTAGCCTGTGATCCCCATGATTTAAAAGCGTTGGCAGGACTATGGGTAGTGAAACTTTTTCTTTGCGATTGGTCAAATTATCAAGAAGTCAAAGAACAATTGCAGGCGGCCATTCAACAAGGTATCGCAGAAGAAAAATATCATCTTCTTGGTGTATTTGATGCCATTATTTTGGAACTGGGTCCCTCTTTGTGGTCTCAATGGACGAAGGGTACCGCACAACTCATTGAAAAAAGAGCGGTATATCAACGAAAAAGTTATACTTTTTCAAAACGCGCCCCCTTACCACGAAAATTAAAAATTGGTTACGCTTCCACAGATTTTAATGATCATCCCGTTGCCCATCTTACAAAAAATTTATTTTTCTATCACGACAAAAGTCAATTCGAAATTTATGCTTATTCCTTTGGCGCAGATGATAGCAGTGAATATCGACGACATATGGAAGCCACTGCGGATTATTTTACGGATTGCTCTCAATGGACCGATGCTGATTGTGCCGATAAGATCTATAAAGATGGAATTGATATTCTCATTGATTTAAATGGTCATACTACTGGGAATCGCTTAGGAATTTTTGCTTTAAAGCCAGCTCCTATTCAAGTGACTTATTTAGGATTCCCAGGGAGTTTGCAATTATCCTGCATTGATTATGTTCTTGGGGATGATACCATCATTCCAGATGAACACTTACCTTATTATTCCGAACATCGAGTGGCATTGCCAGAAGTGTATATTATTACAGATGATGAGCAAAAAATTGGGATCCCTTTTCCCAAAGCCATGTATGGATTACCCGAAGAGGCTTTGGTGTTATGCAGTTTTAATGCGCCTTATAAATTAAATCCTTTGGTGTTTGAATGTTGGATGAGGATATTGCATGAATGTCCCCAGACTGTATTATGGTTATATGTATCTCATGAAAGCACAAAAGAAAATTTACGACAAAGGGCACGAGAAGCAGGAATTGATGCTACACGTCTTATCTTTGCGGAACGTGTGAAAGATAAAGGCGAACATTTGGCACGTTTGTCAGTGGCGGATTTATTTTTAGATGCTTTTGTTGTGAATGGTCACACCACTTGTGTGGATGCTTTGTGGAGTGGTGTGCCTGTGGTGACTTGTACAGGAAATATTTTTCCTCAACGGGCTGCCACTAGTTTATTAAAAGCCATTGGGCTTCCGGAGTTAATCACTAGCACTCCAAAAGAGTATGAGGAAAAAGTACTCCATCTCATTAAACATCCTGAAGCATTGTTACAAGTAAAAGAAAAATTGAAAAAGAACCGTCTCACTATGCCTTTGTTTAAAACCCATCGATTGGTTCAACACTTCGAACGGGCTTACATGATGATGTGGGAACGTCGTGAGAAAGGATTGCCTCCAGAAGCCTTTAAGGTCCCTGCCATCTCTTGAGAATAGGGGAACCCGTTGATTATGATTCAGTGGAAGAAGAGGGAGGTGAAGTTTGAGGGCGTCTTTTTTTGAAGGGACGATGTCTTCGAGGAGAAGAATTGGGAACGTATACCAACTGTTGGCGCTCTTCGTGGGACACTTCACAGAAAGTAGTCCACCACGAGGCAGTTTCTAACAGCGCAGGATCTGCCTTTGCTCGAAGTAATAAAAAATCATAAGCCATGGAAAATTGAGGATGATTAATCATGCGAAAAGGACGCTTTCCTCGGCGGACTTCCAGATAAAATTGCATATTCCAAATATCAGCAATGAGATGATGCATGCGACGAGGAATTTCAATAATGTCCATTTCCTTCGATAAGATCTCCTCTGCTGCTTTTTCTTTTGCAATGTTTTGTGGTAACTCTTCTGTTTCATAGCGTCGTAATCGCTGTTGTTGTGGGTACCATAATAAAGCCGCCAATAAAAACAAAATATTTACAGATTGTCCGTTTCGAACTCGTTCATCCGTGGCTTGAAACACCACTTGTAAAAAACGATCCACTTCTAAATTTAAAAGAGGATCATTGAGAAGTTGTTGAGTTTCAGGAAACAAAAGACCAAATAAATCATATTGCAGTAATAAAGAAAAAGTTTTTGCTCCATGACCATTTAAAAATAATTTATTCACTTCTTCAAACAAACGAGCAGAGGCAATTTGTCGTAATAAAGGAGCGCATTGTGGAATGGGGGCCGCTGTTTTTTCTTCTAAGCGAAATCCTAATTTTGCTGCAAATCGAATGGCTCTTAAAATCCGCACGGGATCTTCTCGATAGCGCGTCAAAGGATCTCCAATTAAACGTAAAATCCCATGATTTAAATCTTCTAAACCATTCACATAATCTAAGACGGAAAAACTTTTAATATTGTATAAAAGCGCATTCACCGTAAAATCCCTTCGCAGCACATCATCTGCCAAGGTGCCATAAATATTATCCCGGATCACAATGCCCTCATCACTGGTTTCACGGCCATGGGGTTCATTGGTGCGGAAGGTGGCTACCTCAATCACTTCCTGTTTAAAATACACATGGGCTAAACGAAAACGACGGCCGATTAAACGGCAATTTCTAAATAATCTTCGCACTTCCTCCGGGGTGGCATTGGTGGCCACATCAAAATCCTTCGGCTCATATCCCAGTAAGAGATCCCGCACACTGCCACCCACCAAAAAGGCTTGATACCCTTCTCGCTCTAATCGATATAATACTTTGCAGCAATTAGGGCTGATATTTTGACGAGAAATATTATGCTGGGAGCGTTTAATAATGCGTGGTTCCCCCTCCATTGAAATTTGAGAAGCAGTACCAGGGCGGATGATTTTTGATAAAAAACGAATTAATTTCTGCAAGGGCTTTCACCTTCCTATGAATGTTTCCAATGTCTATAAAACTTTGGAACCGAGGTTCTGTAAAAAATGGGAATGATACCATTTTATTCTATTCACTGCCCACATAATTTTTTCTTGGTT
>Ga0233425_10010804_pt1 | contig 10928 bp, 7 predicted proteins | sample Watercolumn_Towu_2_FD_181712 | JGI IMG/M metagenome (GOLD analysis project Ga0233425, IMG submission 181712) | Freshwater microbial communities from Lake Towuti, South Sulawesi, Indonesia - Watercolumn_Towuti2014_140_MG | ecosystem: Environmental > Aquatic > Freshwater > Lake | place: Indonesia...
TCATCGGCACCGCGGGCGCCTACGGCCGGTCGATGAGCTCCTCCTACAACCTGCGGGAACCCGCAGCAGAGGTCTTCCTGGCCTGACGCGTCCGGCTGCCCCGGAAGCAGAGCGGCTCCTGCCAAGCTGCCACGGCGGCGATCGCACCCCGGGTCAACGGGACGCTCGACGTCCGATCACGTACGCGCTAGGATCGCCTTCTTGACTGTGCGGGGTGCGCATGTCCCACGGGGAATGTCGACGGAGAATGGGGAGCGGGCGCCGGGGAGTGTCCGTCCTGGCGCTTGTGGTCAGGGTGTGCGTTGCCTTGGGCGCGGTTGGTTGCGCGGGGCAGAAGCCCGGGGAGGAAGCGCCGCTTGCGGCAACGCTTGCCCCGCTCAATGGCGGCATGCCCGAGACCGGGTTTCCCGCGGTGGGGCGCCTCGAGATGGTGGACGGGTACTCGTGCACCGGCACGCTGGTGACCAAGCGGACCGTCATCACCGCGGCCCACTGTGCGACCAACGACCACCCTCCCGCGAAGTTCAACATCGGTCCCAACGGGTACGCTCCGGAAGCGGTGGTGGAGGTGGAATCGTACACGCAGCACTGGATGTACGACCCGGAGTTCACGTCGGGCCTGATGCTCGGCATGCCCTACGACGTGGCGCTGGTGACGCTCAAGCAGGACGCTCCGGTGGATCCCATGCCCGTGGGGTTCGTGCCCATGGATTGCAAGGAAGGCACGCCCGTGATCTTCGTGGGCTACGGCATGACCAATCCCGCGGAGCCGGGAAGCAGCGGCCAGAAGATGTCGCTGTCCATCGACGTGGCCATGGTGGTGGCCAGCGGCTTCTGGACCCAGACCTTTCCCGGCATGGCCAAGAACGCATGCCCTGGCGACTCCGGGGGCCCGGTCCTCATGCTGCAGGGGGACCGCGTCGCGGTGGTCGGCGTGCTGTCGCTCGCGGACAAGTTCTGCGAGTCGGAGACGTTCGCGGTGCGGCTGGACGTGCACGAGGGCTGGTTCTTCTCCACGCTGGAAGCCCAGGAGCCCGGCGCGGCTTCGGGCGCATGCGGCGACAGCGTGTGCGACTTCAAGGAGGATGCGGACACCTGCCCGTCGGATTGCACCGCGGGCTCGGTCGACGTCGGGGGGGCGTGCACGGCAGACGACCAGTGCCTGTCCAACCTGGAGTGCGTGGAGGTGGAGAGCCAGGGGACCTGTTCCCTGCGCTGCCCGTCGCCCGAAACCGGGACCGGATGCCCGTGCGGCTACTTCTGCCAGATGACGGACATGGTGATGGACGGGGCAGAGGACGGCGGGCCGGTGGGCGCGGGAAGCGCCGCGACGTGCGTGCCCCTCGTGACTGCGGAAAGCCAGTGCGGCAACACGAAGTGCGAGGCCGGAGAGACGGCCAAGAACTGCTCCTTCGACTGCACCCTGCCCGACTGCAACGAGATTGGCAAGGCCGGCTGCTGCGCGGGTGCGGTGGCGCAGTGGTGCAAGGACGGAACGCTCGTCATGGACAACTGCGAGGCCGCAGGGAAGTGCGGGTGGGACGAGGCGCTGGCGCGGTACGGCTGCGGCACTTCAGGCGCCAAGGACCCCAGCGGCGCCAACCCCAAGGTGTGCGGTCCGCCCGGCCCCCAGTGCGGCAACGGGCTGTGCGAGAAGGGGGAGGACAAGCTGGGCTGCCCCTCGGACTGCCTGTACGACGGCTACTGCGGCGACGGGATCTGCAACGGGTACGAGGACGGCCTGAAGTGCGAGGCGGATTGCCGAAAGGGGATCTGCGAGGTCGCTGCGGAGAAGGGCTGCTGCCAGGACAACGTCGCGGTGTGGTGCCTCGACAGCGACCAGTTCAAGTTCAGCTGCGAGCACCATCCTCAGTGCGGCTGGGACGCGGCCGCGGGCGCATACGGATGCGCGACGGATGGCTCTGCCGAGCCGTCCGGTCAGTACCCGAAGGAGTGCTCCGCGTACATGGAGGACCCGTGCGGGAACGGGACCTGCGACAAGGACGAGACGTGGGAGACGTGCCCGGACGACTGCGAGCCTCCGCCTCCCGGTTGCGGAGACGGCGTGTGCGCTCAAGGGGAGGACTACACCACGTGCCCCGCGGATTGCTACCAGAAGGGGTGTGGCAAGATCCTCGAGCAGGGATGCTGCGACGGCGACGTGCTGAAGTGGTGCATCGGGACCGCGCTGTTCATGGCCAACTGCGAAGACAAGCCGTCGTGCGGCTGGTCCGACGCGGACGGCTTCTACGACTGCGGCACCGAGGGGCAGGCCGAGCCGTCGGGCGTGTACCTGATGGACTGCGCCGCGGTGGATGCTGCGGTCTGCGGAGACGGCGCGTGCACGGCAGGGGAGGAGTCCTTCTTCTGCCCCGAGGACTGCGCGGCGAAGACCGAATGCGGGGACGGCACGTGCGAAGGGGACGAGACCGCGGACAGCTGCCCCGACGACTGCGCTCCTGCGGACCTGGGGCCGGAGCCGGCCGGTGACGCGGGCTTGGGGCCGGAGGCTGTGGCGTCCCCGGAGATGGTGACCGCAGACGGGACCTCGGACGCGGTATCGGACACGGGGTCCGGGGGATCGGGCTCGGGCGGTTGCACGGTCGGGGCCGCCGGGGGCCCGCCCCTGGTTGCCCGGCTGCTGCTGGCGGCCCTGCTTTGCATCGGGGTGGCGCTCGGGAAGCGGGCCGCGTTGCGAGATCCTCGACGGTAGGTTGCTGCGGGGGGACGCCCGGGAAGCGGGCAGGGTTCGAGAACCTCGACGGTCGGGTGGTGCGGGGGGCCTTTGGGAAGCGGGCAGCGATACGAGATCCTGGACGGCAGGCTGCTGCGGGGAGTGGCGCGCTTCGGCCTGCCGCTGTCGGTGGGCATGGCGCTGCACTCGCTGTTCAACGTGGTGGACATGGTCATCGTCGGGCACCTTGCCGAGGGGGGCCGTGCGCTCGGCGTGCTGGCGCTGGCGGACCTGCTGTCCATGCTGGCCACGGTGGTGGCGATGGGGATGTCCAACGCGGCCGTCGCGGTGATCTCGCGCAAGGTCGGCGAGGGGGATCGGCAGCGTGCCACCGAGGCGTGCTGGAGGAGCCTGACGCTGCTGGCCGGGATCGGAATCATGCTGGGGCTGGCCGCGGTGCTCCTGGCGCGGCCGGTGATCGTGGCGATGGGTGCGCAGGGGTGGTTGCGGGACGAGGCGACGCAGTACCTCCGGGTGATCATGGGCGGCACGGTCACGGCCTTCGTCCTGGTGCACGCCACGTCCGCGCTGCGGGCCGCGGGGCACTCGTACACGCCCACGCTGTTGCTGTTCGGGGCCAACTCGCTCAACCTGCTGCTTGCGGTGCTGTTCGTCTACGGACCGGACCGTTCCGCTCCCGCGCTGCTGTCGTGGGGACCGCCGGTTGCCGAGGCGCTGGGCATTCCGCGCATGGGGGTGGTGGGCGCGGCGTGGGCCACGGTGGTGGCCCGCGGTGTGGCTTGCGTGCCTGCGGTCCTGCTGCTGGGCAGGGACTTCTCCCTGCCGCGGCTGAGGACGGCGCTTCCCAACGCGATGGAGTCGCGGCAGCTGGCGTCCATCGCGTGGCCTTCGTCTGCCCAGTACGCGGTGCGCGTGGCCGGAAGCCTGGTGCTGCTGTCCGTGGTGGGGCACGCGTTCACCTCCGCTGAGGATTCCAGCGCGTTGTCCGCCATGGGGGTGTGCGTCCGGCTGGATACCATTGCGCTGTTCATCGCCCTGGGCTGGGGGTCTGCAGCCGCCACCTTTGTCGGGCAGAACCTCGGGGCCGGGCAGTTCGAGCGTGCGACCCGTTCGGGCTGGTACGCCGCGTTCATCTCCGCCGGAGCGCTGCTGGCCATCGGCGTGCTGTTCATGGTGTTCTCGGGCCAGGTAACAGGGCTGTTCACGCCGGACGAGACGGTGGGGCCCGTGAGCCAGAGGTACCTGCTCATCGTGGGCCCCAGCTACGCGGCGCTGGGACTGGCCGCGGCGCTGAGCTGCGCACTGGCCGGAGCCGGAGAGACGCTGGTCAGCCTGCGCATCGACGCGGCAGTGCTCTTCGGGTTCCAGACGCCCCTCCTGTTGCTCCTGGCCGGGCTGTTCGGGCTGCCGCTTGCCGGGTGCTTCGCGCTGGTATCGGCCGCGAACTTCGTGTCCGCGGGCCTCTACGCGTTTGCGTTTTCACGGGGCCGCTGGCAGCACAGGAGAGTCCGGTAGCACGCCAGGTCCGGCTGAGACTCGGGAAAGGGGAAGGTCCAGGGAAACGGGGGGGAGGGGAAGGCTACAGGCGGCCGCCCAGGATGAGGGCCATGATGGCCTTCTGGGCGTGGAGGCGGTTCTCGGCCTCGTCGATGACCACGCTCTGCGGCCCGTCGATGACGTCATCTTCCACTTCCTGGCCGCGGTCCGCGGGCAGGCAGTGCATGTAGATGCCGTTCTTCGCGGTGAGCTTCATCTGCTTCTTGGTGGTCATCCAGCTCTTGTTGGACTCGAACTTCTTCTGTGCGTCGACGTGGTCGGCCTTCTTCACGACCTTGCCCTTCTCGTCCACGTAGTTGAAGCAGGACGCGGTGCCCCAGCTCTTGGGGTACACGACGTGTGCGCCCTTGAAGCCTTCGTCGAAGTTGTTCGTGATCTTGAAGGAGCCGCCGGTCTCGCCGGAGAACTTCTTGCAGTTCTCGATGACCGAGGGATCCAGCTCGAAGCCCTTGGGATGGGCGAGGGTCACGTTCATGCCCATCTTGGCCGCGGCCAGCACCACGGACTGCGGCACTGCGCGGGGCTTCTCGAAGGAGCCGGAGTAGGCCCACGACATGGTCAGGTTCACGCCCTTGAAGCCGCCGAACTTCTCCTTGACGGTGATCATGTCCGCCAGCGACTGGCAGGGGTGATACATGTCGCATTCCATGTTGATGATCGGGATCTCGGCGTACTGGGCGAACTCCTTCATGGAGGAGTTGGCAAAGCCATAGATCCAATGGGCCGGCGGGCCATACATGCGGATGGAGATCGCGTCGCCGACGCGGTTGAGCATGGAGGCGACGTCGCAGATGCGCTCGGTCTTGTACGCGACTTCGTAGCCCTTCCGTGCCGGGGTGTAGGTCTTGCCCGGCTCGAGCTCGAGGTAGTTGCCGCCAAGCTGCTGGATGCCCACCGCGAAGGTGGAGCGGGTGCGCAGCGACTGGTTGAAGAACATGGAGAACAGTGTCCGGTTCTTCAGGATGTGGGTCTGGTCCTGCCGCATGGCATGGCCGCGCTTGAGGTCAAGGGCCACGTCGATGAGGGTCTCCCACTCTTCCTTCGTGTAGTCCAGCTCGGCATCGATCCAATCTCTACCCAGGAACTTGTTTGTCTTCATTGGTCTCCCCGAAGAGGTTGAACAAGCGTCTTTTCAAACAGCGGCCGAGTACAGCAGAGGACGGCCCTAATGTCAAGTAATTTCGGTGTTTCCCGGGCGTGCGGGGGTTCGGGTCCGGGGTCAGAAGCGCAGCTGGATGTTGCCCTCGACGGTGAACTGGTTGACGTAGAGGCTCTCGGTGGCCGGATACCACTCGGTGGCGTTGTCGAGGTACACGCCTTTGTACAGGCCGCGCACGCCGAACGCGAGCGCGCTGGAGATCGCGAGGTCCACGCCGCCTCCCGCGTGGAACCCGCCGCCGGTAAACTCGTTTGCGGCGTACCCCTCCTGGTAGAAGGCGTACGCACCCGCGCCGATCTGGAGGAACGGCTCCACCCGGACCGAGTCCGGGAGGAGGAAGATCTTGGCGTCGAGGGTGCACCCGTTCATGACGCCGCGCTCGTACTGGCCCTCGAGGTGGAGCTGCTCGTCCGTGGAGTGGACCGTGCCGAGCATGCCGAACTCGAGAGCAAACGCGGGGCCGAAGCGGAGGCCGAGGAACACGTCGAGCCCGCCCCCCGTGTTGAGGAGCCTGGAGAGGTCGCTGCCGCCGTCCGTGACGAAGTCGCCGAGGAGCCCGATGCCGAGGTACATGCCGGCCCTGTCGTCCGCGACGACCCGGCGGGGGCGCGGGGCAGGGACGTACCGGTGCTTCGGGGGGTGCCTCTTCTTGCAGAGGCCGTGCTTGCACTTCTTGACGTGAGCTTCCGCAGTGTCGGGCAGCGCTACGGTCAGAGACGCAAGAGCGAGCACGGCGGCCAGCAACTGTCTCTTCATTGGGAACCTCCCTGCGAGAATGTCCTCGAGTTCCAGACCGCGAAGCGGCGGTGAGGAGACGGCGGGGGGCCGGCTCTATTCAGACGCCCGGCTCGGGCCCTGGAATCCGATGCCGGCATTTCGACGTTGCCTGCCTGTCGCCGCCCCGGCCGTCGCGAGCACGGCCGCTGCCAGGAGCAGGCAGAGGAGGGACGCGGGGGACGCGGCCCGGTGCGTGAGGCCGGCTGCGCAGCTTCCGGACGGCTCCGAGACCTTGGGCTGGGTGTCCGGCGGATCGTGGGGATTGTCCGGGTTGCCCGGGGTGGAGCCCTCCTGGAAGCACCCGCCCACGCCGGAAAGCTCCGGGAGCGTTTCGCACGAGGTGCCGTCCGGGCACTGGCCTGACGCGGGGTCGCAGGCCTGTGCGCATGCGCGGCCGGTGCCCGTGTCCACGCACAGGAGGGACGAGCATTCGAAGTCCTGGGTGCAGTCTGCGCCCGGGGCCAGGGCACCGGGGGTGACGCACGCTCCCTGGGTGTCGGACGACACGGGGACGCAGCCCTGGCCCGCGGGGCATGAGGGTGCGGCCACGCTGCACGGCTGGCGACAGATGCCCGCGATGCACAGCTGGCTCATGCACTGCACCGCCACGTCGCACGACTGGCCCACTGCCAGGGTCGAGATCGACAGCTCGCACACGGGCCCGTATGCGGTGCCCGTATCGCAGGTGTAGCCCGTGGCGCACGCGCCGTTGATGCACGGCAGGAGGCAGAGCCCGGCGCCCTGCTCGGACCAGCAGATCTGCGTGGTGCACTCTGTGGAGGAGGAGCAGACCGCGCCGACGTTCTTGCCCAGGGGCATGCAGACGCCCACGTCCGGCGAGTCATAGAAGACGCACTCGAATGCGCCCTTGCATCCGCTTCCCGAGGTGCAGGTGCTGCGGCAGTACTTGTCCGTGGTGCCCGGCAGGAGCTGGCAGTACCCGCTGACGCAGTCGTAGTGGTGCTGGCACCAGGAGCCTGCGGGCAGGGGCTCGGGAGGCAGGGGCAGGCACGCGCCGACGCCCGACGTGAGGGTGAGGCAGGTGGTGCCTGCGGGGCAGCTCGGGCTTGCCGGGTTGCAGAGGCTGCGGCAGGTGGACAGCCCCATCTCGCTGTCATAGTAACAGTAGTTGCTCTTGCACTCCCAGGCTCCGGAGCAGGCCACACCGTCGGACTTCTCCGGAAGCACGGTGGCAGGGAGGCAGCCGCCCTTGGTGCCGGTGGTGTCTCCGGGCAGCGCGACGCACTTGAAGTTGGCCGGGCAGCTCGGGGCAGACGGGGAGCAGGAGTCCCGGCAGATCTTTTTGTCCGTGCCCGGGGTGGGGAAGCACATGCCCGACTTGCAGTCCGAGGACTGGGAGCAGGAGGTGCCGTTCTCCTTCTTGGCCGCGGTCCCCGGCATGCAGGCTCCCTTGCCGGACGGGAGGCCGGGCATGGGGTAGCAGGTGTGCTTGGCCGGGCAGCCCGTTCCGCCGGTGGGATCGTTGCAGACGCTGGTGCAGAAGTTGCCGGACCACCACTCCATGCAGATGTAGGGGCTCTTGCAGTCCGAATTCTGGTAGCAGAACTCGCCGAAGTTGCCGTTGCCGACCACGCCGCTGCCGAAGCAGATCTTGTTCGACCCGTCCACCTCGACGCAGTAGAACTGGTTGGGGCAGTCGGTTCCAGCGGTGCACCACTTGGTGCAGAAGCTCCCCTCCGTGGTCTGGAGGCAGAAGAGTCCGGACTTGCAGTCGCCGTCGTCCCCGCAGCTGCTGCCCACGTCGCCGTTGCCCGACGACGCGGGGTTGAGCTTGCAGGTGCCGCCGGAGCAGGAGTACTTGGCGCTGTAGTACTCCTCGCCGTTGGCAGCGTCCGCGATGACGTTGGGGCACTGCCCGTTGGTGGAGCAGGCGTAGGCGCCGCCCTGGGGATACAGGTAGCAGATGCCGTTGATGTCGTCCTGGTGAAGGGTGGCGGACTTGCCGTACGGGTCCACGTAGGGGGCCATGGTGGGCGGGTCTGATTCGTCCCACTGGAGCACGTGGCCGATGCCGAACAGGTGCCCCATCTCGTGGACCGCGACGCTCTGGATGTCCATGTCGTTCCACGTCATGCCGCTGGCCGACCAGGAGATGGTGCCGTTGAGCGCGATGTCGGCCTCGGAGATGATGCCCGTGTAGCTGTAGATGGGCGACGTGACGCCCAGCGTGTAGCTGCTGAAGGGCCAGTAGCCTTCCTTCCACACGACTTCGTTCTTCCCGTTGGGCTCGGAGCCGAGGGGGAGGACCGCGGTGGACGTGGTGGTGCCGGCCTGGGTGAAGCCGAGGAACGAGCAGGACACCCCTTCCCACACGTCGAACGACTGGACGATCGCGGTGACGTCGCTCCCGTTGGAGATGCCGGACCATCCGTCTGCGTCCACGTAGTACGGGACGTCCTGGACGCTCCACTTCACCTCCTTGCCCGCGATCATCGAGATGCTGAACGCACGGGCCGGCGCGGCTGCGGTGACGACGAGGAGTGCGGAAAGCAGGAGCACTGACAGAGCGGTTGCTGTTCTCATGCGTGGCACCTACCGGGCCGTGTCGCGGATGCGTTGAAGCAGCTCGTCCAGCCGAACATCCTGCTCGACAGGAGGCGGAGTCGTGACTTCCGGCCGGCCCTTCACGGCCTTCCGGACGATGAAGAGGTCGCCGAGGTTCCTCCGGGCGACCGCGTGTCCTTCAGCGTTCCGGGTGATGCGGTAGACTCCCTGGCTCATGCCGCACACGACGTACTGGGAGCCGATCCACTCGAGGAAGATCACGACCTCTTCTCCGGCCTCGAACGCGGGCTGACCGGGGATGCGGAGGGTCTTGCCGTTCCAGGTGCCGCCGACCTGCCGGACGGTGATGGAGGGGCCTGGCGTCACGCCCTTGAGGACTCGCGTGACCGCGAAGGTGGTTTCGGTGACGATCCTCGGGGCCGAGTCGGTCCCGAGGTTGCGGGTGGCGACCGAATCCACCCGGCCGTGGAACACGAGGGCGGACGTCCGGGTGAGGTCTTCCAGCCCGGCGTAGAAGACGGTGGTGCCGCTTGCCGGTGCGGCGCATGCCAGGACGAGCAGGAGCACGGAAGCGAATCGGGCGATCATGGCCCCCTCCTAGTGACGGGGCGTATTATGCGAAATGGGAGCGCAGGTTTCAACTTGTTCGGTGAATTCCGGCAACCCTTGATCTGAATTGACCTGAGGCTTTATAATGCGCCCGCCCACGGGGTGGAGACAACGATGCGTCAGGGGTACCGGATGACGACGAGGGGACTGGTTGCGACTCTGGCCGGGGCTCTGGCCCTTGCGGCTGCGGGGTGCGGGGACGACGCGACTGCGTACGAGAACGTGTGCCCGCTGGTATCGCACGCGGGCCCTGCCTGGCACGAGGCGGACGGGCTGCACTTCGGGGTCTGGCTGGTGGATCTCGAAGAGGACCCGGTGGACCTGGTGGTGGAGCGCGGGGATGGGATTGCAGTAGAGCGGGTGTACGGGCACGGGGCCGTGGGGCTCACGAGCATGGCGGCAATGCCGGGAAGCCCGCACGAGCTGGTGGTCACGGAAGCGGACCTCGCGGGCGCTACCGAGCTCCAGCTCACGCCCGTGGACCTGGAAGGATGTTCGGGGGAACCCGTGGTATTGGCGGTGCCGGCCCGGTAGTCGTGGCCGCGTGCGCCGGAAGAGGGGGACGACGTGACAGAAGGCAAGCCGAGCGGAGGAGAGCTGTTTGCTGCCAGGCCCGCTCCCGCGGAGATCAGGGAGCTGGCGCCCGAGGACGACCTGCTGCTGGCCCGACTGACCGAAGCGGTGTGGGACTGCAAGAGCGCCGCGGACGTGGCCGAGCCGCGCATGAGCAAGGTCCAGCCGGACCTCGTGTTCCGGCTGCGCGCCCGGTTCGGGAGCTACCCGCAGGCGCTGGCCGTGCTGGTCAAGCGGGAGATTGGGGACCGGCCTACGCGCAAGGCGCTGCTGGCCCGGCTCAAGGAGATGTACGGGACCGGCGTGCCCCTGTCGCTGGACGAGGTGGTGCGCACGGACGGCCGGTTCGCGCACGAGGTGCTGCTGGAGTTCGGCGGGCTGGACACCGCGTTTGCCGAGCTGGGAGTCAACGCGTCTGCCGCGACGCGGGACCGACGCTGGGAGCGCGAGGACCTGTTCAAGCGGGGGCTCGACTTCCTGACGTCGCCGGACGGCGGGCTCAACGAGGCCACGGTGACGGCTGCAGACCCGGTGTTCCTGGAGGCGTTGCGCCATGCGTTCGGCTCGTTCCACGCGTTCCAGCGCGAGTTCAACGGCTGGCTGAACAACGAGAAGAGCGTGGCTCTCAGCTACGGGCGGGGACAGCTCGGAAGGGTGCTGTTGAGCTTCCTTCCCGAGACGTCGCGAGCGGCCCGGGGGCGTCGCTTCCCCGACGTGACCAAGCTGCAGCAGTGCACGCCCGTGATGCCGGGGCAGCGGATGTTCGCGGTGGGTCCGCAGGGGCTGCTGTACCCGGTGGACGGGGACGCGGTGCCGCTCCTGTTCCCCTCGGAGGAGCTGGAGCTGCCGTCGTATCGCGTGGCAGGCATGAAGCGCGGGGCCAGGGTGGTCTCGGTGGTGGCATGGGGCGAGGACCAGGGGTTCCTCGCGCTGGCGACGCGAAAGGGGCGGGTCAAGCTCATCGACCTGTCGGTGATCCGGCGGGTGCTGAGTGCGGGAGTCATCGTGGCCCGGCTGGAGCCGGGCGACGCG
>Ga0233425_10010805_pt1 | contig 10927 bp, 8 predicted proteins | sample Watercolumn_Towu_2_FD_181712 | JGI IMG/M metagenome (GOLD analysis project Ga0233425, IMG submission 181712) | Freshwater microbial communities from Lake Towuti, South Sulawesi, Indonesia - Watercolumn_Towuti2014_140_MG | ecosystem: Environmental > Aquatic > Freshwater > Lake | place: Indonesia...
GATTACAAGCAGATTGTCCCCAATGAACCGCCCGCCGTTCCACGGCCGGTTATTGACAACGTGGCGGAGTTTGAGGTGGAGGGACAGTTGACCTACACGAAGCGGTCGTTGGATCTCGGCACCTGTCTGGCGCAGGCGTTGGCGCAGCGGCCCGAAGTCAAAGTGCGCGAGAAGGAGCTGGCCATCCAGAAACAGCAGTTGATTGTGGACCGCAGCGCGTCCCGGCCGAAGGTGGACCTTTTCGTGGGCTACGATGTTGTCAACGAACCGAACGCCGCAGCGTCGCAGAATTACTACAGCGGCTATCTGGCCGGCGTGGCTGTGACCTGGCAATTATTCGACGGTTTCCTTGCGCGGGGCAAGGCGGCGGCCACCCGTGCGCGGATGACCCAGGCCGAGCTTGCGCAGGAGGCCACCGACCACACCATTCAGACCGAAGTGGTGCAGGCCTTCCATGATTTGAAACAGGCCGAGGAGACCATCCAGACCCAGCAGCAGAACGTGAAACTGGCCGACGAGTCGCTCCGGCTGGCACAGTCCAACGTCGAGCTTGGATTGAGCACCCAACTGGACTTGCTCCAAGCCCGCGTGGACCTGACGCGCGCGCAGACCACCGAACTCTCCGCGCGGTTCACCTACAACGCCGCGCTGGCCCGCCTGCAACGCGCCATCTCCAGCCACTTCACCGTGCTGGAGGAGCCGGCGCGTCCCGCGGCGGCCGCTCCGCAGGTCCCGGCGACGGAACGACGCCCATGAGAACGCTTGGCTGTGTTCTGGTGTGCCTGATGTTTGCCGCGGCCGTGCGCGCCGGGGATGCGACGGGCGGCATGTCTGTCCTGGCTGAGCACAATCCCGTGACGCTGGTGGAGTGCTACGCCCAGACGCTGGAGCAGAACCTAGACATCCAGCGCCGCCGCGCTGGTATCGAACAGGCTGCGGGCATCAAGACGGTGTTCACAGCCCGCGCGTTGCCGCGAGCTTCCATGTCCGGCTTGGGGGGATATAGCGGTGGGAAGCTCTACGGCCCGGGCGGTCCTTTTGCGGTGATCCAGACGGATTTGTCGCAGCCGCTGTTCGACATGGGCATGCCCGCCTCGCTGCGCCGTGGCAAGATGGAGGTCATCATCGCCCAGCAGACGTTGAACCGCACCGTGACCGCGCAACTCCACGCCACGCGACTGGCGTTTCTGCGGGCGCTGGCCTCGCGCCGTTTCTTCGAGCTTCACCAGAAGATCGAGACGCACTTGCAGGCCAACGTCCTCGGCGCGCAGCAACGGTTCGAGGCTGGCACCGCCAGCCGCCAGCAAGTGCGGCAGGCCGAGATTCAACTCCTGAACCTCAAACCCATCCTGTCCAAAGCGCAGCGGAATTATGTCAACGCGGTGACGGACCTGGACGAATGTCGGGGAACCCGGGCGTCTGCCAAAGGCCCGCTGCAACTGCCCGAGCCGACCGGTAATCTGGAGTATGCGCTGCTGAAGTTCGATCTGGAGAAAGAGACGGCGCAGACCCTCCAGAAGCGGCCGGACCTGATGCTGCTGCGCGAGATGATCAAGGCGACCGCCGACGAGAAACGGATGGCCCAGGCCGGCTATTATCCTTTCGTGGCCCTGACGGTCTTCTCGCAGTATTTCCCGGATGTCGGCGTGTTTGGCGTCCGACCGGAGATCGTGTCCGGGCAGGACCCGCGCCAGAGCGAGACCCGCTACGGCGCGGCGATGACGTGGCAGGTGATTGACGCCGGCAAGGTCCGCGGTGTGGTCAGCCAGATCGAGAGCGGGCGGCAGGTGATGGAGATCACCCTGCGCCGTCTCGAGGAGAACGTGCCGCGCGAGCTGCGCGTGCTGGCGCGCTCGCTTGAGACCATTGACGCCCGGCTCGCCGCCCTCAAGCAGTCCGTCACCGAGGCGGAGGAACTGCTGAAATTGGTCGAGGCCCGCGTGAAGCTGGGCGAGGCCACGCAACTGGATTTCCTCAACGCCCAGACCAATCTCCTCTCCACTCAGCGCGGCATCCTTCTCGCGGTGGTCGAGAATGAGGCGGCCCGTGCGGAGTTTGATCGCGCCACGGGCCGTTACCTGGAGTTCACCGACCGTCCCGCCAAGTGATGGCGGCGGTTGTGTTCGCGCGGGGATGCGGGTAGTATCGGCGCGGTTTTTTTGAGCATCATGAAGAAGACAATCATTGTCAGCGCAGTGGTCATTCTCGCGGTCGCGGGCGCTCTGGGCTATGTGTGGCTGGCGCGCCCGACGGCGGAGGTGTTTGCGGTGCAGCGCGGCGCGGCGGTGTCGGCGGTGTATGGGACGGTGCGGGTGCAGCCGGCGGTGCGCATGGTCGTGCGCTCGCGCAATGCGGGCACGGTGCGGCTGGCGCAGACGAGCGCGGGCACGGACATCATCGCGGGCGTGGAGGTGAAGGAAGGATGGCCGCTGGCGCGCGTCGAGAGTCCCGAGTTCAACCGGGAGGTGGCGCGGGTCGAGACGGACTTGAAGGTGGGGGAGGAACGGGCGCGACTGGGGCCGCCGTCCGCGCAGTTGCTCAAGACAGCGGAGGCGGCGCTGGCGCGGTTGGAGAAGCTGGCGCAGTTGAACAACGCGCCCGCGAGCGAGGTGGAGAGGGCGCGCAACGAGGTGCAGGCGTTGCGGGAGCGCGTGAAGTCGGAGCAACTGGAGATTGACCGCATGATGACGGCGTTGCGGGAGCAGTTCAACGCGATGCAGGAGCGCAAGGCCAAGAGCGAGGTCAAGGCCCCGATGGACGGCGTGCTGGCGGCGGTCCATGTCACCAGCGGCGACCTGGTGGGCGAGCAAACGCCGGTGTTCCTCATCTGCACGAAGAACTATTTCTTGGAGGGGCATGTGAACGAGGAGGACGTTGGCTCCTTGAAGAAGCAGATGAAGGCGGTGGTCCGGCTTTACTCCTACCCGAACAAGGATTTCACCGCGGTGCTCACGGACATCATCCCGACCGGCGAGAACCAGCGCTACATGGTTCGGTTGAGTTTTGAGACGCCGCCGGAGAACGTGATGGCCGGCATGACGGGCGAGATGAACATCATCCTGGGCCGGCGCGAAGGGACGCTGGTGATTCCGACGCGCGCGTTGATGCCGGACCAGGTGTTTGTGGTGGCGGGGGGCGCGATCCAGTTGCGCAAGGTGAAGCAGGGGTTGCACAGCTTGGAGCGGACGGAGATATTGGAGGGGTTGAAGGAGGGTGAACTGGTGGTGACCGCCGACCACGACGTCTTCCGCGTAGGCCAGTGGGTGAAGACGGTTTTGGTGAACCGCTGATCAGGAGCGACGATGCCTCCTCCGCTGTTTATCGCCATGCGGTTCATCGGCTATCGCAAGAAAGCGATCCTGCTGAGCTTGACGGGCGTCATCCTGGGCGTGGCGTTCTATATTTGCGCGCAGGCGCAGACGCAGGGGTTTGAGCGGTTCTTCATCAAAGGCGCGCTCGGCACTTCAGGGGCGGTGGTTATCGAGAACCGGTTCCAGGCGTTGCACACGGACATCTTGATTCCTAACGACAGGACACTCATGAGCGTCAGCCACGAAAAGCCCCGGAAGTTTTACGAGGGCATTACCGACCCGGAGCGGATTATGCGGGCCGTGAGTGATTTTTCTAGCGTGGCCGCGTGCGCGCCGGTGCTGGAGGGTAGCGCGGCGTTGGCGACGGACTTCCGGCATGAAGTCTTCCGGGTGCTGGGAATAGACCTGCCGCTGCACCTGAAGGCCTCGGCGCTGCGCGAGCAGATCGTGTCGGGGAGCATCGAGGATTTCCAGGTGAAGCCCACCGGCCTGATCCTCGGCTACGGACTGGCCGACAAGATGCGGACCTACGTTGGGCAGGATGTGGGCTTGATCGGGCCGGGCGGGGAACACCGCACCTTCCGCGTGTGCGCGATCTTCCAGACCGGCAACCTCTTCATTGACGAGAAGTATGGCTACATCCACCTGAAGGCCGCGCAGAGCCTCCTGCAAAAACCCTTCGGCGTCTCCCGCGTCATGGTGAAGATGCACGACCCCTCCCGCGCGCCCGCCCTCGCGGCCCACCTCGAGCGGCTCTTCCAGCACAAGACCCGGAGCTGGCAGGACCGCGAGCGCGGCAGCCTCGAGATCTTCAGCCTCATCCGCATCTCCGCCGCGATCACCGTCTGCACGATCATCCTCCTGGCCGGATTCGGCATCTTCAACATCCTCACCCTCATGGTCATGGACAAAGTCCGCGAGATCGCCGTGCTGCGCTCCATGGGCTACCGGCGCGTGGACATCAGCGCCATCTTCCTCTGGCAGGGCTTCCTCGTCGCCCTCATCGGCTCCGTGCTCGGCTGCCTCTTGGGAGCGGCCATGACCTACGGCGTCTCCCAGATCCCGGTGGACATCAAGGGATTCCTCAGCACCAAACGCTTCCTCGTGCACTGGAGCCTCACGGACTACGTCGCCGCGACCGTCATCGCCTTCATCTCCATCTTCCTGGCCAGCTACTTCCCGTCGCGGCGGGCCGCGCGCCTCGCGCCGGTGGACATCCTCCGGGGATCCGGCCAATGAGCGCCCGCCACCCCGCCACCATCCCGCTCCAGTGCAGCGGCATCCACCGCCACCTCGGCGCGGAAGAATCCCGCGTCCACGTCCTCCGCGGCGTCTCCCTCGATCTTCAACCCGGCTGCGTCCACGCCATCGTCGGGCCGTCCGGCTGCGGCAAGAGCAGCCTCCTCTACATCATGGGATTGCTCGACCGTCCCGACGACGGCCGCATCACCCTCGGCGGCGAAGTCGTGGACAGCCTCACCGACGACCAGATCTCCCTCCGCCGCAACGAAAACATCGGCTTCGTCTTCCAGTTCCACTTCCTCATGCACGAGTTCACCGCCCAGGAGAACGTCATGATCCCCATGCGCCGCCTTGGCCGACTCACCCTCCGCGAGATGCAGGAGCGCGCCGCCATGCTCCTGGAGATGGTCGGCCTTGGCGACAAGATCCGCCGCAACAGCCAGCACCTCTCCGGCGGCGAACAACAACGCGTCGCCATTGCCCGCTCCCTGGCCAACGACCCCCGCGTCCTCCTGGCCGACGAACCGACCGGCAACCTCGACACCGCCAACTCCGACCGCGTCTTCCGCCTCCTCACCGACCTCGTCCACAGCCAGCGCAAAGCCCTCCTCCTCGTCACCCACAACCCCCAAGTGGCCGAAGCCAGCGACTGGATCCACGAGATGAAAGACGGCCAACTCATCGGCTGCAGCCCCGGCCATCCGACCTGAGCCGCTGCGCAAGAAACCTTTTCCATCCCCTTTCCCGTTCTTCCCGCAACAGTATTTGGCAATCATAGACTGCGGCGACACCCCCATGAAGGTTTTGGGATGGGTTCCAGCCGATGCCCGGCGGCGCGTGGAAGTTCAACGAGTATTTCTACCCGGCGTATCTCGCGCCGTGAGGGCAGGAGAGGAACCACGGAAGGGCACGGAAGACACGGAAGTGAAGAGGGCGTTCCGCTTTCGGTGTGTTCCGTGTTTTCAGTGGTCTTGACTGTTTGGGGTTGGACAACAGCCTACATCACATCGGCGAAGGCGCGCTTGGTGCGCATGAAGAACGCGTAGCCGCCGGAGAGCGTGATTAGCCCGATGGCCAGCATTAGCAGGTAGCGCGGCCATGAAGGGCCGATGCCCCAGAGCACCGCGTTGCGCGCTTGGTCCACGGCGACGGCGAGGGGGTTCAACAGGAACAGCGGCAGGAATTGCGGCGGCACTTTGGCGAGGGAGTAGAAGATGGCGCTGATGAACATCAGGATGGTCAGGAAGACCGGCACGAGGGTGTTGATGTCGCGGACGAAGACGCCGAGGCTCGCGAGGAACCAGCCCACGCCGAGGCAGAGCAGCACGAGCGGCAGGAGGATGACCGGCAGGAGCAGGGCGGTGAGCGGGATGGAGCCGTGCGCGACGAGCAAGCCGGCCAGGAGCGGAACGAGGCTGATGGCCAGTTGCGCCAATGCCGCGCCGACGGCGGAGACGCAGAGGATCTCGATCGGGAAGACGACCTTGGTGACGTAGTTGGGATTGGACAGAACGAGCATCGGCGCTCGCGCGAGGCATTCGGCGACGAGGTCGTAGAGGATCAACCCGCAGAACAGGGCGAGGGAGAAATCGAGCTTGGATTCGTGGATGCCGTTGCCGAGCTTGGACTCGAAGATGCAGCCGAAGACGACGGCATAGACCGCGAACATCGAGATGGGGCGGACGAGGGAGCCGAGCAGTCCCAGATACGAGCCGCGATAGCGGGCGAGGATGTCGCGTTTGGTGACCTGCCAGATCAGCGGCCCGTGCTGGCGCAAATGGCGCGCAATCTCCCACGGCGGCAGGAGCCGCGAAAGAGGAATTCGCTTGCTGGATGTTTGTGCTACGGGCAGCATTCTTTGCGCTGAGCTATCATTTGGCAGAGCGATGGTAGAATTCAACGGAAAAGCGGCAAGACATTGAGTCCCGATACCGTCATCCGAGTCGAGAAACTGTCGAAGGCCTACACGATCTGGTCGTCGCCGGCGGCGCGGCTGCACGGGCCGGTGTTGGGGCGCATCGGGCAGTGGCCGTTCCTGCCGGCGGGCACGCGGCAGTTGTGCTGGCGTCTCTCGCACGAGTCGTTCAGGAATTTCTACGCGCTGAGCGATGTTTCCTTCGAGGTGCGCAAAGGCGAGAGCGTGGCTGTCATCGGGCTGAACGGTTCGGGCAAGAGCACGCTGTTGCAGATGCTGGCCGGGACGCTGGAGCCGACCGAGGGCACTGTGGCACTCAACGGCAGGGTGGCAGCGCTGCTGGAACTTGGGAGCGGATTCAACCCGGAGTTCACAGGGCGGGAGAACGTGATTTTGAACGCGACCATCCTCGGCTTGAAGTCGGACGAGATCGAGGAGCGGTTTCCGAAGATCACGGAGTTCGCGGACATCGGCGAGTTCATCGAGCAGCCGGTGAAAACTTACTCCAGCGGGATGGTGGTGCGGTTGGCGTTCGCGGTGCTGACGCAAGTGGAGCCGGACATCCTGATCATTGACGAGGCGCTGGCGGTGGGCGATTTCCTGTTCCAGCAGAAGTGCTACGATTGCCTGCGGGAATTTCAGCGGAAGGGTTGCACGTTCCTGTTTGTTTCCCACGCGATGGGGACGGTCTTGGACCTTTGCAGCCGGGCGATTTTGCTGGAGAAGGGCCGCATGACCTACGACGGGCCGGCGAAGGAAGCGGTCAGTCTTTACGAGGCTCATTCGATCAAGAGCATGTTCAAGAATGCGCCTGCGATGCGGGTGGTGCATGAAGGGGAGAAGTCACAGGCGAAATCCACCGCGCCGGCGGCAGAGGTCGGTGATGGCGGCGAGGCGAACTCCGCGACTTGCACGGATGACGCGAACGGTGTTGTGACAGATGACGTTGAGTTGCGAAGCGTCCGGGTGCTGGATGCCAACGGCCAGGAGAAGGCGCACGTAGTTTCCGGGGAGACGATCCGGTTGAGCATCAGCATTCGTTGCAAGCGCCACCTGCACGACCCGCACGTGGGATTCAAACTGCGCGATTATCTGGGACGGGTGGTGTTTGAGACCAACACGCTGTGCATGAATCGCCGGCCCGGCTCGGTGGCCGAGGGAGAAGTGTTGGCTGCGGATTTTGAGTTCATGTTGCCGCTCAGTGAGGGGGACTACAGCGTTACGGTGGGCGTAGGCGAGGGCGGGGTGGGGTCAAATGCTCTCCGCGAGGCGCTGTTGTATTTGCACGAGACGAGGACGATCAGTGTGGTAAGAAACCCCAATGCGATCCTTTGGAGTGGGATGGTCAATCTCGATCCCCAAGTGAGCTTCCGGCGTTCCGAAGCTCCAGACACGGCTCGGTGATGCCTGCTATGTTCGATTTAATCCTAAAGCAAGTTGCGCAGACTGATTTCGATTTCCGCCAAATCGCCAATCCGGACGATCCAGCGAAACAGCGTTTCGACGAATGGGTGGACTACTATAAGCTGAAGGCTGCCATCGCGAAGGTGGTGCAACCCCGGTCCATTCTGGAGATCGGCGTCCGGTTCGGTTATTCCGCGGCGGCGTTCCTGCACGGAAACCCGGCGGCTTCCTACGTGGGAATTGATAATGATTCCGATTCCTTTGGGGGAACAAAGGGCGCCATCGAGTGGGCCAGGCAGATGCTTCGGGACAAGAAGGCGACGTTTCTTGTCGCCGACTCGCAAAGCATGAAGCGGTTTCCGGGAGGGATTTATGATCTGATCCACGTGGACGGCCAGCAGGACGGCGACGGGACTTATCACGATTTGGAGTTGGCGGTGAAGCAGGGGCGTGTGGTGTTGGTGGACGGCTATTTTTGGACCGCCACCAACTTTCACGCCGTCAACGAATTCCTGTTTCGGCACAAAGACATCATCGAATGTTTTGGGGCCATTCCCGGCTACGCCGGGGAGTTGTTGATCAAAGTGAAGCCGGAGTTTTTGGAGAGCAGCGCGGCGATGCCCGTGGGCGCGGCGGGCAGCGAGCCGCTGCGGGATTGTTACAGCGCGCAGTATTTCCTGCGCGATTGCGGCGGATGGGACACGTTCCGGATGCACGGCGGCCGTTGCATTCTCGATCCGCGGCTGGGCAGCATGGTGGACCTGGCATTTTTGAAATCACCGAAACGGCTGCTCGACTTGGGATGCGGCCGGGGCGAGACCGTCTATGCCGCCGCTTCGCGCGGCGTCGAAGTGACGGCGGTGGACTATTCGCCTCGCGCGATGGAGATCGCCAAGGGAGTCTTTGCGGCCAACGAGGCTTGCGCGCGCCGGGTGGAGTGGATTTGTGACAGCGTCGCGAGCGCGGCGTTGAGCGGGACATACGACGCGGTGGTTGCCAGCGACATCATCGAGCATCTGACGCCCGTGGAGGTGACTGGCGTTTATGCAAAAGTGGCCGCGCATCTGGCCGCCGGCGGGCGGTTCATCGTCCATACGAGTCCCAATCGCTGGCATTACCAATACGACTACGAGCGCCGACGCCGGATCGCCGCGAGCGTGGGCGCTTATTTGCCGCGCGAGCCGCGCACGCGGTATGAAAAGCTGATGCACATCAACGAGCAATCGCCGAACGTTCTGCGCCGGGAACTGCGACGCCATTTCAAACACGTGGCGCTCTGGTTTGGCAGCGCGGACGATGCGGCGGGAAGTCTGGCGCGTCCGTTCACACGGCGGGAGATGGCGGCGGCGCGCGATTTGTATGCCGTGGCGTCGCAAGAGCCGGTCGCGACCGGAGAGATGGCGGAGTTGTTGCGCTCCAACCCGATGCCGGCGCCGGCCTCGGCGCAGGTGACGGTGGAGATGCTCGATTGCCCGACGGGTGTTTCTTGCGGGAGCAAGTTTGAAATCAAGGTGAAGGTCGTGAACAACTCTGACGTCATGCTGCGAAGTCACCCGCCGTATCCCGTGCGGATTTCCTACCATTGGGTGGAGGCGCGGACGGGCGAGATGGTTGTGCATGATGGTCAACGCACATTCCTTGCCCCGGCTCTGCCGGCGAAGACGGCGGCAACCTACAACGCGCTGGTGTGCGTGCCCGCTAGGAAAGGCGACTTCAGGCTGGAAGCGCGCCTGGTGCAGGAAGGATCCCGCTGGTTTGGGGAAGTCGGGCCAGCCGGCAACCGGGACCGCGTTGTCGCCGTTCGGTGATGCGGTGGGCGGAGATTGCGGGGGATGTTTTCTCTGCTGGGCAACGCCTATTTCCACGCGTGAACGACGGCGCGGAAATGGAGCAGTTCGTTTTCCGCGGCAGAGCAGCCTGACTGTTTCGGCAAGCGCGTTGCGATGGGAGGTTGCGGGGGCGGCGGCGCCTGCATCTCGGCTTTCTTGAATCCCGCCGCGCGGCACATGCCGACCAGGCCCTTTTGGTTGGGCGCCCACCAGTTGCTGGCGTCGCCGTTGAGTTCGTTGGTCTCGTAGAACTCAAACAGCGCGCGGTCCTCGAAGCCGGGAACCACCACCGCTTCTGTTTCGATGATGGCGAGTTCCTTCGTGACGCGGGCGACTCTCTTCAGGGCTTCGAAGGGGTTGTGAATGTGGTAGAGCACGCCGAGATACAGCACGACATCAAAGGTCCCCAGCCGGTCCAGATCCACCGTCATGAAATCGTGGACGACAGGTTCGACTTTGCTGCGCAGGATCTCATGCGCCGTGTCGAAGCCTTTCTTGCCTGGCAGTTCATCCGGCCGCCACATGCCGGGCACTTGTTCGTATGGCTCAGGCGCAACACTTTTCTTCCTGCATTCCTCCAGGTATCGGACCATGGGCGCCGTGTCGAAAGACCACGCGTAATGGTCGAGCGCCACGACCTTCTCTTTGCGCCTCTTCGCTTACACTCGAAGGAGTAGAAGCCGTCCCATGCGCCGATATCGAGAACCGTCTTCCCGGTGAGATCGGGGAAACGCATCCGGCTGAGTTCGCTCTCGAGTTGCTGGACGCTCTTGTAGCCGGGCGTGGTGATTCCCTGGCCCAGATGGATCGAGTGCCACCAGAACGGGACGCTCCTGACTTTCTGCGCGATGGTTTCCCTGTTCATGGACAGTGGTTTCACATTCTCACAACAGGGAAAGCCGCGCCGGGAACGGCCTGGCGTTTCACCGCGAGGCGTTCACTTGTTGTTGAATCCAAGGATAGGTGAGTCGGATGCCCGCCTTCAGGTCGAACTGGGAGCGCCAGCCGATCGAGTAGATGCGCTCGTTGGAAAAATTGCGCGACTGCACGCCGACGGGGCCGGGCACGGTCTTGGTGTGGATCTTCTTGTCTGCGACTGCGGCTACCGTGTCCACCAGTTCCTTGACGGAGACGTATTGCGGACAGCCGATGTTCACCGCACCGTGCAAATCCGAATGCATGAGCCGATAAATACCATCCACCATGTCGTCCACGTAGGTGTAGGA
>Ga0233425_10010806_pt1 | contig 10926 bp, 8 predicted proteins | sample Watercolumn_Towu_2_FD_181712 | JGI IMG/M metagenome (GOLD analysis project Ga0233425, IMG submission 181712) | Freshwater microbial communities from Lake Towuti, South Sulawesi, Indonesia - Watercolumn_Towuti2014_140_MG | ecosystem: Environmental > Aquatic > Freshwater > Lake | place: Indonesia...
TGGCGCCGCTCGCCGACGTCGGCCTCGAATACCTGCGCCTCGGCCAGCCGGTGCCGACGCTCTCCGGCGGCGAGGCGCAGCGCCTCAAGCTCGCCGGCCACCTCGCCGACAGCGAGACGAACGACAGAGCCGGCAGGCCGACGCTGTTCCTCTTCGACGAGCCGACGACGGGCCTGCACTTCGACGACATCGCCAAGCTGCTCAAGTCCTTCCGCCGCCTCGTCGACGCCGGCCACTCGCTGGTGGTGATCGAGCACAACCTCGACGTGATCCGCGCCTCCGACTGGATCGTCGACCTCGGCCCGGAAGGCGGCGAGGCCGGCGGCGCGCTGGTCTGCGCCGGCACGGTGGATGAGGTGATGGCCTGCGCGGCGTCGCACACGGGGCGGGCACTGGCCGAGTACGAAGAATCGTTCCGCAGGTCGGGCTTCAGCCCGACATCGGCCGCTGCTGTCGGGCTGAAGCCCGACCTGCGGGCGCCGGAGGCGGGCGACAGCATCCGCATCCACAACGCCCGCGAGCACAACCTGAAGGGCGTGGACGTCGACATCCCGCGCAACCGCTTTACCGTCGTCACCGGCGTCTCCGGCTCCGGCAAGTCGACCCTCGCCTTCGACATCCTCTTCGCCGAGGGGCAGCGGCGCTACCTCGAATCGCTCAACGCCTACGCGCGCCAGTTCGTGCAGCCCTCGGCGCGGCCCGACGTCGATGCCATCTTCGGCATCCCGCCGACCGTGGCCATCGAGCAGCGCACCAGCCGCGGCGGGCGCAAGAGCACGGTGGGCACGCTCACCGAGATCCAGCACTTCCTGCGCCTGCTCTACGTCAAGCTCGGGCTGCAGCACTGCCCGGACTGCGCCGTGCCGATCGAGCCGCAGAGCGAGGAGGCCATCGCCGCGCGCATCCTGCGCGACTGGCGCGGCCAGCACATCGGCCTGCTGGCGCCGCTGGTGGTGGCACGCAAGGGCGTGTACACCGACCTCGCCAAATGGGCGGCGGCGAAGGGCTTCAGCCACCTGCGCGTGGATGGCGCCTTCCTGCCGACGGCGAAGTGGCCGCGCCTCGACCGCTTCCGCGAACACCATATCGAATTGCCGGTGGCCGACCTCGTCGTTTCGGCAGACAACGAGATCGCGTTGCGCGCCGCGCTCGCCCGCGCGCTGGAGTTCGGCAAGGGCACGGTGCAGGTGGTCGGCCCGCTCGACGAACTCGTCCGCGCCCTCCGGCAAGGCAAAAACGAGGCGAAGCTGGCGCAGCACGCCCTCTCCACCAAGCGGGCCTGCCCTTCCTGCGGCAAGAGTTTCGCCGAGCCAGACCCGCGCCTGTTCTCCTACAACTCCAAGCACGGCTGGTGCGAGCGCTGCTACGGCACGGGCCTCGCCATCGCCGGCTTCGACGAGGAGCAGACCGGCGAGGAGATCTGGTGGAACGAGTGGTTCGAAGGAGATGCGCACGCCTGCCCGGCCTGCGCGGGCAAGCGCCTCAATCCTACCGCGCTGGCGGTGCGCTTCCGCGAGCGCTCCATCGCCGACCTCTCGGCCCTGCCGGTGGACGGGCTCGAGCGCTTCTTCGCCGATCTCAAGCTGGCCGGCCGCGACGAGGCCATCGCCCGCGACATCCTCGTCGAGCTGCGCGGGCGGCTCGCCTTCCTGCGCGAGGTCGGCCTCGACTACCTGGCGCTCGACCGCGCCGCGCCGACGCTCTCCGGCGGCGAGGCGCAGCGCATCCGCCTCGCCGCCCAGCTCGGCTCCAACCTGCAGGGCGTCTGCTACATCCTCGACGAGCCGACCATCGGCCTGCATCCGCGCGACAACCGCATCCTGCTCGACACGCTGGCGAAACTGGAGGCCAAGGGCAACACCCTGGTGGTGGTCGAGCACGACGAGGACACCATCCGCCGCGCCGACCACGTGCTCGACCTCGGCCCCGGCGCCGGCACGCAGGGCGGCCGCATCGTCGCCGAGGGCACGGCCGAGGAGCTGATGCGCCATCCCGACTCCGTCACCGGCCGCTGCCTGGCGCAGCCGCTGCTGCACCCGCTCGCGCCGCGGCGAAAAGTCAGTCCCCGTGATACGGCGATCGAGATCCTCGGCGCCCATCTTCACAACCTGAAGAATCTTGACCTGCGCCTGCCGCTCGCCCGCCTGACGGTGGTGACGGGCGTCTCCGGCTCGGGCAAATCGACGCTCGCGCGCGAGGTGCTGCGCGACAACCTGCACCGCCTGGTGGCGAAGGAAAGGAAGCACAAGACCGCACCCTTGCACGGCTGCCGCGAACTGCGCGGCTGGGAGTCCGTCGCCCGCGTGCTGGAAGTCGACCAGACACCGATCGGCAAGACGCCGCGCTCCTGCCCGGCCACCTACGTCGGTTTCTGGGACGCCGTGAGGAAGTGCTTCGCCGACACGGCGGAGTCGCGCATCCGCGGCTACTCGCCCTCGCGCTTCTCCTTCAACACGGCGGGCGGCCGCTGCGAGGCCTGCGAGGGCCAGGGTGTGCAGAAGATCGAGATGAGCTTCCTGCCCGACGTGAAGGTGCCCTGCGACAGTTGCCGCGGCACGCGCTTCAACGCCGAGACGCTGATGGTGCGTTGGAAAGGGAAACATATCGGCGAGGTGCTGGCCATGAACGTGGCTGATGCCGCCGACTTCTTCTCGGCGCACCCGTCCATCCACCACGCCCTGCGTCTGCTGCAGGACGTGGGCTTAAGCTACCTCTCCCTCGGCCAGCAGAGCCCGACGCTCTCCGGCGGCGAGGCGCAGCGCATCAAGCTGGTGACGGAACTGGCCAAAGTGCGCCCCTCACCCCAGCCCTCTCCCCGCTCGCGGGGAGAGGGAGGTTCGCCCGGAAAGATGAACGCCCACACCCTCTACGTCCTCGACGAACCGACGGTCGGCCTGCACATGGCCGACGTGGAGAAGCTGATCCGCGTGCTGCACAGCCTGGTCGACGGCGGCAACACGGTGGTGGTGATCGAGCACAATCTCGACGTGATGGCCGAGGCCGACTGGATCGTGGATCTCGGTCCCGAAGGGGGCGCGGCGGGCGGGCGCATCGTCGCCCAGGGTGCGCCGGAAATGGTCGCAATGGCGCGCACCCACACCGGCCGCGTTCTGAGTGAGTTTCTTGCAGAGCACGGATCGCCCCCCCTCCGCGGCAAGTAGTTCATTCGGCGTCGGGCTGCCGCTCCGGCGCCGCGCACTGGAAGGCCGGCAGCGCTGCACACGCCGCCTCGATGCGCAGCAGGGTGGGGAAATCATCGAGCGGGCAACCGAAACGGCGTGCGTTGAACAGCTGCGGAATCAGGCAGCAGTCGGCCAGCGTCGGCCGCGTACCGTGACAGAACGCGCCATCGGTCGGATCGACCGCCAGCATGTCCTCGAAACTTCGCAAGCCGCGCGCGATCCAGTGGCGGATCCACTCCTGCTTCTGCGCCTCGTCGATGCCCAGCGTTCCGGTCAGGTAATTCAGCACGGAAAGATTGTTTACCGGATGGGTGTCGCAGGCGACGATCTGCGCCAGCGCGCGAACGCGCGAACGCTCGGCGGGCGTGGCGGGCAGCAGCGGCGGGGCCGGAAAGCGCTCGTCGAGATATTCGACGATGGCCAGTGACTGCGTCAGCACGCGCTCGCCGTCGACCAGCGCCGGCACGCGACCTTGCGGATTAAGGGCGCGATAGGCCGACGAAGACTGCTCGCCCCGCAGCAGGTGCACCGAGACCGGCTCGTAGTCCAGCGCCTTGAGGTTGAGCGCGATGCGCACGCGATAGGCCGCCGAGCTGCGGTAGTAGCCGTAGAGTTTCAGCACGCCCGCTGCCGGCCTAACCGACATAGGGCGCCACGGCCTGATCGATGGCGCCGAAAACCGATTGCCCGTCGGCGCCGAACATCTCGATACGCACGCGGTCGCCGAACTTCAGGTAGGGCGTCTGCGGCGCACCGCGTTCGATCGTCTCGTACATGCGCAGCTCGGCGATGCAACAATAACCGACGCCTCCGTTGTCGATCGACGAGCCGTGCAGCCCGCCCTGCTTGTTGGACACCGTGCCCGAACCGACGATCGAGCCGGCCTCCAATTCCCGCGTCTTGGCGGCGTGGGCAATCAGGCGAGCGAAATCGAAGATCATGTCCGTGCCGGCGTCGGGACAGCCGAACAGCCGGCCGTTGAGATGCACGGTGAGCGGCCGGTGAACCTTGGCGTCGCGCCAGGCTTCGCCCAGTTCGTCCGGCGTCACCGCCACCGGCGAGAAGGCGGTGGCGGGCTTGGATTGGAAAAAGCCGAAGCCCTTGGCCAGCTCGTCCGGAATCAGGTTGCGCAACGACACGTCGTTCACCAGCGTCAGCAGCCGGATGGCGCTGGCGCATGCCTCGGGCGTCGCCCCCATCTTCACGTCGCCGACGATCACCGCCACCTCTGCCTCGAGATCGATGCCCCAGGCTTCGGACAGCGCCAGAACCGCATCGCGCGGGCCGAGGAAGGAATCGGAGCCGCCCTGATACATCAGCGGCTCGCTCCAAAACGAAGGCGGCAACTCGGCACCCCGCGCGCGGCGCACCAACTCGACGTGGTTCACATAGGCCGAACCGTCCGCCCACTGGTAGGCGCGCGGCAGCGGCGCATGACAGCGCGCCGCATCGAACGGCTCGGCATGCCGTGCCGCGCCGTGATTGAGCGCCGCGTACACCTCCTGCAACTGCGGCGCCACGACTTCCCAATCGTCGAGCGCCGCCTGCAGAGTGAGGGCGATGCCGGCGACCGTCTGGCAAAGCCGCAGCTCGCGGCTGACGACCGCCAGCGTGCCGTCGCGTCCGCCGGACTTGAGCGTGGCGAGCTTCATGGCGAATGGCCTCGGTACACCTATTTCCTGGCCAGCAGGTTCATTACTTCCTTGTAGATTTCGTCGCCGACATCTTTGGCGAACATCTCCCACACCGGCTTCACGCGCTCGCGCATGCGAGCCCGTTCGGCGGGCGCGATGTCATTGACGATCAGGCCCTTGGCGGCCATCTGCGCCTGCGCCGAACGCGCTTGCTCGCGGGCGACGCCGCGCTGGTAGGCGCGTGCCTCCAGCGCCGCATCGCGCAGGATCTTGCGATCCGCTTCGGACAGTTTGTCCCAGAACTTCTTCGAGACGAGGGGAATGAAGGCGCCGTAACTGTGCCGCGTCAGGGAGAGGTATTTCTGCACCTCGTTCAGCTTGAGGGCGGCGATGACGGCGGTGGGCGTCCCCTGCCCGTCCACCGTGCGCGTTTCCAGCGCGGTGTACAGCTCGGGCACGGCCAGCGGCACCGGATTGGCACCGAGCGCCTTCACCGTTTCCTGCGAGATTTTCGCCTGCACGGCGCGGAACTTGAGACCCTGGAAATCCTCGACGCGATTGATCGGGTGCTTGTTGTTGGTGGCGTTGAAGAAGCCGTTCTCCCAATAGGCCAGCCCGACCAGGCCCTTGGCGGGCAGCATGTCGATCAGCTTCTGCCCGACCGGCCCGTCGAGCACGCCCTCGGCCTCCTGCTCGCTGCCGAACAGAAAGGGGTAATCGAGTATCTCGAACTCCTTCACCATGCCGGTCAGGGTGGTGGTCTGCGGCACGACGAACTCGATGGTGCCGCCCTGCAGGGCCGAAGTTACCTGCACGTCGTTGCCCAGCGCGCCGCCGTAATAGGGCTTGACCTTGATGTTGCCCTTGCTCTTCGCCTCGACCAGCTCGACGAACTTCGCCACGCCCTGGCCCTGGTGCGACTTCTCCGGCAAGGTGACGGCGAACTTCGCGGTGATCTCCGCCAGCGCGGAACCCGACAGCAGCGCCGTCGTGGCCAGCGCCAGGATGCTTCGTGCGATTTTGCTTTTCATGACTTGCGTCTCCTCGTTGATTAGAACGAACTACTTCCACCACCCCGCCGGCACCGTGACCAGCACCGGGAACAGCACCAGCGCCACCAGCACGGCCAACTCGGCGAGCAGAAACGGCAGCGTGCCGCGAGCCGCCTGGGCGATGGTGATCTTGCCGATGGAACTGACGACATTGAGAACGACCCCGACCGGCGGCGTGATCATGCCGATGGAACAGTTCATGATGAAGATCACGCCGAAATACACCGGATCGATGCCGGCCTGCTGGACGATGGGCAAGAACACCGGCGTGAAGATCAGCACGATGGGAATGAAGTCGAGCACCATGCCGGCGAGAAAGACGACCACCATCATCGCGCTCACCAGCAGCAGGCGGCTGTCGGCGAACGCTTGCAGCCAGCCGCCGACCTGCCCGGGAATATCGGCGATGGTGATCATGTAGGAGGCGACCATGGCCAGGGCCGCCAGCAGCAGCACCACGGCGGTGGTGCGCGCGGTGGTCAGCAGGCAATGGTGGATCGACGCTGGCGTGAGTTCGCGATACACGACGAGTCCGACGAAGAGCGCATAGGCGGCCGCCACCACGGCCGCTTCGGTCGGCGTGAACCAGCCGAACTTGAGGCCGCCGAGGATGATCGCCGGCAGCATCAGTGCCCAGAAGCCGCGCCCGAGCGCGGCCATGCGCTCGGCGGCCGTCTTCTTCGGCGCCATCGCCGCCGCGTCCTTCCTCGATACCCACCACCAGGCGGCGATCAGCGAGACCCCCATCAGCACGCCGGGGATGATGCCGGCGAAGAACAGACGCGAGATGGAGACGTTGGCGACGACGCCGAACAGCAGGAAGCCGATCGACGGCGGTATCACCGGCGCGATGATGCCACCGGCCGCCATCAGGCCGCAGGCGCGATTCAGATCGTAGCCGGCCTGGCGCATCATCGGCACCAGGATCGCCGCCAGCGCCGCCGTGTCGGCCACCGCCGAGCCCGACAGGCTGGCGAGCAGCACGGCAGCGAAGATCGCCACGTAGCCGAGCCCGCCGCGCACATGGCCGACGAACGCGCCGGCGAGCTCGACGATGCGCTTCGACAACCCGCCGGCGTTCATGAACTCGCCGGCGAGGATGAAGAAAGGCACGGCCATCAACACGAAGTTGTCGGCACCGCCGATGGCGTTCTGCGCGACGATCTGGGCGTCGAACTGATCGAGCTGCAGCATGATGCCGATGCCGGCCATGAGCAGTGCGAAGGCGATCGGCATGCCGATGGCGATGGCGGCGATGAGAATGCCGAGAAAGATCAACGCGCTCACTGGACTACCCTCCCCCCACCCCCTACCCACGGGAGGGGGTGACGACAGTTCGCCGCTGCGCGGCTACATGTTGTTGGCTGCGCCGCCCTTGGGGCGGCCCTGCGGGCGGCGCTCATGGCCGCTCCTTGCCGTCCACCACCACGTGCTCCATCTCGCGTTCGATGCGGTCGCCCAGATTCAGGGTCAGGATCAGCTCCGCGTCGGTATGCTTTTGCGTCAGCGCGTCCCACAGATTGAAGAGGATGCTCACCGCCATGCCGACGCCGAAGACGATGCTCACGGCGTGGAGCCAAGCGTAGGAAATGCCGAGCACCGGGTAGCTGTTGTCCAGATTGATCACCGTCTGGCGCCAGCCACCGATGACGAAGAGGACGCAGCCGAACAGCATGAGCAGGCCGGAAACCGACAGCACGATCTTCTTCCACGCCGTCGGCAGGCGCTTCACCAGCGTGTCGAAACCGATGTGCGCATGTTGCCGCGAAGCCAGGATGGCGCCGAGGAAAATGAGCCAGACGAAGAGCAGGCGCGCCAGCTCCTCGGAGATGGCGATGCCCGAATCGAAGGCATAGCGCAACACGACGTTGCCGAACACCAGCACGCCCATCAGCGCCAGGCAGGCGACGATGGCCGCCTCCAACGCGCGCGTCACCCATCGGGTCAATCGCAGGAACATGGTCGGCGCCTGACGCGATCAGTTTCCGGAGTAGCTGCCGTCATGCATCCAGCGCGCCTGCCGCGGCGCCTTCTTGGTCTTGTCCCACTCGTTGAGCATCTCCCACTTCACCGCATCGAGCATCTCGGCCATTTTCGGCGTGCCGGTATTCACGGCGAGCTCCAGGCGGTGGCCGCTCGGATCGAAGAAGTAGATCGACTTGAAGATCGTGTGATCCGTCACGCCGACCACGTGAATGCCGTCGGCTTCGAGCTTGCGCTTGACGTCAAGCAGCTCCTCCATCGAGCCGAGCTCCATGGCGAGATGCTGCGTCCAGTCCGGCGTGTTGGGGTCGCGCCCCATCGGCGGCTTGGTCGGCAGCTCGAAAAAGGCCAGGATGTTGCCGCCGCCGGCATCGAGGAAGATGTGCATATAAGGGTCGGGCTCCTGCGTCGAGGGTACCTTGTCCTCGGCGATAGCCAGGATGAACTTCATATTGAGGTATTTGCCGTACCACTCGACCGTCTGCTTGGCATCCTTGCAACGGTAGGCGACATGATGGATTTTGCGGATTTGCATATGCGTTCTCCTAGGTTGTCTAGCGCACGTCCGGTTTGATCACGCCGCGGCGCAACTGGTCGCGTTCCATGGATTCGAACAGCGCCTTGAAATTGCCTTCGCCGAAACCCTCGTCGCCCTTGCGCTGGATGAACTCGAAGAACACCGGGCCGAGCAGGGTTTCGGAAAAAATCTGCAGCAGCAGGCGGCGGCTTCCCCCTTCGCTGCTGCCGTCGAGCAGGATGCCGCGCGCCTGCAGTTCGGCGACCGGCTCGCCGTGGCCGGGCAAGCGCGTCTCGAGCATCTCGTAGTAGGTGGCGGGCGGCGGCGTCATGAAGCGCAAGCCGGCCTGCTTCAGCGCGTCCCAGGTGGCGATGAGATCGTCGGTCAGCAAAGCGACGTGCTGGATGCCCTCGCCGTTGAACTGCATGAGGAATTCCTCGATCTGGCCGCTGCCCTTGGACGACTCTTCGTTAAGCGGGATGCGGATCTTGCCGTCCGGCGCGGTCATGGCCTTGGAGGTGAGGCCGGTGTATTCACCCTTGATGTCGAAGTAACGGATTTCGCGGAAATTGAACAGGCGCTCGTAGTACGCCGCCCAGTAGTGCATACGGCCGCGATAGACGTTGTGGGTCAGATGGTCGATCGACTTCAGTCCCACGCCTTTGGGATGGCGCTCGACGCCGTCGAGGAATTTGAAATCGATGTCGTAGATCGACTGGCCCGGCGCATGGCGATCGATCAGATAGAGCGGCGCGCCGCCGATGCCCTTGATCGCCGGCAGGCGCAACTCCATCGGTCCGGTGGGGAGATCCACCGGTTGCGCACCCAGCGCCAGCGCACGCGCATAGGCTTGGTGGGCGTCCTTGACGCGAAACGCCATGCCGCAGGCGGACGGCCCGTGCTCGGCGGCGAAATAGGCGGCGTGGCTGGCCAGCGCGTTGTTGACGATGAAGTTGATATCGCCCTGGCGATACAGCGCGACCTGCTTGGAACGGTGTTCCGCCACGCGCACGAAGCCCATCGTCTCGAACAGCGGTTCGAGCACGTTGGCGGTGGGCGAGGCGAATTCGACGAACTCGAATCCCGACAGGCCCATGGGATTCTCGAAGAGGTCGGCCATGGCAATCCTTGTGCAGTGGCGTCATTTAAAGCCAGTTTGATCTATCATACAAACGGTTATTTGTTATTAATTTATGAGGTTATCTAATGAATGTCAGCTTGCGGCAATTGCGCGCCTTCGTCGCCCTGGCCAAGCTGGGCAGCTTCACCCAGGCCGCCGACAGCCTGCACGTGACGCAGTCCGCGCTGAGCGGACTGATCAAGGAACTGGAGAAGGCGCTCGGCGCGCGCCTGGTCGACCGCAGCACGCGCAAGACCCAGCTGTCCGAAGTCGGCAGCGAGCTGTATCCGCTGGTCGACAAGATCGTGCAGGATCTCGACGGCGTGCTGCACGACTTTGCCAACCTCAAAGCGCTGAAGAAGGGCGTGGTGCGCGTCGCCGCACCGCAGCTGATGTCCTGCACCCTGTTGCCCGAAGTCATCGCCGCCTTCCGCCAGACGCATCCGGATATCCAGGTGCGCCTGGCCGACTGCATGGTGGAAAGCGTGCAGGCGCGGGTCGGCAGCGGCGAAGTCGATTTCGGCATCGGCCCGGAACGCGACCCGGTCGCCGGCATCGCCGCGCAAACCCTGTTCGAGATGCCCTTCCAACTGGTCTTTCCGAAACAGCACCCTCTTGCCAGGCTGAAGACGGTAAGCTGGTCCGAGGCCAGCCGCTATCCCTTCATCGCCCTGCGCGGGCAGTTCGTCGAGCGCCTGACCTACGACCTGCATGCCGCCTTTCGCGACCTGACCTTGAACCCGACCAACGAAGTGTCCTTCATGACCACGGCGCTCAGCATGGTCAGCGCCAATCTCGGCGTCACCGCCTGCCTTCCCTACGCGCGATCCCTCGTTACCCTCTACCGCCTGCAGATGCGCCTGCTGCAGGACCCGGTCATCACGCGCAAGTTTCTCGTCTACACCAAGACCGGCCGCTCGCGCTCACCGGCGGCCGAGCACTTCATCGCCTTTCTGTTCCGCTTCGTCGAGGAGCACGACTGGAGCGGCGCCTCCGTTGCGCCGCCGGACAGGGCGAAGCGTGCGCGATGATGCGGTTACAATCTCGAGGACATGACTCCACCCACGCTCCGTTCGATGGCAACCTGGCTCGCCCTGCTCGCCGCTTCGGGCGCCGCCGTGGCGCTGCCGCAAGAAGCCGCCGTTCCGGGCGGCATCGCCCTGGTGCGCCTCGGCAACGGCGCCGAGCGGCCGCAAGCCTGGTTCGGCGAGAAGCGCGTCGCCGTCGTGCGCGACGGCAAGGTCTGGGTGGCCCTGGTCGGTCTGCCGCTCGCCCTGGCGCCGGGCGAGCATGCTTTGCGCGTCGCGTATGCCGGCGGCGCGGAAGAAACGAAACCGGTCCGCGTCGCGGCGAAGCACTACCCGACCCAGCGTTTCAGCGTGCCCGACCAGCGCAAGGTCGAACCGCCGCCCGAGGACATGCTGCGCATCGAACGCGA
>Ga0233425_10010807_pt1 | contig 10925 bp, 10 predicted proteins | sample Watercolumn_Towu_2_FD_181712 | JGI IMG/M metagenome (GOLD analysis project Ga0233425, IMG submission 181712) | Freshwater microbial communities from Lake Towuti, South Sulawesi, Indonesia - Watercolumn_Towuti2014_140_MG | ecosystem: Environmental > Aquatic > Freshwater > Lake | place...
TCGGCCATTTCGGCCAATTTTAAAAAAGGCTTAAACAAATCAATGGGGATCGGAAAAAGGGTCGTCGAATTATTTTCCGAAGCCACTTCCCGTAAGGTCTGCAGATAGCGAAGCTGCAGGGCAATGGGATGTTCGGCGATGATGGTCGCCGCTTCAGCCAATCGGGTAGCCGCCTGGTATTCCCCTTCGGCATTGATGACCTTGGCGCGTCGTTCTCGTTCAGCCTCCGCCTGTTTAGCCATGGCCCGCTGCATTTCCTGCGGAAGGTCGATCTGTTTGACTTCAACGGTGACCACTTTGATGCCCCAGGGATCAGTATGCATATCCAGGATTTCCTGAATTTCCGTATTGACCTTTTCGCGCTCGGAAAGAATTTTATCCAGCTCGGCCTGACCGCAGACACTTCGCAGCGTCGTTTGGGCCAATTGGGAAGTGGCATAGAGATACTGTTGGACTTCGACCGTTGCCCTGACGGCATCCATGACCCGGAAGTAGACCACGGCATTTACTTTTACAGACACATTATCCCGGGTGATGACATCCTGGGCCGGCACATCCATGGTCACCGTCCGTAAATCGACTTTGAGCATCTTATCCAGAATGGGAATAAGAATAATCAATCCCGGTCCTTTGGCCCCGATAACGCGTCCTAAACGGAAGACGACACCCCGTTCATATTCATTTAAAATCCGGATGGCACTGCTTAAAAAAAAGATCGCCAAAACGATAATAACCGCTAAGGTATACATAATTTACTCCTTTCCTTTGATCCTTGTATTTACGTATTAATTCCCATGCCCTGCCAAGGGCATGGCACAACCAAAGATGAAAATAAAGCAGAGCCCCCGGGAGATCTCGGATTCTATTTTCGTACTAAGCCGTCATGCCACGCCAGTGGCGTGACACCACCAAAGATGAAAATAGGCACAGAAGGCTCCACAGCCTATTTTCGGATTAATTCCCATGCCCCGCCCTTTGGGGCATGGCACCACGAAGCATGAAAACAGGGTGAGTACGGCTTTGAACCCTATTTACGTATTAACTTTTTCGTTTCACCTTTAACAGCAATCGCTCAATGCCGACGACCTCTACAACCTGACCGGGTTCGCAGATCTCGTCCGCCTGGGCCCGCCAGATTTCTCCGTGGACAAAAACCCGGCCCGGCGTTTCCGGAGTTATTCGCTCTTGAACCCGCCCGATCTCTTTCACAATACCCTGGGTTCCGGTCTGCGGCTTCCGTCGGTAGGCCTTGACCGCCAAAGAGATAACCAAAATAAAAAACCCGGAAATGACTAAAATAGTCGTAATCAGGACCTGGAGGGAAACAGCCATGTGCTCGTCTCCTGTTTTAAAAAGCATCAAAGATCCAAGGATCAACGATACTATCCCGGCCACAGTAAGCAGTCCGTGGCTGATCACCTTCACCTCGGCAATAAAAAAAACAATCGCCAGGAGGATCAGCAATACCCCGGCATAGTTGACCGGCAGGGTCTGTAAAGCGAAAAAGGCCAGGATCAGGCTTATGCCCCCAATAACGCCGGGGAAAATCCCTCCGGGATGAACCAATTCAAAAAAAATGCCCATCATCCCCAGCATCATCAGGACATAGGCCAGATTTGGGTCACTGATCGTCCGAAGAATTCGATCCCGGATATTTTCTTTCAGATGAACGATGGGCAAACCGTGGGTTCGGATGATTTTTGGTTTTTTGGAAGTGGTCACCTGGCGGCCATCGACTTTTTCCAGCAGATCGGTCAGGTCTTTGGCAATCAGATCGATGACCTTAAGTTCCAGGGCCTTGTCAGCGGTTACCGATTCACTTTTGGACACGGCACTCTCAACCCAGTCGGCGTTCCGTTTTCTTTGATCGGCTATGCTGCGAACAAAGGCCACCATATCCTTTTCCACTTTTTGGGCCATTGTCTTTTCAATATCCTTTCCCCCGACATTGACCGGGTGGGCCGCCCCAATATTGGTTCCAGGGGCCATTACCGCCACATCGGCGGCCAGGACAATCATTAACCCGGCCGATGCCGCCCTGGCCCCGCTGGGGGAAACATAGACGATTATAGGGATCTGGGCGTTTAAAATTCCTTGGACAATAGTCCGCATGGCGGTATCCAAACCGCCGGGGGTATCCAGTTGAATAACTAAAACGGCCGCCTGCTCCTTCTGCGCCTTATTGATGGAACGGATGATAAAATCAGCGACCGGGGGATTTATGGAACTGGCAACGGTCATCACATAAACAGAGGATTTTTCGGCTGCCTGGAGCGCTGATGGGGGTCCGGGTAATCCCCGGAAAAAAAGAAAGGCCATCAGGGTGAACATCAGCAGAGGTTTAAGTGCAGGAGGGCTGAGGACAAAAAAAGAACCGGCTTGGAGGAAGGCCTTGGTCCGAGATAGCACCGTCAAAGTATTCCGAACTCTCAACTCCGCCCCACCGGCTTTATTTGGTTTCAAGTTCATCATATCTTCGTCTTATTTGTTTCAAGTCCTCCCAGGCCTCTCTTTTGGCCCCAGGTTGGGTTAAGAGAAAAGCCGGATGGTATATGGCCATCAGGGAACGACCATCGAATTTGAGCCAGCGCCCCCTCAAATCAAAAAGAGTTTTATTCGACCGGCTTAAAATCTGAGCGGGGACCTCACCCAGGGCCACCAGAATTTCAGGATTAACCAGCCCTATCTCTTCTTTTAAAAAGAATTCACAGGTCTTTATTTCTTCGGCCTGTAATGGGCGATCTTCCGGGGGACGGCACTTGACGGCCTGGGAGACATAAACCTCTTCTCGTCTAAAGCGGATGGCCTGGATCATCTTGGTCAACAGCTCACCGTCCGGGCCGCTGAAAGGTTGGCCCAGACGATCATCTTCTTCACCGGGGCAGATTCCGACAAACATCAGACGGGTCTTTACAGGGCCTCGGCCGGGTACGGCCTGACTTCGATTTGCGGACAGGGGGCATTCAGAGCATTCCCTGACGGCCTGGGCTAAGGCCGCCAGAGATTCAAATGGGCCTTTAGACCGGTGTCCGAGGGGTTTCAGGGTCATCGGTTTTTTAGGAGGCCAGAGAAGGAATTTCCGCCCCAATTCTTTTTGGAGCTCCAGATATTCTTTGACTTCTCCGGCAAGCCGGCTAAGACCGGAACCCTCAGGGCCTGGACGGGTCACGTTTCCCCTGGCCTTTTCTTTTTACGATCGTATCAAAAATCAAGCTGGCCACATCATCCTTGAGCATGACCGGTAAAGACTTGGTCTTCCCATCCGGAAACAGGAAAAGGACTTGATTGGTATCGGAACCAAAACCGGCACCGGCCTTCCCGATAGGATTGGCCACGATCAGATCCAGGTTTTTTTCTTTTAATTTTTGCAAGGCATTATTCAAGAGATCTTCGGTTTCAGCGGCAAACCCGACTAAAAACTGCTCCCTTTTGATCTGGCCCAGCCGACGGAGAATATCCGGATTTTGGACCAGGTCCAAGTGAAGGTCGGCCTCCTTTTTTTTGACCTTTTGGAGGTGCATCTCCCGAGGGCGGTAATCCGAAACAGCGGCGGCCTTGACGACGATTGTGACTTCGGGAAAAACCTTCAAGACTTCTTTTTCCATTTCCAGGGCCGATTTGACCGGAACCATGGTCACGCCGGGAACGGGGTCTAAATGATTCGGTCCCGTAACTAAAATGACCTCGGCGCCTCTCCTCCTGGCCACCCGGGCCAAGGAGAACCCCATCTTGCCCGTAGATGGATTGGAGATGAACCGAACCGGATCCAAATACTCCCAGGTCCCTCCCGCAGTTATCAGGACTTTTTCGCCCGCTAAATCCCGAGGAGAAAGGTGTCCGAGAATCTCTTCCAGAATTACCTCCGTCTCGGGCAAACGTCCCCGCCCTTCCTGACCGCAGGCCAGAAAACCGGAAGCCGGTTCCAGGAGAAAGTGACCCCTATTTTTTAATACCTTTAAATTGGTCTGAACCGCCGGATTTTCATACATGCGCACATTCATGGCCGGACAAAATAGTTTTGGGGCCGTACTGGCCAAAAGAAAGGTGGACAGTAAGTCGTCGGCCAGTCCATGGGCGGCCTTGGCAATCAGATTGGCAGTGGCCGGTGCCAGAACGATCAATTCGGCCCAATCGGCTAATTGGATGTGATCCATGACCCCCGGACGATAAGAATCAAACATTTCCGTATAAACCCCATGAGGAGTCAGGGCCTGAAAGGTTAAGGGGGTAACGAATCGCTGGGCGTTCCGGGTCATGATTACAGCCACTTTGGCCTCCCCATCGGAGAGTCGTCGCAGTAATTCAACGATCTTATACACGGCAATTCCGCCGCTGATCCCCAGAAGGATATGTCGGTCTTTAAGAATGGAAATCATCTGAAAACATGCCCCACGTTAAGGAAGGGATTCTGGTTAATGTCCGTCCAGGGTGGGAATCAGCCAGACATCTAAATGGGTATTGAACATATTTTCTTCGATAAAAAAGACACTTCGCTTATTCTTCTTCTCGAAAAGAAGAACCGTTCTGGGGGGAAGTTTAAAATTTCCTTTTAACTGCCAGTTATCTTTAGCCATATTTTCTTTAAAAAAAGCGATTAAGGACTTAACTTCCACATAACCATCCAGGGCCAAGACCCCGGCGACCAGATTGGTCGTTTGGAAAATCTGGGTTTTTTTGGGATCAACCTTCAGTTCATTAGGTATCTGAATATCTTCAAAGTCATAGTAGCTGCCTTGCGGGCGATCCGGTTTCTTCCCAACCGGGGGTGCCACCGGTGTCGCGGTGGATTCTTTCTTTTGTTCCTGCAGGACACTACCACAACCGAAGAGAAATGCCGTCAACCCGATCAATGTGAACATGAAGCCCAAGACCCTCAAACCCTTTTTCCTACTCATCGTCCTCTTCCTTTCCTTGAGTTTGATAAATGAATGTAATTAATTATCATTCTCCTCCTGACAAGTCAAGGGAAACCGGATAATATTAAATCACGAACCTTAAAGACCTTTGGTCGATTCGGGCAACCGTGTTACCAGGTCAATCCATGAATTACCCCATGGCAGCGGCAGGCGGTGGCCAGAAATAAGGGCGGACGGGTCTTTTGCGCCAGAGACAGGACGCGTCTTAATTCTCCGAAGGGAAACCCCCCTATTCCTGGAGCAATTTGTCTGCTTTCAATAACCGCCAAGCCACCATGAGGATTTTTCCGGTCCTCCAGGTGTTTCCACAGCGGTGCGGATCTCTTCTCTTTGGTTTTGGTGCAGAACCGGAGAGGAGCAGGACAATTATCCGGGCAAAGGAATGTGGCATAACTGACCATCAGTCCTTTCCCAAAGGGCTGGGCGTAGGGCAGACCGCTTCCTAATTCAACGGGAGGGATGACAGCCTTCGGGTAAGCGATGGGTTTCAGATTCAGATCCAACCATTTCCAGGCTAAATGAATAGGCAAAGACGGGATAATCCAATCCTCGTCTCGCAGAAACTGCTGATAAGTGCTTAGGAATTGAGGTCCGTCGGCCAGGACACCAATACCGGCAGGAGGTCGACCGGTTTCAAAGGCCCTGGGGTCGCGGTCGATAATCCAAATCCTGGCCTTTTTCCAAAGACGCTGGACTCCCGGAAGGGCCAGCTTTCCAAATTTTCCAAACCCGACAATAAATACCTGGGTCATGAATTTCCTCTCGGGAAAAACCCGATCACCAAAGGAAGTTTCTGTGGGTCAAAGAAAAAGAGGCGGGAGGTGTCGGTCTTGCCTTCCTGGCCGGTAAACAGGTATTGGAAGGTCTTCAACTGAACCATCAACTGGGTTCGTGAACCACCGTCCAGATTCAAGACGAACCGAAATCCCAAAGGCAGACTTTTTAAATAATGCCCGAAATTATGGAGGGTAAAATACGGTTTTTCAGAGATGATAATATAAAGATATCCTTTTTCGTCCTGAGCAAGGGCGGTCCGGTTGGCCTGAAAACCGCTTGGATTGACCCGAACCTGTCCCTGAGGATCCAGGAGAATGGGAAAGGACTGAATGCCTTGTTCATAGGAGGATATCCAATCCATCCGTTCCTTGTCTTTTAAATCTATGAGGATCGTCTTGGGAAGGTTTTCAAAGCCTTTCTTCGGTTCTGAAAGAAACATTCCTTTCATATGCCGGTTTTTGCCCGGCCCGAAATTGACCCCATTGGAGACAATCCTGCCCACCGGCTCATTGTCTTCCTGATAAAAACCACCGTTACAGACCACCGGGGCACCAGTTTTCCGCTGCCACTCTTTGATCGTCCGAGGTTCCCGGTCAAAAAATACCCGGGCCGACCAGAGGTTGGGGTCTATCCGGAGCAGGGTCAGGATATTAGTCGGATTGGAGGGAGAACGTGCTTCCCAGCGATTAATCAGTAAACCCGGAGAGAGGATCTTCCACGTTCCATCGGAGATAAGTTTTTCTTCCCCTCCGGCAAGAGAGGCCCCTGAAAGAAAACAACAAAGGATCAATATTAAAAAGAGGGGTTTCATGAAAAAGGAAGACGGCCTAAGGGCAAATATTTGGAGGCGGCAACCGGACTCGAACCGGTGAATAACGGTTTTGCAGACCGCTGCCTTAGCCACTTGGCTATGCCGCCTGATTGATGGGGAAAAATTTTGGAGCGGGAAACGGGATTTGAACCCGCGACTTCAACCTTGGCAAGGTTGCACTCTACCACTGAGTTATTCCCGCTCAACCCGTAACGATAATCGAACCGGCGGCTTTTGTCAAATGAAAAAAATGATCTTTTTTTCTTAAATGTGGTCTCTTTCCCGTGAAGTTTCTAAAAAATTAAAGGGGCCCTGGACACCCACTTCAGATATGAGGGTCCGGTGCTGCCTAAACCATTGACCGGGGCCTGAACCACTCTTTTAGGCCTTCCGGCCTTTCAGCCAAGAAAGGAGAAAGAAGAGACTGCCGATCAAAATGGTCGTGGCCCCGACCGGAGTATCCCAGTAAAAGGATCCCAGGATGCCGGTCATCCCGGCGGTTAAGGCACAGAACAATGAAATCCAAAATAATCCAGCCATTCCGCCGGCTAAATTCCTGGCCGTGGCCGCCGGAACCACCAGCATGGCCGTAACCAAAAAAAGTCCGATAATGCGGATACTCAGGGTGACGACAACAGCCAGGATAAGGGAAAACCCATATTCCAAGGTTCTAACGGCAATACCCCGGGAAGCGGCCAATTGGCTGTTCAGGCTTATCAATAATAACCGATTAAATAAGAACCCCATCACCCCAAAAACAAAGGTTCCCAAGACCAGTAAGAGGAGCAGTTCACCATCGTTGATCGCTAAAACGGTCCCATACAGATAGACCTCCAGATTTCTCGTTTCTTTCTGAGCGTAGAGAACGGTAATACCCAAGGCCATGATAGTCGAAAGGATCACACTGATCACCGTATCGGAGGAGAGGTCGGACCGCCCCTTAACCAGGGTAATGGCCAGTCCGGCCAGGATACCGAAACCGATCAAGGTGACCAATGGATTGACTCCGAGAAAGATACCCAGGGCCACCCCGGCAAAGGTTGAATGGCTGATGGCATCGGAGAAGAAGGCCAGGCGAAAATTTACCACATGGACCCCCAGGACGGCGCACAAGGGGGCGATGATCATCATCGCCCCGAGGGCTCGCCAGACAAAGTCGAACTGGGCCCATTCAAAAGGGGTAATCGTTGCTAAAAAGGCATAGATCGGGTGAAAAAAATTTTCCATCATTCAGGGATTCATTGTAGGGTGGATAAGGGGATGACCATGACTATGAGGATAAAGCTGCATATGCAGTCCATAGGTCTTCAGCAGGTTTTCCTCTGTCAGCGTATTTAAACCACCGGAGCAGCAGACTGTTTTGTTCAAACAGATGACATGCTGGGCATGATGGGAGACGACCGATAGATCATGAGAAATTAAAATGACCGTCAGCTTGGCTTGCTCCTGGATATCCGAAAGGAGGTCGCAAAATAGCTGCTCTCCCGGGGCATCAATCCCAGCAGTCGGTTCATCCAAAAGAAGGATGTGGGGGTGTCCTTCTAAGGCCATGGCTAAAAGGACCCTCTGCAATTCTCCGCCGGAGAGTGTGCCTATTAATCGGTTTTCCAGACCTACAGCCCCTACCCTTTTCAGGCCGTCATGGACCCGGGCCCTGATGACGGTCCGTTTCCCCAACCAGAGCGGTTTTTGACTGAGGCCGACAGACATCAGGTCTTCGACGGTACAAGGGAGTCCGCGTTCAAATTCTAAACGCTGGGGCACATATCCAATGACCGGACGCCCCTCCCCGATCGTATGAAAGCGAATGGTTCCCGTATAGGGGATCAATCCTAAAAGGGCTAAAAGCAAAGTGGTCTTCCCGGCCCCGTTGGGTCCGATGATGGCAGTGGTCTTCCCGAGGGGAATGGACAAGGTCACCGCTTTGAGGATTTCGACCCGTTGCCGGGTGACTCCCAACTCCCTGATTTCGATGGCCGTTTCCGGAGCAGTCCCTAGAGATTGAAGTACCCTATTCATTTCAGGGCCTTCTGGAGGATCTTATAATTTTTTTCCATGGCCCTTTCATAGGCATCCGCCCGTGGGTTTCCGGTGGCTAACGGATCAAGCTCAAAAAAAGGGATACCCGTTTCCCGGGAGAGGGTCCGAACCACTTTATCGGAATACTGGGGTTCTGAAAAAAGGGCCGCCACCTGCCTGTCCTTGATTAAAGTCATCAGACGGGCCAATTCCCTGGAAGAAGGTTCAATCCCGGCTTGGACCTGGACAACCCCGACGATATTAAGGCCGATGTCCCTGGCGAAATAGGCCAGGTCGTCATGAAAAGCTAAAACCCTATTGTTCCTGGCCTTGGTCACCCAGCCCTTCATCGCCTCCGAAAGGTCTTCGAGTTTCCTGGCATACCGTTCGGCATTGGCACGAAATTCAGTGGCCTGCTGTGGGGTTAGAGCAATCAGTCCGTCGGCAATCGTCCGAACCATCACTGCCGCCGCTTTCGGGCTGACCCAGGCGTGACCATTGATCTTTTCCTGGTGATCATGTCCGCCGGTTTCTGCCTTCTGTCCAATCCGGAAATGACCCTGAACCGGCCGGTTGCTGATCGGTTGAATTTTTTCCGCCGAATAAAGGATAGGAATCTTATTCTGTCTGGTCTTTCGTGAGACTTGATCCAAAAACCCTTCCAGGCCCAAGCCGTTGGCAACGATCAAATCGGCCCGAACCATTTTTAACAGATCACCAGGGGTTAAATCGTAATTATGCGGACATCCCTGATGGGCAGGCAGGAGCAGGTCAACCTGGACCCCCGGTGACCGCCCGACAACATTGAGGGTCAGGACATAAATCGGCAAAATCGTACAGACTATTCTCAGCGGTTTCCTTGTTTCTGCTGCCTCCAAAGGGGTCCAAACCGTCGGCTCCCCCGAACAAAAACTCAGCATCATTAGGATAATAATCAATTTTCTCATATATTCTTCAGCGGGACGGGGATACCTCTTGCCATCAAGCCGGAAAGTTACTAATATATAAATTAATCGTCAAGAATTTTCTTTCTGTCCCTATACCTGCTCGAAGCGGATGCCGCCAAAGATGAAAAGACAGGGTCCCAAAACTATTATTACCGCCCTCAATTTTTCTGCTGGGGATTGATGTCTCCTCAAGAGAAAAAAAAGAAGGACGCTTCCGTCCGTCAAAATGTCTTAACTCAGATTCTGCCCACGATTCAAAAAAATTGCGCCATCGCCGATGCCGCCCATAGCGGCCTGTTTTCTTTATGTGGTCTCTTTCTAAGACTGAAAGACCAGTATAAATGGGAAAAGAAAACCCCTCCCTGGAGCCCAACTAATAAAAGCAGACTGCTCAAATGGATTGATCGAAAAGAAACCCTTTGGCTGGAGCTCTTCAATGCGCCCCTGGAGCCGATTATCATTAACGGCCAATCATTTGATGCCCTGGATAGTAAGGGGATCAATCGCTCCCTTCTACCTTTGGGGTTATATTATGGGGCGGGATTGGGCCGTGGGTTACAGCCGACCTTTTTCCTCGGCTCGACCGAGGAAATCCGTCGTTTAAAGGAATACACCGTTATCATTTTGGATCGGGAGATGGCTTGTGATCTGGCGTTGTCTCCGGCCCAGAGACAGGGCCGGACCATTATCCTTCGTCAGGAACCCCTTCGTTTTTTTCTATGGGCCAAAATTCAGGAAACGGAACAGGTTGAACGGGAGGCGGCGGCCAAGGCCCTCAGCTATTATCACTGGGATCCAGCCCTCGACCCAGGGTCTCAACTGGAAAACATCATCCAAGGAGAAACGGAAACGATCTTGTTTCATGAACTGGGAGAAGCCGAAGACCGGACGATTCCCCAAAAACTCTGGCGGCATCTCCTGACCACCTATCCCTTTAGTCGAATTGAGTTATACCTCCGGAGCTTACAGGATCTTTTGGCGGATACCCATCCCCAGGGTACCCTGAATCATATTATCAGGGGAGAAAAAAAAGGGTCTCTGGCCTTTTATCTTTCCAACCTCAAGGGGATTCGCCTGGCCCTTTTCCCGGAGCTGGCCGCCGAGATTCGGATATTCTTTCAAAAGGAGGACTGGACCAGGATTGAGGACGCCCGCCGGAAAGGGAGACAACGGTTGATCCTCTTGGGAAAACAGGTTATTCAACTGGCCAATTCCTTTCAAACTTCCGGCCAGGAATCCTTACTGGAACGCTTTGATAAAGAATGTTTCAGACCTTTGGGCTTATAAAAAATAATGGTAACATTTTAGCTTGTTGAAAAAGAGGTTAGTGACTTACGAATAAAATTCTACGCAAAATGGATAGAATTTTTGGGAGAGCATGATATTGACCCGGACCAGACAGGATATTTTCAAAATTTTGAAAATTCATTTTGGTTCCGGCTGGTCCGGGTTGGG
>Ga0233425_10010808_pt1 | contig 10924 bp, 10 predicted proteins | sample Watercolumn_Towu_2_FD_181712 | JGI IMG/M metagenome (GOLD analysis project Ga0233425, IMG submission 181712) | Freshwater microbial communities from Lake Towuti, South Sulawesi, Indonesia - Watercolumn_Towuti2014_140_MG | ecosystem: Environmental > Aquatic > Freshwater > Lake | place...
CGAAGAAGGCCGCAAAGGCGAAGCTGGCCGCGATCACGAAAGCCGCGCCGGGAAAATGGAACGGCGCGGCCGGACCGGTAAACCAGGCCAGCGCGGGATTGAGCAGAAGCGGCCCGGCGATCGAGCCGAGAGCGTTGAGACTGCCGATGAAGCCCTGCATCTCGCCCTGCCGGTCGGCGGTGGTCTGGCGCGACATCAGGGCGGTGATCGACGGCTGGACCAACGCCTGAAGCGCCGAGACGATGATCATCACCAGCCCGAACCAGGCCAGCGGCACAAGCGCATAGCCGAAATAGCAGCTGCCTGCCACGACTGTGCCGATCATCGCTGTGCGCCGTTCCCCGAAGCGCGTGACCATGCGTCCCAGCAGGCCTTTCTGCACCGTGATCATCGAAAGGCCGGCCAGGGCCAGCGAGGCGCCGACCATTCCGTCCGACCAGCCATATTGAGCAATGGCGAAATAGGCCCAGGTCGCGGGGTAGACCATCGAGGCGATGTTCCAGAGCAGCAATATGCCTGCGAGACCCAGCACGCCGGGCAGGTTGCGCGCGGCGAGCAGGGCTCCGACCGGGTTGGCACGCGCGATGCTGAAGCGCCGACGATTCTCCGGCGCCAGCGTTTCCGGAAAGAAGAAGGCGCCGAACGCGAAATTGAGCGCAGAGAAGGCCGCTGCCGCGTAGAAGGGAACGCTGTGGCCGAACTCGCCGAGCAGGCCGCCGATGGCAGGGCCGATGATGAAGCCGAGGCCGAAGGCCGCGCCGACCAGGCCGAAGCGGCGCGCGCGGTCTTCGGGCGCAGTGATGTCGGCCAGCGCGGCCGTCGCGGGACTGAACGAGGCGCCGAACACGCCGGCCAGAAGCCGGCCGACGAATAGCCAGACGAGGGAGGGCGCGAAGCCCATCAGCAGATAGTCGATCGACAGCCCGGCGAGGGCGAGCAAGAGCACCGGCCGCCGGCCGAAACGATCGCCCAGATTGCCGGCGAGCGGGCCGCAGAGGAACTGCATCAGCGCATAGACCGTTGCCAGCCATCCACCCATCCACGTCGCTTCGTCGAGGGTCAGGTGGCCGACCTCCATGACGAGGCGCGGAAGGACCGGAATGACGATACCGAAGCCAATCGCGTCGATCAGGATGGTGATCACGATGAAGACCGTGGCATTTCCCCCGCCACGCGACGTTACCGACATGCTTTCCCCGCTTCTCGCCAGCCGTATCAGCCGGCTTCCCGTACAGAATGACCCCATCTGGCAAAGCGTGAACAGCGGCAACGTCGGGACGTCCGACCACCGGCTATTGCCTTGGTCCGCACATTGCCCTTCCATACCCGAAAGACAAGGATGACGGGACCGCGCTTCTCGCCCATCATCCCTTCAGCAAGGAGAGCCGCATGACCCGTATCGCCCTGTCCTATGTCGCGACCCTCATCGTGTTCGCGATCGTCGATTTCGTCTGGCTGAAATATTCGGTCGACATCCTGTATCGCCCGGTCATCGGATCGATCCTGGCGCCCGAACCGCGCATGACCCCGGCGATCATCTTCTACGCTCTCTATATCGCCGGCCTGGTTTATTTTGCCGTCAGTCCGGCGCTGAACGCCGGCCAGTGGCAGACCGCTGCGATCCAGGGTGCGCTGTTCGGTTTCTTCGCCTATGCGACCTACGACCTGACCAATCAGGCGACGCTGGTCGTCTGGTCGTCGAAGATCACGATCGCCGACATGATCTGGGGCTCGTTCGTCTCGGGGGTCGGCTCGACCGGCGGCTATCTGGTCACAAAGGCGATTTTGAAGGGGTGACCAGATGAAGGTGGAGGGCGGCTGCCATTGCGGCCTCGTGCGTTATGAGGCCGAGATCGGGGAGGGGCCGTATGAGATACTCGACTGCGACTGCTCGATCTGCTCGATGAGCGGCTACCTCCACCTCATCATCCCCGACAGCCGCTTCCGCTTGCTGGAGGGCCACCAAGACAGCACCACCTATCGGTTCGGATCCGGCAAGGCGAGGCACATCTTCTGCTCCCAGTGCGGGATCAAGAGCTTCTATCGGCCGCGCTCGCATCCCGATGGCATCAGTCTCAATCTGCATTGTATCGACGACTGGCAGGACCTGCCGGTCGAGATCAGGCATTTTGACGGGCGGAACGTGTAGCTGGCCTCAGGCGGCGGGTTTAAGCCGGTAATGGCTGACCGCCCAGGGCTGCCCTCTATCGAAACCGAACAGACCTGCGGTCGCCAAGAAAAAGAGGCGCCAGCGTCGCTCCCATAGCTTGGCGTCTGCGCCATAGGTCTGGCGGAAGATCTCCGCGATGGCCGGCTGGTTGGCATCGAAGCGCGCGAGCCAGTCGAAAGCGGTGCGCGCATAATGTTCGCCGTTCCAGCGCCACTCCTCCTCGACCGTGAACAGATCGGGGAAGTGCCGGATCAGGCCGTGGCTCGGCATGATCCCGCCGGTGAAGAAATGCTGCGCGATCCAGTCGGCCTTGTCGGCATGGTCGAAGCGATAGCTGGCGCGATCATGGGTGAAGATGTGGATGAACAGATAGCCGTCAGGCTTCAGCCAGCCCTTCACCTTGGTCAGCAGAGCGCGCCAGTTCGACATATGCTCGAACATCTCCACCGACACGACCCTGTCGAAGCGATGGTCGGCCTGGAAATCGTTCATGTCGCAGGTGATGACCGTCAGGTTGGTCGAACCCTGCGCGCGGGCGAGCTTCTCGATATGCTCGCGCTGCGAATGGGAGTTGGACACGGCGGTGATGCGCGCGCCCGGATAGCGCGCGGCCATGTAGAGACTGAGCGATCCCCAGCCGCAGCCGAGTTCCAATATTTCCTGCCCGTCGGCGAGCCCGGCATGGGCGACGGTCTGCGCAAGCGCCGCTTCCTCGGCTTCGGCGATTCCGCTGCCAGGGCGCTCATAATAGCAGCAGCTATATTTGCGGCGCGGCCCGAGGCACAGGTCGAAGAAGGAGGCCGGCACTTCGTAATGCTGGGCGTTCGCGTCGTCGGTGTGGATCGCGATCGGGAAGCTGTCCATGTCGCGCGCGAAGGCCGCCTCGACGTCGGGCTGGGCCGCCAGCTTGCGCGCGGTGCGGCCGACGAGGAAGCGGACGCCCGCCAGCGTCACGACATCGGGAAGTGGCAGCCGTTCGACGGCCGCGGTGGCGGCAGCGATGATGTCCATCAGATTTTCCTGGGCGGTAGGGGGAAGAAGGCGCTGGTGCGCGCCATATAGGAGCGGAAGGCTTCCCCCCGGCTCTTGAGCATGTGCTGCTCCAGCAGGGGGATGCCGGAGACGTGGACCAGCAGCCAGTACATAAGCAGCGGCCCTATGAGGGCGAGATAGCCAGGCCACCAGTTGCCGCCGATATCGATGGCGATCACCGGATAGGCGACCCAGCCTAGCCACTCGAAGAAATAATTGGGATGGCGCGACCATGCCCACAGCCCCTTGTCGCAGACCTTGCCCTTGTTGGCAGGGTCCTTGGCGAAAGCGCGCAACTGGCGATCGGCAATGCCTTCGCCGACCACCGAGACGATCAGCAAGGCCAGGCCGATCCAGTCGGCGATCGACAAAGCGGGGCCGGGGCGGTGCGCTGCGGCGAAGACGGTAACGACCAGGCCTACGCCGCACAGCGCCTGGATCTGGAGGAAGAGGAACAGGCGCCGCTGGAAGCTGTCACCCCATTCGCGGCGGAACTCGGCATAGCGGGGGTCTTCACTCTTCGCCTCGGCGGTCCGGGCGAGGATGTGGAAGCCAAGCCGGAGCGACCAGAAGCCGACCAGACCGGCGACGAGCCAGATGCGTGCGAGCGGGGCATCGCTGCTGGTCATCAGCGCGACGATCAGCCCGCCGATGCCGATCGCGAAGGACCAGAAAACGTCGGCCCAGCCCGACTGATGTGTCGCCTTCTGTACGGCCCAGGCCGTAGCCATCATTGCGGATAGCACGGCCGACGCGACCAGGATGCTGACGATCGGATTCAAGAAATAGTCCCCCAAGGTCCGTCTTCCTAATCCCATACGGGGAAAGCCGCCAAGCCGTTGCACGAAATTTCGCATTGCGCTTTGCGGACGCCGGGGTAGCAGTCGGGCGGGGCAAGGGCGCAACTCCATCGTCCGACGAGCCGTAGCTGCTGTCGGGCGAAGCGTTGGGTAAAGGGTAGTGGGAGCATGACCAAATTCCGCAGGGGGCAGCGTATCGCTGTCGTCGGTAGCGGCATCACCGGGCTTTCGGCGGCGTGGCTGTTGTCGAAAGACAATGAAGTGGTGCTGTACGAGGCGGAAACTCGTCTCGGCGGGCATACGAGAACGATCGATGTCGACACGGGCGCCGGGGGCGTGCTGGGCGTGGACACCGGCTTCATCGTTTTCAACGATCGCACCTACCCGAACCTGATCGCGATGTTCGAGCATCTGGGCGTACCGACCCGGGTGACCGACATGAGCTTTGCGGTTTCGCTCGATGACGGAAAGCTCGAATATGCGGCGGGTGATCGCCTGTGGCAGTTGTTCGTCCAGCCCTCCAACATCGTTTCCCCGCGCTTCTGGTCGATGCTGCGCAATCTCGTCCGCTTCTACCGTGACATGGGCGCCCGCACGGGAGGCTTCGGCGAACTGACGCTGGGGCAGTTGCTCGAGCAGGGCGGCTATGGCGCGGCGTTTCGCGACGATCATCTGCTGCCGATGGCGGCGGCGATCTGGTCGGCCCCGGCGCAATTGCTTCTCGATTATCCGGCCGAGGCCTTCGTCCGCTTCTGCAACAACCATGGTCTGCTCGACCTCGGCAAGCGGCCCAAATGGCGCACCGTCGTCGGCGGCAGCCGCACCTATATCGATCGCCTGATCGCCGACTTCCGGGGTGAGGTGCGCCTCGGCACGCCGGTCGCGAGGATCGAGCGCAAGGCGGGGCAGGTCACCATCGTCGACGGCACCGGCCATTCCGATCGCTTCGACGAGGTCGTCATCGCGTCGCATGCCGACCAGGCGCTGGCGATGCTGACCGATCCCAGCCCGCAGGAGCGGGAACTGCTCGGCGCCTTCCGATACAGCCGCAATCTGGTGGTTCTGCATCAGGATGCGAGCCTGCTTCCCAAACGCAAGATGCTATGGGGTGCGTGGAACTATTTCGGGCGCCGCTACGCCAATGATGCAACGGGCGATCTGTGCGTCAGCTATTGGATGAACCGTCTGCAGGGCTATGAGACGCGCGACCCGCTGGTCGTCACGCTCAACCCCCACCGACCGATCGATCCCAGGCGGGAGATCAACCGGACCAGCCTCGATCATCCGATTTTCGATCATGCCGCGCTCGACGCGCAGCGCCGGATCTGGGCGATACAGGGGCAGCGCAACACTTTCTTCTGCGGCGCGCATCTCGGGTCGGGCTTCCACGAGGACGGCCTGCAGGCAGGTCTGGCCGTGGCCGAGATGCTGGGCGCGCAGAGGCCCTGGACGGTCGAAGATGCGAATGGCCGTCTGGCGCTCGGCCTGGCGCCGGTGCGGGAAGCGGCCGAGTGAAGTCAGCCATCTATGCGGGGGAGGTGTTCCACCGCCGCTTTCGACCGCGTAGCCACATATTGCGGTATCGGCTGTTCCAGTGCCTGTTCGATCTCGACGAGATCGACCGCATAGACGGGGGTTGCCGGCTCTTTTCGCGCAACCGCTGGAATCTGTTTTCCTTCCACGACCGCGATTATGCCGATCGGTCCGGGCAACCGCTGCGGCCGCAGATCGAAGCATTGATGCGACAGGCCGGGCAGGAACCCGACGGCGGCGCCATCCGTTTGCTGACGATGCCGCGCATGCTGGGTCATGTCTTCAATCCGCTGAGCGTCTGGTTCTGCCACCGGCGGGACGGGACGCTGTCGACGATAGTCTATGAGGTGACCAACACCTTCAAGGAACGGCACAGCTACGTCATCCCGGTCATGGCTGCGGGCACCGATGGCGGGCTTGTCCGCCAGGCATGCGACAAAGCCTTTTATGTTTCGCCCTTCATGGATCTCGACATGCGCTATGATTTCACGGTGGAGCCGCCGATGGAAAAGACCCGTGTCGTGGTGACCGGTGGCGATGCCGATGGGCCGCTGATCGTCGCCGCTTTCCAGGGTGATCGGCGCGAACTCAGCGATCGGTCTCTGCTCGCCGCCTTTCTGCGCCACCCGCTGCTGACGCTGAAGGTTGTCGCTGGCATTCACGTCGAAGCCTTGTGGCTGTTGCTGAAGAAGGTCGGCGTGCGTCGTCATGTCGCCACCGCCGGCGATGGCGTCTCGATCGTGGTGCCGGCATGAGCGTCGCCTTCCGCCGCGAGAGTGATGAAGAGCATCTCGAGCCAAAGTTCGAGCTGCCCATTCCCCCCGGCCCCAATTGGGTGACAGAGCGCGGCGCGCGCCTGACGGTCGAACGGCTGGAGGCGATCGAGGCCGCCATCGCCGAGGCGGTCGACCGCAAGGCCCCCGAAGACGAGATCAAGGCGTTGCGGCGCGACCAGCGTTACTGGGCGACGCGCCGCGCGACGATGGAAGTGCAGCCGAAGGCCGACGGCGATGTGGCCGCATTCGGAACGTCCGTACGCTACATGCTCAACGGCAAGCAGGCACAGGTCTCGATCGTAGGAGACGACGAAGCCGATCCCACCCTTCGCGCCATCTCCTTTTCCTCGCCTTTGGCACGTGCGCTGATTGGGGCGGGGGAGGGCGACTATGCCGATTTCGGCGGCAACGCCGACGCGATCGAGATAGTCGAGGTCCGGCCGCTCTGATCAGCGCCCTCATCGATTCGGAACTGAAACCTTTTCTCAGCGCTTAGCCTTTGGGACTTGGTCGAGGGCGGATGGATGCGGGCGAGATTTCTTCGGGCGATCGGCAATCTTCGGGAAAGCTACTGGTTCGTCCCGGCAGTGATGGCCGCCGTCGCGTTGCTGCTCGCCGTCGGCCTGGTTTATGCCGACGCTCACTACACCTCGGATTGGTTCGAAAGGGTCGCCTGGCTCCAAGCCGGTCGACCGGACGGCGCGCGCAGCCTTCTGATGGCTGTTGCGGGATCGATGATCGGCGTCGCGGGCACCACCTTTTCGGTGACGATCGCAGCCGTCGTCTATGCGTCGGGCCAATATGGTCCGCGTCTGCTGAGCAATTTCATGGCCGATCGGGGTAACCAGCTGACGCTGGGCACCTTCATCGCCACATTTCTGTACAGCGTCGTGGTCGTGCGGACCATAAGATCGCCCGGCGAAAGCGGGCTGGGGGATGGCGGGTTCGTGCCGCAACTGGCCCTGCTCGTCGCGCTTCTGCTCGTGCTGGCCTCGATCGCGGTGCTGATCTTCTTCATTCACCACGTGCCGCGCCGCATCCATATCAACAGCGTGATCGAGCAGATCGGCCGTCGCCTCGTCGATGAGATCGAACACCGTTTTCCCGACACTCGGTCGCCTGCTGCAGCATCGGGCGCAACGCCGATGCCGGCGCATGGCCTGACGTCCTGGGTAACTGCCGCAGGAACAGGCTATGTTCAGATCGTGGATCACCGCGCGCTGGTCGACATCGCCAAGGACGCGGATATCGTCGTGCAACTCAAATGCCAGCCTGGCGATTTCGTTCATCCGCGCACGGTGCTTGCAGAAGTCTTCTCACGCAGTATCTGCGACGAGGCGCTCCTCGGTCGACTAAGTGGGGCCTTCGCACTTGGATCGCGCAGGACGCCGATGCAGGATTTGCGGTTTCTGGTCGATGAGCTGGTCGAGATTGCCGCTCGAGCGCTATCGCCCGGCGTGAACGATCCCTTCACCGCGCGATCCTGTATGGACTGGCTCGCCGCAGCGTTGGCGGAGGCTGCGCAGCGGCCCGATCCCTCAGTGGCGATCACCGACTGCGACGATCGGATGCGCGTGCTGTGCCGTCCCACCAGCTTCGCGCTGCTCGTTGAAAGGTCCTTCGGCGCGCTCGCGCAATATGCGAGCGCCGACATGATCGCGGGACAGCATTATCTGCGGTCGATCTGCGAAATTCTCCTCATCTGCGACGATCCCGTTCGCGTTTCGCTGCTGCGCGCTCGGATCGAAGCCTTCAAGGAGCTGTCGGACACGCAGTTGAGCGGCGTGAACGCGCGCTCGGTGAGCGACAGGGCGACGCTGATTCTCGATCGGATCGGCGACCGGGATGCGTTGCGCCGCACCCGCTACGAAATGGAGTGAGCCGGGTTATAGAAAAAGGCCGCGCCCCTTTCGGACCGCGGCCTTCGCTTTTGCCCCTGTAGCAAAACGGGGTATCAGGCGGCGACGGCGCCTTCTTCGGGATCGCGCAGCACATAGCCGCGCCCCCAGACGGTCTCGATATAATTTTCGCCACCGCAAGCGAGCGCCAGCTTCTTGCGCAGCTTGCAGATGAAGACGTCGATGATCTTGAGTTCGGGCTCGTCCATGCCGCCATAGAGGTGGTTCAGGAACATTTCCTTGGTCAGCGTGGTGCCCTTGCGGAGCGAGAGCAGCTCCAGCATCGCATATTCCTTTCCGGTCAGGTGGACGCGGGCGCCATCGACCTCGACCGTCTTGGCGTCGAGATTGACCGCCAGCTTGCCGGTGCGGATGACCGACTGGCTGTGGCCCTTCGAGCGGCGGACGATCGCGTGGATCCGGGCGACCAGCTCTTCGCGGTGGAACGGCTTGGTGACATAATCGTCGGCACCGAAACCGAGCGCGCGGACCTTCGAGTCCATCTCGCCGATGCCCGACAGGATCATGACCGGGGTCTGGACCTTGGCGCTGCGCAGCTTCTTCAGCACGTCATAGCCGTGCATATCGGGCAGGTTGAGGTCGAGTGCGATGATGTCGTAGTCGTACAGCTTGCCGAGATCGAGGCCTTCCTCGCCCAGATCGGTGGTGTAGACGTTGAAGCCTTCGGCGCCGAGCATCAGCTCGATGCTCTTGGCGGTGGTGGGATCATCCTCGATCAGCAAAACCCGCATAGGACCCGTTCCTGCTTACCCCGGGGGAGGAGCCCAGCCGCTCCGCGCTGCCCGTCAACCTGTGTTAACCATGCCGTTAATGAAGGTAAAAGGTTAACGCGCACTTAAAATCCAGTTGCCAATTTTACCTAGGTAAAAAATCCGTGTCTTTTCGTGCGTTTAGAAAGAGCGGACTTTTGCTACTCGAAACCATCGTGCGAGTCGCTTCCAAGCCCGGAGGATGGGGCTTGTGACGATTTGAGAGCTCGACGCAGGCCGCTTCGAGAATTGCACCGGCGCCTTCGCTTCATCTAAAATAGGTGAACATGGACATGATCGTCGGGCGACGGATCACACCGTCGCGACTCGCTGCTGCGTTCAGACGCGTTAACGGCTGGAAGGCTCGACCCGCTCGACGGCAATCCCGTCGGCCGACAGCATCTTCTGAACAGACAGCGGGCCCGCCAGATGGCCCGCGCCGACGGCGACGAAGACCGTGCCGGGACGATCGAGCCGCTGCTTGAGCCATGCCGCCCAATTGGCGTTGCGCTTGCGCAGCAATATCTCGCGCAGATGCGGGGTCAGGTCCTTGTCTTCATCGAACTGCTTGGCGATACCCGCCTCGTCGCCGCTGCTCCACGCTGTGAGCAGCCGGTCATAATCGGCCTTGGCGTCGGACTTGCCGGTGGCGAAGCTCGTCAGCATCTCGCGCTGATCAGCCTCGGACAGGGTGGAGAACATCGCCAGCTGATCGGCGACCGTCTCCAGCCCTTCGATCGTCTTCGCCGCGCTCGCCGATGGCAGAGTGGAGGCTTTGTCGCCGGTGAGCGGCGCATCCGATGAGGCGGGTGGAGCGAAGGCGCTGGTCAACCCATCTTCGACCCCCGCTTCGCGCTGCACACCCAGATCGCGCATCATCGCGCCCATCAACACGAAGCTGGCCTGCCAGGTCGGCATCCGGCTCAGCACCGCCGGATCGAGCTTTGCCTTTGCCAATAACGCCTCGAAAGCCGGGCGCGCCTCGGGCTTCACGCGCTCGAGGATCGGGGGCAGGCTGGGGTCGGGCGGCGGAAACAGAGCCGCCATGGCGCGCGGATCCTTGTCGACCAGCGTCTCGATCACCAGCGTGTCCGAACTGTCCATCGCCTTGCGGATGCGCTCGTCTTCCCAGGCATAGCCGGGCGGCAGCGCGTGGATCGTCCCGAACAGATAGATGGTCGTGTCGGCGTCGCCGAACTTCCACAGGGCGGGCGCAGCCGCAGCCGGCGACGCGATGAGCAGGGCGAGGAGGGCCGAGACGGCGCGTCGGAGCAGCTTCATTCTCCCCATGTAGAAAGCGCCACGCGCAATTGCGAGGGCGGCGCGCGCAAGGCCGTTTTCCTTGACCCGCAAGGTCCCCTGACGCAAAGGGCGCGGCAAGTTCAATCCCGCCCGAAGGACCTCCGCCTTGGCGACCAAGCCGCTCTCGTTCCAGCGCCTGATCCTGACGCTCCACGACTATTGGAGCGAGCAGGGCTGCGTGATCCTGCAGCCTTATGACATGGAAATGGGCGCGGGCACCTTTCACCCGGCGACCACGCTCCGCGCGCTGGGCCCGCAGCACTGGAAGGCGGCCTATGTGCAGCCCTCGCGCCGCCCGACCGACGGGCGCTATGGCGAGAACCCGAACCGCCTCGGCCATTATTATCAATATCAGGTGATCCTTAAGCCGAGCCCGCCCAATCTGCAGGAGCTGTATCTGGGCAGCCTCGAGCGGATCGGCATCGACCCGCTGGCGCACGACATCCGCTTCGTCGAGGACGACTGGGAAAGCCCGACGCTCGGGGCCTGGGGCCTCGGCTGGGAAGTCTGGTGCGACGGCATGGAGGTGACCCAGTTCACCTATTTCCAGCAGGTCGGCGGTTTCGACTGCAAGCCTGTCGCGGGCGAGTTGACCTATGGGCTCGAGCGGCTGGCGATGTACATCCAGGGCGTCGACCGGGTG
>Ga0233425_10010809_pt1 | contig 10923 bp, 7 predicted proteins | sample Watercolumn_Towu_2_FD_181712 | JGI IMG/M metagenome (GOLD analysis project Ga0233425, IMG submission 181712) | Freshwater microbial communities from Lake Towuti, South Sulawesi, Indonesia - Watercolumn_Towuti2014_140_MG | ecosystem: Environmental > Aquatic > Freshwater > Lake | place: Indonesia...
CTCAACAGCTTTAGACTGACGGATGCCTTTGGTGTCATGCCGGTCGTTGTATCGGGGCTGGTTTTCATAGGGGTCAGTTCGCTTCTGACCCCCTTTGCCAGCCTGACATTGCTTTTTTTCTGCGAGCTTTTACTGGGTATCGGCCTGGGTTTTACCTGGGGTTCGCTGATGGCTTTGAGTGTTTGCCAAGTTGCTCCGGAACTGAGATTTGGCGCAATGGGCATCTTTCAAAGCATCTATGCCGTGGGCATGTTCGCGGGACCTGCTATTTCAAGCCAGATCGCCCAACACCTGGGCTTGTCATCTGCTTTTTATCTGAATGCGATCGTTGCCGCAGCGGCTTTCATCTATGCCCTGAGTCAGAAAAGCGCGGTTGAAAACATCGCGCCTTCCCATCATGGTTGACCACTCCCATACGGCCGGTAAAAGGAACCGGGATATATTTCTTGACAAATACATTTGCAAATACTATATGGAATTTGCTAACCGCAAGTAAAGAAATGACCATATAGAGGCAATTGTATGCAAAACTATCCGCATATTCCGTTCCAAAAGAACTGGCGCCTTGACGAGGGCACCATCTTCATGCTGGGGCAGAGCGAATCCATCGTTCAGGCGATCTCCTCCGCTCCGATCAAGCCGGAATACAGAAAGCTATTGCTCGCGGTCTCGTTGCGAAAAGGCGCCCAGGCCACTACGGCGATCGAGGGAAACACCCTGTCCGAAGAGGAGGTCGCCCGCATCGACGAAGGAGAAAAACTCCCACCCAGCAAGGAGTACCTGCAAATCGAAGTCAGGAACGTCATCGATGCCTTGAACCAGATCCGTACCGAGGTCATCGCGGAAGACAAAACCTTCATCTTATCGCGTGAACTGATCGAGCGGTTCAACCATTTCGTGGGCAAGGACCTAGGTGAACATTTTCAGGGTATGCCTGGCAAGTTCAGGGCGTCCGGACACAACGTGGTTGTGGGGACCTATAGGCCGCCGCTGGGCGAAGATGTTGCCCCCTTAATGCTCCGATTCTGCGAATGGATGAAGGAGACATTCCGCCATAAAGAGGGTAAACAGTCATTTCCCGAACAGGTCCTTCAGGCGATCGTGGCCCACGTCTACCTCGCCATGATCCACCCCTTCGGGGACGGCAACGGGCGGACGGCCCGGCTGATCGAGTTCTACATTCTCCTGCGGGCCGGTTTGCCGGACATCGCCTCGCACATCCTGTCGAACCATTACAACGACACCCGGCAGGAGTACTACCGCCAACTCGATCTCTGCGTTCGGGAAAGGGACCTGTCCGGGTTCATCAAGTATGCCGTTCTCGGGTTCCGCGACGGCTTGAGGGGTGTTCTGGACTTTGTGCAGAAAAACCTTCTGGAGATGTCCTGGCACAAATTCATCTACGATGTCCTCGACAGCAAGAAGGCCACAGGCAAATCGCGCGCCATCGTGAAACGGCGCAGAACCCTCGCGCTTCAGTTTCCCGTGGACAGATGGCATACACCCGACGATCTCGTCGTCAGTTCCGGCATCCTGGCGAAGGAGTATGCCCGGCTCTCCTCAACGACGCTCATGCGCGACCTTGCGGAACTGGAAAGGCTCGAATTGATCGTCAAGGATAAGGACAAATTCAAGGGGAACATCGAAATCATGCACGGTTATATGCCGATGCGGAAGACAAGATAAGAATGGCTAATATTAAGCAAAAGCTCGAACTGTACGATCCTTCCTCACGGCAGTGTCCTCCTTTCAAAATTTGAACGCTTTTTGGCGACGAAGTTCTTATCTTGAAAGAACACTGCCGTACTACTCAATAAAGCGAAAGATATTTTACGTTATCTGTCCGGGAAGTCCTTAACCTTTACAATTTAATTTCGTAACAGCTTTCAATCCGAAGTGCTTGGCCAAAAAGATATTGCTGGCTATTGTGTGCACCTACAAACAGAAGGGAATGATGGATCCGTAGAAGGTTATCGAAAGAAATGAACGGCATGTCATTGCTTGGTAAGGCACCGCCGCATAACAGTACAGTCCAAGGTTATCAAATCATATTCGGCATTATATGATTCTGGATAATATCTCGCAGAAAATCGCAGTTTTCCTTTGAGGCTCGAAAATCCCCGGAAGTTGGATGTTTAAAACCTACCCGCAAATTCATTCTTGACTTTTCTGTGGCCTTAATAAAGTCATAATCCTGTTTCTCGATACTCCAATATGATACTCGCTTATGCAGTGGCGTAATGTCAAAATCATCCTTTGAAATGAATGACTTAGCTTCCATCACGTAAGTCTTCGAAAAAAACCATAAACTCCCGTACTCTCTATTTCCATCCTCTTTTATGACTTCACTCACAAAAATGCCCGTTAACTCCTCAGGGCAAATTTCATAAAACCTGTGAATCGTTTCTACTCGTTTTATAAGAACATCTGACATCCCGACGTTCTTTAAATATGCCGTAAATTGCTCTTTCATAGCATCTTCTCCTTTTGCCTTTGCTTGTCCCTGATCTCCATGATCATACCTTCGACGTAGTGAAGAATGTGCCCCAGGTAATTTGCAGCGAATTCGTCACTCTTGTAATTCCACTGCCACTTAAGGTCTTCGTGCTCTTGTTCTCGTTTCCGCACATCCTCATAATATCTATGTAGCAACCTTCGAATAACCTCTTGAAGCTGTGTTGTTAGTTGAACCTCAATGGAGACCTCGACTTTTTCGGTGTCCCATGTCATCCTGGGCACCTCAAAACTCCGTTTTATGTACAGATGCGCTGCGTAGTAGCCTTCTTCTCTTGCCTCCATGAAAACCAAACACTCGCCACCGCTTTCTTTGCAGAAGGCTTTCATTTTTTCGATCAGAAACTCGACGCCGTCCAAATATTTTACCTCGATCAATGTTCGCACGATGTCGTTAATCTTTGAATACCAATTGGAAGGGAGAATCCAGCCGCCTTGGGGCTCTTTGGGCCAGTTGGCGTTCAGCAAAACATTCTTGCGGTAGGTCTTCAAAAAGAATGAGGCGAAGGGTTTACTCAAGAGTCCGGGCTTATACTGTCTTAGAAGATCATAGCCTGTATTCAATAGGTACTCATCGTTATATTCATGTAAGTTACCGGTTAGCCGCACCCAAAAATCTGATCCTTCAAAGTCTGTTTTGATTCTTTCAGAAACAGCATTGTAATAGACCTCGTCTTTACTAGAAATTTTGACACCATGCTTATCTTGAAGCCATCTCCTGTATTCACCGATATTTTTTGGTTTTTCATCGCCCATTTGTCGTCCTATCATATGCTTATAATGGAAGCACAAACAGCATATCGAATATATACAGCTCCAGCTATTTATATCATCATTCTTGAAAAAATAACATCAATGAATACCGCTTGAAAGTGTGTGTATATCAAAATCGGCGCATTCTACCTTACAGGAAGGCACGCTCAGCCGCATTCTTCCGCCCTACATGCCACCTTTCGACCCATCATCAATAGATGGTTCAAAAAAGTCAAACTCCATCTTTGTATTTGAAAGTTGTGTATCTGAATATCTTTGTGGTGTCGTCCGTCGCCGCACGCGATTCGACTTTGATACTGGCAGCGGAAATACATCACTTTAGGGAATCAGGGTAAGGTTATTATCCTTCTGTCTTATGCCTTGCCTTCTGACCTATGCCTCGCAAGACGGCCAGCGCCTCGGCGACTTCCCGCCCTTTGGCCTCGATGATGTCCATGAGTTCTTCAGGCGTCCGGTCATCCACAGTCGGTTTCCTGTTCGGATTGACAGCCTTGAGATCATAGACCGTGTCTTCGATTTCTTTAGCCCTCGAGGCTTGGTCCCTTGCCTCGCGTGTCAGTTCCTTGATTTTGTCTTCGGCCTCCTTTATGGCCTGATCATTCCGTGGTTTGTCCTTTTTCAGTTCTGCGACGCGCTGCAACCACTGTGCGGCCTGCTGCCCCTTGGCGGTGGACTGCTCCTTGAGCGGCCGGGCCTCTTCAGCGGCGGCCCTCTTGCGTTCGTCCATGTCCACGGTCCAGGAAAGCGCGCTGTCGCCTCGTGTCGGAAGCAGCCTCAGAAAGTCCTCAAAGTGCTTGAGCATCAATGGCGATTTCTTCCGGATCTTCAGTTCGGATAAGTCGAAATACCAGATCTTCCGCGTCGGTTGACCCTTGGTGAAGAAGAGCAGGTTGGTCTTCACACCCGCGCCCGCCGCCGTGAACACCCCGCCCGGCAGGCTGACCACGCACCACAGGTTGCAGTCGTCAAGCAGTTTTCGTTTGGTTTTAACGAACGCATCTTCATTGGTGCGGAACAGAAGCCCCTCGTCGAGCACGATCCCGCACCGGCCGCCCTCGCGCAGGCTGCGGATGACGTGCTGGAGAAACAGTACCTGCGTCGCACCGGTCTTGTAGTCAAAATTGGTTTGGGCCTCTTTGCCTTCTTTCCCTCCAAAGGGTGGATTCGTCAGGATCACATCAAAGGTTTGCGGGGCGTGCTCAAAAAGACCGCCATAGGTCTCCTGACCGGTCAGGGTATTGCCGTGCCAGAGGTTGGGCTTGTCGATCCCATGCAGCACCAGATTAGCCAGGGCAATGGGATAGATCAAGTTTTCCTTTTCCCGGCCCCAAAAGGTACGCTGTTTGAGGGTCTCTAATTGCTCGGCAGTCGCGTTGCCGGCCAGGTTATCCCTGATGTGCTCGAAACTTTGGGCGAGAAAGCCGCCCGTGCCACAGCCGGGATCGTACACAGTGTCATCAACGCCGGGATCGATGACCTGGACCATTGCCTTGATGACCTGGCGCGGCGTGAAAAACTGGCCGCCGTCGTTGCCCTTCTCGCCCATCTTGAGGAGCAGCCCTTCGTAGACCTGCGAGAGTGTGAAGACATGCGTCGAGTCCACTGCTTCAGCAGTGAGCTGATGCACCTTGTCCAGCACGTCAAGAAAGTTCCGCTCGGTATCGATGCGTACCCGCTCGACGCCCGTCATGATCTCGCTGATGACCTTCTGGCGCGGCGCGGCGTCGGAGCCGTTCTTCAAGCCCTTCAAGTGCGGCAACAGCTCCATGTTTATGAAGTTGAAGAAGGCGTTTTGCGGAGCGTTCTGAAGCTCATGACGTTTGTTTGTCTGGCCTGCGGGCAGGGTCTCCGGCGGTGCGCCCCAATCTCGCCAGCGGTAAGGAGCCTGTAATGAAGGCCGGAACGACACGCTCAGGGCGTTGGCCTCCTGCTCCTCGCGGAGTTCCTTCTCGTCGAGGATGCGCAGAAAGAGAATCCAGGTCAGTTCTGGCACGTACTGCATAGCCCCGGCGCAGTTTCCTCGGCGCATGATGTCGCAGATGCTCTTGACCGCCTGGTCCACCGACTGTGGGGTGGCCAGCCGTTTGCCGTTTCCATTACCGTTGTCGTTTTTCCTCTTTGCCATTCTTCACTTTCCGTCTTTGATGGGATTCACGACCGGTTTCCATTAACAGCAACCTGTGAATTTTTCACAAGTTGAAGCCAGGTTTGAATAGTGGTTCCCATTATGCGCTTATGCGATATGCGTCCTTTTTGAGCTGTTGCAAAAAATGCAACGGTGGCCATCCAATTAAGCTGCCGATCAATCCTCAGTAGTTGCCGCTTTTCCCAATTCGCTTTTCTCACCAACCGTTTCCATTTCGGAAACGGTTCGCTACTTTCCCATCATAATTCTCCGTTAAACGCCCGGGGCAGCAGCGCCGCCGGTAGGGCGTTGATGGCCGCCAGTTCCTCCTCTGCAGCCGTGCGGGCTTTCTGCACGGCCGCCATCTGGTCAAGCAACACACATGCGATGTGTTCCTGATCAGCAAGAGGCGGGAGGGGAAGGATAATTAACTTCAAATCCTTGAGGACAAGATTTCGATTTGCCATCCCCTGAGTGAGATTTTCGGCTTGTGCTCGGCATACCGGTGAATTTAGTACTTTTTCCAAATAATCTGGAATAATGATCGAGCGTAGTTTCAACAGAGCAACGCTCACAAAGATACTAAAATCAATTTCAATATCTATCGATTTTGCGATTCCAGTAGTACCAACTTTTGTGTAAAGTACATCTCCCTTTTCCGGTTTGCACCTCCTGCAGAACTCTTGATGTTGTTCTTGTGTTATAAAGCGACAATCTAAAAATGAAAGACCACCTTCTTTTACATCCTTCACTGATAGAAAGGGAACGCCATTAGGAACATAGGTCGGCGTAAAATGTGTGCCATCAGAAATGTCTGTGCATACCTCTTCCAGCTTGACCCAGCGCCATCCATCGGGAAGGGGTTGGCCGTGTTGTGGGAAAGCTTGGCGGAGGAAGGCGGCGGGAAGGGTTTTCACTGCCTCCAGCCGGGCCTGGGCAGCTGCGCGGGCTTTCTCCGCCGCCGCTATCTGATCGTGCAAAACTCCTGAGATCCGTTGCTGCTCGGCAAGTGGTGGGAGGGGGATGGGAATCGTTGCTATTCTGGATAATGCGAGTTTTGGTTGCCCGACAGTGTTCGTTCGTTTAATAATAAATTCTTGGCCTATAGAGGACATCAAGAAGCGGGCAAGATAATCTCTTGAGACATCTTCCTTATCAAAGATAACCAACTTGGCGGCATTCTCTGTCAGGTTGGCTCCATCTAGACTCTCTGGAATCGTTCCAACAATGCCAATTGAACCGGCTATTGAGATGTAGACATCATCCTTTCCAATGGTGTAGCGAGAAATCGCAGACTGTGCAATCTTATCCAAATATCTGAGATTGCGCATATCCACCGTGCCGTCAATAAAATCGACGACTCTTATATAGGGGTATGGCGTTTGATCATTCACGAAATTAGTTCCACAGGGAAGGCGCTTTCCCCCTTTTATCGCACACACCTCTCCCAGTTTGACCCAGCGCCAGCTTGCGGGCAGTTTCCACTTTTCTTCCTGTCCCCTTGGTGTCCTGGCGGTGTCCATGCTTATGCCTTCTCCAGGAGGGCGGCAATTTGATCGGGTGTGGGGAGCTGGCCTTGTAAGGCCCTCGGCAACCGTTTCAATATCCGATATGTTGCCACGCCGATCGGTTTGCGGGCGTCGCGCAGGGCGTATTCGACGATCGTGCGACGCTTCTCTTTGCACAGGATCATGCCGATGGATGGATTTTCACCCTCTTCGCGGACGAGATCGTCCAGGGCCGCCAGGTAGAACTGCATCTTGCCCACGAACTCCGGCGCGAAGTCGCCGACTTTGAGTTCCACCGCCACCAGGCATTTAAGCCGGCGATGAAACAGCAACAGGTCGATGAAATATTCCTTTTCGTTCACTTCCAACCGGAACTGGCTGCCGACGAAGGCAAACAGACCGCCCATGGCGCGGAGAAAATCTTCGATTCGAGCGATGAGAGCTCGCTCCAGTTCCCGCTCCGCATGTTCTTCCCCGAGTTCCAGGAAATCGAAGGTGTACTCGTCTTTCACTGCCAGTTTGGCCTGGGCACGGAGTTCGGGTGTCAAGGCTTGATCGAAGTTTGTCTGGTTCAGCAATGTCTTTTCGTAGGACTGGTTTTCGATCTGATGGATCAGGACGTTCTTCGACCAGCCGAACTTACGGGTCATACGGATGTAGAACTCGCGCTCCAGTATATCCTTACAGCGTTGGAGAATAACAAGATTGTGGGACCAGGCGATTATTGCAACCAGTGGTTGCAATTTTGGATTGTCGCGGTAAGCGGAAAAAAACTCGCTCATGTTAAACAGGTTGCGCCAGGAAAAACCTCTGATGCCGGGGAATTCGGTTTGTAAATCCAGGGCCAGTTGCTTAACCACGGCATCACCGTGAATGCCGGATGCCTGATTTTCCACAATCATCCGCCCGATGTCCCAGTAAAGGGACACCAATTCCCTGTTGACCGCGCGCAGGGCTTCATACTGAGCGGAACGGACGCGTTCTTTGATGTCAGTAAGCAAGCGGCCATAATCGGACCTTGAAATTTCTCTCACCGCTGGTGCGGGTTTTTCTCCAACCGGCGGTTGGAGGATTTTCGAATCCCCGCCAGCCATTTGTGCAACGGATGGTTGCACTTTTCTTTTTCTGTCGTTCTTTCCCGTTGTCTTTTTCATGCAGCAAACATCCTTGTCTTGGTCTCAACGAGCAGGTCGCGGGGGTTGCCCGCCCCCTGCAGGGCCGCCAGGCCTCCTGCCAACCTGACTTCGGGTGTCGAAAAGATCTGTGGGTTCTCCAGTCCTTCGGTGCCGCCGCGCTCGAACTGGCTGGCAATGGCCCGGATCGTATCGGCGGCGCGTTGCGACAGGGTTCGCAACCACTCTTCGTTCTTGTAAGTAAAGGCCATTGCTCGGTCACGGCGGGTGCGTGGGTTCATGCCCCAGCCGAGTTCGGCAAGCACATCGTAAAGGTCATAGTCCTGTCGGTCATCCACTATCCGAACAACGGTCGGCGAGTAGCCGGAAGTCACAAGAGCGTCGACCAGTTCCTGCCGCAAGGGCGGGTCTATCCAGCGGCCCCGGAAGCCGCCCAAGGTGCGGACCTCCTCGACCAGGCGCGCAGCCAGGCGGGCCTTATACTCCTCGATGGGAACGGGCATGGCTTTTCCGTCCACATCGGTTACGATGTAGCGCCCGGCGTCGGTAATGCGAACGTCGAAGCCCTCGACGCTGATGGTCGGTTCGGGCGGTGGCGGGGGTGACGGATCAGTGCCCGGGCCTTTGCCATTGCCGCTTCGGGGTTCGGTAATGAAGTCCTCTCCGAAAAGACGCGTGGCGTCGGTGTAATCGTACACCCGAAACATCAGCTTTTCCGTTGGCGCATCGATGCGCGTACCCCGTCCGACCATCTGGTAGAAGCTGATAGGACTTTTGAGATACTTGAAAAAGACGACGTTCCGCACGCAGGGCACATCCACCCCTGTGGACAACAGGTCCACTGTGGTCGCGATGAAGTGACTGCGCGAGGAGGCGCGCAGATCCGGGAGCTGGTCGTTGCCGCTGGCGGCGGCGGTGCACTTGAAGGCGTAATACTCCAGCCGCTGTTTGCCGTTCTTGGCGCACCATTGGGCATAGAGGTTGTTCATGCAGACAGCCACATCGTCGGCGTGGCGGTCCCGGGCGCAGAAGATGATGGACTTCTGCGCGGGGTCTCCGGTGTCCAACAGATACTTGAACAGGTCCCGACACATGGCAAGAACGCGGTCCGGCAGCAAGATACGGTCTTCGTATTGGGTCCGCTGGTAGAGTTCATCAATCTGCTCGGCGGTGATGGGCTTGCCGGTGATGGCATCAACGGGATTGCGGGCAATGATCTCCTCTTTGGTGATGCCGGTGTCGTCGAGGTTGACACGGCCCTTCTGGATTTCGCAGGCGGCCAGGTAGCCGTCTTCGATAGCCTGGGCAATATCATACTCATAAGCCGGTTCGCCGAAGTAGGCGAGGTTGTTGGCAGTGATCTCGACATCGGCCAAAACTTCCTTTGCGGCGCCATAGGGCATGCGGGGGTCGATAGGCCTTATGGGTTTGATGGTAGCGCCTTTTTCGGCGGCCAGCGGCAATTCCTCCGGGGAAGCTGCTTTGTCTTCCTCTAACTGCCGCTTGAGGCTTTCCACCAGTCGCCGGGGGGTTGCAGTGAGGCCGATCTGCGCGGCACCTCTGTTTCGCGTCAGGACCTGTGACCATTTACCCCAGGCCGAGCGGTGGCACTCGTCGATGACAATATGCGTGAAATAGTCTTTGGGGTAGTAAGTGGTCAGGAAGTTGGCATCGCCGTTCTCGTTGTCAATGCCGAGGGTCTGATACGTGGCGATATGGATGCGGGCGTTCTTGGCATTGTTTGTGCCGTCCGCTTTCCGGTACACTTCGGCGGCGTCCGAGCCGAAGACATTCTGGAAGGCTTTTAGGGCCTGGGTGCGGAGTTCGTCGCGGTCACAGACGAACATAGCGCGGGTGAGCTGCCCGGCATCGGATATTCGCTTGAGCAGATTGACGGCGATGAAGGTCTTTCCGGAGCCTGTGGCCAAGGCAAGCAGCGCACGCCTGGGTTGCCCGGCAATTTCGCATTTAGCGATCTTCTCCATCACGGCGCGGATCGCCGCATCCTGGTAGTAGCGCCGGGTCCCTTCGCCGCCGTGGTATCGTTGCAAGAGCGGCCTGGCTGCCGGGGATTCAAGCGTATAGCCCATGCCTTGCTCATACCGGGCACGAAGCTCGGCGGGCGAAGGAAAAGCCGCGATCGGCCTCGGTTCTGAGGTCAATCCCGAGAAACAGTCAAACTCGACGTATTGATGTCCGTTTGACGAGAAGATGAACCGGACGTTGTGCCGCCTGCATTCGGCATAACCCTTGGCTTGATCGAGGCCGTGACCGGGTGGAAGGCTTTCTTTCTTGGCCTCAATAAGGGCCAGGGCAACGGGCTGGGTATCGACGTTCACCTTGACCCGCAGGACGTAGTCGATCTTGCCCCGCGACCGACGCCGTGCCTTGCCGCCGACGATATCGACCGTGCCCGCGGTCTCTTCACGACGAATGAGGTCCTCGGTCCAGCCGCATTTGTGAATCGCCGGGTCGATAAGTTTTGCTCTGGTGTCGGCTTCGTTCAGAGTCAACATATGGGTCCTGATTATCACGATTTACAAAAGAATGCCATAATGGAGCGATCCTCCTGGTCTTTAGCCGGTTTATTGGAATTGTGCCCGAAGGTCGACCGAATTGCCGGCGCCCGCTTCTCGATGCCCAATCCGATGAGCAAAATCCTGTAATAAAAAGCCTGTTGACAAAGACCACGGGCCGGGATAAAGAGGTAACAAAGAATCGAAGGGAAGAACCATGATAGTGACCTGCCGGGCATATCTGTTTTTTTATTTTAGCGGGAGGAGTGCGCGTATGCTCGGCTGAGTGTGACGGTTCAACATGACGGAATACAAAGCGGAGCGGCGGCTCCGCTTTTTTTTTGGCAATTTTC
>Ga0233425_10010810_pt1 | contig 10922 bp, 5 predicted proteins | sample Watercolumn_Towu_2_FD_181712 | JGI IMG/M metagenome (GOLD analysis project Ga0233425, IMG submission 181712) | Freshwater microbial communities from Lake Towuti, South Sulawesi, Indonesia - Watercolumn_Towuti2014_140_MG | ecosystem: Environmental > Aquatic > Freshwater > Lake | place: Indonesia...
TCGCCGACGGCAAGGCGGCGCAGCGCACGGTGCAGACCGGCCGCCGCACGAAGGAGTGGATCGAGATTCTCGGCGGGCTCAAGGCCGGCGAGGTGCTGGTCCGCGACGCCCGCACCGCACGCCCCGGGCCGGTCACGATCGCCCGGCAGGCTGCGGCCGGCGACGAGGACCACTAGCTATGCAGCGCTTGGCCGAACTCTGCGTGCGGCGGCCGGTGCTGGCGACGATGCTCGTGCTCTCGCTGGTGGTGGCCGGGGTGGCCGCCTATCTGCAATTGAGCGTCGACCGCTTCCCCAAGCTCGATTTCCCCACGGTCTACGTGCAGACTTCCTACCGCGGCGCGTCGCCGGAGAATATCGAGTCGGAAGTCTCGCAGATTCTCGAGGAGGCGGTGGCCACGGTGGCCGGCATCGACGAACTCCGCTCGTTCAATCGCGAAGGGGTCTCGGTGTTGATCGTGCAGTTCAACATCAACCGCGACATCGACGCCGCGGCCCAGGACGTCCGCGACGCGGTCAACAGCGTGGTGAACCGCCTGCCGAAGGAGGCCGATCCGCCGGTGCTCCGCAAGCAGGACACCGACTCGTCGCCGGTCCTTACCCTGACGGTTTCCGGCCCGCGCGATCCCCGCGAACTGTACGAAATGGCCGACCTGTACGTGAAGCAGGTGATCGAATCGGCGCCCGGCGTGGGCGCGGTGGGCATCGGCGGCTCGGCCAAGCGGGCCGTGCAGATCAACGTCGAGGCCAAGCGATTGGCGGCTTACGGGCTCTCCATCGCCCAGGTCCGCGAGGCGCTCGTGCGGCAGAATGCCGAAATCCCCGGCGGACGCGTCGACGCCGGCTTCCGCGAACTGGGACTCCGCACGTTGGGCCGCTTCCGCACGCCGCGGGCGTTCCTCGACATGACCGTGGCCACGGTCGACGGCATCCCCATCCGGCTGCGCGACATCGGCCAGTCGGTCGACGGCACCAAGGAGGTCCGCACGCTGGCCCGCCGCGACGGCGAGCCGGCCGTGATCGTCTCCGTGATGCGGCAGTCGGGCGAGAACACGGTCGAGGTGGTCGAGGCCGTCAAGCAACGCCTGGAGCGGAGCCGCGAACTGCTGCCCGCCGACGTGCGGATCGACGTCATTCGCGACCAGTCGCGCTACATCCACGCCGCCATGCACGAGGTGCAAAAACACCTCATCGCGGGCAGCATCCTCGCCAGCCTCGTGGTGCTGGTCTTCATGCGCTCCTGGCGCTCGATGGCGATCGCCGCCGTGGCCATCCCCACGTCGATCATCGCCACCTTCGCGGCCATGCGGTTCCTCAACTTCACGCTGAACAACGTGACCATGCTGGCGCTGGTCTTGATGGTGGGCGTGGTGATCGACGACGCGATCGTGGTGCTGGAAAACGTCTTCCACTGCATCGAGGAGAAGGGCATGACGCCCGTGCAGGCGGCCGTGGCCGGCACCAAGGAAATCGGCCTGGCCGTGCTGGTCACCACGCTCTCGCTGGTGATCGTGTTCCTGCCTGTCTCGTTCCTCTCCAGTATCACCGGGCGGATGCTCTACCAGTTCGGCATGACGGCCACGGTGGCGATTCTGGTGTCGATGCTGGTCAGTTTCTCGCTCACACCGATGATGTGCTCGCGGCTCTTGCGCGCCGCGCCGCGGAACGCCGACGGGCCGGCCTCGCGCAGCGGGTTCTATCATTGGATCGAGGTCGGCTACGGATACTGTTTGCGGTGGTCGATGCGGCACCGCTGGGCCGTGCTCGGCCTGTCGCTGGCCGTGGTGGCCTCGATCGTGCCGCTCTACAAGTTCGTCAAGCAGGATTACATCCCCACGAACGTCGACGAGTCGGAGTTCGAGGTGGGCGTCACCGCGCGGGAAGGCGCGTCGTTGCGCTCGATGGACGCCGTGATGCACAGCGTCGAGGCCGAAATCGGCAGCGTCCGCGGCGTGCGGCACATGCTCAGCAGCGTGGGCAGCAACGGCCGCGTGTGCGACGGGCAGATCTACGTGCAACTCGACGGCATCGAGGAGCGCACCTTCTCGCTCGGCCGTCTGTGGCGCGAAACGCTGGCCGGCCAACCGCTGGCCGCCTTCGAGGGGAACTACTCGCAGCGCGAAGTCATGCAGGAAATCCGCCAGCGGCTCAAGCAGTTCCCCGACCTGGAAACGTCCGTGCGCAACCAGACGGCCATCCGCCAGGGTCCACCGGTCGATATCGAGTTCTCGATCATGGGCCCCGACATCGGCGTGCTCCACGACTTCAGCCGCAAGCTGCACGCGAAGGTCCGCGAAATCAGGGGCATCGTCGACACCTACAACACGATGAGGTTCGACCGGCCGGAACTGCTGGTCGATATCGACCGCGAGCGGGCGGCGGCCCTGGGGGTTGACGTGCAAGAGATCGCCGACACGCTCCGCGTGGCCGTCGGCGGCGACGACCGCGTCTCCCGCTACCGCGACACGAAACTCGACGAAGTCTACGACGTGGAACTGCGGCTCATCGGCGTGGACCGTGACGACCGCGAGTCGGTCGGACAGCTTTACGTGCGGAGCCGTCCTCACCAAACCGCGGCGGCCGTACCGGCGTTTCCTTCCTTGCGCGCCGCCGACGGCGATCCGGTCGGGCAGACGCGGATCGACAACGTGGCCGACTTCTCCTTTGCCGAGAGTCCCCCGCGGATCGACCGCCTCGACCGGCAGCGCATGGCGTCGATCCGGGCGAACGTGGCTCCCGAGTTCGCACTGGCCGACCGCATCGAGGCGGTGAAAGAAGCGGCCGAAGAGATCGGCATCCCGCCCGGCGTGACCACGCGCGTGATGGGCCGCGGCCGCGAACTGGAACGCACCTTCCGCGACTTTCGCTGGACGTTCATCCTCTCCTTCATCTTCATGTACCTGCTCTTGGCCGCGCAGTTCGAGCACCTGAGCATCCCGTTGACGATCCTCTTTTCGTTACCGCTGGCCGTGCCCTTCGGGCTGGTCAGCCTGTGGCTGGGAGGCGAAACGCTGAACCTCTATTCGGCCCTCGGCATCCTCGTGCTCTTCGGCGTGGTGAAAAAGGCCTCGATCCTGCAGGTCGATCACACGAACCAGCTTCGGGCGAAAGGCATGGACCGCCTGCCGGCCATCTTGCAGGCGAACCGCGACCGCCTCCGCCCGATCCTCATGACGACCATCGCCTTCGTGGCCGGCATGTTGCCGCTGCTGACCGGTTCGGGCCCCGGGGCCGAAGAGCGGCGTTCGATCGCCGTGCTGGCCGTGGGCGGGCAAACGCTCTCGCTGCTGCTGACCTTGCTGGCCGTGCCCGTGGTCTACTCGTTCCTCGACGATTTCGGCGCCTGGTTCCGGAAGGGGGAAGGCGGAAGGGGGAGGGATGAAGGATGAGGGATGAAGTATGAAGGCGTACGTGTGGTACTTCAATCCTCCCCCTCCGCCCTCCGCCTTCCCCCAAACCCCCCAACTTCCGCTCGGCACGGCAGTGCTTCGTCAGTCCAGCTAATGTAACCCGCAAAGCCCGCCGATCCGTTATGGGTGGGACTATCGGCACAACCGATAAAGTCGGTTCGTTCGCCAAAGTCAAACGGGTCTTCAGGGGGGAAACATGGGTAGCATTGGTCGCAGACTCCGTTCTCTCGGGTTACTGTCGCTTGCCGGTCTCTTGTGGTTGGGCGCGGGACGCTCCCTCGAGGCGGCCGATCCCGCGGATCGCTACTGGCTGCGGACCGACTATCTCGTGTGGTGGACCAGCGGCGTGGACTTGCCCCCGCTGGTCACGACCAGTCCGCAGGGCACTCCGGACTTCCAGGCCGGCGTGCTCCCCAACGCCACGGTTCTCTACGGCAATCAATCGTTCGGCGGCGACGGCCGCTCGGGCTTTCACACGACGCTGGGGATGTGGCTCGACGCCTGCCACAACTGGAGCCTCGAGTTGGACTACCTCTGGCTCGAGCACGCGACGGACGGATTCAGCCAGACCTCGGCCGGCGATCCGATCCTGGCCCGGCCGTTCTTCAACACCCAAACGGGACAGCAAGGAAGCCGGCTGATAGCCTATACCGGCCGGGTCGCGGGAACCGTTTCGGTCGAAACGCGCGATCAGTTCCAATCGGCCGGCGCGCTGGTCGGCTACAAGGTATGCGGCGCCGATTTCCTGATCGGTCCGCGGTACTACAACCTCGGCGACCGGCTGGGCATTTCCGAGTTCGTCACCGTCACGCAACCCGGTCCCGCGGAGAACACTACGTTTCTCATCCGCGACGACTTCTACGCGAACAACGATTTCTGGGGCGTCGATCTGGGGTTCCGCACGCGCCTCGAACGCGGCCGCTGGTCGCTGGACATCTTGGCGAAAGCCGCGCTGGGCAACACCCACCGGACCGTGAACATCGACGGCCAGACGGTCGTCACCGCGCCGAACCAGCCGCCGGTAACGCAGACCGGCGGCATCCTGGCCGTGGGCACCAACAGCGGCAACTACCAGAGCGATTCGTTCACCATGATTCCCCAGTTGGGCCTGGAACTCGGCTGTCAGGTGAACTGCAACTGGCGGGTGTATTTCGGGTACAACATCCTGTACTGGGCGTGCGTGTCGCGGGCCGCCAACCAGGTTGACCTGAACGTCGATCCGCGGAACTTCCCGCCGCCCCTGGCCGGCGCCACGCCCTTCCCCGCGTTCCGCGACCGCACCAGCGGCTTCTGGGCCCAAGGCATGAACGTGGGCGCAGAGTACCGGTTCTGAACGAACGTGAGTTGGGGTGGCAGTTGTAGTGCCACCCCACAGAACGGCGCAACGAAAAGGGGTGGCAGTACAACTGCCACCCCAACAACTGGTTTCGTAGGACGGAGTTTCACTCCGTCCCGGAGAGGACGCAGTAAGACTGCGTCCTGCAGGGGCGACATGTGGCTTACCGGCCGTTCCGCCGGCGCCATGCGAAGCCGCCGAGGAACATCCCGCCGGCGGCCAGCAACGCGAGCGTGCCGGGTTCGGGGACCGCGCTGACACTGCCGCCGCTTGTGGAGACGCTGCCGCCGCCGCTCGGCACGGCGGCCGAGTTGCCGGCGACATCGGCCGCCACCAGGGAAGTGCTGGTGGCGGCCCCGTAAGGAACCATTCCCGGGCTGTCGTTCAACAACATCCGCGCCGACATCAGGGCTGCGGGATACGCCGCTTCGGCGAAGCCGATGTTCTGGCCGCTCTGGTCGGTGCCCAAGGTCACGTTGTTCCACACGTTCTGCCCGCCGGCGCCGATGTTGCCCGTCTTCAGCACGCTGCCGTTCTTGTCGAGCAGGATCTGCTGGCTGCCGTTGTCCTGGCCGGGCATGGTGGTCGGCGTTTGCATGGCGATCGAATACGTGCCCGCGGCCAGGTTGCCGAACTCGTAGGAACCGTTCATTCCGCTGCGGACGGTGGCCACCGGCGTGCTGCTGCCGGTCTTCGTCAACGTGACCTGTGCGCCGGCGATGGCGTAGTCGAGGGCGTCGCGGATGCCGTTGTGGTTGGCGTCGAAGTAGACGGCGCCCGACAGGCTGCCCACGACCGGCGGCGTGTAGACGGCCGCCTTGGTAATGGTGACGAACGAGGCGGCCGAGTTGCCGCTGCTGATCTTCGGCACCTCGGTGAAGGCGCCGCCGAATTGCGACGAAAGGTCGGCTTGCGGCAGGCTGTTGATGGCGTTGATCAGCGTCATGCCCTCGCCGAGCACTTTCGCGAAGACGGTGAAGCCGCCGTTCTGATTGTCCAGATTGGCCGAGTTGTCGCCCAGGTTCACGAACCACTGGCTCGTGGCGCTGTTGGGATCGCCGCCGAGCTTGGCCATGGCGAGCGTGCCCACAAGGTTCGAGCGCGTGGTGCTGAATTCGTTCTGGATCGGCGGGAAGGTGGTGATGGGATTCAAGGCGGTGACGGTTCCGTTCACGGTCGCCGGGGTGAAGCCACCCCCTTGCGCGACGAAGTCCTTGGCGTCGCGGTGGATGATCGTGTCGTTGTACAGGCCGGCGTTGACGTACTTGAGAAAGTTGGCCACCGTGATCGGGGCTTCGGCGTCGTAGAGTTCCACGTCGAAGGAACTGATCGGCCCGCTGCTGCCGTTGACCGAATAGTTCGTATCGAAGCGGACTACTGTGCCGGCCTCCGCCGTCACAGCCAGGAAACCGGCCGCCGCGATTGCCGCCGACGCAAGCACACACCGCACCAGTACGCGATTCATCCCTCTACTCCTCGTTGCACTAGAAGAGACACGGTCAAGACTGCCAACGGTCCCAGGCCCGGCAGAACGCCATCCCGGAAAAACCGCAATATCGATTATGATTGGAGGAACCGCGGGTGTCCAATGAGAGGTGCGACAAGGCCGGAAATACCCACCCGACGCGGGGTGTGGTGATAGAGGAGTGGAGCGAGTACGGGAGTACGGAGTACGGGTCTGCCGCCAATCGCCTTGCCGCGTTCTCGAAGTTTCGACTTCGTGGCTTCGTGGTTGTTCTCGCCACTCTCGTACTTCGTACCCCGTACTCGCCCCCTACTCCGCCAACTCCAGCACGATGCTCTTCATCTCGGGCTTCGACTCGCAGCGGATGGTGTAGGTATCCTCGGGTTTGGCGGCGACGTGAACGTCCTTCTTCTCGATGCCGTCTTCTTCCCAAATGTAGGTGATCTTCACGGGGCGGAAGCCGCCGTGGGGTTGGCGGTAGTCGGCGTCGATCCGGGCGGAGAAGAGGCAGCAGGTGTTCCGCTCGACGCCGGACCAGCGCACTCGGGCTTCGCGCGTGCCGGCCGGCACGTCGGCCACCGTGGTGAACTGGCACTTGCCTTGCGTCGGGCCGACATAGATGGCGACCGTCTTGAAGGTCTTGCCGCCGTCGAACGAGACCTGGGCGTCCCATTGGTCGCGCTTGTCGCGGGCGCGGAAATGCCCGCCGAACCGCAGCCGCGTCATGTCGCCGGGCGTGGCGATGGCGAAGGTCACTTCGGCCGGATTGCCCTTCACGCGGAAGGACTGCGGGGCGATGTTGTTGAGCGTCGGGTTGTAGTCGAACAACGACACGTTCTTGCCCTTGGCCTTGAGGTTCTCGTCGCTCGTGCCTTCGATGGTGATCGTCCCTTCCGGCCGGCCGGCGGAAAACGCGATCGTGTTGTCGCCTTTGACGAGCGTGGGCAGCGCCCGCTGCGAACACTGGATGACGTTGCTGATCTTCAGGCTCTCCAACCCGGTGCCTTTGCCGCTCAAGACGAACCGCAGCCGGTAGTCGTAACGCCGCAGGATGAACTTCGTGAGGTCGATCTTCTGCGGGCCGGATTTCTCGACGGCGGCGACTTCCTTCCAGTCGAGCCCGTTGTTGTCGGACAGGAAGACCCGCAGATTGCCGCCATCGCCGATGGCCGCGTCGAACGCCAGTTCGCCGCCGAGGTACACGTAGCTCGTTGGCATGCGGACTTCCAAAATGCCCGGCTGGGCCGCGTCTTTGACGTGCAGTGCCGGGCCGGTTTGGTCTTCGGCCTTGCAGGCGAGGTTCTCCGCGCGCAGGGCGCCGCTGCGGAACGTGCCGTCGGCCAGCGGCACGTTGTACTCGAGCGTGCCGCTCCCCACGCGGCCGGCGCAGATGTCGCCGTATTGCACGCAATAGGCCATCGACCCCTGGCCGGTCCTTTCCTTGAGACAACCCGGTTCGCCGCCGTCTTTCAGGATGCCGTTGACGTGCAGGCCCTTGTGGAACCAGTTTCGCGTGAGGCGTTCGCCGGGCCGCAGTTCGATGTTCACTTCGTAGCCTTGGGAGTAGCCGTATTCGTAGACGAACGGCGTGTTCTTGCTGCCGTCGAACTCCTGCATGGTCGAGTACCAGCCGTGGGTCTTGGCGGGCCACCAGCCGCTCCAGTCGTAGAACGGGCACTCTTTCAAGAGTTCCGGCCCGCGCTTCCAGCCGCCCCAGCCGTCGGCCTTGTGGAACTCGACGAGCTTGTCGCCCTTGCCTTTGAGTTCCGGGTGTTGTTCGAGCCAACCCTTCACGGCGGCCACGATCTCCTCGACGCTGGCGATCCGGCCGTCGGCCTTGGGGAAGTAGTTTACCAGCGACGTGTCGAACATGTGCCAGGCGTTGTCGTAGTAGACCTCGGGCACGCTGTGGGCCGTGATGCCGAATCCGCGGGCCTCCAGGCCCACGTAGCGGGCCAACTCCTCGACCGTGGCCGACGCGCAGCAGCACATGCCGTAGCCGTAGACGTTGAACGTCTTGATCGCGTCATGCACACAGCCCTCGTGGCGGAACTCGATCGGCGGGGCGTCCTGATAGCGGTGTGCGACGATCGAGCGGAAGATGGCGATCGCCTTCTGCTCGTCGGTCATGGTGTCGTTGATGTACGACCGCTTCCACGCTTCGAGGCTCGACACGTCGCGAACGTTGCTGGAGAGGACTTTGACATGGCTGACCACGCCGACCGGTTTGGCGGCGTCGGTGGCCGGGGCGGTGGTCGGCGCCAAGCAGAAAGCGATAGCGACAGGCAGTGCGACACATGCTGCTGCGAAGCGATTCATGTCGGTTCTCCGTGGTGGGATAGTAAGGCGGGGCTGCGTTCACGTCAGGATACACTCCCTCACGCCTCGCGGCCAGGGGCGTGCTGGATCGTTGGATTGCACCACCGCCCCGTCGATCGGACCCTGGTCGAACTGGCTCGTCGGCTCTATGCTACGGGATGGAAGCCGGCCTACGAACGGTCGGGTGCGTCAGAGAGAGAGCCATAACGATGCCCAACGCCACACTCGCCTACAAGCCGCACTGCGCGGACGTGCTCAAGAGGCTCGGCCGCTTGTACGAGCGGCAGGCCGGCGACCGGATTTTTGCCACGATGCAAGTACCCAGCACGGCGCTGGCCGAGTTCCGGCGGCAGTATCCCCAGGCCGAATGCGCGTATCCCGAGCCAGCAGAGCGGGCCGCGTTCTGGGACCGCTTGCTGGCCGAGCGTGCGGCCGTCGAGGACGATTCGCTCCCCTGCGCCTACCTGAGCGAGTTCGATCAGGGGCTTTACGGCGGCCTGTTGGGCGGCGAGGTCCGCTTCCTGGCGCACGCGGACGTGGGCTGGATTTCCTCGATGGTGCCGCCGCTGCTGCGGGACTGGTCGGAGTTCGAGCGGCTCCGCTTCGACGAGTTGCACCCGTGGTGGCAGCGCTATCGGCGGCAACTCGACGTGTTCGTCGAGCACGGCCGCGGGAAGTGGGGCGTCAGCCACTTCATCCTCATCGACGCCTTGAACTTCGTCTTCGAGCTGGTCGGCGGCACGCAAACCTACCTGAGCGTCGAGCAATGCCCGGAGAACGTCCGTCGGGCGATCGACTTCGCCTACGACCTGAACGTCAAGGTCCACCGCGCGTTCTTCGAGGCCGTGCCGCTGTTGGACGGCGGCACGCTGAGCAACTTCGCGCAGTGGATTCCCGGCCGCATCGTGTCCGAAAGCCTCGATCCGTATCACATGACCTCGGTGGCCTATTTCGAGCGCTGGGGGCGCGAGCCGGCGGAACGCATTTTGGCCGCGTTCGACGGCGGCGTGATCCACATCCACGGCAACGGCCGGCACCTGCTAGAGGCCGCCGCCACGATCAAGGGCTTGAAGGCCATCCTGTTGCTGGACGACATGGGCATTCCGCCGGCCTTCGACGTGCTCGGCGACCTGAAGGGCCGCGTCGGCGGCCTGCCCGTGGCTGTGGCGGCCGACTATGGGGAGTTCGCCGAGCGTCTAGACCGCCACGAATTGCCCGGCGGCGTCCTCTATCAGGTGCGGAACGTCCCGAACGTCGCCGCTGCCAACGGCTTGATGGAACGGGTGCGGGCGTACCGGAACGAGGTATAATGGGACAGTCACCGAGAACCTGGCATGACCCACAAGAGCCACCGCCGAGATTTCCTGCGGGGTAAGGCGGCCGCCGATGCGCTGGCCGACGCTATGCAGGCCGCAGTTCCCGAAGGCGGGCCGGGCGATGTGGCCGCGGGCGGCGATTTCCTGCTCCGCGTCAGTCGCCGGGCGATGGCCTGCGAGTTCGAGGTCTGCTTCAATGCGGGCGACGATCCGCGAGGCACCGAACTCGCGCTGGAGGCCCTCGACCTGATCGATGCGCTGGAAGAGCAGTTGTCCTACTTCCGCGAGACGAGCGAACTGATGCAGATCAACCGCCACGCGGCCGACGGGCCGGTCGAGGTCGAGCCGCGGTTGTTTGCGTTGCTGGAATTGGCCGTGCAGATCTTCCGCGAGACGGGCGGGGCCTTCGACATCACTTCCACGCCGTTGTGGGAGGCGTGGGGTTTCGCGCGCCGTGCCGGCGAGGTTCCTACCGAGGAGAAACTGGCCGAAGCCCTGGCCTGCGTGGGCAGCCAACACCTGGAACTCGACGCCGCGCGGCGCACGATCCGTTTCCTGCGGCCAGACGTGCGGCTGAACCTCGGCAGCCTGGGCAAGGGTTTCGCCCTCGACCGCTGCGCGGAGTACCTGACCGCCGCCGGCTTGCGCGACTTCCTGCTCCACGGCGGCTACAGCAGCGTGTTGGCCAGAGGTTCGGAGGCGACGCTCCAGGCGGCCGCGCCCGCGGACACGTCGGCCGGCTGGATCGTGGGCGTTCGCCACCCCTTGCGGCCCGAGCGGCGCGTGGCCGAGTTGCGGCTCCGCGGGCGGGCCATCTCGACCTCCGGTTCTATGGCCCAGGCCTTCTGGCACCAGGGGCGGCGCTACGGGCACATCCTCGATCCGCGTTCCGGCCGCCCGGCCGACACGCTCCTTTCGGCCACAGCCGTTGCCGACAACGCAACGCTGGCCGAGGCCCTGTCGACGGCCTTCTTCGTGATGGGGCCGGAGGCGGCGCTGGAGTATTGCCGGCAGCGGCCCGACGTGGCGGCCGTGCTCTTGTGCCCGGCGCGCCGCAGCGGCGGAGTCGAAATCCGC
>Ga0233425_10010811_pt1 | contig 10922 bp, 17 predicted proteins | sample Watercolumn_Towu_2_FD_181712 | JGI IMG/M metagenome (GOLD analysis project Ga0233425, IMG submission 181712) | Freshwater microbial communities from Lake Towuti, South Sulawesi, Indonesia - Watercolumn_Towuti2014_140_MG | ecosystem: Environmental > Aquatic > Freshwater > Lake | place...
TTGAACGTCTCTGCGGCCTCGAGCCCAACGACGCGTTCATCGCCTTCTTGAGCGAGATCAGTGGAAGGCCGGCGCCGATGAAATACCGTCGGCAGCGCGGACAGCTCGTCGACGCCATGCTTGATGGCCATTTCCATATCGGCGGACGGAAGGTCGCGATCGGCGCCGAACCAGATCTCTTGCATGACGTCGGCGGCTTTTTGACAGAGATGGGCGCTCACATTGATGTGGCGGTCACGACGACGCAGTCCCCAATTCTAGAACGGGTCGCAACGGATGATGTCCTCATCGGAGATCTCGAGGATCTCGAAAATCTCGCGCGCGAGCGCGGCTGCGACCTTCTCGTCACCCATTCGCATGGTCGGCAAGGCGCGGCGAGGTTGAAGATTCCGTTCTTCCGGATCGGCATTCCGATGTTCGATCGGCTCGGCGGCGGCCACCAGCTGACCGTCGGCTACCGCGGCGGGCGCGATCTCATCTTTGATATTAGCAATCTCCTGATGGCCGACCACGAGGAAAACCATGAACCCACGCCGGAGAGCTGGCGCGGCGGCGTCGAGTCGTTGCATACGGCCTCGCACTGACAGAACGGAGGCGTCATGAAAGTCGCATTCGCCACCCAGGATCTCAAGCGCGTCGATGCGCATTTCGGCTGGGCGAAAAACATCGCGATCTATGAGATCTGGCCGGAGGGCCATGAGTTCGTCGAGGCGATTGAATTCGATGGCGACCTCAAGGAAGACGGCAATGAGGACAAACTCGCGCCGAAGATCGAGGCGATCAAAGACTGCGCCATTCTTTATGTGGCGGCGATCGGCGGATCTGGCGCCGCGCGCGTCGTCGCCAATAACATCCACCCGATGAAAGTTAACCAACCAGAAAATATCGCTGACCTGCTCGCGAAGCTGGAGGAGGTGCTGCGCGGCGTGCCGCCGCCATGGCTTCGCAAGGCGTTGGCGAAAGGCAAAGAGCGTGTGCTTGATTTCGAGGACTAAGGAGCGAACATGTCGATGGCTATAGCGGGACTCGAGAAGAACTCGGTCGCCGAGCTTCCCTTCATCAAAGAGCTCATCAAAGTTTGGCGCGCGCAGGACACGCACGGCGCTTGGGAGGGAAAAAGCGACCTTGAGCTCCTCGCCCCTTATGTCATCGACAAGGAAGCGCGCCGCGCGCTGCCAATCATCGGCGATCCGGATCCGGAAACCATTTGGCGGCTTGAACTGTTTTTCAACGCAGTGTGTCTGATGATTGAGCGTGCGACCGGCGTGATGATCTCGCCGATGCTCAAGATGAGCCATGAGGGGTTCGGCCGCATGGTTCTCATTGGCGGAAGGCTCATCGTTGTAAACAAGCAACTGCGGGACGTTCATCGCTTCGGCTTCGATAGTTTCGAGAAGCTTGCCGCCGAAGGCGACAAATATGTCCAGGCGGGCGTCGAGATGATCGAAAAATTCCCGGCCGTGGCGAACTATTGAGGCAGAGGCATGAGTGAGATTGACGACCTGAAGGCTGAGATTAAGAAGCTATCGGCCAAGGCCATGCAAGCGAAGATGGATTTGCACGATCTTTCTGAGGAGCTGCCGATCAATTGGGGCTCCATCATGAGCGTGGCGCAAAAGGCGCATGACGCCTTTGCGGAGCTCGAGCAGAAGCGCGCAACTCTGAAAGCTTTGGAGACCGTTTAACCAGGAAAGTTGCTAATCCATGTCACAGGCGACTCGCGACGGGCGGGACTGGAGTCCTGAATATCTACTCGCAATCGATCCGAAGAAGTGCATCGGATGCGGACGCTGCTACAAAGTGTGTGGTCGGGACGTCATGACGCTCAAGGGCCTCAATGAGGACGGAGAGCTCGTGCCGCTCGACGACGAGGACGATGACGAAGTCGAAAAGAAAATCATGGTGATGAATGACGTCGGCGCCTGTATCGGTTGCGGCGCCTGCGCGCGCGTGTGTCCGACAAATTGCCAGACGCATGGCGAAGTCGCCATGGAGATTGCCTGAAAATACGATAAAGCGCGGCGTGATCGCCGCGCTTCAGCAGCGTCACTCGATGCCCTGCTCACGCGCCTTCCACATCGCCGCAATCCGAAAACGTTCAGCGATTGCGACCGGGTCCGCAAGCATTTTTGCTTCCGCCTCTTTGAGCGCCTTGACCGCAATCTCGGTCTCTTCACGCGTGAGGGCCACGCGGCCAGCGACATGAGTGGCGTCAGGCATGACGCTCAATATCTTCCACTTGAGGGGATGTTGGTTCACCTCGGTGAGATCGACGGCTTCGAGTTTGCCATCGAGATAAAGCGCAAAGCCGATCACCTCAAGTTTGCGGCCGTCTTCGGTTGTTTTCACGAGGGTCTTCATCGATCTTAACCTTCCTGTGTGGCAAGCCAGCCATAGCCGCCTTGATCCCAGAGCTGAGCGAGGATTTGATCCGCGTTCCAGTCAGGGCTGCGCGCTTTGAGCTCCTGAAAGTCATTCAGGAACCGACGCGCGTCTTCATCTTGAAGAATCGCGCATGACCCTTCAGATTTGTTGTGCAGCCGAAACCCGTTGTCACGCGTCGACGCCGACAACGCATATTCTGCGCCCTCTTCGAGCAAGGTGTATTCCTGGTCGACGTCGTCCATTGTAAGCGCGCCTTCACGCAGCTACGGCGGGAGTGTCCTCGGCGCGCTCCCATTCGGCCCAAGCGCCGTCATATACGGCGACGTCGGCGCGCCCCAGGAGATAGAGCGCAAGCGCCGTCATGCACGATGAAATTCCCGATGCGCAGGTCGCGACGATCGGCTTGGCGAGGTCGACCCCGGCCGCTTGAAACCGCGCCCTAAGCGCTGACGCGTCGAGCAGCGCACCAGTATCGCTATGCACCATGTCCGCCCAAGGCACATTGATCGCGCCGGGCATATGGCCGAGCCGTTTGAACGAAAAGACGTCAGCCTGGCTGCCGTCGAATTTGCCAGGTCCCCGCGCATCGACGATTTGCTCGGCCCCAGACTCGAGATTGGCTTTCATCTGCGTATAATCGCGGACGAGCTCGGGCCGGAATTTGACGGTAAAGCTGCTTGGACTGGGGCGCACAGGCGACATTTCAGTCGGATGTTTTTCTGCGACCCATTTCCCAAAACCACCGTCGAGCATCGCGACATTGTCATAGCCGAACACACGGAACATCCACCAAACTCGCGCTGCGGCCGAACCGCCAAAGAGTCGATCGTAGACGATGACGCGATCGCCATCGCCTACGCCGAGTAAGCCCACTTTTTTCGCGAAATCCGCAGCGTTCGGCAGCATGTGCGGCAGATCTGAGTCTGGATCGGCGATGTGATCGATATCGAAATGGACGGATCCAGGCAGATGCCGACCTCGATATTGGTTGCGTCCGTCGAGATTGGTGCTTGGATGGTGCCAGGTGCAATCGAGGATGCGAATGTCCGCTTCGCTCAGATGATTGGCGAGCCATTCGGTGCTCACAAGCGCGCCGGGAACTTGTTCAGCCATAGCTGTCGAACTCCGTCTTTAAGGGCCGTGCATGTCGTACTTTCACGCCATACGACGTGCTTGAGGATGACCTCAAGGAGCGACCGGCAGCGGATAGCCCGGACGCGGGCGCGTGCCATAATAGTCGGGACGCTCAGGCCAATCGCCCTGCTTAAAACAGAACTTCACCAGACGTACCGGCGCGCCGTTCGAGCAGGACACTTCGGCGAATTTGATTTCCCGATCCCCGGGGCCCGCGGAAAAATCAGCAACGGTCTTTCCGTCCGCGGCGCATGCGCGAACAAATCCGGGCGTGCCGACGCTACCGGACGAAACGGGATTGGCGACAAAGTTTGGAGACTCGCTTTCGCCGTCGGCCGGACCGAAGGCCGGAGTCGCAAAGGTGAAAGTGGCCAGGAGACTGCTGCGGTCCACGGCGAGGTCCGCCGTCAGAGGACGAGCGACTGAATAGACCGAAAGCGTGCCCCCGTTGAGCAGTTCCTTGATTTCTTCGAGCGAGCGATTTGCGAATTCGGATGCAAGATTCATCTTTGGCTCCGTGAGAGTGATCCTCGGCTAAGCGATCAAGATTCGTGCCAGCAAAGCCTGCAGCCTCGGGCCGAGGAGCAGAGCTTGCACGCAATTTGCTTTTCCTTTGATCGACGAGGAGCGGCGCATTTATCATGCTTGACGTAGCTATAGTCGGCGCGGGAGTGAGCGGGCTCGCGCTCGCAAAGAGAATACGGCAGCGTGGGCTAAGCTTGGAAATATTCGAGGCGCGCGACCGTATCGGCGGTCGAATCTTCACCATGCCTGGACGCAGCGGGGGCGGGCTCGATCTCGGCGCCGGCTGGTATTGGCCAGAAACTCAACCCCTCGTCGCAGCGCTCATCGAGGAAATGGGATTGAGCAGCTACGCCCAACACGATGAGGGCGGCGTGCTGCATTTGCGTGAGGCGGATAAGAAGGCGGAGCGTATCGACGACAAGCGCCTTTACCCCGCATTCGCCGGATGACGGCTAATTTTGCTGTACAAACTTGACGCTTATGGCGTAGTTTTTCAGACGTTTATGCTTCATTGAGCGAGGCGGCCATGGCGAACCCGGCGGGTGAATCGAATGGCGAGGCTCTGCGGCTTGATTTCGACCTGCGCTTGACGCTGCAATTTCGTGGTTCAGTCGTGACCTCCGACGCCGGGTTGCTGGCGTATCGCGAACTCGACGACGCGCTTGGCCTGAGCGCCATGGCGGGCGAAACGCTCGCCGACGCCCGCAGGGGCAAGAACGGCCGGCATGCGCTCATCGGAATGTTTCGGCAATCAGTGTTTAGCCGCCTTGCAGGGTATGAGGATGTGAACGACGCGGAACGTTTGCGTCACGATCCCGCCATGCGCTGGATCGTGGGCGGCAAGGCGTCGCATGGCAGCGCGGCGTCGGCAAGCCAGATGGGCCGCTTCGAAACACGCTGGCTCTCCGCCGACAAGAACCTCTCGGCTCTCGCCAATCTTTCCGGTCAATGGATCGACCGCGTTCATGCTCGGCGCCCGCCCAAAGGCGTCGTGCTCGACATGGATTCGAGCGTCAGTCCGACCCATGGCGAACAGGAAAAGAGTTGCTGGAACGGGCATTACGAGTGCACGTGCTATCATCCGCTGTTTTTGTTCAATCAGTTCGGCGATCTGGAGCGCTGCGCGCTGCGTCCCGGCAACGTCCACAGCGCCGACGGCTGGGAGAACGTGCTCAAGCCGGTCGTGGCGCGCTACAAAGGTCAGGTCTTGCGCATCTATTTTCGCGGGGACGCCGGCTTCGCCAATCCTGACGTTTACGAGTTCCTCGAAGCCGAGCGGATCAAATACGCCATTCGCTTGCCGGCCAACCGCATCCTGCAAGAAAGGATCAGCCATCTATTGACGCGCCCGATTGGACGCCCGCCGAGCGAGGTGCGGCGCTCCTATGCGAACTTCACCTATCAGGCGGGAAGCTGGACGAAGCCGCGCCGCGTCGTCGCCAAGATCGAATGGCATCCGGGCGAACTCTATCCCCGCGTCGGCTTCATCGTCACCAACATGGCGCGGCCGGCCGAGAACGTCGTCGCCTTCTATAACAAGCGCGGGACCTGCGAGCAGTGGATCAAAGAGGGCAAGGGCGCGATCAAATGGACGCGGCTGTCCTGCCGTTCCTTCGCCGCCAACGCCGTGCGTCTTCAGCTTCATGCGCTCGCCTACAACCTTGGCAACTTCCTGCGGACCTTGGCGACGCCGGAGCCAATCAAGGATTGGACGCTGACGACGCTCAAGGAGAAGCTGGTCAAAATCGGCGCGAAAGTGGTCAGTCACTCTCGCTACGTCGCCTTCCAGATGGCGGAGGTCGCTATTCCCAGAAACCTGTTCGCCGAAATCTTGCGGATGATCGCAGAGCTGCGGCCACCGCCTGATGTCGTGCCGGTGTGATGCGTAACGTTGTCGCGTGTTCCGAGCGAATCCTTGGGAGAGGCGCGTCCAGATGAGGGGAAAAGCTGTGGCGCGCGCCGTGACGCCGCCGCTTCCACGGCTACCGGCCGCCAGAAAGCGCCTTTACGACGGCGCGCGCCGACTGCACGGCGGCATGAAAGCGCTAGTCGATGCGATCGCAAAGACGCTCCCGGCTGACGCGATCAAACTGAATTACCGCTTGACGCGCCTTTGCGATCAAGGAGACCATATTGAGCTGACGTTCTTGGTCGATGGGAAATCAGCAGTCGTGATCGCCAGTCACGTTATCCTGTCGCTTCCTCCACGGCTTGTGCGCGAGTCAATAGAATTCGCGCCTTGTCTCGACGAGGCGACCGACCGCGCCCTTCTTGGCGCTGAAACATGGATGGCGGCGCAAGCGAAGGTCGCAATCGAGGTTTCGGCGCCGTTTTGGCGCGAACAAGGCCTTTCTGGCTCGGCCTTTGTCACGCATGAACAAGCGATCCTCGGCGAAATCTTCGACGCCAGCGATCTTTCGACGCAGCTCTTCGCGCTCGGGGGATTTCTGGCTCTGGACCCAGAGCAGCGCGAGAATTTCAGCGCTGGGCTGCCGCTTCTGATCGCCAGCCAGCTTGGCTCGGTATTTGGCCGCGACGTCGACTGTCAGGCGACGCATTATAAGGATTGGGCGCAGGAGCCATTGACCTGCAGTGCGGCTGACCGAGTGGGCGAGCCGTCCGATCAAACCGGCGACGTCGCCAATCCATTGCTGCGGCGCGCACTGTGGGACAAGAAGCTCTATTTCGGCGGCTCGGAAACTGCGGTGCGCAACGTTGGCTACATTGAAGGCGCATTGGACGCCGCGCGCCGGGTTGGCCGGTCACTTACTGCCCTCGCGGACAAGCAGGACCTGGCGGCGGGGGCCGGTGATGACGCCGCTGTCGAGGAGCTTCCCCTCAACGAAACGTGCCTGAGACGCTTCAGCCGCTGGGTCGACATCCAGTCAGATGCAGTCTTTGAAGATTATCGTCGCCGTCTGACGAGAGGGCTCGCGTCGCAACAGCGCGACAGTCTGACGCAACTCGCAGTCCTCGGCGCAATCGAAGACATCTTTCAGCAAGCGCTCCGGTTTCTCGACTCGCTTCCTTTTGACTTGGCCGCGTCAAAAGTCGAGCGCGGCCGCATCGCCTTGATGCCGCAGATTCAACAGCCTTTCGGGGACTTGATCCAAACCGTCATGGACGATGTCGTCGCCTTCAACCAGACTTCATGCGCCTTGTCGAATTTCCCTGACGAGCATCGTCTCTCTCGGGAATATAAGTCTGTTATCATGCAGGACATCGCCGGCGCCTGGCGGGAGTTCTTGCTCTCGGCGAACGGAAGACTTCTCGAAAGGAAGAGCGCAGAATGCGTAGGAGAAAGCGCAAATGACTGAGGTGGCGGAGTCGCAAGAAAGCTCAGCCGAATCCGAGTTGATCGCCTATGTCGTCTGCGGTCTTAACGACATTCCCAGTCGGAGGGCGCGCGGATTTCATCTGGTCATCATTGACGAGAAGGGGGAGGAGAAACCCCTTCCGATCATCATTGTCCGCTGGGGCAAGCAGGTGTTTGGCTATCTCAACATATGCCCACACGATGGCGTCAATCTTGATTGGGAGCGCAATCAGTTCCTCGACCCAAATGGCTTGAGGCTGATGTGCGGCAAGCATGGCGCGACCTTTGAGATTGGCACCGGCGCTTGCGTCGACGGACCCTGTCTGGGGAACGGCCTAACGCCCGTCGCTCTAAAGGTGATTGACGACGACATTTGCATATTGGGAGTCACTCTCGCGGAGGAGACTGAAAGCGAGGAGGAGGGGACGCCTGATCCTTAGAGAGCGTAACGTTTAAGCGATTCCGCCTAAACGCAGAAAACGTGACCGAATACGATAAGCCGGCGGCGCGTTAAGCTAAACGCCGGCTTTTTTTTGCAGAGCGCTCTAGACAGGGCGATTTTCGTTGCGGTTCTTCACCGGCTCCATCCGCTCCACGCCTTGCTGATAAGCGATGATTTCGAAGGCGTCGTTGAACTTCAAGGCCTCGTCGAGCAGGTAATCCGTCTTGCCGGCCGTATCGAGTTTTTTAATGTCGTTTTTGTCGACGCTGCAAAGATCCATCATCTCCTTCCATACCGTCGACTCGTCGCAGGGCAGGATGTTGAATGTGATCTCGCCGATCTTCACGCGAAACTTCGACAACAGGTCGATGTTGTTGCAAAACATGAAGTAGACGCCATCGGGCGAGAGCAGGTCGCCGAGCACTTCGACGGCGGCCTCCAGATACGCAAAATTATGGAGATAGCCTGCAAGAATCGGGATCGTGGCTTCGTTCTCCCGTGCGAAGGTCAGCACCTGCTCGATGCAGAAATCCGGCGGTCGCTTTTCGTCCGCGACTTGCGCCTGGAATTTGAGCGCGATGTCCCCTCGAAACCCGAACCGACCCGGCTTGCTTGTGGGACCCTTCAGAACTGCGTTGAGCAGGCGGCCTTCACGCTCCAGGCGAGCGAGGGCAGTCTTCTCAATCTGTGTCATCGACGATTCTCCAAATAGATTTTGTGCGCGCCTTTGCCGGGAGCGTAGGCGTATCGAGCCGCCGGCATGCAAAAACCTGGCCGCTGACCCAGGGTGGCCGGCCTGCGACCCATGTAAAGAATCCAACATTATTTCCGGCGTCCAATGCCAAAATCTGCATCCGAGCACTTTTTTCTGCCGGCATATGTTTTGCTTCACGTGTTCCGAAATGCCCGAACGCATTTCGGTTGGAAGCGCGTCATGATCAATTTGACAAATAGCGCCCTGAACGCGGTCCAGACCGCAATTTCCGGCTCCTCCAATCCGGTCGACGGATTGCGGATCAAAGTCGAGGCCGGCGGCTGTGCGGGATACCAATATAAGATGGGCCTCGTGCGCGAAGGTGAGCCCGACGACACCGTCATCGAGCGTGAGGGCGTCAAGCTCTATATCGACAATAGCAGCCATGAGCTGCTTGCTGGGACGACGATCGATTACGTCGTCGCCGTGCAAGGCTCGGGTTTCACCTTTGACAATCCAAACGCACAATCGAGTTGCTCTTGCGGCAAGTCATTTGGATGAGGCTAGAGGTGCGGGCGTGCGTCGGGCGCTTCCGCTAAGAAACGAGGATTGGCATATGTTGCAGGATGCGGCGCCGGAAAAGCAGATGACCGATAAGGAAGTGCTCATTCGATCGGTGATCGACGAGATACGGCCGAATTTGCGTCGCGATGGCGGCGATTGCGAATTAATCGAGGTGTGCGGCAACAAGGTCATGGTGCGCCTGACCGGCGCCTGTATGTTCTGCAAGCTGAGCAGCGCGACGCTCGAGGGAATTCAGGCGCGGGTCGTCGAGAGGCTCGGCGAATTCGTGCGGATCGTCCCAGTCGCCGGCGCCCCCGCCCGGAATTGAGCGGGGCGCAAGTGACCCGCGTCTATCTTGATAACAACGCGACGACGCGCGCCGACCCGCGGGTCGTCGAGAAGATGTTGCCCTATTTTGCGGATGAGTTCGGCAACGCCTCTTCGACCCATCTCTTCGGCGCCGAGGTGGCGACCGCGGTCAGGGACGCGCGTCGTAGCGTCCAGACTCTCATCGGCGCTGCGCATGACCATGAGATCGTCTTCACTTCGGGCGGCACTGAATCAGACAATGCGGCGATTCTTGCGGGGCTCGCCGCCGCTGAAGGGCGCGACGAGATCGTAACTTCCGCTGTCGAGCACCCTGCGATCTTGTCCCTAGTCGATCATTTACGCGAGAAGCGCGGGATCACGACCCACATCATCGGCGTCGATGAATTTGGTCGTCTCGACATGGACGCTTTTCGCGCGGCGCTCGGGCCCAAGACAGCGATCGTGTCGATCATGTGGGCGAACAATCAGACGGGAACCTTGTTTCCCGTCGAGCGCTTGGCCGATCTCGCCCATGAAGCCGGCGCTCTGTTTCACACCGACGCCGTGCAGGCCGTCGGCAAGACGCCCATAGATCTGAAGTCGACGAAGATCGACCTCCTGTCGCTTTCCGCGCATAAACTGCATGGGCCAAAGGGCGTCGGCGCCCTTTACGTACGCAAGGGAACGAAGTTCAGCCCATTGATCCGCGGCGGCCATCAAGAACGTACGCGGCGAGGCGGCACGGAGAATACGCCGGGCATCGTTGGGCTGGGGATGGCCGCCGAGATTATTCGCGCGCGTCTCGATGAGGAGGCGACGCAGATTCGAGCGTTGAGAGATCGCCTCGAAACTCGCATAGTGAGCGAGATCGGGCATTGCCGTGTCTCGGGCGATCTTGAGAATCGTCTTCCCAACACCTCGAACATCGCCTTCTTCGACATAGAAGGAGAGGCGGTGCTGACCCATCTCAATCGCGCGGGCGTCGCCGCCTCTACGGGCTCCGCCTGCACGGCGGGCTCGAACGAGCCCTCGCACGTATTGCGCGCAATGAATATTCCCGCGCGGGCGTTGCAGGGCGCGGTCCGCTTCTCTTTCTCGCGCGACAACACCGAGGCGGACGTGGATCGTGTTATGGAAGTTCTGCCCGGCGTCGTCGCCAAGCTTCGCGAGATGGCGCGCGCGACGAGCCAAGCTCAGCCGGCGCTCACGTAATGACGTGAGTCCGATGATCCCCGATTAAGGAGCCAAACATGAAGATTATGATTCGCCGGTCTCCCGAAGCCGGACTCTCGATCTACGTCCCCAAAAAGGATCTCGAGGAGCCGATCGTCGAGAGCGAACATGAGGGGTTGTGGGGCGGTTGGATACGCATCGCCAATGGTTGGGTGCTCGATCTTCCAGAGATGGCAGCAGAGACGACGCTGCCTGTGACGATCAATGCGCGTAAACGGGGGGAAGAGGAGTAACGCTTGTGAACGCTCCTTTCGTAGGTCACACGATTATCGAGGGCGCTCAGGCCGAGGATATTCTTTCGCGCCTCGCTTTGGAGCTCA
>Ga0233425_10010812_pt1 | contig 10922 bp, 6 predicted proteins | sample Watercolumn_Towu_2_FD_181712 | JGI IMG/M metagenome (GOLD analysis project Ga0233425, IMG submission 181712) | Freshwater microbial communities from Lake Towuti, South Sulawesi, Indonesia - Watercolumn_Towuti2014_140_MG | ecosystem: Environmental > Aquatic > Freshwater > Lake | place: Indonesia...
TCAGGCCGACCACGCCCGCCGCGGTGTCGAACGCATTCGCACAGGTCTCGAATAAAGACGTGAAACAGTGGGTGTCGGAACATCTCGGAACCACGCTCACATCACTGCGCCGAGACACGTATGCGGAACATGCCAATGCCACCAAACGCGCAACAATCCAACCTGCGGGGAGTTAGAGGTTTTCATCGGGCCACCCTGCGCCTGGTGTCAACGCCAGATTGCACGGATTCCGAAAAATGCGGTGTCTTTCACACGTCGACAGAACTCCTGGAAGTAGTTGTTTCGCGGGTCGCAGCAGTAAGTCATGCTGAGGAGAATGCGCAAGTCACCGGGCTCGGCGGGCGTCGCTCGGTGCCAAACCCGCGCGCCTTCGAATACGACCAGGGTATTGGCACCCGTGGCCAGCTCGACATCTCGTCCCGCTCGGTCCCGGTACTGAAGCCGGCTGGCGGACAGGCTTCCCGTGGTGGATTCGTTTCGCAAGGAAAGCAGTACCGTGAAATGGCGACCGCGATAGAAGTTGTGGTCGTAATGCCAGTGGATATGGTCACCTGCTTCCTCGTAACAGAGCAGTGACAGTGAACTCTGGTCTTGCTCCGGTGTCGTGTACAACGTCCCCGACACGATCGATGCGATGAGATCTTGTACTTGCGGCGAGTGATAGAAGGCGAGGCAATAGGGCGCATACCGGTGAATATCCTCGTAAGATAGCGTACTTCCCTTCTTGTGTGTGGGGATGTAACTGCGGACCATACGCGATCGATTGCGATCGGCCTCGGCGCGGAGTGCCAGCAGGCACGATGGCGTCAGAACGTTAGCAAGGCCGACGATCCGGGAACTTCGAAATGCCTCGCTCAAGTCTTCTTCTCGCGGACGCGGCATGAGCGCGATGACATGCTGCTGGAGAATCGCATCGCGCTCCAATCGCTGCCGAGCGTAAACCGACCGTCTCCGCCGTCGATAACCGATCACTCGCGCAATCGTCATGACTACAGCAGCCCCAGCTGTACCGACTAGGATTTCCACGAACATCAAGATCCAATCCCGGTTTGCCGACCCACGAACTCCGTATGCCTCAGGCCGTGATGGCGGATGGCTGCAAACCTCGGTTGTCAGCCTGCCGCGCGGAGGCAATACGGTGACGCAACCGCCGCTTCCTCTCATCGCGCGCGGGCCGTTAGTGTGTTCATCCTCACGAAATAGTCCCCACGCATCAGGCGAAAGGAACTGGAACACGGCGGGCTGAGCCTACCCGATTGCAAGATGGGATGTGCTGTGCCCGTCGGCCCAGTATAACTGCGTGGGCAACATGGGGATCTCGAGACGTAGCAAGGCGGTGAGTTCTTCGCCGCGACGGTTCAAACGCCGCGCGGCCTCTTCTTGCGGGGACCAACCGCGCTGGATCTTCCGGCAAGCTCGGCGGATCCGTTCCGGTCGCGGCGACTGAGCGAGCATGCGCTCACCGCACAGGGAACAACTGTAGGAGCACCAGCGCCGGTCGATCGCAGGTGGGTACTTGCCACACCACCAACAGACCGGTTCGCCGTTCAGATCGTAGCAGGCGGCATAGTGCGAGGCATCTCTGCTTCGCGAATTCTCTGGGGAACAATCGGTGGCCATTTCGACATCCAATGGCATCAAGTATGTGACTGGCCCTTCGGCGAACCCATCGAAGCGCTCGATCAGGCTAGATCCCTTAGCTCTGCTGCGTGTTCAGAGAATGTGAAAAATAGGAGAAGTGCCATTCGATGCTGGCCGGCGAGATCGGCACGCGAGCCGCGATCGTGCCGGACAACTAGCGACGCGCGGTGTCAGCAAAGGTGAATCGCGGGAACTCCCATGTGGCAACTTAACGCGTTGGGGTAGGATGACGAACTCATGGCCCCCGCGGCACCATCATGGATTGTTCCTCAACCAACGTGGGATCTGTTAAGAAACGGTCCTCAGCGGCTGCGCGAGGCGACCAACCAGCCGTCAGGATTGAGATGCGTTTCCAGCAACTTGGCGAGCAACCTTGAAGGCACTTCGAAGTTCCTCGAGCCAGGCGAGTTCCCCGCGGGTCAGCGATTCCTCGTGAAGATCGCCACGCAACGCCCGCTCGAGAGTGCTCTGCGCCGCGTCGGCATCTCCCAGCATCAGGTGCGCCTTCGCCAAGTAGAGCAGGATCCGTGGGTCTTGCGTCGTATCAGCCAGTGCCTCCCAAAGATGTTCCCGTGCGCTACTTGGATTATTGAGGTACAGGAGTACGTAACCTTTCGTGGACAACAGCGCCGGATCCCGGCCCCACTTGTCCAGAGCCAGGTCGATCAGCGCAAGGGCCTCGCTCTTGTCCTGGGCATGGTCGGCGATCAACATGGCCAAGTTGTTCAGGGCCACGACATTGTTGGCATCTAGACGGAGCACTTGGCGAAACAACGGCTCGGCGGCTACCGCGAGACCTTGTCGAAAACGAAGGTTAGCCACGGTGGTCACCAAGCCCACGTCGCTGGAGTGACTTTCCAGAGCTTGGGCGATGAGGGTTTCGGCTTCCCCGTTTGCGCCCTGCGGGACATTGCCGGTGGCCAGTATTTCGCAGAGGATTTCGATACAGCGGACGGATTGGCTGGATCCGGCGGATCTGGCTCTGGTGACACACAGTTGCACTGCTTCGGGTACACGGCTGTTCGTCGCCAACCAGTTCGCCAGGAACCGATAACCCAGAGGATCGAGGTTCGCAGCTTGCCTCAGACGCTGTTCCGCTTTCTCCGACAACGCTAACTCGTCGTACAGCCCCGCCAGCGCGAGCAATGCGGCCAGATCCTCCGGCTTCGGGTCCACCTGCTTCAGTCGTTTGTCTGCGAAGGCCGTGAGTCGCGAGTCCGCTTCGGTCAAACGGTTCATGGCGGCCAGCCACTGAACGCGCAGCGAGACGGTGCCCCAATCGTCGGGAGCCTTGCCTTCAAGCTGCCGCAGCGCGGCTTCGGCATCGGGCAGAAGAGCGTTTCGGATGCAGAACTGCACGTACATCGCGATATCCCGCGACGTCGCTTGTGGGTCGAGAGCCAGCGGCCGCAGCAACTCGTTCGCCTTGGCAATCTGCGTGGACACCTCGTTGACGTGCGCCAGCAGGCGACGCTCGGCTGCGGATGGGTTGTCGAGGCCGCCCAGAAGCTGCCTGGCATCGTCACGTTTCCCGGGATCGCCACGGCGTACGAGCAGCCCGCCGAGTTCGCCGCGAGCCGACTCGGACGACGGGGCGAGCTCCAAGGCTTTGCGGAAAAGAGCCTCGGCACGCGCGGGCTCGCGTTCGGCGAAAAAACGACCGGCGAGCAGATGCATCGCGGCGCTGTCCGGCGCCAGACGCAGCCCTTCCAGGTATGCCGATTCAGCTTGTTCTCGGTCGCCCAGAGCGGCATGCAATTGGGCCAGCAGCCCGGCCCGGTTCGCCTGGGGAATCGCCTTGTTCGCCGCCAATTGAGTCATCGTCTCTGTGAGCCGCGCCTGCTGTTTGGTCTGCCGATAAAGGTCGACCAATCCGATCCAGCCGCGGGCATCCTCCGGCGACAGCTCCAGCGCGGCACGCAGCGCATCTTCGGCCTCGAGTTGATCCTCCGCCTTATCCGCCCCCGTTGCCAGCAGTGTTTCGGCGAGTCGAATTCGCAGGGTAGAGCGATCTGGAAATCGCGACGAAACGGCGCGCGCGAGTTGGCGTGCGTCGTTGTGCCGGCCTTTCGCGAGATAGACTTCCAGTGCGAACTCGGCCAGCGGGGGAACCTCCGCCAGATGCGGTTGGATCTGGGGCAGCAACTGTTCGGCTTCGTCCCAGCGTCTTTGCGCGGTCAACAGTCCGAGGAGCGCCGTCCAGGTGCGGGAACCTCGTTCCCCCAAGGCAACGGCCTTCTGGTACGCGGTGATTGCGGCTCCAACCTGCTCCTGTCGCACGGCAAGCTCGCCGGCGAGAACATGGCTCTCCGGCCAGTCTGGTCGCATGCCCTGAATCTCGCGCACGAGCTGTTCCGCCTCACTCAGTTGTGCGGGGCGGTTCGCGACGGCCAGCAGCCGAGACGCGCGGAAACGCCTCCAATTGGTCCCTTGCTCCCCTTCGAGCGCGCGAAGCTTGATTTCCAGTGACTCGAGTCGCTCCCAGTCGCGATCCTGGCCGACGACTTCCGCCGATTCCACCAGAATCTGCAGGTTGTCGGGCTGCATCTCGGTGACGCGCGCGAACGCCGCGCGTGCTGACTGTCGCTGGCCGGCGCGGAGCTGGAGCCGCGCTAGCTCGTGGGCAAGAGCAACACGTGGCGGACCTGAAAAAGATCTATCAGGCGGCAACCGTGCTGGAAGCGGAGCAAGCGTTGGAGGACTTTGCTCAAGCTTGGGACGCCAAGTATCCGACAATCGCAAAGACCTGGCGTAGCCGCTGGCCGGACATCACTACGCTCTTCGAGTTTCCCCCGGGGATCCGCCGGGCGATCTACACGACCAATGCGATTGAATCCGTCAACAGCGTCATTCGCAAGTTCACGCGTAACCGCAAGATCTATCCCAATGAGGAGTCGGCCTTGAAACTCGTGTACATGGCGACCCACAAGGCGTCCAAGAGGTGGACCATGTCCATCCACCACTGGAAACAGGCACTGAATCACTTTGCCATCATGTTCGAGGGCCGCATGCCCGAAACTAACAGCAAATAACGTACCCCGCTGCCCTGACACAAAAATTCTTACAGGCTCGCTCGAACGGCTACGTGTCTTGTCAGTTGTGTGCTCCTTCGTGGCGTGTATCGACGGACTCTCCGGTTTTGCGGAAGCGATTCATGTGGCCTACCCGCAGACGAAGGTCCAGTTGTGCATCGTGCACTTGGTGCGTGCGGCCCTGCGCTACGTGAGTGACCAGGACAGCAAGCCCGTCGTGGCGGACCTGAAAAAGATCTATCAGGCGGCGGAAGCAGGCCGGCACTGGCTGCAAGGCGTGCGGTGTGCCGCCCGGGTATTCCGCTGAGCATCGGCGAGTTCCCGGAGGCGCATCGGCCGCGCCGGTCATGTTCTCGCTGCGCTTTACACGACGAAGCCAAGCAGTCCCGCGCGCTGACCGCCCGATAGCTCCTCTTGCAGTGCACAACTCACGGCCTTCGTACGTCGTTTGCTCTCACTGCGTCTGTTCGACACAGCTTGCCAGCGCCAAGTTAGCACCTGTCTCACTGGCCAGCCACCCACTTCTGCGCCGAAATCCATTCCGGAGTGTGGGTGTCTATGGGCTCACGCCGCCATCTATGGGCTCGCGCCCATCCCCGTCGTCCGGTCCCAGCGCTTTCTGAGCGACGACTTCGCCAGCGGTCGCCGCACGGGATTCTCGTGGCAAACGTTGATCTGCGCGCGTCGCCACTGAACGATAACTCTCGCCCGAACGTCCCGTTCACTTCGGCGAACTCGCCTCGCGGTCCGGGCTGTGGTCTCTCGCGTGGAGCATCAACGTCGCCAGATGCTGGCGGACGTCGTTGACATGAATCAAGAAGCCGGTAATCAGCTCGGCACCCATCAAGTTCCCTTCTGCGAATTCATCGATGGCTTCTCCCTTGAGTTGGCTGAGCCTTGCGCGAAGAATCCGCAGTTTCGGGACATCGAGTTGCGGCGCGGATTCGAGCTCGAGCGACTCCCGTTCCACTTCCGCCACGCGATCCAGGTAGGCATCAAACCCTCGGAGGCGTCTCTTCCGCACACGTTCCATGAGCCAAGTGGTGAGAAAGGCTGCTCCGCCGAGCACTCCGGCCGTTATTGCCGTCAGCTTATCGGTCAAGTCGAGCAGATCAGCTTGAATCAGCGGACGGTTGTTGCTGATGTAACATCGAGTTCCTTCGTGCCACGCAAGCTCGGGCGGAACTTCCAGCAAAGAGGTGGAGAGCGGAGGTTCGGAAACCTTCGCAAACGCGCTCTCGTACAGCACCTCGATCAACCGCTCAATGGCTGCTGAATCCGCTCCCTGGTGGGCCACAACAAGTAGTCGCGTGCCGATCGTGGGTATCGTCGCGGTCGGTACCGCCGGAGCCACGCCGTAGGTGAATGCGGGAATCTCCGCCTCGTACAGATGCTCAAACAACAGCTGCGACTGACGCCCCTTCAGCCCTAACATGCCGTGACGTGACATCGCCTTGGCGAATCCCAACGGCACAAGCCGATATCCATGTTCGGAGATCAACCACTGAGCCACGTCCGACGGCAGAGTAGCAACCATGAATGTCGCATCGGGTAGTTCATCGTCGGACAGTTTCATCAGGTCGGAGTAGCTCAATTCCATGCGATGATAGTCCGAGGGCCGCAGGCCCACGAAGTCCAGTACTTCCAGCGAAAGTGTCGAAGTGCCGCTGCCCGGCTGACTGATGTTGATGCGTTTTCCCTGCAGCGAATCGAGGCTCTCCGTTACGGACTCGGCCAGGGATTCTCGAACCAGCAGATGCAGCGATTCGAGGTACAAGTGCGCCACTTGCCGCACGTTCGTTCGCTCGGCCATGGATAACCCGCCCTGCACGAGGGCAAGATCCAGTTCGCCCGAATTGACTTTGTCCAATGCATCCTGAGAACCGAGTGTAGGTATGGTCTCAATGGTGATACCGTAACATCGGGATTCGGCCGCCAGTCTCTGCGCAATCTGCTGCCTGATGCCCGACGCGCTGCCGGCCGAGATTGTCAGCGAGTACTTCCTCGGTCTATTGTCCCCCAAGTAGATCCACGCGAGACACGCAAACGCGATCAGCACCATTCCGACAATCAGTCGCGCCGGCAAAGTGCGGAGCAGTCGAGTGACGTTCATCCTGGCCCCCAAGTATTCCCTATATCGTAATCGCTATCGTGTCGCTATCGCTGTCCCCTGAGCTCGCGCCGCCAAGTCTTACGCCCAGACGTCATTCGTTCCGAACGCCTTTGCGAGCCCTTCTTCACGAAAGATTCACAGAACATTTGTATTCGCTTCGCGATAATCTGTTTTCTCCGAGTTGGGTTTCATGAACGAAGTCACTGCAAAGTGGCTCCGGACTATGATCGCGAAACAACCTCGGCGGCGATAACCTCCGGTGCCCGCTGGTGTCTCTCGGAGTTGGATCCGCAGGGGATTCTCGACGCGGTGGGTTGTTTCGTGCGCACGGCGGAGTGCTGCCGGCAGTGGGACCAGTTGAAGGACCGCTGCGTGCGCAGCGAGATCGAGCCCATGTGGACCTCTTTCGTTGGGACTTGCCTCACGCCAAGACGGCGTTCGGTTCGCGAATCTCGATGGCTATCGATTCAAGACTCGCTCCACAATGCGCTCGCTGACACCTCGATAGGGCTTGATCGGCCCGGTGATACCAGCGCGTTCGAGCGGCTTTCGTAGGCCGAGCGTCTCGCCGAGTGTTCTTTGCAGAATGCGAGGCGTCTCGTCGTCTTGCAGGTTGGCCGCGAGACCCACGTTGGAGATATGCCGCAGCGCGACGGCATTTGCCGCCTGCTCAAAATGCCTGGGAATGGGCATGAACACTGCCGGCAGTCCGACATGCAGCACTTCGGACGGTAGGGAAAATCCCGCGTTCGCGACAACGCCGTTGCAGTGTCGGAGATGATGCGTGAACGTGTCTCGGTTCACCGGATAGACCCACGTGTTCTTCGCCACCTTGCGTTCGGCAGTGACGTGCGAGTTGTAGACCTTCCACTCCACGGGCAGATTTACACGGTCGATTTGCTCGAGAATTCCGCTGATGGATCCCCGGACGTAGACCAGAATGAACTTGCCGTCGAACGTCGGCTGCATGTCCATGACCTCCGGTCTGATAAGTGGAAGTTCGATCGCGTCATCGTTGTATCTTTCAAAATGGAGCCCAAGGATCTTTGTTCCTCGCATCATATCAATGACGTGTTGCTGCAAGTCATGCATCGGCGAGGTTCGGGGACGAGGGACATTGTGCTGAGTGGAATCGATAGCTGCCTGGTGCGAGACGCTCCACAACTCAGGAAAGGAACTCAGTCTCCACTCGTTCTTGGCGGTTTGATGGGCTTCTTCGTACGCCAGTTTCAGCGTCGGCTCGTAATCGGAGACGATGGCCTGGAAGTTCCGTATGACGGGGGCCAATTGGCGAGCCTCTCGAACGACGCGAGGAACGTCCCGAATATACGCTTGCGCGGAAGCCGCCAGGTCAATTCCGCCGTCCTCGGAACAGCAGAGTCGGAGCCCGGTGCAGCGGTAGTGCACGCCGCCTGGCAAATCGAGTGACATCGAGCGCGGACCGCTGAGAACCGTTGCCACGACTCCGTGTTTTCGGTACTCCGGATACAGCGTGACAAACGCACTGATATGCCCGTCGCCCTCGGTGGGCACTCCATGCAAGACGACGCCGCTTTTCAGGGGCGCTTCGGGAGCCGGCCGCGGCGCGGCAGCAGAAGGCTCTTCACCATCCGGATCCAACACCTCGGCGATCTCTTCCGGGGTCAGGCAGGCGTACATGTGCAATCGCCATTCCTTGTCCTTCCTGCTCCAAGAGAAGATCGTGACTTCGGGGAAGTTCACGATGGCAGCCGTCGCCAATTCTCCGTGAAACTTGCCGCTGTTGACGATGACTTTGGTATGGATCCGACCACTCCGCGGATGCCTGACGCGCTTCTTGCCAATATCAGGCAAGTGCGAGTGACCGTTGCAGCTGATCCAGCACGGAGTCGTCGGCGAGTGCACGGCGGCTGCGAGTGCTGCACTTCCCAGTACGTCGTCAGCCGGGCTCAGGAGGCTCTCCCAGAATTGCGCGCGAGATTCGTCACGTTGGCTGATGTCCGTCTGGCCCGCGCGCCGGCGACGCGTATGTTGAACCAGGCTGGAAATCGCGGGCTGCAAGCCGTGCTTCCAGAGCCAACGGCCATTGACGGCGTTCTCCGTATACCGCCAGAACAACGTCATGACGTCGTAGATCACTTCTTGGATCTTCAACGGCGCCTGCATCTTCGCTCGCGTCAATGCCTCGCTCAGTTCCTCCGGATTGCGAGCGTCTTGCAGTGCTTCCTGGAATTCCTCAAGGCCCAGAATGTGCCCGTGCGTGAAGACGGCGCCCATCTCCTCCTCGTAATGAATGAGGCTGCTGGCTTCACGGACCCCGGGGAACTCCTTGGTCAGTACGATACCTTCGTCATGATTGCCGTGGAGTATGGTCTCGTTCATCCGGACGCGTACGCCGTGCGTGCTCAATTCCGGAGAAGACACGGCCGGCTGGGGAAGAAGAATGCCGATTCGATTCTCTCGAATTCGTAGCGTAAGCCCCGCCCTTGCCGCGGCTTTGACCAGCTGACGAAACATCGTATCGCGTCGTCCCTTGGGAAACTCGCCGTCGTCCAATTGAGCAATCGTGATGCAGGCGTCCGCAATGGGCGGGATCCCCTCGGAAGGAACGCCTTCCAAGTGAAATTGGCGCACCCAATTGAAACGGTCGCGGTGCGCAACGTATTTCTTCGTGCTCGCGGAAAGCTCAGCGAAATCGCCGTTGTAGACGATGTGATGCACGCCTTTGGCCGCGATGAGCGGGTACAGTTCCGCAATCGCTTCCATGCGATCAAACGAATCACCGTCGCCCAGGTGCGCGTCGGAGATGGAGCAGAAGGACGTGAATTCGGGGTATCCAGGGATCCTCGCTTTCCACTGAAAGTTGCTCAGCGACTGTACGTTCGGAATCCGCGGATTCAGCTGCCGCCGCAAGGCCTCCGCGCGATTGCAGGCCGCGTGCATGAGGCTGCCGGCACTTTCGGGCGACTCGGGCCGGACCAGGAGAACTCGTTCTTCCGGAACGCCGATGTTCCGCAACTCAGTTGCTTCTCCTTCATCAGCAATCAGCACGATCTGGCTCGTGCGATAGAACCAATGCAGATAACGCTGAACGAAGTAGCGCACCGCGCGATGCACAAGAGGATCGATGGCTTCCTTCTTCAGCGATTCATCGAGTCCATAGCGTTCAATGCCGCGCGAAATGAGTGATCGTACATTCTCGTGAATGTTCATCACGCACTTCCCGCCTTCTACTTTGTCGTACACCCACGGATTGAGTCTTTGACCCATCCAGAACAGCATCTTCCCGATGCGGCGGGTGAACGGGCTGTGTTCACGGAGCAGGTGCCTGACGGCCAGTCGCGCATCGCGCGCGATTTCCGTGATCGGCCCCAGAAGATCCGGATTCGCCGCCAAGAACGGAAACAGCTCGCGAAACATCTGTTCGTTGACTATTTGATCGAGCGGCAGCGTGTTGGAACGCAGGTTCTGTAGCAGCGAAGCCGTACTCTCTTCGATCGCGGTGCGGACGGCGCTGTGATGACTTGCCACCAATGGAAAGCCACGAACGTTCGCAATGCGCCGCATCGCGTATCCGAACGGGCCGGGCGTGTGCGCGTGCATCACCGTATGGATCCCGCGGGGCGGTTCGTGTACCTGGAGGCTGATGCTGCGACATAACTGATCCAGAAGCAGGTGTTGGTGAAGCAACAGGTACGGTAACTGATGTTGTTGAAGATTCGGGATGGGGATGTGCCGCGCATCAATCCTCTGCAAATGGAACGAACCCGCTTGAACCTTATCCAGGATCGCAGCGATTGCCACTTCATCCGCCGATTGCTGGTTGTCTGCGTTGTCCGCCGGGGCGAAATACACCGCGGAAAGCCGACAACCGTCCGACGCGGACAGACTTTCACGAACTTGATGAATCAGAGAGTTGACTCCGGCGATCCCTTCGGCGTCGGTGCCTCCCAGGATCAAAATGTCGTGAGCCTCTGGCGTGGAAAGGACTGTCTCCAAGCGGTCATCCTTTCAGACTGATTATCGCGGTTGAGGTGCGCCGGTTTTTGTGGACAGCTCGAATGCTTAGTTTGATGGATCCTGGGGGGAGGGAAAAGCGTCCTGCGAGACCCTTCCCAGGTCTCGCAGGGACGCGGTAGCAGAGCCCCGGCTGGGGT
>Ga0233425_10010813_pt1 | contig 10919 bp, 1 predicted proteins | sample Watercolumn_Towu_2_FD_181712 | JGI IMG/M metagenome (GOLD analysis project Ga0233425, IMG submission 181712) | Freshwater microbial communities from Lake Towuti, South Sulawesi, Indonesia - Watercolumn_Towuti2014_140_MG | ecosystem: Environmental > Aquatic > Freshwater > Lake | place: Indonesia...
GGACGGGGAATACTTACCAGGGCCTTGCTTGAGGCCGGAGCCGAGGTTATTGCTGTGGAATTGGACAATGACTTGATCCCATTTCTCGAAGAAAAATTTTTTACCCCCTCTGCCCGACCGTCGCGGGCTGCGCCCGCCAAAGCCCAGCGACGGCGGGAGGGAGAGGGGGCAGGCCATGCCCGCCATAGCCCGGCGACGGCGGGGGGTGAGGGACCCGTATTAATTCACGGCGATATTCTTAAAAACGAAACTTGGACAAAAATTCGCAAACTCATTAGTCGTAAAAAATACAAAGTCGTCGCCAATATCCCGTACAATATTACCTCGCCGATCATTGAGAAACTTTTTCGAGTTGAACCGCAACCGGAATATTTGGTCTTGATGGTTCAAAAAGAAGTTGCTGATCGTATTTTGGCTAAACCACCACAGACGAGCGTGCTCTCGGTTGCTTGCCAGCTTTATGCTGAAGGCAAAAAACTTCTTCAGGTCAGTCGTGGATCTTTTCGCCCAGTTCCCAAGGTCGATTCAACGGTAATTCGTCTTGATTTGCGCGATAAATTTCTCGGCGAGGTTGATCCGGAAGAAGTTTTGAAGATCACCAAAGCCGGTTTTTCGGCTCGTCGCAAACAACTTCACGGAAATTTAGCCAAACAAAAAATCTGTTCATCGGAAAAAGCCAAAGAAATTTTAAAACAGCTCGGATTAAACGAAAAATCTCGCGCCGAAAATCTCGCGACAGAAAATTGGGTAAGGTTTTTTAAAGAACTATCCACACCCAGCCAAAAACAGCTGTAAACACCGCTGTTTTTTTGTTATAATTACCAACGACTATGAATGAGAATCGACGGCTCGTGGCAAAAAGCAAAAAACCTTTTTCAAACGAGGAAAAGGCGGCTTTTGTTTTGCTACTTATTATTGGTTTTTTTGGCGTGGTTTTTGGGTTCAAATCTTTTGGTTTCACTCTGTCGCGTCCGTTTGAAATTCAACTTGCCGCTTATACCGGCGACGAGGTTTTGACCATTAGCCAACAAGAAGAAATCGAGATCCAACGACAAAAAATTACCGACACCGATAATGACGGCCTATTTGATTACGATGAACTTTATATTTACAAAACCAGTCCATACTTGATCGACTCTGACTCCGACGGCATCGACGATGCCACGGAAATTTTCTCCAACCAAGATCCAAATTGTCCGGCAGGGAAGGATTGCTATGGAAAAACCACGCCGGTAACTTCTGCCGAAGAAGCCGTCGATACCACAAGCCAAGCCGTGGCTGGACTTTCTGGATTGTTTAAATTTGGTTCGGTCGTTGCCGGTAGTGGGGCGGGTAGTGCTGAAGAGGCTTTGTCTTATTTTTCCAGTATGAGCGTTGACGAAATCCGCGATCTTTTAATTTCTCAAGGGGTACCAAAGGAAACCGTCGATGCTATGTCTGATCAAGAAATTCAGGATCTTTTAAACAGCACTCTGACTCAAATTAATGAACAGAAAACCTCTTCTGATCAAGAAGTCCCAATCGGAGACCAAATTCAAGAATAAAGACAAGCTATGAAATTGAAAGGAAAAAGAAAAACAAGAGCTGGTTGGTTGTTAGTATTTGCGGTAATGTTTTTAATTTTACCAGCAGCTTTTTTTGTGCGCGAGGCAAAAGCTGAAGAGCCGATGGGTTTGGTTAGTATGCCGGCCTTGGTAACAGAGATTAGCGCCAAACAAGCCGAAGCGCTTACTTGCACAATTTGGTATGGAACTGAGGGACCGTGTACCCCAGAAGCAGTTGCGGAAATCACCAAGTTGACTTTTAAAGATCTTATCGGTCCACAACTAAAGGCCATGGCCATAACTACCGTTGTCAGCACTTTTCAGTACGTCTTAGATAATCTTGCTTACCAGTCAGCTGTTTGGATTGCCACTGGTGGCGAGGGCGAAACTCCACTGTTTGACGGTCGCGATCCGCGGGAGGCCTGGGCTTCTTTTGGCTTAGATGTGGCCGGCGACGCCATTGGTAGTCTAAGTGAAAACCTTACGGAGTTTTTAGATGTTGATTTTAATTTATGCGCCCCTCCAGACCCGCTTGTTCGCGCCAGTCTGGCTTTGGGAATCAGGAGCACTTATAAAGCCAGCCGTCCTAAATGTGACTGGCAATCCATTCAGTCAAACTGGGAAGGTTTTGCCAATACCATTTCGCAAACCACAGATGATCCAACCGGCACGATTTTAAATGAGTTAGCCAAAGGTCTTTCTCCCGGTCAGAACTCGCTTGCCTACATGGTTCAGGTGAATATGAAGGTTAGCGAAAAAGTTGTTGAACAAAGACAAAATCTTTGGGAGCAATTTATTCAAAATCAAGGTTATTCCGGGGTGAAAGATTTGGTAACCGGACAAGCCGTGACCCCGGCCGACATGGTTCAGAATAGTTTTAATAAGCAATTTCAAGCGGCCCAAGAAGGAAAACTAGATGTGATGAAAGAAGCGGCTTTGGAGAACTCCGATGTTTTGATTGCCATGTTAAGACAAACCACCTCGGTCTTTTTAACCACGCTTTTGGAAAATGGTTTGAAGAGATTAAAAAACGGTTTGTTGCCCACCGCCGAGTATGCCGATCCTTTTAGCGATTCCGGTGTTGGTAGCTTTGGCAGAAAAGAGGCCGAAGAATTTTATTCGGATTTAATTTCCACAACGCCAACCTCACTCGACGAATATAGTGTTTTAACTCAGTTCGTTTCTTGCCCAAATTCAACAACCTTGGTTCGTCAGACCAATAATTGTGTCATGGATAATTCCATGTTTGACATTGTTATTCGTTCAACCGCCGGCACCAGCACCACAGTGGCTCAGGCTATTGCCGATGGAAAAATTCATGGCGATTGGGTTCTTTATCCTCCAGAGGATTTAACTCACAATCAAGACCCTTACTGTTATTCCTACGGTTATTGCTATGGCAATTTGGTGAAATTGCGTAAGGCTCGCATTGTTCCCGTTGGTTGGGAAATGGCCGCGGCTTCAGAACAAAATTTATCTTCAAACCCCATAACTCTGTCAGAAGTTATGGCCGGATTTAATGATTGTAACAGTGATAACAAGCTCGATTCCGAACATCCGTGGTGTCATTTGGTTGATCCGAATTGGGTTATTAAATATCCAGAACAACGATGTGATGCCTCGATGAACAGTGAACAGTTGATTTCCGCTGATTTAGCCGGGCGTTCTGGCTCGTGTGTTGATGATCCCAGCTGTATCGGTGAAGATGATGATGGTAATTGTTTGGGTTATGGTTATTGCGTTCGCGAAAAAAATACTTGGAATTTTAACGGCGATTCTTGTCCCGAGCAGTATGCCTCTTGCATGAGTTTTACCAATTCCGAAACTTCAGCAAAGAACAGTTGGCTTTTTAACACTCTTGATCAGGGTGAGTGCGCGGCGGCTAACGCCGGTTGTTTGTGGTATCGCACTAATAAATTTCTTTCCAGCGCTGACACAGCCGTCGATGTTGACGACGACACCTTCGAATGGCTACCAACAAACGACGCTTATTTAACCTCTGCCCGAGAAAACGACGTTTTGCGTTTTGACGCATCCGGTGTTCCAAGCGCGCGAACCACTTATTATGGTTATGACAGCGATAGTGATGGTGTTTTGGAAAATACTTACGACGTTTACTCCTTTGAAGATCGCATTTATTTCAATTCTGAAATCGAAGCTTGCTCTGAGGAAAGCGCCGGTTGCTCCGAACTTTTTCCAATTAACGACACTCTCTCGCTTAATCTGATTCGCAACGCCAGTTTTGAAGACGATGAAGACGATGATGGTGTTGCTGATTTTTGGGGTGTTGATTCTTCCGGAGTTACCTACGACGAATCAGGCTCCTATGATTTTGACGGCACCGACGAATATTCATTAACCGGCGGCGCCAACTTGATTCAGGGTCAAATTCATCTGCAACCAAATCGTTTTTACACCCTGTCTTTTTACGCCGAGGGCACTACTTCTAGTTCATCGGCAACCTTGTCTTTGAATTTGAGAGATTCTGATAACAACAATATTGATCTAACCGGATACAGTACTGACTGTACGGTTGTTGGCCAAAACGTGGTCAGACTGGCAACGTCCAGTTCTTTGGGCACCGGCTCATACGCCAGTTACGATTGTACTTTTACCACCCCAAGTCTTAGTGATGGTCGTGCTTGGATTGTTGGTGAACTGACTGTTGAGGGAACCGGTGTGGTCCGAGTTGACGCCATTCAACTCGAGGCTCGCGAGGTCCCGAGCGATTTCCATAACGACTATAACAACACCGCGGTTGCCGAATATCTCAAGCTCGCTCCGGCCTGGCTTGGTTGCGAGGGGGAGAGTACTGACCCCGAAGATTGCGCGAATTACACGCAGGTTTGTTCAGCCGCCGAAGTCGGTTGTTCTCTCTATACTCCGGCCGATGGCGATCCAGACGTTCCGGCAATCATTTCAACCGCCGATCAATGCCCGTCTGCGTGCGTTGGTTACGCCACCTACAAACAAGAAGCAACTGATTATGATTCCGAAGATTTCCCGCTTTATTTTATTGCCGATTCTGCTCAAAACTGTTCTTCTTCTTATATTGGTTGTGATGAATTTACAAATTTAGAAACCGAGGAAATTGAATCCTATTCCTATTTGCGAGCTTGCGTAACTCCGGAAATGGATTCGGGCGAAGTCTTCTTTACTTGGGAGGGCTCCGATGCCGCTGGTTATCAACTGGTTTCGTATGTTTTGCTTGGTTCAAATTTGACCGATGCCCCGTGTATTAGTTGGTCAGTAGCCACACCAGAGGCGCTTACCTGCGTCGAAAACTCCTCAACAACTTCGGCTATTGCCGCCGACACCGAATGTAGTAGCCACGATGATATTTTAACCGAACCCGATTGTCGCGAGTTTTATGACAGCGAAGGCGTTATTCATTATCGCCGTTATTCTGAAACGGTTAGTGTTTCAGACGATTGCGTGGCTTATCGTAAAACCGATTCCAACGAGGAAGACTGCGAATATTCCGGCGGTTATTTTACCACTGCCGGCGAGTGCCGCTATTACCTCGAGTCAAACGAGAGCACTTCTTGTCCGGAAAGCATGGCTGGTTGTCGTGAGTACACCGGCGGGTCGAGCCGTAATTCCTCGTCAATTTTGACAGAATATTTTGAAGATGGGACTTTTGACGATTACACCGCCTTTCATTCAACTTTAGCTATTAGCAACGAATCAGTCGCAGTCGACGGCCACTCGCTAAGAGTAACCGCTTCATCGGCCGGCGCTCGCATTAGCATAACTCCAGATAATTTGGTGGCCGGCAAGACTTATGTTTTGAAGTTTTGGGCCAAGGGAACCGGTGATATTCGTACTTTGTTTACAGATGATGCCGGCAGCGGCGATGATCATTATTTTTCCACTGCTTCCACCAGTTTAAGCACCTCGTGGCAGTTATATGAAGTTGGCCCACTAATTACTGTTGGCGATGATTTTGAGGATTTTGATGAAACCGCGGAGCTGGCCTTCATGTTCGAAACTAGCGGTCAGATCGTTTATCTTGATAATATCGATCTGGTTCAAACCGAAGAAAATCTCACCCTTATTAAAGATTCTTGGGTTACCCCATCAACTTGCGATGAAAATGCCGCCGGTGCCAGTTCGCCGCAGTATTATTTGGGTTGCGAAGAATATACCGATCAAGACAATCTGACTTATTACATTTATCAGTTTGGTCATTTGTGTTCCGAGTCCGTGGTCGGCTGTGAGGCTTATTATGACACGCAAAATTCCGAATCGGCTTACACGCAAGTTTATAACGCTAGTTGTTTTACTTCTGATGGCTTAACAGTCTCTTTAGCCACACCATGTTATCTTGATGAAGACGAGGACGAAGTTTGCACTATTATCGCCGGCCGTAATAATTGCCAGTTTAATATTGATGGCGATATCCCGGTGCCGTTGCCAATTAACATTGTTCTTGGTCCGGAAACTGTTTATGTTCCGGCCGACGAAGTGGTTTATCTTGTGGCAAACGACGATTATTCTTGCACTTCCGACAACATGGGGTGTACCGAGGTTGGCGTTCCAACATTTAGCCAAGACCATACTGTTGTGGAGAGTTTTGAGTCCACGTATCTTTTGAATCAGCCGGACTCTTACGATGACATTCTTTGTTCCGACGATGAATTGTTCTGTGCTGAATGGGCCTCAACTCAAGACGGTAATTATTACTTTAAAGATCCGGGCGATCAGGATTGCGAATACAAAACCGGAGTCTCGATTGGCGGCGTTTCCTATTCCGGTTGGTTTAGAACTGGTGGAAGCACTGAATTTTGCTATGGTACCGGATATTGTTCAGAAAATACCAGCACCGCTTGTTCCAATGACGCCGATTGCGCGGCCGCTAATCGCGGCACGTGCGTTATAAATTCCGGATCTTATATTAAAAACGGAAACGAATCCGGAATTTGGTATAGCGGCGACAGCAACTATACGGGCTGGGCCGGTGTTTGTTCTGCTAATTACGACCTGTGTTCGGAGTTTATTGAGCCTTTGGCCACCGAGGAAGGGAACAATCCAGAGGGCACTTCTTATTTCTATCTAGATAATAAAACAATCGCTGAAGACAACAAATCCACCACTGATCGTTGTGAAGGTCAAGTCAGTTTGCTTGATGGGTGCGTGTTGTTCTTCGATTCCATGAATACAAACTACGACTATTCGGCCTCGGCGAGTTACACCGCTTCCGAGCACGCCGACATTTTGTTTGGTGAAGACCCTCGTTCGTCTCAAGACCCAATTTCTTGTCCGGATGGCGGAGAGTTTACTTTATACACCGGCGCCACCGTTGATCTTTGCGCTAATCGTTGTCTTTACGAAATTGACGGAGGAGATGAAATTGTAAATCTTTGGGGCGAAGAGGATACCACCAATAATTATTTCTGGGGACTTTCGTGTACCTCTGATAATGATTGTCAAATTGGTAAAAATCAAAGCAATCAGGAGGTTGAAGGAACTTGCGAAAACACCGAAGATTATTATGTTTCTGGAAACGACACTACTAACGAGTTTGTTCTAGAAAACGACACCAATCGCGTCCTCAAAGTTTATCGTGACCGTCAGTGTGCCGAGTGGTTGGATTGTAACAATTCTTACGAATCGTGGGACGAAAAAACCAATACTTGGGTTAGTGTTTGCCAAGAGATTGGTTTGTGTGATGAATATTCCTCAAGTGGCGGCCAGAATTTCTGCTCCAGCTGGGCAGACGAACCGGCAGTGGTTTTAGATTCTGACAAGTATTCATCGCGCGATGTTTCTTGGTATGGCATGGATTATGCCGGCTCTGCCATCCCCAGTCTTTTACCGGTTCAATATTTGACGCAATATAATATCGCGCCAAGTGGATATTGTTTTAACGCCGGAGTCATCTATAGTCCGTTGGCCGGCTGCAATACCGGTTCTGATTGTCGATTTATTGGTGCTGCCGCGACCTGTGAAGATATTGAAGATTTAGCCGATGATTATGACATTAATCCAGACCAATGGTATTTAGTTTATCAGGCTGGCACGTGTGATACGGCCGATGGCATAAGCTGTACAGCCGGATTCTGCACTGATACCGGTCGATCTTGTTCGATTGATAGTCAATGTCCGGGAGGCGAGTGTATTGTTGGTTATTGTGAAGCCGCTTGGGCAGATTCTTATTGTGCCGATGATTCTGATTGTTTGGATTATGATTCAACCGGTGGTTTGGAATGCGAAAGCGGTTCTTGCGTTCAAATAATTACCACCAGCTCAACGGACAGTTCTCAAAGGACTTGTACATTAGATAGTGATTGTGGATCTTCCCCGACCTCTCTTGGACTAATTCCAGAGTGTGTTCCCGGGGCTTTGGCTAAAACCGGCACGTGTTATGATAATTCTTGTCTTGTTGATCGCGATGGAACGCCGTTTGATCCTGAATACGCCGAGGCCAAAGCTTGTCGTGGTTACCCAGAAATTGATTCACCGTTCCCGGCCTCAAAAATTGTTGATCATTGGTTAAACCCGGACGAATACGGATCATCTACCGCCGGTAACGACGATCCACCTACCTCAAGCGATTCTGTTCCCTACGATTATGTTTATGGTTTCCGCGACACCCCCGTCTGCGCGCCGGTTCCTGTTTTAGCCGGAACTTGTTCAGACTCTGGTGGAAGCTGTTTTGGCGACAATGAATGTAGTGATGGTGAAACTTGTGTTGGCGCAATTTTTTCCGAGTCCGACGACTGCCTTTGTTCTTACGAAAAAGCCACTTACGGACAAGGAGCCACTAGGCGTTATTACGCGCTCGATACCACCCGTAACGATGTTTTGACCGGCGTTTGCATGGGTGGAGATAATTCAGGTTTGGAATGTACTGCTGGTGGTGATGAATGTGGCGACATGGGCAATTGCGAGTTGCTTAAGCGGTTGGATGCGGTTTATGGTTGGGACGGATATTGTCTGGAACGCGATATTTCCAGTCCGTTGTTTGGTTCAACCGAAGACAAAGATCGCGCCTGCGTTACTTGGTTGCCGGTCGATAAGCTTATGGGCTCGCGCGACGCGTACGCGAACGATACAGACGCGGGGTATCCAATAACCGATACTTATTATTGTACCGAAGTTGGTTATTACGCTGATTTGTATCCGTTGGGGACGATAATGAGTTCAAGCGATGGTTCGATTCAGGGAATGGAATATGCTTGCGCGACAGCTACGGGTGCAAACAACGATTATGGAAGTTATGGAGACGATGGTTGTTATAACGATGCTTATTGTCCAGAGGGTTGGGTGGCTTTAGTCGGTTGGACAGACTCAGATGGCATCGGAAGCTGTACGAGCACAGGCGACGGCTGTGATGATGGAACATGGTGTAAAAGGGGAAGTCATAGAAGTAGTGCCGATGAAGAGAAAGTTGATTTAATAATTTCCTCAGCTTTGGACGACTGTCCTTATTTCTGCGTCCCTGAAAATAGTGTTCACTCGGAAGGCGATGACATCGGTGAATCATGTGATGACGACATTGATTCAGCAGATCACGGTACCGGACAAACAGAGTTTGGCAATGGACATAATTATTATAAATTTGGCGCTCTTCATGATTGGAATGATAGCGGGGATAATGTTTCTGTAGAGGATAAATTTAGTGATTGCGTTTTGAGAGGAGTTCCAGTGGCCGGTGGCGGTGACTATGATTTGAACTGGCTTAGTACAATGGGAGTAAGTAGTCTGGGGCAAGAAACCTCAGGTGGTTATGGAACAGCGTTTACTTTAAATGGAAGCCGGGGTTCGTTTGGAATTGTCCACCGTCCAATCGGAGGGAAATTTAATAGATGTTCGAACAACGGTTTGGCTTGTGAAGAGGAAGGCTCGTTCTGTTCCGGAGATCCTTCAGTAGTTTGTCCAAATATTTGTGCAATGATTTTCCCACCTATAGCAACTGCTGTGGCCGACCCTCTTTTTGCAACATGCGTTGCTGCGTGCGAACTTTGGTCAGTTTTTGTGTCAGATTCAGGTGAGTGTGAGTCGGTGGTTATTGGTGAAGACACTCCATACAATTCTGGTTCCATCTACCCCTATCTTGCCTGCGAAGAACTTGTTCAAGCTTCCACTACCGATATGTCTGATGCTAATAGGTCTTGGACAAATCGCGTTTGGTCTGCTAATCCCTATCAATACTCCACCACCACAACTTTTACAGACGGCTCTGGCGCGGAAACAGAAGAATTTGCCTACACTTATAGCGACACCCCGACTGGTCTTTTTGGCCAAGCCTTGTACGGAGAGTACTACAGTGGTGGTCAGTTGAGCGGTTTTGGTGATCACTCATGGCCATTACCGGTGGCAAGCTGTAAGGTTGATCCCGATGAAGTCGGAACAGTTGGTTTGGTAATTATGCCATCTGGTAGCACTTCTTGTACTGATTCAACTTGGTACCCAAGCAGCGCCCAATACGAAACTTCTGATGGAACGATTTTGTCTGACGGCGAGCCTAATGCTTTGGCTAAGTCTTTTGAAGATTGGGATATGGCAGACGAGGAAGCGGCCTGGGAAGCAATAACCGACACTGATTCTAGCCTTGATTATTCCGGCGGATTCCAAAGTCTTGGTTCTAGCAGCCACAGCAATCCTACCAGCGTTACCGGCCTGTTAAATCAGTTATTTGCCAAAGTCTACGATCGTCTAGTTTGGAACACAGACGAACATCGTTATGAATCTCAAGGACTAGATATCGAAGGAACCGCGTACTCTTACGAAAGCGATATTACCAACAGTGGCGATACCCATGGAATCACTCCAAATAATCGCAATCATCCACCCACTCCTCCACTGATTGCTTCGGTTGGTTCTTGTTATGGCTCTCAATGTTTGGAAGCAAACGAAGGCAAATTCAGCGTGAACGGTTATGATTCCGACGAGCTGTTTGGTTCCGGCGGAGCTTATCGCGCCAATGTTACTTTCTTTGCTTGGGCCAATAATAATCAAATGCCCATTCGTAATGTTACTGTTGACTGGGGTGATGGCGATAGAATTAACGGAACTTACTCCGGCTACAACTGGCCGCTCGATACCCAGTCCGGCACCCTGACCGACGATTCCAGCTATTATAAAAACCGTCGCGGTCTGGCCGACCGGAACGATCCGCAGTGTGGCGATCCTGATGAGTTTGGATTGTCTAATTCAGCCTGCACCACCGGTTACTTCTCGTTCAATTATGATTACACTTGCTCTGAAGCTAAGGCCGCAAACCTTGTTGAATGTGCCTGGGCTGATGAAGAAACCGGACGCTTATTAAACTCCCCATGCACCGGCGGCGTCATTGGCGATGAAGCGGAAGGCAAGTGCGTTTTCCAGCCGCGCGTGCATGTGAAGGATAATTGGGGGTGGTGTACGGGG
>Ga0233425_10010814_pt1 | contig 10919 bp, 7 predicted proteins | sample Watercolumn_Towu_2_FD_181712 | JGI IMG/M metagenome (GOLD analysis project Ga0233425, IMG submission 181712) | Freshwater microbial communities from Lake Towuti, South Sulawesi, Indonesia - Watercolumn_Towuti2014_140_MG | ecosystem: Environmental > Aquatic > Freshwater > Lake | place: Indonesia...
TTTGAGTTCATCGGCAGCGTCGAGCATGGCGGTCAGTTCGTCCACGCTCCAATCTTCAGTGGTGATAAAGTCTTTTCCGAGCAGTGTGGTTTTCATTTTTTGTCTCCTTGTAAATTAATTTTGACTCCGTGCAAAAATTTTTTTCACCGCGAAGGGCGCGAAGAAAGGCATGAAGATTTATTGAGCGAAACGTCTTGCGGGTTTCCTTTGCGTTTCTCTAAATTCTTCGCGGGCTTCGCCTCTTCGCGGTGAGATTGACTTTTGTGCAGCGGTTTCATTTTTGATTTGCGTACATGAAAGGCAGCAGCGCGTAGAACATCGCAGCCTTCTTCACCTTTTCCAAATTGACCTGGTCTTCCTGCGTGTGGACGTATTTCTCCTCCTGCGGACCAAATCCCAGGGTCGGGATTCCCGCCGCGCCTGCCGAATACGTCCCATCGGTGCTGAACTTCCAGACAGAGACTTCGGCGGGCTTTTTCCACAGGGCTTGATAGGCGGCTTGCCCCGCCGCCAGCAGGGGACTGTTTTCGTCGAGCAGCCAGCCGGGGAAGAATGCCTGGTCGTCGAGATTCAATCCCGTGTGGGCGCGGACGGCTTGGATCGGGATTTCCACCGTTGCGTCGAGCGGCTCGACCACGCTGCGAATTGATTCCACGACCGAGGCGGGAGTCTCACCCGGAACCAGCCGTCGGTCGAGGGAGATTTCGCACCAGCCCGGTACTGAATTCGGGGTGTGCGGACCCGCAATCAGCGTGACGACCTGATTCCCCTGTCCGAAGGTTGGGTCAACCGGCAGGGTCGCGTTCATCTTTTCCACCGCTTCGATGACGGGCAGCATTTTGAGAATGGCATTTTCGCCGAGGTGCGGGGTGGAGGCGTGCGCCGCCTTGCCTTTGGTTCGCACGCGCGCTTCACAGCGTCCACGATGACCGCGCCGCAGGGTGAGGTCGGTGGCTTCCGCCAGCAGCACGGCATCGGGGCGCAGACCGTCGCGCTCCACGAGCGAGCGCAGGGCAAAGCCTTCGGCGTCTTCTTCGAGGGTGGCGCCCATCACCACCACCGAGCAGCCGGGGTCGATCCCCAACTTTTTCAAAATTGCCGCGCCGTACACGATTGCCGCCACGCCCGCCTTGCAGTCGGACGCGCCCAAGCCGTAGAGCGTGCCGTCCTTGACCACCGCTTCGAGTGGCGGATATTGCCATTCCTTTTCGTCGGCGATTTCGTTCGTGTCGAGGTGGGCGTTGTAGAGCAGGACGGGTTTTCCTTGTCTCGACTCTGCTCGAAAACCACCAATTTGCCCCAGCGCGTTGCCAGCCGAGTCCATCCAAACTTTGTCGCAGCCGATGGCGCGTAATTCGGCGAGGGTGCGCTCCACGGCAGGGGCTTCTTCGCCCGTGTAGGTGCGGATACGCACGATGTCCGCGAGGAACTTGACCATGTCCGGGAACATGGCTTCGGCGGTCTGTTCAATTTGTTGTGTGAGTTTTTCCAAATCCAAATTTTGCATAATACTCCGTAGCGCGGAATTTATTCCGCAACCAAAGGCGATATGAATATCGCCCTACCGCATTCGTTAGGCAACCCGATACGCAAGCGGTTGACCTTCGAGCGCGGCGAGCAGGTTGTCGTAGTCTTTGTTGCGCCTGAATTCGGCGCCGATTGCCGCCTGTGCTCCCGCCGCAGTGTGTGGGGTAATCAACAGGTTGACTTGACGGTCTTGGGCGAGAATTACCAGTGGGTCGTTTGCGCGGACAGGTTCCCAGTTGAAGGTATCGAGCGCCGCCCCGCCCAGTTGACCGGAGCGCAGGGCTGCGACAACAGATTCCGCGTCGCAGGTCGTTCCGCCCCCGGCGTGGACGAGCAAGACTCTCCGCTTGCAGGCGGCGAAGAAGTCCGCGTTCAACATGCGGCGGGTTTCGGGGAAGTCCGGCAGCAGGTTGAGCAGGATGTCGGAACGGGCTTGCAGGTCTTCGAGAGCGGCGTATTCGATTTGCAGTTCTGTCTCGGCGCTTTGCGGAATGCGCTGGCGTTTGTTGTAAATCACGTTGCAGTCGAAGGCGCGCAGGCGGCGGGCGAGTTCCACGCCGATTTCGCCAAAGCCCAAAATGCCAACCGTCTTGCCGAAGATTCCGCCGATGTCGTCGCGGCGCGACCAGTTGTAGGCGAAGTAATCTTCGGTGCATTCCTGCGGCTCGCCCCAACTGGATTCGGCTTGTTCGGCAATCTGATTCACTTCGCGCAGGCGTTTGGTCAGGGCGAGGACGCCCATCAGCATGTGTTCAGCGACCAATTGACAGCCGGGGACAGGCACGGCGCAGACGGGAATCCCCGCCGCCTTCGCCGCGCCCAGGTCGATGTCCCAGGTTTGGCGTCCGAGGCGTTGAATCAGTTTGAGGTCCCGCCCGGCGGCGATAAGTTCTGCATCCAGCGCGCCGACCCGCTCACTGATGAAGAACTCCACCTGCGGCAGGAGTTCCAGCATTTCAGCACGGGATGGGTCGCGGCGCATGATGATTTCCAACTGCGGCGGCGCGGAATCAATCGCCGACTGCTGGTGACGCAATCCGCGCTGGGTGGTGAAGAGGACTTTATGTTTCATCAGGCTTTATCCAATAAGTATTTATTCGAAAATTCACGGAGCGCAGAAGACTTTAGTCCGCATTGCCAATGCAGACTAAAGTCTGCATTCCGATTGGTTATTACGGCTCCCAATCAGCGAAGGCATCCACCACCGGCTTGATGTCGTCCATCATCGGGTAGAGGATGGGGCAGGTCACGCCCGCATCGATGTATTCCTTGACCTTGGCGCGGCATTCGTCCGAAGTGCCGACCGCCATCAGGTTGCGGACCACGTCGTCGGGGATGACCTTGCTGGTGCGGATGTAATCCTCTTCGGTAGCAGGCCAACTCATCATGGATTGCACCTTCTCCAGCAATTCTTCGCTCACGCCTGAAGCCTTCATGATGTGCGGTTCGGTTGCCAGATAATACGAGACGAGTTTCTTGCCTTCCGCCATTGCGGCGTCGGGGTCTTTGTCCGAGAGACAGCAGACCAGCAGTTCGGGGCGATCCACGTCCGCAAGGGTCTTGCCTGCTTTCTTCGCGCCCTGTTCCACCAGCCCAACTGCCTTGCGGATGTAATCCACCGAGACGACGTAGTTCAGCACCACGCCGTCGCAGATCTCGCCTGCCATTTCGAGCATTTTGTCGCCGGTGGCACCGATGTAGAGCGGGATGTCACGGGGTGAGGTGTCGCCAAATGCCACATCGAGGCGGATGCGGTCGAGGTGGACGAACTCGCCCTGATAAGTCACTTCCTCCATTGTGAACAACTGGCGGATGGCTTCGATGTGTTCGCGCATGGCCTTGAGCGGCTTTTCGCGTTTGACGCCCACGCGCCCGGCGATGGGTTCCCACCACGCGCCGAGACCGAGCATGACGCGCCCGCGCCCGTCCACCTTGCCGCCTAATTCCCACATGGTGCTCCACGACGCGGCGATGACCGCCGGGTTGCGGGTCCAGATGGGAAGCACGCCGGAGCCGAAGCGCAGGCGTTTGGTGTGGTTGAGGAAGGCGCTCATCATGACAACGCAATCGCGGGCGAGGCGGGTATCTGCCTGCCAGATTTCGCTAAAGCCGCGTTCTTCGGCGTAGCGGGCGATTTCCAGTTCGTACTGGATATTGTGTTTGTCCTGCATGTACAAAGCCATTCGTTGAGACATGTTTACCTCACTCCAGATAAGATTTGAGATTGACGGTTGGATAGGTGACGCGCTCGCCATAGGGGCGGCGTTCGGGTTTGTAGGTGGCGTCGATGCCCATTTTGGTCTGGACTCCGCGCATGTCGGCGGTGGGGTCCATTTCGTGTCCCTGCGCCCCGGGGACGAGGAAAGTGTCGCGGCTCCAGTCCACGCGGTTGGTCAAAGCCCACAGCACGTCGGCGGGGTCGTAGATATTTACATCGGGGTCGACGACGATGACCTTGGCAATGTTGACGTGCGCGGTGAATGCCGCCATTGCCGTGTTCTTCGGTTCACCGGGGTTGGTCTTTGCCAATTGGACAATCGCCAGAAATCCGTTGCCGTAGGGCGGAATGTGCAGGGCGGTGACGTTGGGACTGACGTGGCGCACAAAGCGCAGCAGCAGCGGCTCCCGCGGCAGGACGTTGCCGATGTAGATGTGCTCATCCCAGCCGGGGACAATGGTCTGGTAGATCGGGGCATCGCGGAAGCAGATGGCGGTGACTTCAAACGTGGGCGATTCCCACAACTCGCCGTAGTAGCCGTGGAATTCCGCCAGCGGACCTTCGGCGTGGCGCACATGCGGCGGCAGATACCCTTCGATGACGATTTCGGCATGAAGGGGGACTCGCACGTCCACCGTCACCCCTTTGCAGGTCTTGACCGCTTCGCCGCGCAGCGCCCCGGCAATCGCCAGTTCGTCGCCGTCGTAGCGCGCCCCGGCGGCAATCATGATGGCCGGGTCGAGGCCGATGGCAATGGCGATTTGCAACGGTTCATCTTTTGCCTGATGGATTTTGTAGAACTGCATGACGTGCCGCCACTCATTGACGTTGAAACCAAATGTATGCGGACCAAGAATTTGCATTCGGTTGTACGAGAGGTTGCCGCGCCCGGTGACCGGGTCTGTGCAAACAGTGACGCCGCCGGTGATGAAGGGACCGCCGTCGTGTTTTCCGTGAGTCGGGATGGGCAGTTGATACAGGTTGATTTGTTCACCGCGGATGACGTTTTTCTTCCAGGCGGGGACTTCGTCCACAACCTGCGGTTGGATTCCGTTTCCCAATTCCAATGCCCTGCCCATCTGGTTGGGGACTTCGCCTGTCGAGCATTGCAACGAAAGCGCCGCGCTGGACGGGCTGACCACCGCATTGGCAAAGACCTGCCAGGGCAAAGTATCCGCGTCACGGGCGGGCTTTTCGAAAACGACGGGACCTTGTCCCTGCCGCGCCAGCGTTGCGGCGACGTTGGCGAGTTCGTGAGTCAACTCCACCGGCTTGCGGATGTGCGTCAATTGTCGGGCTTCTTCCAAAACCTCGATGTAACTTCTCAAGTCATAAATGCGGCTCATGGTTTACCTCATAGCTAAAAAGACCCTAAAGGTTTCCTTTGCAAACGGGAATGAAGTTCAAAGAGAAAACCTTTAGGGTCTCTCCTGTTGAATCGGATAACTTCCCATCTCGCGGGCGGTTTCGAGCATGGCGAGATAATATTCCGGCAGGACGCCCGGGTGGACGGAGTTACTGGTGGAAAGTAAAAATCCTCCACCGGGCGCGGCGGCGCGGATAACGCGCGCGGTTTCCTCTTTGACCGCTTCGACGGGACCGTTCACCAAAACGGTGGAGCAATCCACGTTGCCGATGAGGGTCAGGCGGTTACCGTATTGCTGCTTGATGGCAGCAATGTCCATGCTGGCGCGGGGTTCGATGGCTTGGAAAGCGTCCACGCCGGATTCGATCATCCCATCGAGCAGGCTGTTGACATTGCCATCGGTGTGCTTGACGTATACCGCGCCGTAGCGGTGGCACAGGTCGGTGATTTGTTTCAGGCGCGGAAAGACGAACTTGCGGAAATGGCGCGGAGAAAACATGGGTGCGCGCGAAGCCGCCCAATCGTAGCCGCCGTGTAAACCATCCACGCCGCGCTGGAGCAGGGCTTCGCCAAGCATGAGCGCCGCCTTCAACTGGACATCCAGATAGCGTTCGATCAAGTCCGGGGCTTGAACCAGACCGATGAGGAAGGTCTCCGCCCAATCCCAGGTCGAGCCAATTTGCACATCCGCCGAGCCGAGAATCATGCGCTCGTTTCCAAACTCCGCGATAACCTGGTCAACGATGGAAAAATCCCAGTCTTCGAGGCGAGGCTCTGAGGCTTCCATGAAGGCTGTCACGCGCTCCAATTCTTCCAGGCCGCCGCGCTTCAAACTCGAATCAACCTGGTCGTAGGTGTCGCTTTCGGGAGCGTAGCGGGATACGCCCCAAACGCCGTTGGAGTCTTCAAAGCGCCAGTTGAGTTCATCCACCTGCTCTGGAACCAGCGGGTTGACCGGGATGGGGTCGCAGACGGGGAAGACATCCAGGTCGAGCGCCCGCCATAATTCGATATGGTCGGCGCTGCGTTGTTCGTGATATTGCTTGAATTGACCGTTCATCAAGGCTTGATTTTGCTTGACGCCCCGCGCCAGTCCGCCGAACCCACACAGGGTTTCGCGCCCCAAAACCTGGGCGGCGGTGGGGTTGTCAATCGTCAGTTCAAACAGCGGGACGCGGTCTGCTTCCTTGTGGGCAAATGCCAGTTTGGCGCGTTCTTTTCCGTTCATGAGTCCAAGCCTGCCTTCTTGCGTAGAATTTTCACTGCGCTTTGCGCTTCTTTGAGAATGCCTTCTTCGTCGAGCGTGACTAATTTGCCGTCGCGCATGAGCCAGTCGCCGCCCACCATCAGGGCTTGCACATCGCTGACGCGGGCGCACAAAGCCAGCGCGGAGTCGAGGTCATGCATCGGGGCAGACCAGACTGAGTCGAGATTGACCAGACACAGGTCGGCGGATTGCCCGACGGTTAGTCCTTTATTGATCGTTGCCATCTCCAAAGCCTGTCGCGGAGCAACGGCGGCGGCGTCCAAACTCGAAGCGCGAGCCAGCATGAGTGCCGTCTTCATATTCTCGAAACAATCCTGCGTATCGTTCGAAGCGGGTCCGTCTGTGCCGAGCCGCAGGTTGATTCCCTTTTCGAGCATGGCTTTGAGCGGGGCAATGCCCGAACCGAGAACCGCATTGCTGACCGGGCAATGCACGACGGGAGTGCGCTTTTCGGCGAGCAAGCCCATTTCGGCTTCGTCCACCCAAACCGCGTGAACAACCTGACAGTGTTCATCGAGCACGCCCAAACTGTCGAGCCAGGTCACCGGGCGCAAACCTGTTTCCTTGAATGTCATATCCACTTCTTCGGCGGTCTCTGAAACGTGAATGTGGGTAAACGAGTCGAATTGACGAGCGAGCGCGTGCGTTTTTTGCAAAGTCTCCGCCGAGGCTCGCCAGGGGGTGAGTGGTCCACTGGCGAAAGTGACGAGTTCAGTCGCCTGTCCGAAGAAGCCTTCGAGTTCATCAAGAATGGCTTGCGCCGATTCGGCTCCGCCGCCACGGTCTGACCAGGCGCGGGCGATGGTGACTCTCAGTCCCGATTTTTTCGCGGCACGGACGATGGCTTCAGTGAAGGATGGGGAACGGGTAATCTTTTGATGATCAACCACGCTACCCGCCCCGCTGCGGATGTTTTCTGCCAGCCCAAGCAGGGCCGCCAGTTCCAAAACTTCTTCCGACATCGCGCCTTGCAGGGGCCAGATGAGTTCCTTCAACCAGCGCAAAAGCGGACGTCCGCCCGCCAGTCCGCGCATGAAGGTCTGCGAGAGGTGCGTGTGACCGTTGACCAGCGCGGGAATGACGACTGCGCGTTGCGCGTTAAACGTTAAACGTTGAACGTTGAACGTTGGATCTCCGATGTCTCCGATGGCAGCGATATGTCCATCCTGAATCAGGATGTCGCCTTCCTGCCAGCCGCCGGGGACAAAAATATGGGCGTTTGTAATCAGGGTATCAGTCACGCGTTAGTTCCTCCACAACCCGTTCCGCTTCGTCGCGAGTCATGTCGTCAGTAATATCGAAGACAAAGCCCTTGCCGCCCAGCGCGTCCATGATTTTGCGCGCGCCCTTTGCCGTCACATACACCTGGCAAAGTTTGCCGCCTTCGCGGATGCGCCTGAGCAAATCCAGCCACTCTTCGGCGGGCGGCGCGCCGTCACCCTGAATCCACTGAATGCCGCGCAATTTTTCCAGCGAGAGCAACTGGTCGAGGTGGCGGATTTGCCCCTTGCCGTCGAGATGATAGAAGGGATAGTCCATCGCGTCGCAGCACGCTTCGAGGTCGGGCATGACGAAGCGTTTGAACATGGCGGGCGAAATCATGTAGGCGAAGTCGCTTTGCAATATGTACGAACGTCCCGGCGACCAGATGCTTGCCCAGGCGCTGCTGCCCATGCCCGCCGCATCGAGGTCGGCATGCAGGCGGTTGTAGCAATCGAGCCAGAAGACGCGGATTTCGTTGCACAGGCGTTCCACCTCTGCGGGCTGGTCGTGCAGTTCGACCGCCAGTCTTTGCGAACCAACCAGCGAAGCCAGAATGTCGAGGTTGCCGCCGATATCGGTCAAGCCGTAGATGACCTGGTTCCCAAAGCGTTCGATTCCCGCCCGTGTCAGGTCGCGGACGCGATTCCAAAGCGGATGGTCTTCGTCGAATGTGAGGTGGATTTTCTCCAGCGGGGTTTGCTCCCACGAGACGCCGTTCACGGTGGGCGGAGAAAACCATGCGCTGCCTTCCAAAAACTTGAAGTCTGAGCCGAGGAAAGCGGCGAGGACGCCGGGTCCGATGTTGACGTAGAACTTCGGCAGGCAGGCGCCGAGAAAATAACCGCCTTCGAGAACTTGCTGGTAATCGTCCACCACCGTTTCGGCGGGCATGTCCAACGGATACTTGCCCGCAAAAGTCCAGTTGGGGCGTTTGGGCGAGTCGGGATGACTCTCCTTCCATCCATCGCGGTAACCTTCGCAGACCACCAGCGGCGCTTCGCGAGTTCCTTCCCACCACCGAATCCAATCGGTGCGGACTTGTTCCATGCGTTGCGGGGTGAAGTCAAGGCTTAGTTGAATCATGGTCTTCTTTGAATGGAAAGCGGAATGGTGCGGTGACGTTGTCCAGTTGCCTGGAAGACGGCGTTGGCGATGGCGGGCGCGGTGGCGATGAGTGCCGGCTCGGCAAGTCCCTTGGCGCCAAACGGACCTTCAGGTTGGACGGTGTCGAGGTAGGTCACTTCCACTTCGGGCATATCGAGCGCGGAGGGCATGGTGTATTCTTTCAGGCTCAACTTGTCGGGGTAGCCGTTGGTGAAGGTAAAACCTTCGGTCAGGGCGTATCCCAATCCCTGGGCAATACCGCCGAGCATTTGTCCCTTTGCGCCACCGGGGAAGATAATTTTGCCCGCGTCGTGCGCTGCCCAAACCTTGATGACTTTTACTTCGCCGCTGCGCCGGTTCACTTCCACTTCGGCAACCTGCGCCCCATAGCAGTAAGTGAAATAAGGGATGCCTACGCCGGTTTCGAAGTTCCAATGGATTTCTGGCAGTTGCCAATACCCCTGTGTCGAAAGCGGCATACCCATTTCGCGGGCGCGGTCCACCACCTGCTCGAAGGACGCTTCGTTTTCCTGCTTGCTGATGTAATGTTCGCCCTGCCGGTGAATTTCATCGGGCTTGCAACCCAGCAGGTTGGCGGCTGCAAGCAACAGGGTTTGCGCCAGTTTTTCAGTTGTCACTTTGACGGCGTTGCCGCCCACCATCGTGGCGCGGGATGCAACTGTCGGGCCTGATTCGATTGCGGTTTGGGTGTCGGGCCTCAGCATGTGAATCCGCTTCGGTTCGACGCCCAGCGTTTCAGCAGCCAGCAGGGTGAAGATGGTGCGGCTGCCTTGACCGTAATCGGTCATTCCATGCTGGAGGGTGAGTGAGTAATCTGCTTCGACGCGCAGGGTGGCGTTGGCATAATCGGTACCTTCGCCGCCAAGTCCGCTGCCGTGGAAATAGCAGGCCACTCCCATGCCGCGCCGCACCTCCTGGTCTGCGGACTGCGCTGCGTACTGGGCGCGTTTGCGGTCCCAATCCGAAGCCTGCCGCACCCATTCAAGGCTTTTTCCAACGTAGGGTTCGTGTTCGATGACGTTGCCGGTGAAGGCGCGATCGCCTTTGCGCAGAACGTTCTGCAGGCGGAACTCAATCGGGTCACGCCCCAATTGGCCCGCCAGTTCGTCAATCGCCATTTCGATGGCGGCACAGGCTTGCGGATTTCCAAACCCGCGAAAGGCGCCCGAATATCCGTTGTTGGTATAAACCACGTTCGTGTCGGTGGTTGCCGCTTCGTAGCGGTAACAGCCTGCGGCGTGCATGGTGGCGCGCCAGGCGGAGAGTGGGGTCATCGAGGCGAAAGCGCCGCTGTCTGAAAGCATATCCACATGGGCGGCGCGGAGTTTGCCGTCTTTCTCCGCACCCAGTTGCAGGCGGATTTCCATCCCCTCGCGTTTGTACGAGGCAGCCATGGACTCTGCCCGGGTCAAAACCAGCCGCACCGGGTGTCCCGAAAGCAAAGCCAGTTTTGCCACCTGAGCCGAACACTGGTAGCCGATATCGTCCTTACCACCAAATGACCCGCCCACCGGCGGCTGGATGACGCGCACTTTATCCTTCGGCAACCCCAACAGGGAAGCGGCATTGTCGCGGTTAATGAAGGGGCTCTGGTCGTTGGCGTAGATGGTCACTCCGCCATCGAGTTCCGGTACAGCCAGCGCGGCTTCGGTTTCGAGATAGGCATGTTCCTGATGCTGGAAGGTGTAAGTCTGGTCGAGTATGGCGGGGCATTCCGCAAGGATGGGTTGTGGGTCGCCGTTGCGGACGATATGTTTTGTGCAAAGGTTGCTGGTCATCCCTGAGTTTTCAGGGATGATCGGCTGGGAACTTTCCAATGCTTTACGCGGGTCGCTGACAACGGGCAGGGGTTCCAGTTCGAGTTGAATTGCCTTCACCCCTTCGAGGGCGGCGGCTTCGCTTTCGGCGGCGACCATTGCAATCGGTTCGCCCACATGTCGCACTTTTTGATACGCCAACACAAAGGCGTCACGCACGGGCCAGCCGAAGGCGCTGTGGTCTGTGAAGTCTTCGCTGGTGATGACTGCCTTCACGCCGGGGATGGACAACGCCGGGGCGGTGTCCAATTTTTTGATGCGGGCATGGGGTAGTGGGCTTCTCAACGCCTTTGCATATAACATGCCGGGCAGTTGCATATCGCCAACGTATTTTGC
>Ga0233425_10010815_pt1 | contig 10918 bp, 8 predicted proteins | sample Watercolumn_Towu_2_FD_181712 | JGI IMG/M metagenome (GOLD analysis project Ga0233425, IMG submission 181712) | Freshwater microbial communities from Lake Towuti, South Sulawesi, Indonesia - Watercolumn_Towuti2014_140_MG | ecosystem: Environmental > Aquatic > Freshwater > Lake | place: Indonesia...
AGGCGTGCAATTGATCTCGCTCGGTATTCTCGGAGAATATATCGGCCGCCTGTATGACGAAGCCAAAGGCAGGCCGCTTTACATTATCCGCGACGCGCCGGAAGAGTAGTTAACAGTGATTAGGTTTCAGTAACCAGTCGGCGATCACCCGAGGGGAATCGCCGTTTTTTTTATTTCATCCTTTTCCCTCATGAACCTCTCCTTTCTCAAAGACCGCTCCTTTATCCGCGAACTGCTGGTGATCGCAATTCCGATTTCATTCCAACAGCTTATCAACGCCTCGCTCAACATGATAGACGTGATCATGGTCGGGCAATTGGGTGAGACAGCCATCGCCGCGCTGGGTTTGTCCAACCAGGTTTTTTTCGTGCTGGTTCTGATTCTTTTCGGGGCGACCAGCGGCATGGCAATTTTCACCGCCCAATTTTGGGGCAAGCAGGAGATCGAGCCAATTCGCAAAGTGCTGGGCATGAGCCTGCTTCTGTCCACCTCCGTTGCGTTTGTGTTCACGCTCGCGGCCACGCTCGCGCCGCAGACAGTGCTCGGTTTTTACACCAACGACCCCGAAGTCATCAATCTTGGGAGCAGTTACCTTCGCATTGTCGGCTTCACTTACATCCCCGTTGCCATCGCAACCGCCTATATCTCCGTTCTGCGCAGTATTCAACTTGTGCGCCTCACCGTCATTGCCACGATTTCCGCGATCGTGTTCAAGACGATCCTGGGCTACGGATTGATCTTCGGCATCGGCGGACTGCCTGCGCTGGGAGTGCGCGGCGCGGCGATCGGCACCGCATCCGGCTGGACCTTGGAACTGGTCCTGCTTCTCATCCTTGTCTACACCCAAAAGACTCCCCTTGCCGCCAACCCGTTGACATTTTTTTCCTTCGACGCGCCATTTTTTACCCGCGTGCTAAAGACCGCCCTGCCCGCAGTTGCCAACGAATTTTTCTGGTCATTGGGTATTACAACCTATAACGCTGTTTATGCCCACATCGGCACAGACGCGATCGCTGCGGTCAATGTCAATGCGACCATCGAAGAACTTGGCTTTGTGGTCTTCATGGGACTCGGCAACGCCTGTGCTGTCATGGTTGGCAACCGCATCGGCGCAGGAAAGAAAGACGAAGCCTACGAAATCGTGCGGCGGGTGGTCATCATGGGTGTGACCTTTGCCGTGGGCACCGGCGCAGTCATCATCCTTTTGCGCGGGGTCGTTGTCGGGTTGTACGACCTTTCTCCCGCAGGCGCCGGCAACGTCCGCGGGCTGATGCTGGTGATGGCCTGCACCCTGTGGATTCGCATGTTCAACTTTTCCACATTCATCGGCGCCCTGCGCGCCGGCGGAGATACCCGCTTCGCGCTTATCATGGAAATCTGCTCCATCTGGCTCATCGGAGTCCCCGCCGCGTATCTCGGCGCTTTCGTCCTGCATCTGCCGGTTTATTTTGTTTACCTGATGATCATGCTGGAGGAGGCGGCCAAAGCCTTTGTCAGCGCATGGAGATTTAAATCACGGAAATGGATTCACGACCTGGTCAATGTCTAGCAGAGTGCATAGTACAATCAGGGAAAACAAACCACCGCCCCGAGGAATTATGCCAAAAATCACCGCCCTTAATCATGTCGCTGTCGTCGTCGAAGATATGGAAAAATCCCTGTCTTTCTGGCGCGACGCGCTTGGAATTGAACTTCATGAACTGCGTGACGTGCCGGCTGAGCAGTCACAGGTGGCCTTTCTGCCCGTGGCCGGCGCCGAAGTGGAACTGGTCATGCCGACCACAACCGACTCCGGCATTGCCAGATACCTCGCCAAACGCGGACAGGGGATGCATCACCTCTGCCTCGAAGTGGACGATATCGAAGGGATGCTCTCCCAATTGAAAGCGAAACAGGTCCGCCTCATCAATGAAGAACCGCGCACTTCAGCAGACGGAAAAAAATACGCATTTATTCATCCTGAGTCCACAGGCGGGGTGCTGGTGGAGTTGTACCAGATTTAGGAATGACAGAGAATATCGAATCCATCTTTGCGGGCGAATGCGGGCTGGTCAAAGACCGGCCGATCATTGTCGGCGTTTCCGGCGGCCCCGACAGCCTGTGCCTGATGGAGACTTTGCGGCAGGCGGGCTATCCGATCCTCCTTGCCCATTTCAATCACCAACTCCGCCCGGAGTCCGGCGAAGATGCCCGCATGGTGGAAAAGACCGCCGCGCGTTTAATGCTGGGCTGCATCCTGGACGGTGCCGATGTGCGGGCATATGCGGAACAGGAAAAGCTTTCAATCGAAGAAGCTGCGCGGAACTTGCGTTACCGCTTTATGTTTAAACTTGCGCGTGAGCGAAATGCGCAGGCTGTGGCTGTCGGCCACACCGCAGATGACCAGGTTGAAACCGTGCTGATGCACTTCCTGCGCGGCAGCGCCTTGACCGGCTTGAAAGGCATGTCGTTCCGCTCCATCAATAAAAACTTCGACCCGCAAATCCCGATCGTCCGCCCGCTGTTGAAGATGTGGCGCGAAGAAACCGTGGTGTACTGCGCGGTTAACGGCCTGCGCCCGCATTATGACTCAAGCAACGACTCGTTGAATTTTCAGCGCAACCGCATCCGCCATTTATTAATTCCCAATCTTGAAAGTTACAACCCCAAATTCCGCGAGGCTGTCTTGCACATGACCGAGTCTCTTAAAGGAGACCATGCCTTTATGATGGAAATTTTGGAGGAGGCCTGGCGCGAGACTGTGATCTCCGTCGAAGACGATATCATCACCTTTGATTCTGGCCTGCTCTCAAAACATTCGATCGGACTCCGCCGCAACCTGGTCAAACAAGCCATGCACAGTCTCCGCCCCGGCGTGGATGTCAGCTACGCGGTGCTGGAGCGCGCCGCCGACATGCTTGCGGACGGCGCTCATTCTGCGCGTGTTGATTTAAAGGGCGGCCTGCGCATGTTCCGCGAGTTGGATCGCATTTACATTTGCACACTGGATGCGGAATTGCCGTTCAACCTCTGGCCGCAGCTGGTGGAATCTGACTCGCTGGCGGTGACTGTCCCCGGGCAGGTTGCGCTGGCCGGCGGCTGGAAATTAACCTGCGAGCGCTGGCGCATCCCTGCCCTGGCGCGGGAACAGGCCGAACGAAACGAAGACCAGTTCCAGGCCTGGCTGGATGCGGAGAATCTGCCCGAGTCGTTTGAGTTACGCGTACGCCGCGCCGGGGATCATTTTTCGCCTTTGGGCATGGACGGGCATTCACAAAAACTGTCCGATTTCTTCGTCAATGAAAAGGTGCCGCAGCGCGCGCGCGAACATTGGCCTTTACTGTGCGCGGGCGATGAAATCCTCTGGGTGCCCGGTTACCGCTCCGCCCATGCATATCGGTTGAAGTCAACTTCGCAGAAGGTGATTTACCTTTCCATCACACGTCCGCCCGAAAAGATCACGGAATAAAAATCCCCGCATGTTGGCGGGGACTTTGCTTATTTGGCTCATGTGTAGACTCTGTGCAATAAGTCAAACCCTTTAACGCGAATTACGCAAATTGGGCGAATGGCGCGAATTTTTTCGCATATTCGCGTAATTCGCTTCATTCGGGAAATTCGCGTTAAGATTTTTGCTCTTGCCCGCACACTCTTTACACATGAGCGGCTTATTTTATTTCGCCGTTCAACTGCCTGATCTTGATGAACAACTCGCGCCATTGGATTTTTGACACGCCTAATTTTTGCCGCACCAAATCAGCCTCGACGCCGGATTGATAATCGCGCAGGGCACAGGTCCAGCGGCACATGTCAAACGAGAGGTGTTTTGTCAGGCCGGCTTCGACACCTATATCTTCGAGCAGGTATTCCAGCCGCCGCGGCGACCAGGCAAAAACCTGATCTGCCGGCTGGTACTGGGCCAGGTATTCCTTGTAGGCCAAAATCCAATCTTCCTGTAAATCTATCTTGCGTTCCTTGTAGCGGTTGGCCGGGCTGGCATAGCGGATGAAGACGTGCGGCCCGTTCCTGGCGTTCAAATCAATATGGTTGATGTGAATGCCGAGACACTCACTTTTCTTGATGCCTGTCGTGAGCAGAAGATAAACAAGCGCGTAGTAGCGGGCGTCCGGCTTTGTATCGCGGCGGTGACGGTCTGCGGCCAGAAGAACGGCCTCGTACTCGTCGTTGGTCAGCACTTGAGGTAATGGGCTGATGGCTGAGCGCTGCAAGACCTTCTCGGCCGGGTCAATAGTCAACGCGCCGTATTGGTGCAGCCAGCGGAAGAATGATTTAACCGACGTGATGCGCCGCGACAAGGTCTTGGGACTGCATGGAATGCCGCGCTCTTTTTCCAGCCATGTGAAGAAGCGGTTGAGGTCATCGGTGGTGATGGCGCCGATGGATTTATCCGGCGCAAGAAACTGTGTCAACAGGCGCACATCTGAAAGAAAGGCTTTCAGGGTATGCAGGGAACGTCCCTGGTCGCGCATGAACATTTCCCAGCCGTTAATGGCGGCGGGGAGCAGGGTTTTGGTTGTAATATGGGCGGAATCAATTATTTTGGCCATGGGTCATCCTCGCTCGGTAGCGCGTAGTCTTTTCGTATAGTTTAGCGAATCTGGGTGGGATTGTCAACAGGGAACGGCAAAATTAATGCGACAGATCCTGGGGCTGGAAGCACGGCTCGTAATCGTAGCCGAGGATGACGCGGTACTGCACCGGGCTGTTTGCGTCAGGTTGGGAAATGATGTTGGCTGAGAACAGGTTGAGGGTCGAAATGATCGTCTGCCGTTGATTGGGATCCTGCCCGGGTGTGAAATCCACCAGTACAGAGTTGCCATAGTCGCGGCGGTCGGCAGTCGAAATAACGGTTTGATAACCCGCGTAATTGAGGCGTGACGCAGCCAGCGCATCCCACGAATCAAGCGGGACGCCGTTTTGCACTTCCACTTTGACGGACTGCCGCTCAACCGCAAACGTTGAGAGGGTCGTTGCTTCGATGAGCATTTGACTCAGTTCGGCGTCGTTCGGCAAAAGGACAGCCGCGCCGCCGGGCGTTGTCCACGAACTGACGTATGGCGGGCGGATGTAATAGCCGCGGATGTTGGCGTTGGTGAAGTTGAGCGCGTAGGGTGACATGCGCAGCAGGTCGGCCAGGCCGAGGTCTGTGGCGACGGTGCTGGAGAGGTCGTTGTAAAGTTGGGGAATTTTGCCGAAAGTGCTGGTCTGCAATGCCTGGCCGAAAATGGCGCGGATCACTTCCTGCTGGCGGCGGCCGCGGTCGAAGTCGCTGGATTTGGAGCGCGCGCGGGCGTACCACAGCGCGAGGTCGCCGTCCATGTGAATTTTCCCCGGGCCGACAGTGTACAGCCACCAGTTGTCTTCGTTGTACGGGTCGTAGGATGGGTCAATTAAACGCCAGTCGGTGTAGGCGCAGGCAATGGGCACATCCACGCCGCCGAGGGTGTCCACGATGCGGCGGAAGCCATCGAAATCCACCATGGCAGTATGGTCAATGCGGATGCCGAGGTTATAGGTCACCGTGTCTTTGAGCAGGCCGGGGCCGCCGCCGGCGTAGCCTGTGACTTCTCCGCTTTGGTAGGCGGTGTTGACGCGCTGCATTCCGATCGTTGGGATGTATATCCACAAGTCGCGTGGAATGGAGATGAGCGACACCTGCCCTTCCTTGGGCCAGACAATAGCCACGAGGATCGTGTCGGTGCGATAGGATGAGCCGGGGCGTTTGTCTGAACCGATGAGCAGGAAGTTGATGGTCTCGTTGTCGGTGAGAGGCGGCAGGGCTGTCGGATTGCCTGTCAAAGTGTCGGGAGGCGGCGCGGCTGAAGTTGGGAAAAGCTGATTAATGTCAACTGTGGCGGTTGCATCTATGGGAGGTGTTGGCGATGGGGAGGGTGTTTCAGTCGGGAAGGCGCCGTTATCAAATGATAGTAGAACCTGGGTTGGCGTGTACAGCGACGGTTGAAAGGGTGTCGGCGTGGGGGACGGGTTTGGCGCAGAGGTGATCAATATAAAAGGGAGCGGCGCCTGTTCCTGTTTTTGAGGGAAGGCCCCACATGCAGATAATAAAATGACTGATACTACAGGCAGGAAATAGCGAAGGAATGTTTTCATGAGTCGGTGGCGAATCTTGAACCCAGACCATTCTTGACGGCCTGATATCTGGCAGCCTTATTATCAACCACGGAGAATTTCAAGAATCGGCAGGGATTGCAGGCGTAGTTCTGCTACGGGTTGGGATAGGCGATGAATGTGCCGGTGGGGAACGGCGTGGGGAGCGGGGTGCGGGGAGTCACGTTTGGCACCCATAGCAGCTCTCCGACATAGATCGTATCGCCGACACGGCAGTTCACTTTCCGCATCATGTCCAGCGTGGTGTAGTGGTTGTAGCCGATGCGGTACAAAGTATCGCCGGGTTGAACGATGTATGATTTCGTCCAGCCGGCCGCGCCCGGAATACAGCCCGCCACAACCGTGCTGGTGGGAGCGGGCGGAACATAAAGTTTCATGCCGTCAGTCAGGGTGTCGCCTGGCAGGCAGTTTGCGCTGCGTAAGACATCCTTGCTGGTATGGTAGCGGATGGCAATGCTGTCCAGTGTATCCCCGGCTTGAACTGTGACCTGGTTTGTCCAGCCGGCGGGCGGCGGGCATGACGTCTGCGGCGCGGTTGTTGGGGTTTCAGTGGCTGTCGGCGTGGCGGAGACGATGGGGGCTTCAAAGACAACTGTCGGCGCTTCGGTTGGGGCGATGGTTGACGTTACAGCCGGATGCTCGGGCTGGGCAAATAATTCGATGGTGGCCGTCGGAGTTGGTTCCGGGACGAACTCCACCAATGAAATGGACAATGCCCCAAGTATCAATGCAATTGAAACCAGGGCAACGATGATTGCATTCCTGAAGCCGCGCGCACCTTTCATTAGCTGCTCTCTCTTTCCAATACGGCTGAGCCGGCGATTGGCAATAACACGCTAAAAGCCGAGCCGACACCCGCTTCGCTTTCCACCCAAATCCGTCCATGCTGGGCTTCGGTTAATTTCTTTGCAATGGATAGTCCCACGCCGGTGTCGCCGACGCCTTGAATGAGAACATTCTCCGCGCGATAAAAACGGGTGAAGACGCGCGAAAGGTCGTCTGCTGCGATTCCTCCGCCTGAATCGGCCACCTGGATCAGGATGAAATCCTTGCCATCTTCGGTCTGTGTCTCAACCTTGAGTTTGATCGTGCCTTCGAAGGGTGTCGCTGCCCCGGCGTTTTGCAGCAGGTGGATGAGAATCTGTTGCAAGGCTTCGCGGTCTGCCTGAATGGGGATGAGCGTCTTCGGCAGTTCCAAATGAATTGAGATGTTCTTTTCGCGTACCTGCGTGCTGGTGTACGACATGGCATTGTCAATGATTGTGTTCAGGTCCACCGTTTCGGTCTTGAGGTCGTTCAACTCGGTTTCAAGCGTGGTGATCTGAATCAGGTCGTCGGCCAGGTTGCGGATGCGCTCGGTCGAAGTCTTGACCCGTTCCACAAATTTGCGCTGCAGCGCCCCAAGAATGCCGACCGATTCGCCCAGGAGCAGGTCGGTATATCCAACAATGGACGATAAAGGCTGGCGCAGTTCCTGCGAAATCGAGGCGATAACCTCGGCCTGTTCCGTGCTTTTGACCGCCACATTGCCCTTTTCGATCTCATGGGTTTTCATATTGGCTTCCATGAGTTGGTTTTGCAGCCGCGCCACTTCCTGCAGGGCCTTTTTCAAGTCATGTTCCACCGTGGCTGGCGCAGACGGCAGATTCTTGCCGGCCCGCAATTCCCCATTTTCAAATTGCAGTTGTTCAATGATTCGAATCGATTCGTCCTGCGCCGCGCGCAGTGATTCCAGTTCTTTGGCGCTGCCGGCCAGAGAATCATTCTGTGCTGTTTCCAGTTGCCCGCTTAGTTCCTGCACCTGCTGTTCAAGCGTGCTGATCTGCGCGCGCGCCTTGTCATTTTGCGTTTCCAGCTTGGTCGTCTTCTGACTGCGCTTGATGATCGGCACCAGCGCCGCGGCGATGTTCGCAAGATATGCCTGATCTTCCGCCGTCCACGTGCGGTCGGAATATGGCGAGAGCAGGAGCAGCCCGCCCAGCGATTCTTTTTCCGGGGTGAGAATGGGAACGCTCAGCAAATGCCCGGGATTGGACAGGCCGAGCACATCGCCCAGCCCCTTGATATCGGCCGAGGTGCTGCTCGAGGGCATCCTCAGCGGACGTCCGCGCTGCAGGGAATTTGCCAGCATGGGAATTGAACTCTTCTTGAGCGAGCCGCCTTCCAGTGAATCTTCGCGGATCAGGTCATATCCGCCGGCGATGACGATCTGGTTGTTGTTATCTGTCAGGTAGACCATGAAGCACAGGTCGGAGAGCATGGTCTGTGCAATGGCGCGGGTGATGGCCTGGCTGACCTTGGTGGGGTTTGATTCTGCCGCAAGCGCCAGCATGGCGTGAAAGGTTTTCGGGTCGGTGCTGTAACGGCGGCGTTCCTGCGTGCCTGTATCCTGTTTCGCCGGGACAGGTGTTGGCTCCGGCGCAGGGGCAGCCGAGACCAGCGGAAATCTCTGGGGTAATGTCAGTAAAATGGGATAGGCCGCCATGTAGGCAAGGCGCACGATGCCCGAATAATTTCCATCCACTTTGAAAAATAAATGCCCCGCATGGCCGAGTATTCCAAGGGTTAAAAGAATGACCCCGTTCCACATCCCGTCCGGCCGGCGGATGAACAAAATCACAACGCCCACCAGCGCCAGGGACAGTGAGCCGATCTGCCAGTACCAGTCATCGGGGGTGAGGTTGTAATTCACCGCTGACATTTGTTGCTGCCACGTGAGCAGGCTTAATCCCAGCGCGGTGATCACCAGCAGACTCAACAGCGATACCGCCGCATCTGCCGCGCGGCTGGGTTCGGGAAATGCGTACAGCCATGTGATCCAGATAATGCCAAATAAAATGTAGGCGCGGTCCATTGGCGGCAGGATCAACTTCAAGTCCACAATTTTTTGCCAGCCAAGTCCGCTGAAAATAAACATTGCAACCTGCGCCGCCAGCAGAATCCCCAGCCCCATGAACGCGCGGCGCGCCTGCGGAAATTCACTTACACGCCAGTGATTAAACGCGGATTGCAGCGCGCTGGCCACGGCAAACACCAGCACGACATAATAGATCAAGTCACCTGGTGGTTCGGTTAATTGCGTCAGGATCTGGCTGGAGAAGGCATTCATACAGGCGTGATTATAATGCCAGTTCAAAATTAATGAACAGGCAACGTATAATTACAGACAGGATGAACAGAAATAAAAGATTTGTATTTTTCATCGTTGCAGTTCTGATGGCAACCACTTTTTTGATCCCCATTCTTAAGGGATATGCCGCCGCGCAAAAAGGTGAATCTGAATTTGCAGCAGGTAATTACACTGCCGCCGCTCAAGCGTTTGAACAGGCCGCGCGCGCACTGCCCTGGCGTGGCGACTTGTGGGAGCAGGCCGGCCTCGCTGCCGCCAAAAATGGAAACCCGTCCGATGCCGTTGAATTTCTCAACCGCGCGCCCAAACTTTCAGAGCAGGGCTGGCTGACAATGGGCGCGTCTTATTTTCAACTGGGCGAAATTCAATCTGCGCAGAAGGCTTACGAGGAAGGTTTGCAGATGTACAAATCACCCGCGCTTTATGCCGGCCTTGCCTCTACTTTCTGCCAGCAGCAGGATTGGGTTGCGGAACGTGACGCGCTTGTGAGTCAGATCCGTTTGGATGATGGGGATGCCTACGCCCATTACAGACTCGGTCTCTTGTTGACTGTTCTGGAGACTGATGAAGCACTGCCTGAATTAATGCGCGCATCTGCTCTGGACCTTGAATTTGATTCCGCAGTGCAGACATTGCACGCCGCTTTGACGGTTTCTGTCACGCAAGCCGACCCGTCCCAGCAAATGCTGACAGTTGGCCGTGCGCTGGGCCTTGTTCAAGAGTGGGAACTGTCCGTCGTAGCCTTTGAAGGTGCGGTTGCGCATGACGCTGAAAATGCCGAAGCATGGGCATGGCTTGGCGAAGCGAAACAGCACCTCGGCCAGGATGGACGCGCTGAACTTGATCAGGCTTTGACGCTTGATGACACATCCGTCATCGTGCGTGCCCTGCGCGGAATGTATTGGAATCGCCGTGAAGATTATTCGCAAATGCTGGCCGAGTATTTACTTGCGGCAGAAGCTGAACCGGATAACCCAGCCTGGCAGGCATCTGTTGCCGATGCGTATGTCAAAAATGGTGACATCATCTCTGCGCTTGCGGCCTATCAGCGCGCCGCCGATCTTGCCCCGCAGGATTCAACCTACTGGCGGCTGCTGGCTGTTTTTTGCGCGGATAATGGCGTGCATATTGAAGATGTCGGTTTGCCCGCCGCGCAAAAGGCCGTTGACCTTGCGCCTGATGATCCGTTTGCATTGGATGTTCTGGGCTGGTCCTACCTTGCTTCGGGCAGGTATGCCAGCGCCGAGAAAACCCTGGTAGACATGCTCTCACGCTTCCCAGATCACCTGCCCGCGCACATTCATTTGGCGATGACCTATCTTGCGCAAAGCAACCGCAACGCTGCGCTCAGTGAGTTGACTTTTGTCCGTGATGCCGATGCAGGAGGGTTAGATGGTTTATTCGCTGAACAATTAATGAAGAAATATTTTCCGTAATTAAAATCCCCCCGTGATAAAATCACGGGCATGAAAAAAATAATCATCCTTTTTTCGTCATTCATTTTTCTTCTCTCTGCCTGTTCATCAATTGCTCAGACTCCTGCTCCGCCGCAAGATCAGGGAGTGCCGTCGGGGAGCTTGCTTTTTCAAGATGATTTTGCACAGCCAGTCACCGGCTGGGATCGCTTCTCGACTGCCCAAGGCATAATGGATTATGACG
>Ga0233425_10010816_pt1 | contig 10918 bp, 8 predicted proteins | sample Watercolumn_Towu_2_FD_181712 | JGI IMG/M metagenome (GOLD analysis project Ga0233425, IMG submission 181712) | Freshwater microbial communities from Lake Towuti, South Sulawesi, Indonesia - Watercolumn_Towuti2014_140_MG | ecosystem: Environmental > Aquatic > Freshwater > Lake | place: Indonesia...
CGGCGCCGTTCGCGGACTGGAGCGCGGCGCCGGCGGCGCGGACGGCGGCGGCGTTGGTGGCGGCGGCGTTGGCGGCGGCGTGCAGCGGGCCGGCGGCGGCGCGCGCGCGAACGGCGGCGGCGGCCAGGCTGGCGGCCGTGCGGTCGGAGGCGTCGGCGGCGGCATCGGTCGCGCCGGCGCGCAGCGCCTCGCCGGCGGCCTTGACCGTGGTGTCGGCCGCCGTGGCCGCGCGGCCGGCGGCCTCGTCGAGTTCGGTCTTGGCCTCGGCGGCGCGGGCCTTCTCGGCCTGGGCGGCGGCGTCGCGCAGCGCCGTGCGCGCGCCGGCGAGCGCCTTCACGAGGCCGTCCTGCTTGCCGGCCGCCTCCCGGAGGGCGGCTTCGGCGGCGCCGAGGCTGGCGTCGGCGTTGGTGCGGGCGGCCAGCGCGGCATCCAGCCGCGCGGCCTGGCGCTGCGCCTCGGCGACGGCCGACTGCGCGCCGGCCACGGCGGCGTCGGCCTTGCCGGCGGCCTCGGCGCGCTTGCGGTTGTCGCCGAGCGTGTCGGCCAGGCTGGCGCCGATGGCGGCGCTGCGGTCGCGGGCCTCGTCCACCTGCGTCCGGGCCAGGGCAAGACTGGCGCCGGCGGCGTTGATCTCCTTCTGGCGCCGGGCGCGCTCCTCGGCGAGCAGGCGGTCGACGTCGGCGCGAACCTTGCCGCTTTCGGCCTGGTCGAACAGCTCGGCGGTCTGGCGGTTGAAGTCGGGGATCGTGGCGGCGACGCCGGCCAGCACCTCCGCGGCGATCGCGTCCTTGCCCCGCTCGCCAAGTTCGGCGAGCAGGACGTCAATCTCGGCCTCGCGCAGGCCGCGCAGTTCTTCGGCCAGGTTCTGGGGCGAAAGGTCGGCGAGATCGCCCTGCGCCAGGCGGGAGGCGGCGGCGTCGAGGTTCGTGCTGATGGCGTGCAGCGAGTTGGTCCAGAACTGGTCGAACTTCGCGGCCGGCATCTCGGCGGCCACGGCGCGCATGTCCTCCTTGAGGGCGCGCACCAGTTCCCTGCGGATCTCCTCGCGCGCGGCCTTCTCGGCGGCCTTCTCCGCCTCGCGCTGCTTCATCAGCAAGACCTGCTCGGCGTCGGGCGCCGGCGGCCGCGGCCGGAACAGTCCCAGCACCGACGGCACGACGATAAAGCCGACGAGGGCGACGTGCAGGACGACGGAGAACCCGATGAACACGCGCAGCGGCGTGCTCATGACCGGCCGCGAGGCGGGCGGCGGGATCACAGCGTCCGCTCCGGTTCGCCGGGCTCGACCTGGAAGCTCACCTGTTCGACGCCGGCGTTGATCACCGCGTTCCAGACCTGCACGATACGGTCGTAGCGCGCCTGGCGGTCGCCGACGATCACCACCGTGGGCGTGCGCCGGGCCGACTCGCACGTCTTCAGGTACGCCTTCAGGTCGGCCACCAGGTCCGGGATCTGGCGGTAGCGTTCCTCCAGCGTGGAAGCCTTGTTCTTCAGGACGTAGCCCTGCTCGGTGACGGTGATCAGGTGGGCCTCCTCGATGTTGATCGACTGCGTGGCCGTGGCGCGGGGGATGTCCACGGAGAGGCCCTCCTTGAGGGTCGGCGCCGTGATCATGAAGATCACCAGCAGCACGAGCATCACGTCCACCATGGGGGTGACGTTGATCTCGGAGTTGGAGCGGTGGCGCTTGCCGCCGGACCGCCCGCCGCCCAGCGACATGCCCATTACGGCTCCTTCCCCGGCACCAGGCCGCCGCTGGCCTGCAGGCGCAGGAACGACTTCTCGATGAAGGCGTCGGTGGACTCGCGCAGTTCGTCCATGCGCGCCATGATCCAGTTGTACGCCACCACCGCCGGGATGGCCACGAACAGGCCCATGGCCGTGGCGATCAGCGCGGAGGCGATGCCCGGCGCGACCACCTGGAGGCTGGCGGACTTGGCGCCGCTCAGCGCCTGGAAGGTCGTCATGATGCCCCATACCGTACCGAGCAGACCGATGAAGGGCGACGAGCTGCCGATCGAGGCCAGCACGTCCATGCCGTTCATCATGCGCGCGAACTCCCTCTGCGAGGTATGCTGCATGGCCTGGAGCACCTTCTCGTCCAGGCTGCGCGGCGTGTGCAGCACCAGGTCGTCCGGGCCGGGCTTGTCGGCCGCGGCCTGGCCGTCGTGCTCGCGCTCCTCGCGCCAGGTGTCCAGCCCGGCGCGGAAGACGTCGAACATCAGCGCGTTGGCATGCTTCGGCCCCTCGCGCAGCACCAGGCCGGTGTGCGGGCTGCGCCGGAAGAGTTCGAGGAAACGGGCGTTGTCCGCAGCCGTGCGCCGCACCAGGCGGACCTTGTAAAGGATCAGCGCCCAGGACAGCACCGACAGTGCCACCAGCAGCACGAGCACCGCCTTCTCGACGGCGCCCGACACCTGCACCGAATGAACGACCAGCCCCCACAACGACCCGTCTCCCATGACCTTTGCACCCTTTCCCGCCGGCGCGGAACCGGCGAAGACCCCCAAAGGAAAGCAGGTAGTGTGCCACGCCGCCGGCGGGAGGAAACGGGTCGGGCTTGTCGGAGAAGTCGGACAAGTCCGGCGTGTCCGACACGATCCCGCCTGCATCCCGCCGTACGCAGCAAGCGCCGCCGTCGCGAACACTCAGGGCGCGGCCGCTTCCAGCACGCACCGGACCGGGAAGTGGTCGGAGTAGCCGGCCAGGTACTCGTCGCGGACGACGCCGTTCTCGTCCTTCTTGCGCACGCGGTGAAACGGCAGGGGGGTGCCGTCGCGGCCGCGCTGCTGCGGCAGCACGAACGGGCCGCAGGCATTTGTCGCCACGCGCCACGGCGCCGGCCAGGCGGCGCCCGGCAGCATGCCGAGGGTGACGCTGATCGAGTCGAACGAGTTCCAGACGCGGTCTTTGCCGTAGTAGTAGGTGGCGCGGTTCGTCTCCGGCAGGCAGCCGGCGAGGTTGCAGAGCGTGGCGGCGGCGCCGCCGCCCGCGGCCGCGCCCCACGGCACGAAGCGCGCCTCGCCGGTCAGGATGGCGCTGTTGACGTTGTCGTTGAAGTCGCCCATGGCCAGCAGCGCCAGGCGCGGGTCGGCGGCCAGGCGGCGCTCGATCTCGGCCCGCGCCGCGCGCGCCTCGGCCGTGCGGATGCGGACGTTCACCTCGGGCGGGCCGGCCCAGGACTTCCAGTGGTTCATCACGACGGTCAGCGGCCGGCCGCCGAAGTCGAAGCGCGCGATCAGGATGTCGCGCTGCTCGGGCACGGGCGCCAGCCAGTTTGTCGCCACGGGCGCGACGCGCGCCAGCAGCGCCACGTCAATCCCGCGCTTGTCGCCGCCCTCGCGGTGCACGATCGCCGGCAGGTCGAAGTGCCGCTTCTCGCGCAGCACGCGCACCAGGTCCTCCAGCACGCGGCGGTTCTCGATCTCGGCCAGTCCGAGCACGTCCGGCTTCATCGCCGCGATCACCTCGGCCAGGTGGTCGAGCTTGGTTGCATAGCGTTCCGGCGTCCAGCGCGGCCAGCCCGAACGGGTGTACTCGTCGTCGCCGGGGTTGTCGGGGTCGTCGTCGGCGTCGAACAGGTTCTCGACGTTCCACGTCGCGACCACGAGGCGGTTCGTGGCGGAGGCCGGCGCCGCCGCCAGCAGCGCCAGCAGCACCGCGGTCGGCCGCAGTCCCCGGCAGATGGAGGCGGCAGTCACGCGCGCGATTATTGCCGCCGCGCCGGCGCGATGCAAGCGCCGCACGTTTCGCTGTCAAGCACACCGCGGCCGGCAACTCTCGACGCCGGCATCGGCGGCCGCGGCGCGGGACGCCCGGCCAGCCGCCGATGCGGACGGGAGCCGCTTCACGCCGGCGCGGAAACCGGGGCCACCTCCCCTCCCTGGCCGAAGACCATGGGGAAGAGGGCGGCTTCGAGCGCGAAGCGCAGGCCGAGCGCCTCGGCGTCGGTGAGCAGCACGCGGGCGCGGCGCACCTCGCCATCGCCGCGCTTGGCCTTGCGCGAGACCTCCAGGGAGAAGCCGGCCGGTTCGGTCTGGCGGCGGAGGTTGATGACGGTGTTGGCCTCGGCCGTGTCGTGAAACAGCCCGCCCCGGCCGCCGCCCGCCTGTTCGCCGCGGCCGGTCAGCACCAGCAGCAGGCCGCAGACGTCGAGGAAGCCGAGTTTGGCCGTGATCTTGTTCTCCCAGTCGAAGGTGGCGGTCTGCCGGCCGTCGGCATCGCGCGACGGTGCGGTCTTCTGCCGGGCCATCTCGAGGAAGAAGCAGCCGTCGCGGTCGGGCCGCGCCGGGTGGAACTCCAGGCGCGCGGCCCCGCCGCCGCCGGTCTGGGTCGGGTGGTAGAAGGTCAGCCGCAGCCGGCGCGGACGCCGGCCCGCAGATGTGTCCGCGGTTTCCATGTCTTCGTTCCTTTCCTCGGTCTTTCCGTGCTTCCGGCTTCTCAGGTGGCGAACGGATCGTCCGCCGCCGGCGCTTCCGCCGGAGCCGCGCCCTCCGCGGCCGGCGCCTCGGCCGTGGCCGGCGCGCCGTTGCGCCGTCCGTTGACGAAGTGCAGCCGGATCGCGCGCACGCGCAGCCGCGTGCGCTTCTCGCCCTGCGCCGTCTGCCACTGCTCGCAGGAGAGTCCGCCCTCGACGAGCAGCGGATCGCCCTTGCGCAGGTGCTCGCCGGCGGCCGTGGCGCTCCTGCCCCAGGCCACGACGTCCACGAAGTGGACCTGCTGCACGGCCTGCCCGTCCCTCCCGGTGTAGCTCTCGTTGATCGCCAGGCCGAGGTCGGCCACGGCTGTGCCGCCGTTCGTCTTGCGGACGGCGGGGTCGCGCGTCAGGTGTCCGGCCACGCAGACGCGGTTGAGACTCAGTGCGCTCATGACTGCTCCTGGTGTTGTGCGGGCGGCCGCCCACCGGCCGTCCGCTACCCCGAAGCCGCCGGGCCGGGAAATTTCCGGTGAAAATATGCAGGAATCGTCTTCCGCCTTGACGGCGCCTCGTGCGGGTGCTCTCATAGGCGCATGCTGGATGGGAGGTGGCGGGAAGGCCGGGGCCGGCGCACGCTGGCGTGGCTGACGTGGCTGGCGCTGCTGGCGGCGGCGGGCGCCGGGCTGGTGGTGTGGGAACGCACGCACCCGGAGGGGCGGACGCCGGACGACGCCTTCCTGGCCGACGTGGAGCGCCGCACGGCGCTCTACTTCCTGGAACTGCAGGACCCCGTGACCGGCCTGTTCCCGGACAGCGCGCCGGCGGACGGCTCGCGCAACAGCGAGGTGTCCAGCGTGGCCGCCTCGGGCTTCGGCCTCGCGGCGCTGTGCGTGTCGGCCGAGCGCGGCTGGATCGGCCGCGACGAGGCCGGCGCGCGCATCCTGCGCCTGCTGCGCCGCGCGTGGGACGATCTCCCGCAGGAGCACGGCTTCTATTACCACTTCCTGCGCATGGGCACCGGCCAGCGCATCTGGAACAGCGAGGTCTCCTCCATCGACACCGCGCTCTTCCTGGCCGGCGCGCTCGTGGCGCGGCAGTGCTACCCGGAGTCGGAGATCGCCCGCCTGGCCACCCGGCTCTACGAGCGCGCCGACTGGCCCTGGATGCTGGCCGGCGGCCGCACATTCGCCATGTGCTGGACGCCCGAGAAGGGTTTCAGTTCCGCCCACTGGAACGGCTACAGCGAGCACATGCTGCTCTACCTGCTGGCGCTCGGGTCGCCGACCCACCCCTGCCCGCCGGAGACGTGGCACGCCTGGCAGCGCCGGCCCGTGGGCGACTACGCCAACCTCACCTTCCTCCAGTGCGCGCCGCTCTTCACCCACCAGTTCTCGCACGCCTGGGTGGACTTCCGCGGCCGGCGCGACGCGCATGCCGACTACTGGCGCAACTCCGTGCTGGCGACGCGCGCGCAGCAGCGCCTCTGCGAGCTGCTCGCCGCGCGCTTCCCCACCTACGGCCGCCACGCCTGGGGACTCACCGCCGCCGACGGTCCGCAGGGCTACCGCGTGCTCGGCGGCCCGCCGCCCACGCGCGACCCGCCGATCGACGGCACGATCGTGCCCTGCGCGCCGGCCGGCTCGCTGCCGTTCCTGCCGGCCGAGTGCCTCGACACCCTGCGCCACCTGCGCACGACCTACGGCAGCCGCATCTGGGCGCGCTACGGCTTCGTGGACGCCTTCAATCCCGCCACCGGCTGGACCTCGCCCTACGTCTACGGCCTCGACGCCGGGATCACCGTGCTGATGATCGAGAATCTTCGCTCGGGCCTGGTGTGGTCGCGCTTCATGGCCAACACCGAGATCCGGCGCGGCCTGCAGCTCGCCGGCTTTGTGGACACGGCCGCCGCGACCCTCGGCGAGCGCGCCTACCTCGCCGGCCTGGCGGCCGACACCTGGCACGGCCTGCAGGGGCTGATCGACTCCGCCACCGGCCTGCCGCGCCGCGACTCGCGCCGGCCGCCGGAGACGGACACGGCCGACGCCGGCCTCTACCTGACGGCCCTCGCCGGCGCCCAGGTGCTCGGGCATGTCGGCGCGGCCGACGCCGCGGCGCGCGCCCAGCGCGCCATCGCCAGCCTGCGCCGCCTGCCGGCGCGCAACGGCTTCCCGCCGCGGCGCTGCACGCTGCCGGACCTCGCGGCGGCCGACGCCGCCCCGTCGCTGACCGACGCCAGCGTGCTGGCCGCCGGCCTGCTGACCGCCGGCCGCACGTGGCCGGTCGCCGCCGCCACGTGCCGGCCGCTCGTCGAAGCCATGGACTGGTCGGTCTTCCGCGACCCGGCGCCGCGCCTCGGATCGGCCGAACGCCTCGGCGTCCTTTTCGCCATCGCCTCGGGCCGCGCCGCGCCCGGCGCCTGGGAGCGGCTCGACCGCTCCCTGGGCGAGACCGACCACGTGCGCTGCCTGGCCCCGGGCGCCAACAACGGCGGCCTGGCGCAGCAGTTCCTGCCCGGCCTGTGGCTGGACGAGCGCGGCACGCTGCCGGGCATCTCGGCGCAGAACTTGGCGCTTGAGCAGATCCTGCACGCGCGGCGGCGCCAGCGGCCGGAGTGGGGCTGGGCCGCCTGCGAGGCGCCCGACGGCCGGCTGCTCGACGAGACCGCCTGCGACGACCACATCGTCGCGCCGTATGCCGCCGCCCTCGCCGTCGAGGCCTTCCCGGCGGAGACCGTCGCCTGCCTGCGCAGCCTCGAGCAGCGCGGCGCCCGTCCGGCCGACCTGGGCTTCGTGGAGTCGGTGGACACCGCCACCGGGCGGTGCAGCACGATCCAGACGTTCCGCCACCAGGCGATGCTGTTCGTCAGCCTCGCCAACCTGCTCACCGGCGGCGCCGTGCGCGAACGCTTCCGCGAGGATCCGCTGGCGCGGCGCGGCCGCAGCCGCGTGCGCGACTACGCGCAGCCCGGCTACCTGCCGGAGCGCGTCTCGGTCTACACGCTGGTGGACCCCTCGTTGGCCTTCGCCGGCTACGAGAAGCCCGACGTGCCGCGCCGGGCCGTGGCGCGCCGCGCCGGCACGCCGCCGGAGAAACTCGACTGGCAGCGGCTCGACCCGGAGCACAGCCTCGAGTCGCTGGCGCCGCCGGAGCCGGGCGACCTGCACTCCGCGCGCTTCGCCTTCGCGTGGGACGACGCCGCGCTGAGCTTCCTGATCGAGGTGCAGGACGGCCGCCTGACCAACGCCGCGGTGGCGGCCGACATGTACGCGTACGACAGCGTGGAGCTGTTCGTCGATCCGCGCAACGACGGGCTGTTCTGGGGCCAGCCCGGCGACTTCCAGTTCGGTTTCGCGCCGGACGGCAAGGTGTGCGAATGGTTCGGCGACCGCACCGACCACCTCGTGGCGCGCGCCGACCGCACCGGCCGCGGCTACCGCGTCGAGGCGCGCATCCCGTGGAGCGTGCTGGGCCTCGCGCCGGCGCCGCGCCTGCGGCTGGGCGTCTCGCCCGCGGTCAACAGCCGCAACGACCGCACCGACGGCACGGCCAAGTTCAACTGGTGCTGGCAGCCCGAGGCATCGGGCGTGCGCCTGGGGACGGTGGAACTGGAGTGACGGGTGGCAAAGTCGTCACCCGTCACCCGCCACTCCCCTTCTTCCCGTATCTCCCTTCCGGTTCCTCCGCCGCCAGCCGCAATTCGTCAAAAGGGCGGGCGCCGCCCGGCGCGGCGGCGGCCGCGCCGATCTCCAGCCACAGGGCGCGCTCCTCCTCGACGTACGCGTGACGCGGATCGAGCGGATGGACGAGCGGCGGGCCGGTGCGGCGCGCCACATCGGCCGGCGGCGGCGCCCCGCCGCCCGCCGCCGCCAGCAGCGCCCCGCACGCGCGCCTCTCGGCCGCCGTGAGCCGGCCGGCCGGGTACGACGCCCGCAGCAGCGCCGCGCCGGCAACGCCGGCGTTCCAGGCGCACAGCACGGACAACGGCAGCGCCCGGCGGCGCGTCGCGTATTCGCCGGGCAGGGCCGGTGTCGCAAACCGGCCGAACGGCGCCACCTGCCACCTTTCCGGCCCGGCCGGCGCCAGCACGGCCACGTACACCGGGCGGGCGGCCGTGGCCGGTGTCGCGGGCGGCAGCAGGCGGATCTGGCCGGCGCGGACGGCCGCGCCGGCGCGCGGGGCCGGGTAGCGGATCGGCGCGCGCCGGGCCGGCGGCGCGTCCGGATCCGCGGCCTGCAGGCGCCGCTCCAGGTGCCACTCGTCCAGCCAGGCGGCCAGGCGGCGGGCGCCGGGCGGCGGGTCGCGTTCGGGCTTCATGCTTGCTCCTCCGCCACCCTGAAGACCGGCGCGGCGCTTTTTTCCGCCCGTGCCCACTGGAAAATCAGCCGGGCCAGTTCGGGGGCGGCCAGCAGGCAGAGGCGCAGGCGGCCGCCCGCATCCTCGTCCGGGCAGGCGCGCCGGGCCTCGGCGGCCAGCCGCTCGAAGGCTTCCCGCCAGATCTCCGAGGCGCGGCTGCGGCTGGTGCCGGCCGCGGCGGTGACGGCGGGATGGTAGAGCGGCAGGTCCAGGTGCTTGGCCAGCACGAGCAGCCGCGCGCGAACGTCGAGCGCGTCGAAGGCGGCGCGGGCGATGGCGCCGGCCAGGCGGGGCGCGTCGGGCTCGGCGCCGGTGGCGTCCGGCGCGGGCAGCAGGTCGGCCAGCGTGAGCCGGCCCTCGACGCCTTCCAGCGGCGCGTCGAGGGAGACGGTCGCCGGCCGCGGCGCCTCGCGGCGCAGGAAATCGCGCACGACGCTGCGCAGCAGCAGCGACGCGCCGCCCTGGACGGCGTCGAGCGGTTCGCCGCCGCCGGCCGTGCGGTCGAAGAGCCAGCGCTTGTAGGCCTTGCCCGGGCGCGAGCGGCCGGTGACCAGGCGCGCCTCGAGCAGGTGCCAGCAGCCGGCGGCGTCGGGCAGGCAGCCGGCCACGCCTTCGCCGCGCGCGCGGCGCGCGTAGTGGCCGAAGCGCTGCCAGCCGAAGAGGTGCAGCGCGGCGCGCGTCTCCGGCGCGCAGCGCGCCGCGGCGCACTGCGCGCCCCATTCCTGCCACTGCTCCAGCGAAGGCATCGGGCGCCCTCAGGTGCGCGTCATCGGAAGGTCCTCAACCCCTCGAAGTCCAGCGTCGCGAAGTAGTCGTCCGGCGTCTCGGCGCGGCGGATGGGCAGGACGGTGCCGTCCGGCCGCAGCAGCAGTTCGGCCGAGCGCAGCTTGCCGTTGTACTGGAAGCCCATGGCGTGGCCGTGGGCGCCGGCGTCGTGGATCACGACGAGGTCGCCGGGCGCGAGCGCGGGCAGCGGCCGGTCGATCGCGAACTTGTCGTTGTTCTCGCAGAGCGAGCCGGTGACGTCGTAGACGGCGTCGTGCGGCATGTGTGCCTTGCCGGGGACGGTGATGTGGTGGTAGGCGCCGTAGAGCGCCGGGCGCATGAGGTTGGCCATGCAGGCGTCGAGCCCGGCGTAGCGCTTGTAGGTGTGTTTGAGGTGGCGCACGCGCGCCACGAGGTAGCCGTAGGGGCCGGTCATGATGCGGCCGCATTCGAGGCAGACGCGCGCGGGCGGATGGCCGCGGCCGAGCAGGCGCGTCTCGTAGGCGCGGCGGATGCCGGCGCCGACGCGCTCCAGGTCCACGGCCTCCTGCTCCGGCCGGTACGGGATGCCGATGCCGCCGCCGAGGTTGATCAGCTCGAAGGCGATGCCCGCGTCCCGCGAGATCTCGACGGCCAGGTCGAAGAGCATCTCGGCGGTGTCGATGAAGTACTGCGGGTCCAGCTCGTTCGAGGCCACCATGGTGTGCAGGCCGAAGCGGCGGGCGCCCAGCCCCTTGAGGCGGCGGTAGCCCTCGAAGAGCTGTTCGCGGGTGAAGCCGTACTTGGCCTCCTCGGGGTGGCCGATGATGGCGTTGCCGCCCTTGAGCGGGCCGGGGTTGTAGCGGCAGCAGACCCACTCGGGGATGCCGCCGTGGCGCTGCAGGACGTCGATGTGCGAGAGATCGTCGAGGTTGATCAGCGCGCCCATGCGGCGCGCCTCGACGAACTCCTCCGGCGGCGTGTCGTTGGAGCTGAAGAAGATCTCGGCGCCCGGCAGGCCGACACGGCCGGCCAGCAGCAGTTCGGGCAGCGACGAGCAGTCCGCGCCCGTCCCCTCCTGGTGCAGGATGCGCAGCAGGTAGGGATTGGGGCAGGCCTTGACCGCGAAGAACTCCCTGAACCCCGGATTCCAGGCGAAGGCGGCAGCCAGCCGGCGGGCGTTGGCGCGGATGCCGGCCTCGTCGTACAGGTGGAAGGGCGTCGGGAACCGCGCCGCGACCGCCTCGATCTGCGCCGGCGTGAAGGGAAGCTGGAGGTTCTTGCGGGACATGACCGGGGCAGTATAGCGGGCCGCCGGGCCGACGGGCAAGCGCTGCGACGCGCTCCGAAATGCCGCATCCGAGACAGGGCGAACGCATCTAAATCGCCGAGCCGGGTTGAGTG
>Ga0233425_10010818_pt1 | contig 10915 bp, 9 predicted proteins | sample Watercolumn_Towu_2_FD_181712 | JGI IMG/M metagenome (GOLD analysis project Ga0233425, IMG submission 181712) | Freshwater microbial communities from Lake Towuti, South Sulawesi, Indonesia - Watercolumn_Towuti2014_140_MG | ecosystem: Environmental > Aquatic > Freshwater > Lake | place: Indonesia...
CCGTTTGCCATTATTAAAACCGTATCGTTGGTGCTTCTGCATCCGTCTACTGAAATGCAGTTAAATGAGTTGTCGATACTCTTCTTTAACATGGCCTTAAGCATTGGATGCGTTATTTTCGCGTCGGTTGCGATAAAGCACAGCATGGTTGCCATATTGGGATGTATCATTCCGGCGCCCTTTGCCATGGCGGTCATGGTGACTGTTTTTCCGCTTAACAGTATTTGTTTGGATATGCACTTAGGTTTTGTGTCGGTAGTCAGTATTGCTTTTGCCGCCTCGCCAAATCCTTCGCGACTTATTTTTTTTCCCAATATCTCAACGCCCTCGACTATTTTTTTTATGGGAAGGGGTTTTCCTATTGAGCCGGTTGACGCCACGGCAACTTTTGAAATATCAATAATAAGCGCTTGAGAAACCGCTCGTGCCATTTCAAGGGCGTCATAATCGCCTTGAGGGCCGGTAACGCAGTTTGCATTGCCGCTATTGGCTATGATTGCCTGAATTTGTCCGTTGGCGATAGTTTCTTTGGTCAATCTTACCGGAGCCGCTTTTATCTGGTTTGTTGTGAACATCCCGGCACATACTGCCGAAACTTCTGAATAGATCAGGGCCAAATCTTTTTTGCTCTTTTTTACGCCGCAGTTTATGCCGCCGGCCTTAAATCCGATAGGGGATGGGAGAAGAATTTTTTTCATATTAATGCCGTCTCCTCAGGGAATCCGAACATTATGTTCATATTTTGTACCGCCTGTCCGGCCGCACCCTTAACGAGATTGTCTATTGCCGTAATTACCAACAAATCTTCTCCGACGCTTTTAACCCCTATATGACAAGTATTGGAGTAGATAACGTTTTTTAATTCCGGGAATGTGCCTTCCGGAAGTACGTGCACGAAAGGCGAGTTTTTATAAAGCTCATTATATTTTGCCAGAATATCCGCGGTTGGAACCGGTTTTTTCAGGCGCATAAACATTGTGGTAAGTATGCCTCTATCTATTGGGGACAGTTCCGGGACAAAACACGTGTTTACATTTTTACCCGCAAGTATACCTAATTCCTGTTCTATCTCAGGCCTGTGTTGGTGATTTAAAACTTTGTATGGGCGGATGTTATTGGTGCATTCAGAAAAGATTATACCGATCGCCGCCTTCTTGCCCGCCCCTGATGTGCCGGTTTTGGAATCTATGTATATTGTCCCTTCTGTTTCCTTAACAACCGGTGCCATGCCTAAAAGAATTGACGTCGGGAAACAGCCGGGATTCGCGATTAATTGCGCGCCTTTAACATTGTCTCTAAAAAGTTCTGGTAATCCGTAAACGGCCTCTTTTAATAGATCAGGGCGTGTATGAGTTTTTCCGTACCATTTTTGGTAAACGGCAGGATCCTGCAGTCTAAAGTCAGCGCTTAGGTCTATAACTTTTATTTTCTTGTCTAAAAACAATGGCGCTAGGTCAATTGCCACTGTGTGTGGCACCGCCAAGAATACCAAATCAACATCCAGTGGGATATCCTTCATCTCGAAGTTGCGGCACACCATATTGGTTTTCCCTTTTAAGCGCGGGAATTCCTCGTCTATAGGAATGCTTGGTTTGTCGATCTTCGCGAAGAGTGACGCTAATTCTACTTTTGGATGGTCTAAGAGGATCTTTACCAGTTCTCCACCGGTATATCCCGTTGCGCCGATAATGGATACTTTTTTCATCTGTAAGCTCCTTGAGTACTTAAATACTTGTGTCTAGAAATATGAAAACCAGCATTATAAGTACTTTTACCTGTAATAGTCAAACTAATTATTGGACACGTTGCATTGTGGCAATATTTAAATTTAATCTGATAGGTATGTCCCATATGTTTTTGGCATATTCACTTATGGTCCGGTCGCTGGAAAACTTCCCGGATTTTGCCACATTAATTATGGATTTTTTCGTCCAGCTTGTTTGATCGAGATAAGTCTTACTGACTCTGTCCTGTGTTTTACAATAATCCTCAAAATCGGCACAAACAAGGAATGGATCGGAATAAATCAGATTGTCCGTCAGGGGTTTAAAAAGATCCGGTTCTTTCGGACAAAAGAAATTACTTTGAATAAAGCGAATAGCCCCTCCCAAATCATTTGAGCTGTTTATATACTCTTGCGGGTGGTATCCTTTTTGCCATATCTTTTTAACGTCATTTACGCGCAGTCCAAATGTGAAAAAATTATCTTCACCCACAGACTCGAGCATTTCAATGTTTGCTCCGTCGAATGTGCCGATAGTAAGCGCGCCGTTAATCATAAATTTCATGCAACCTGTTCCTGATGCCTCTGTGCCGGCGGTTGATATTTGTTCCGACAAATCGCTAGCCGGAAATATCCTTTCAGCAAGAGATACTCTGTAGTCTTCAAGAAAAATGACCTTTAAATTATCGCCAATACTTTTGTCATTGTTAATCACCTCGGCGATACTGTTTATGAACTTGATAATCAATTTGGCCATAAAATAGCCCGGCGCGGCCTTTCCTGCCAAGATAAATGTTCGAGGAACGGGCAAGGGCTTAAACCCGTTCTTAATTTTGAGGTATTGTGAAACGATGTAGGCGCAAAAAAGCGTCTGACGTTTATACTCGTGAATTCGCTTTACCTGTACGTCAAAAATGGAATTCGGATCAACATGCACGTTGTTTGTTTTATAAATATAATCGGCCAAGTCTTGCTTGTTAACTCTCTTGATATTTTGCCATTCGCCGCGGAAAGAACTATCTTCAATAAAATTGAGCAATTTCTTTGTCTCTTTTAAATCCGTTATCCATTTGTCTCCTATGGATTTCGTGATTAAATTGCTAAGTCCCTTGTTTGCTTTTAGAAGCCACCTTCTTTGTGTTATGCCGTTAGTCTTATTATTGAACCTCTCTGGGTGCATTTGATAGAAATCCTTAAACAAGTCTGTTTTCAAGAGATTACTGTGTAGTTCTGATACGCCGTTTACAGAATGTGCTCCGATAACGGCGAGATACGCCATGCGCACCGTCTTGGGATTGCCTTCTTCAATAATAGACATTTTTCTCAATTTATCAGTATCTCCGGGGAATATTGCGGATACCTCGTCTAAAAAACGCCTGTTTATTTCATAAATTATTTCAAGGTGACGCGGAAGCAATTGTTCAAAAAGCGCCACCGCCCATTTTTCCAATGCCTCCGGCATTACCGTGTGATTTGTGTATGAGAAGGTTTTGCGGGTGATTTCCCACGCGGTATCCCATTCCAGTTTCTCTTGATCAATAAGTATCCTCATGAGCTCCGCGATGGCGATAGATGGATGCGTATCATTTAACTGTATAGCTGTTTTTTCTGGAAGGAGCCGTAAATCGGAATTATCAATTTTAAAACGTCGGATAATGTCCGAAATAGAAGCGGCGCTAAAAAAATATTCTTGCGCCAACCGTAGCATCTTGCCTTTGGATATATTATCCTCGGGATAAAGAACCTTGGAAATGATTTCTGAAAAAACCTTGTCAATCATTGCGCGCTCATAGTCGCCATGGTTAAAATAATCGAGTTCAAACTCGTTGGTGCTCTGCGCCGACCAAAGTCTAAGCGTATTCGCGAAATTATTTTTATAGCCGGCTACGGGAATATCATAGGGCTTAGCAAGAACGTCTTTTGTGTCTGTCCATTCTATGCGTAATTTCCCGTTTTTATCCCTAAACATATGGGTGCGTCCAAAAAGATGTATCTTTACAGTATATTCCGGCCGCACAAATTCCCAGGGGTCACCTTTATCAAACCAAGCGTCGGGAGATTCTACCTGATTGCCGTTGACAATTTTTTGCTTGAAGATGCCGTAGTCATAACGTATGCCGTAGCCATGCGCCGGGATTCCTAAGGTAGCCATTGAATCCATAAAACAGGCGGCCAATCTTCCCAACCCGCCGTTACCTAGGCCCGCGTCAGGTTCGCACTCCATTAGTTCTTCTATGTTAAGGCCCATTTCATCCGTGGCCTTTCTTATTTCATCCTGCAGTCCCAGATTCAGCATATTAGATTCAAACAACTTGCCTATTAAAAATTCAAGAGACAGATAATAAACCCTCTTTGCTTTCGTTTTATGAAACTCTTCCTGTGTCTTTAACCATCGTTCAATAATCCTATCCCGCAACGCTATCGCTAGCGACATGAACTTGTCTTCCTCGCTCGAGTTGTATTTGTCCTTCCCTAGCCGGTATTCAATGTTTTCAAAAAAAGAACGTTCAATGCCCTTCTTGGTCATGTCTGTACTTATCATAACCCAATTGTCTTGTGTTTTATTGTTTGTCGCCGCCATATCTCCTCCCTTAACTGCTTTTAGCAATGAGACTATTCTTTAATAGATTTTTATTGACGCAAGATCTGACCAGTCTTTCAATAGCCGCATGCACTCATCCTTTAGGAAATTCTTAGTTATTTTTACTTTGCTTTTTCCGATGGACTTCATTTTCTGATTGGGAATGGAGAGCTCGTTAAACCCGAGTTTTTTTACGTTTTGTATCAGCGTACCGTAGACAATCTCGTCAATTTTTGCCCAATGAATGGCGCTAAAGCACATAGGGCATGGCTCCGTAGTTGAGTAAATAACGCATCCTGATAAATCATGATTGCCGATTTTTTTAGAGGCTATCCTTATGGCGTTTATCTCCGCATGGCAGGTCGGGTCGCTATTTATTAGGACAGTATTTCTGGTCACGGCTAGGATCTTATTGTTTTTTACAATGCAAGCCCCGAAGGGTCCGCCGTGCAAAAGTTTGAGATTTTTTCTTGCTTCACAAATGGCGGACTGCATGCACTTTATGTTTGGTTTCATAAATTAAATTTTCTAATTTCCTCAATGCTTTTTCTCGTTTTTACGCGCGTCACCGAATTTTCAGGATATCCGACGCTCAGTATAATGTCTACCTTTCTATTTTTTGGAATATTGAGTATTCTTTTAACGGTGCCTTCATTAAACCATCCTAACCAGCATGTGCCGAGTCCTTCTTCCTCAGCCTGAAGCGCAAAGTGCTCGACGCTAATCCCGATGTCAATGAGGTTGTATTGAACGCCTCTAAAAAAGCCGCCCAGGGAGGCGGAATATTTTGAACGCTCCGTGACGACAATTAAAAGTACAGGCGCGTTTTTCGCGAAAGTGTTCATAGAATATAAGCCGGAGAATGTTTCGTCTGCCAGCTTATTTTTTAGCGCAGGATCATCGACTACAATGAAATACCACGGCTGTGAATTGCATGCGGAAGGGGCGAGGCGAGCGGCCTCAATACACCTATCCAATTTTTCCCGAGGGATGGGTTTATTGAGATATTTTCGAGTACTTTGTCTTTTTTTAACGAGTTCTAAAAAACTCATTTATTTGCTCCAACGTTTTTAAGCGGCTGAAATGGCGCTAATGAAAAATTATAATTCTTCAGGTCGAATAATATTGTTTTCATTTTTGTTGGTTCTGTCACGAAGAATATGGGTCCATTGCCGAAGCCCTTTTTAGTTATCTCGCAGTGCGGAGTATCTTTTAGCATAGTGAAAACACAGGTGTGTGGATCATTGAATTTTAAATCAAGGACGATAAAATCCTTTGATGACAAAACACCTTTTCGGATTTTGTTTTGGATGATTTTATGTTTGTGAAGGCCGACGACAAGATATAAAGGTTTGAATTTTAATTTTGTGGTGTTTATTATAATGAACTCCTCGTTGTCCGAATGGGAGTTTAATTTGAATTTGGAGAAATTATTTGTTCTGACACAAATAAGTTTGTGCCCGCCGTGTTGCGGAGCAGAGGAATATAAAATATCCACAGCGCCTTTTTCCCGAGTTGTATTTATAATATTTTTAGTCGGAGTAAATGTCCGGATTAGCTTTCTTTTTTCAAGAATCTTGAGTGTTGCCGGAGTTGGTTTAATTGGTTCTAATAAAATATTTTTCATAGGCATTTACCAACGTAAATCATTTTACTACAAAAACGCGCTTGATACAATATCGCATAGAAGTAATCCTTTTTTTGTGAGCCGGATTCCCGACGGGTTAGTGGTGTGTGCCAGTAGCCCGGAGCTAAATATTTCAGGCAAGGATTCTTTTTCTAATTCTAATAAATCATATCCGGTTTTTTCTTTAAACCAATCAAATGATATTCCTTCTGTCATTCTGATTTTAAAGGCGGCGGTTTCTTTGGCTCTTTTTTGGGCGCAGAGCTTTTCTCTGGAAGTACCTAGGGCGTAGCCGGAAGAGGCCTTTTTGATATATTCGCTAGTGTAGGATACATTCTTTTCTCTTGAACCGGCAATATATGAGACGGCAGACGCGCCCAGGCCGATGTATTCATTGTTGTTCCAGTAGTTTATGTTGTGTTTACATTCAAAATCTTTTTTAGCGAAATTGGATATTTCATATTGTTTAAAATCATTTTCAGATAGGTCAGAAATCGCGGTTTTATACATATGGGATGTGGTTTTATCGTCTAGGGCTGTGATGGAGTTTTTATTTAACATGGATTCTGCAGGTGTATCTTTCTCGTAAGTGAGCGCGTAACAGGATATATGTTTTACGGGCATTTGAACTGCTTTCCTTAAGTCATTTTCCCATTCGCTTAAAGTTTGTCCCCATATTCCGAACATTAGGTCTAGCCCTATATTTGTGAACCCGGCTTTTTCCGCTGAGTATATTGCTTCTCTAGCTTCTTTCGTCGAATGGACGCGGCCTAGTTTCTGTAATGTGTTGTCATTAAAAGACTGTACACCTACGCTAAGTCTATTTACGCCGTTATTAAGCAAAATGGATAATTTGTTTTTTGTTAAACTTTCCGGATTAGCCTCAACGGTAAATTCAATATCGGTGCGGATGAGTTTATGCAAAGATTTTAATAATTTTTCTAAAGGAATATTGTCTAACACAGTCGGTGTGCCTCCGCCGATAAAGATTGTTGAAACGGGGGCATCGATTTTTTCAATTTGTGCTGCGAGTGTTTCTACATAGGTGGTTGCTATTTTCATATCGTAAGGAACACTATAGAAACTGCAATAACTGCATTTTTTTCTGCAGAATGGAATATGAATGTAAAGTGATGGCGCTGATTTGCTTAGCATATTCCATCTATTATAGACTTTTTACAGATATTGTGATATCTTTTTTGAACTATGGAAAGGAAATTTTTTATGTGTCCGGCGTGCAAGGAACGATCATTTTTGCAAATGAAAAAGGTGTTCCAAGGGTTTAAGGTGCTGGGCGAGAAAAGGACCTGCGGTTTGTGCGGATACGAGTTTAAGGAAAGCGAGGAAATAGAGTTTTTGAGGGATAAATCGATTTTTAATGATGACGGCGACAGCGGAAAAGTTTGCAAGAACTGCGAATTTTATTTTATCCTGCCTATGACTCAGAGATGTATGTTCAGAAATGTCGAAGTTACTGCACTTGATTCATGCGAGGATTTTAAACAAAAATGAATGTCTATTTTGGCGGAATTGTCATATTGTCACTAAGTTATCTGCTTGGTTCTGTCCCTACCGGTTATATCCTGTGTCGTGTTTTCAGAAGTATCGATATACGCGAGCATGGGAGTAAAAGTATTGGGGCTACCAATGTAGGCAGGGTTGCCGGTAAAAGGCTTTGGATTGCCACTTTGGTGTTGGATATATTAAAAGGCTTTATCGCGGTTGCGTTACTGCCGGTGATCATTAATGAAAACGTGACCATGGCAAAAGTTATTTGCACAATAGGTGTTGTAGCCGGGCATAATTGGACGATATTCCTCAGGTTCCAAGGAGGTAAGGGGATTGCTACTACCGCGGGGGCCCTAATAGGTTTTGCCCCGTTAGTCTTTTTGTCGAGTCTTTTGGTGTGGGGTTTAGTTTTTACGTTATCAAGATTTATTTCTCTTGCGTCAATCGTGTCTGCTGTGTTTTTGCCGGTTTTTATGTTTTTATACGGAGAACCTATAACAATTCAAATGCTTGGAGTTGTGGTGGCGGTGCTCGCTATAGTTAGGCACAAAGACAATATTAAGCGTCTTTTGAAAGGTCAGGAGAGTAAATTTGCTTTTGCAAAGAGGTAGGATATGAAAATCGCGATTATTGGCGACGGCGGGTGGGGGACAGCGATAGCCATTATGTTGTCCGAAAAAGGGAATGATGTATTTTTATGGAGTAATTTCCCCGATTATGCCGGACATTTAGATAAAACCAGAGATAATACCAAATTTTTGCCTGGGATCAGAATTCCGGACGCAGTTAAAATAACATCGGATATAAATCTCGCGGTTAACGGCGCGGAACTTATTGTCCTTGCCGTACCTTCCAAATACATGAGGGATGTGTGCAAAAAAATCAAAATAGTAAAGGCTAAATGCCTTCTTAGTGTGGCTAAGGGAATAGAGGTAGGAACTTTAAAAAGGATGTCCGAAGTTATTAAAGAAGAAATTCCGGGTTTTCCTGTGGCGGTTTTATCCGGGCCGAGTCATGCTGAGGAGGTTTCTAGAAAATTGCCGACGGCTGTTTCTGTGGCGGCGGAAAACCTTGAGACTGCGGATTTTGTTCAAAAAGTATTTATGGGAGATAGATTCCGAGTATATACGACTACTGATGTGATTGGGGTTGAACTTGGCGGGGCGCTCAAAAACGTTATAGCGATAGCCGTTGGTATTTGCGACGGGGCCGGTATGGGTGACAGTGCCAAGTCCGCTCTTATGACGAGGGGGATCGCAGAGATGACTCGTTTAGGCGTGGCAATGGGATCTAAAAAGGAAACCTTTGCCGGCCTCGCGGGCATTGGGGATTTGATTGTGACATGTATAAGTAAATACGGCAGAAACCTAAGGTTTGGCCGGATGTTAGCAGAAGGGAAAACGCCCGACGAAGTCGCCGCAAGTACAGAAATGGTTGCTGAAGGAGTTACGACATCCGACGCTGTGCATGAATTAAGCGGAAAGTACGATATTGAAATGCCCATTGCGAATGAAGTTTATCTTGGAGTTTATAAGAACAAACCGATAAGGCAGGCGATACAGGATCTAATGAAAAGATCGCCGAAAAAGGAAAATGAATGGTGAGAAAATGGAAAAGAATAATGAAACAAATGAAGAGCAGTTGATCGCGTTGTTAAAACAGATCAGAAAAGAGCTGTCGGATGTAAAGGACAACCTAACCAAGAAAATGCAGGAAGACAAAGATGATAAATAGAACAGCAGTTGTATCATTCTTTTTTTTGATTGGTACCCTTGCCGTCTTCCCCGAAGACAATGAAACCTATAGGTGGGAGGGCAATATTAAGTGTGAGATTTTGGAAACTCCCGGGAAGGTTTCGAATTCTCCATGGTCCGGAGAGGCGCTTACCACATGGAATATAGACGCAAAGTTTATTGAGAGCGAAAGGAAAAATATAGTAGATAAGAAAGGGAAATTGACGGGCCAATTCGTTAATCTTAAAGACTGCGGTTGCAAGTGGCGCGCCAAAAAAAGCGGTGTCTTAACGGAAATAGTTGATTTGGGCGGCAAGGTGAGTCCGTATTCAACCGTAACCAGAACCTATGGCGGTGATGGGAGCGGCACGGGCGATGTATTCCAATACGCACTCATATATTACAGTATGTCCGAAGATGATCCTCTAAAAAATGTTGTTCCCAACGGCTACTATTATTTTCTCTCTGGCGGGCCGGGAATACAGTTTTTAGATACCAGCATGAAAGAAGTCGAGGTCTATTACGACGGAAGGGTGAGGACAGATGAAAAAAGTTTTAAAGCACCGCTTGGTTACATTATAGGATGTCCGCTTATCATGCCTTTCGCGAGTTTAAGCTCTAACGCCGGGAATATAAACGCAGAAACAATTGCCCCAATACTCGCAAATAGTAAAAATGCCATGGCGCAGGCCATGATGCAGTGGGATACTGAAGCGAGGACATTGGAAGGTGGCAGAATGAAGGGCTCGTTTTCCCGGCAATGGCACCCGGGTATTAAACATAGCTTGTCGTGGGATTTGCAAAGAAAACTTAATATAGACGCCGTTATATACAATGTCGAAAAAAAGTGGAGACCTAGTTTAAACTATGGTTCCGATTTTGTTTCAGCGAAAGCTGAAATAAAATCGGAAGACACAGTAGGCAAATTTAGGTTCACTCTTTTTGATGCTACTTCGGAGAAAGGGGTTTGTTTAAATGCCGGCGAAGAAGTAGAAAATGATTTGGAGTTCGCGGAAGGACAGAGCGGGTTTGTTTTTCCCGATAGCAACAACAGAATGGTAATTGAAACTTCTGAGACGAAAAACTCCGCTGAAGTAAGAATAAAGTGTTTGGATTACGGCGCATGGGGGAAATTGAAGGCGGAGGTAAATGTTGAAGGCGAATGGACTGAATGTTCGGCGGAAGGCGGCGGAAGTTATATAACTATTCCCTACGACGAAAATGAGAATTTTTTAGCCGACAGTTGGGAAGAAGAATATGGTGTTTCCGGCGAACAGGCCGAAAGTGATACCGATGACAAACCTGAAGATATCGGCACAAAGAGGGAAAAAGGCGACGGTTTTTCAAATTACGAAGAATACCGCGGTTTCATGGTAAACGGCGAGTGGACCGACACTGACCCGAAACACAAAGACTTGTTTATTTACGATGAGCTGGGATTTGGAATAGGTAAGTTCACTGATTTGCAATTGGTTCTGCACCTGATCGATAAAAGCGAAATGGACAGAGATAGGGTTGTAAACTTTAATAGAGGAAAGGCTACGATATCGTCTCAGAGCGGGCAGAAAGGATTATATTTATGCGGGGAGACGTTGGCTGGCAGTTATGGCGAGGTATCCGTAGTCGGATCTCCCAACGTGGTGGATAAAGTCATGATTAACGTCGAGAACATAGCGGATAGTTTTTATTATCAGTATCTGAACTATGGCGAAGGGAAGTCTGCCACGGATTACGGTAAATTT
>Ga0233425_10010819_pt1 | contig 10914 bp, 10 predicted proteins | sample Watercolumn_Towu_2_FD_181712 | JGI IMG/M metagenome (GOLD analysis project Ga0233425, IMG submission 181712) | Freshwater microbial communities from Lake Towuti, South Sulawesi, Indonesia - Watercolumn_Towuti2014_140_MG | ecosystem: Environmental > Aquatic > Freshwater > Lake | place...
CAAATACCAAGAAAGAAAAGAGGAACCACAAAAGGAGCCGAAATGTGGGCAGGGAGGGATAAATCCCCCAAATTTGAGAAGACCTCTCACTTTCGGTTCTGAAGTCACTTTAACCGATTGAGTAATTTCAAATGATTCCTGAATTTCTTTGGGAAGGACCTTATAATCTTTTTTAAATCGTTGAGTAATCCGGTAGTCGATTACTTTTTTAACCATCTCAGGCCTTCTTTAGCGGTCTTAAACTTAGGAGAAAGAGATCCCTTTTCAAGATCAGCCTCGGCCTCGGCTTCCTTTTTCTGCCATTCTCTGGTCCAGTACCAGCCCTGAGAAGGATCAATCAATTTTCTCGGCTTCAGCAGTATTTGCCCCTCCGAAACATCCACCTCCATATAATCACCGGACTCAACCTGTAAGGAAGCCAAGATTTTTTTGGGTAAACGGATTTGTCCTTGGGGACTTATTTTCATGATGGTAGCCATATTGATCACCTGTAACAATTAAACTTTTAAACAAATTTTAATTTAAATCTAGAAAAAGTCAAGATCCTTAGAACGAAATACCCTTAGTGTTCAAGAAACCAACTTGCAAAAGGAAGTAGAAGGGCGCCTCATTAATTTCGGGCTCAAGATAACTTAAAAGCCCATAGTTTGCTCCCCAGAAAATTGCTCAGGGTGGTAATGGCAATAGCCGTCAACTGGGCGACGATCTTGTGCCAGTGCTGGAGATCGACCAATATCCATAAGACGGCTATGTTGATGCCATAGCTGAACAAGGTGACTAGGGCGTACTTGACATACTGATTGCCAATGGCCCGGAACCCCTGATCATGGGTCTTAAAAGTCCAGCGCAGATTAAGGATAAAATTACTGGTCATGGCCCCGACAAAGGAAAAGGTCGCCGCCAGCAGGTAATGAACATGGAGGAGATAAAGGGAACCGGAATAAATAGCCAAGTTGACAAACACCCCGCTTCCCCCCACCAGGGCAAAACGGATAAATTGATTTCCTGTATGCCCGCTGGTCTTTAGGCTGTTGAGAATATAATCCCGATTGAGCTTCTCGTTAAATCCCTTCTTTTGAATCAAACGTCCCCCAAAAAAGGCGTCAGATGAGCCCTCAACCGTTCGCTGTTTTTTTCCAGGGATAAGTCGGCCAACCTTGCCTTCTGACCTTTAACAATCGTTTGCCGGAGGTTCTCATCTTCTAAAATCAAACCCATTAGCTCGGCAATCTCCTCATAATTCTTTTCAACCATGCCTACCCCGCTGCCTCCTAAGGTCTCCGGTATCCCTCCGGTCAAATAGGCGACAATCGGGATTTCGAAAAACATACATTCCATTAAAGGGACGCAAAACCCTTCATGTTCACTCAAACAGAGATAAAGATGGGCCGCGGCATAATAGGTGATCAGCTCCCGAAAGGAGGCAAACCCGGCAAAAACCACCTGGTCGGTCAATCCGAGTTCAGCAACCATTTTTTTAATGGCCCGGCTGTAGTTGGTAACCCCACTATCCGTACCGACTAAGATCAAACGGCTATCCGGTTGTATGCGTTTTTGGAAAAAATAAAAGGCCTTGATCAGGTCTTCTATCTTTTTCTGGGGAACCAGCCGACCGACATGCAGGATATTTATTTTCCCGTCATGGAGATGCTTCTCCAGGCTCCCATCCTTAGTTTGGTAATAATTTTTGAAATTGATAAAAATCGGTAAGACTCCGGTCTTACGGAACCCTGCCCTTTCCAGTTCCTGACGGTTAAAATCCGAGACACCCAGGGCCAGATCAAAATGAGGGGCCAGTCTTCTTAGCTCTTCGTAGCCCCAGGCACAGCGCCTTTCCACTTCGGCATTAATCCCGGTAAAAAAATGAGGCGGGGTGATATTGTGATAGATTAAAATTTTTCGATCCGGAAGCCTTTTGACGAATTCTGACAGTTCCGAGCCTATGGAAAAATGGAAGATCAATAGCTGCTCTGGGCCGCTGATTTCCTTATATTCTTCAAAGGGCCGGGCTGATCCGGTCAATTTAGGATGAACATGTTGGGCGTAAATCTCCGATTTATAACCCCATCCTTGCAAGACCTTCTGGATTTCCAAAACATCGTTGCCAATGGCATCGCCATAACTGAAATCCGGCAGCATTTGATGAATGGAGCCTTTGGGCTGCTTCAACCTCCGCTTCACGCTGTCCTCCTCATGAGATCCCCTGGGTCCTAACTCTTTCCAACTCTCCTGGATCAATTGGATATATTTTTGACTGATGATCTCCCAATGAAAATGGGACAGAACATACTCTCGGCCTTTTTGAGCCAATTTCTTGGCTAAATCCGGATGATCGAGCAATCCCAACAGGCAGGCTTCAAATTCCAGAAAATCGTTAAAAAACAATCCTCCCTGGCTGTTGAGGCAGTGTTCAACCGTCACCGGACAATGGGCATTCACCAAAACAGGGGTCCCGCAAAGCCAGGCTTCCATGATGACAATAGAAAAGCTCTCCATCACCGAAGGCTGGCAGAATAAAGCAGCTGCCCCATAGGCATCATATTTATCCGCTCGGGGGACAAACCCCAGATCCAGAATATCTTCCTGCCATTCCCGGGGTATTTGAACCTCCAGATTTCCAATCAAGACCAGCTTCAGGTCAGAAGGGTTCCGTTTTTTAAATTGGGCAAAATAATGCATCAATAACGGCGTGTTCTTCCCGGCGTCCCGGCGCCCGGCATAGAGCAGAAAAGGATCTTTAATCCCGTACTTTTCTCGAAACCGTTCGGGATGGCACTCCACATCCGTATCGATGCCCTCGCCAAAGAGGAGACTCTGTTTCTGGGTTAGGGCATAGGATTTCTGACCCAGGCCCTTCTCAAATTGGGTATGAAAAATGAGACCCCGGACTCGGTGAAACACTTCCCCCAAGACGGCCATCCGGGCATAGCCTTCATCATGAAGACAGGGGATGACAAAGGAACGCTGGGGATGAATCCGGGCACCATAATAAGTGGTGCTGAACAAGTAAGGGATAAAAAACAACAGCCTGTTTGAACCTTGTCGTCGGATGGTCTGGTAAAGGGCCTCACTGTTGATCATGTGTTGGAAGAAGAGGTCCTCTTCTTCCCTTAACAATTTCTCTCCTGAGAGAATACGCCGATTAAGACTGGCAAAGAGTTCTCCGTTTCGAGGATTGACCGGAAAACGTTTAACTAAAACTCCATTGACCCGTTCTTCCCCCGGGGGGAAAAAATTGCGAGCCCAGTCCCCTTCAAAATCTTTGACACAGGTTGTCCAGACCTCTACCGAAATACCCCGTTGATGAAGATTCTCCACGGTCCGCCGGGCTTCGGCTTCGGCCCCGCCTGGTATATCCTTTCCATACCAGGGACAGATAAAGGTCGCTTTCATTATTTATATCCCAATACCGCGTAATCTTGATATCCATACAAGAGGGCATTGAGGCTGGTGACATTTTCATTGTTGATCCGGGCCATTTCGTCCTCATAGGAATCATCATTCCGGCGGACCATCTCTTTGAGTTTCATTTCTTCCGGATAGGGAGAAACAAAGAGAAGGTCTACCTGACGAAAGCCCAGGGATTCCCAGAGGAACCGGGCCGCTTCGGGATGAATGGGGTTGTTATGGGACAAATCCAGATAAAAGGCCCCACTGAAGGTGGTCAGGCATTGCGGATTAATCGTCTCAGCCAGAAGGACTCCACCAGGGACAAGCTTGGCCAAACTGACCCGAACCAACTCCCGTAAGGCCTCCGGCTGCAAATGCTCGATGACTTGCGACAAAAATATCCCTCCCAAACTATTGTCCTCGACCCCTTTCAGGTAGACTAAACCGTCTCCGTGGATGGCCTGGAGCCCTTTGGTTTGACATTGGCGGATCATCTCCTGGTTCAAATCTATCCCCAAAGCCGGAATGAGGACTTCTTTTAATAATTCCAGAAATTCGCCCCGGCCGCAGCCGATATCCAAAACCGTGCCCTTATTCTTAAAATAGCCCAGGTAGCTCTTCTGCTTCCATTTAATATCTTCCAGACTTCCTCGATGCCTATCTTCGAAACGGACATATTCCGGTTCTCTAACTTTCGTTTGCAGCTTATCCAATTCAGGCCCCAACTCTTCACTGGAGACTTTTATAGCTTTCAGTTGAGACAAGATCTCTTCAAAAACATTTTTTTGAGTCCTCAATTCCTGGGGAATGGCCTCCAAAGACTGAGTCATCTCTGCCCACCGTTTTTCCAATAGAGCCAATTGTTTTTCTTGGTTGGAGGAGCGGTAGCGAATATCCAGGGCCAGGTGATTTATTAGACGCACCAATTCGACATTAAACTCCACCTGACGCTTGAGGACCATCTGGATATAAGGTTCGGTTAGTTTAAAGAAAAACTTTTTCACTCCGGAAACCAACGTTCCCAAGGCCTGACGATGAGAGGAAAGCTCCGGAAGCTTTCGGGTGTCACAGAGATAATTGACCTGGGACAATTGATAGAGGATATCTCCTTCCTGAGGTTCCGATCCTTCTGTTTGGATCTCCAGGGTCATTCGTTCAATCCGGTCCAATTCCTCAGGCGAATATTGACCGGCCTTTTTCTTGGCCTCAATACGCGAGCGGATCTGTTCCATTATCTCGGCCACATCCGGGTTTTCAAGCTCTTGCTTAGTGTGCTCCATTGTTTTCTGATCCTTTTTGATCGTAAACCAGGCGTTAGTATCAGGTGCGAGTTTATTCGGTCAGGTCCCATTCCCATTGATGAGGAATGCGATAGATACCGGTATCTTTTAAAGCCGAGCGAATGGCAAAGGACCGGCAGGCGCTCTGATAATCGTAGCAATGACCGTCCTGAGCATGGACCGCCGCATCAAGCCAGTAGGTGCCTTCGATCAGATGGACCTTTTCCAATTTCAATCGGATTCGCCCGGTTTCCGGAAGGGGCGGAAGGACTAATTGGTCTAAATGGGTATTGGTCCCATAACAACACGTCTTATTGCCGTCAAAAATGGCTATCCCGAAGATGACTTCCGGATTAGGGCGATGGACCTGAAAGGAAATTTCCAGGAGGATATCTTCTCCATCTTGAAACACACGGCGCTCCTGACCAAGACTATCCAACAACCGGACCTGGGATATTTCAATATCCCCATTGCCCCAACGGGTACCGGAAATAAACCGTTCTTCCCCTCGGCAGGCCGAGACCGCCTCCTCTTCTTTAATTCGGAGATCGTCTCTACGGGCCACCTCCTGCCGATAGGCATCAATGACCTGGCGGGGTTCCCCTTGGACCTGGATACATCCTGATTCCAACCAGAGGGCCTGATCACAGAATCGCTCCACGGTCGGCAGGTCATGCGTCACCAAGACGATGGTCTTCCCGGCCTTTTTGAAGGCGGTCATTTTGTCCAGACATTTTCGGGAAAAAGACTCATCCCCCACCGCCAGGACTTCATCCACTAAGAGGATATCCGGATCTACATTGACCGCCACGGAAAATCCCAGACGGATGTACATACCTGAGGAATAGGTACGGACCGGACTGTCAATAAAAGACTCCAATTCAGCAAAACGGACAATCCGATCAAATCGTTTTTCAATCTCTTTGCGGTTTAGGCCAAGGATAGTCCCATTGATAAAGACATTTTCTCGGCCGGTGAATTCGGGATGAAATCCGGCCCCCAATTCAATCAGGGAGGATACCCGGCCATTGATCAGCACACTCCCGGAATCGGCCTTATAAATCCCGGTCATGATCTTCAAAAGAGTGCTTTTTCCGGAGCCGTTTCTGCCGATTACCCCCAAACTAATCCCTTGGGGGATCTCCAGATCCAGATCTTGAAAAACCACCCTGGCTTCATCCTTCGGCCTGCCTTTTCGGGAAAAGGGGTTCAGGAAAAGGGATTTCAAGGTAATATAATCCCGGCGCAGGGTGGTTTGTTGGAATTTCTTCGAGATCCCTTTTAAAATAACGGCTGGAGGCATGGATAATCAGACCTTCTCGGCAAACGTTTCTTTATACCGTTCAAATAAGAACATGCCGATCCCTAACAGGAGCAGAGACAATCCGCCAAAAAGAAGAATATTCCCCTCATTAGGATTGCGTTGGTAAAAAAAGATATCCTGATAGGCCAAAGAGATTTGGGCCATGGGATTGATTAAAACCCATTTATCAAAGGGTGGAGGGACCTGAGAAAGGGGATAAAGGATCGGGGTTAAAAAAAACCACAAGGTCAGGAGATTGGCCAAGATATGCTGGACATCCCGGAAAAAGACATTGACCGTGGCCAGCATTAAGACCAGACCATTGATAAAAAACAAATGAAGGACGATGATCACCGGCAACCAGAGCAAAGGCCACCCCGGCCTAATTCCCATGGCCCAGAGAAATCCGAACAGTACGGGTAAACTCAACAGGTAATTTAACAGATTGGCCAGGATCTTGACTGCCGGCAAAACCTGACTGGGAAAAAGAACCTTGGTCACCAGGCTACCTCCGGCGGTAATCGAATGGGTCCCTTCCAACAGGGAGGAGGAAAACCAGATCCAGGGCAGAAGTCCCACGAACATAAATCCGGCATAGTGTTCAATTCGAATTCTAAGATAAATGTTAAAAACCAGGGCATAAACCCCCAAAAGCATCAGAGGATTCAGAAAGGTCCATAGAAAGCCCAGGAAAGACCCCCGATAACGGGCCTTTAATTCCCGCACCACTAAGCTGTTCACCAAACTTCGGTAACGGTACAAATCCTGGATATGTTGCCTAATCAATGAAAACATTATTTTTCTTATTTAGTTCCCATGCCGCCAGAGCGGACACCACCTAGAATGAAAATGTTTCCAGGAAACCGAAGGGGTTCATGATTACGCTGTTCCCTTGAACCCTGGCTTCCTTGAATCCTTGAACCCTTTTTAGCACTAATACGCTTCCTTGCTAATAATCCCTCTCCAGAGAGTTTTGATCAATATCTTCACATCCAGGAAGAGAGACCAGTTCTCAATATAGTACAAATCAAACTCAATCCGCTTTTCCAGAGAGGTATTACCGCGCCAGCCATGAATTTGAGCCCAACCGGTCATGCCGGCCTTCATTTTATGACGCAGCATATATTTTGGAATCTTATCCTTAAACTGTTCAATCAACTCCGGCCGTTCCGGTCGAGGCCCGACCAGACTCATCTCCCCTCGTAGAACGTTGATCAGTTGGGGTAGTTCATCCAAACTGATTTTTCTGATGATCCGTCCCACAATCGTCCGTCGGGGATCTTCCTTCTGGGCCCAAACCGGGCCGGTCTCCTTTTCGGCACCCACCACCATGGAACGAAATTTCAACATTTCAAAAATACGTCCATCCAAGCCCATGCGCACCTGGCGGTAGAATACCGGTCCGGGGGAAGAGCATTTTATGGCTAGAGCGATGACCAATGATAACGGCAGGGTCGGGACAAGAACCAGCAAAGCCGCCAGCAGATCAAAAGCCCTTTTCAAAACCCGATTCCAGCCGACCATGGGAGATTCCCTTAAATTAATAAAGGGCAAGCCGTCAAACTCTTCCACCCCGCCTCGGAGACTAATAAACCGATAGACATCCGGGACGATCTTGATGTCGACCATTTCATTACGAATCCGGTTTATTAGTTCTTCCAGTATTTGGTGCGCAGTCAGGGGCATGGCAAAAATGACCAGTTGGATCCCTTGAGTCTGAATGACCTGATCAATGTCCTCATATACTCCGAGCACCTCCAGGTCTTGAATCCGGGTCCCGACTTTCTGCGGTACTCGGCTTAAAAATCCGGCCACTTCCAACCCTAATTCCGGATGATTCCGGATGGTGGCGGCTACTCCTTGGGCCAATTCCCTGGCTCCGACGATCAAAATCCGGTCGGAATTAAAGTGTTTTTGTTGCAGAGAGACAACGTACCCCCTCACAAATAACCGGCTCAAGGATAGGAATAAAAAACTTAAGAGCGCAAAGTAAAGGAAGACTAACCGGGAATATTCAGTCCGCTGGAAGAAAAAGGTTAAAAAAACCAAGGTCATCAGAGCGATAAGGTTGGCCTTAAAAATAGCCAGAAGTTCCTGGGTCCGAGTAAAAAACCGGGTATAAACCCCGCTCAAACGAAGGGCGCCAATCCAGATTACCAGGACAAAAACAAGCAGGACCAGATAATCCGACAGGAGAGGGATTCCTTTGGTGACCGGAACAAAGGGAGTACTGAATCGCAGATAAAAGGCCCCTATCCAGCATCCTATAAGAATAGAAAAATCAACGCCTAGGATTAAGGACTGGAATACCTGCAACCTTTTTTTAAACATGGGGCAAAGGCCTCTTCTGGGCTCAAGGGAGAGAAAATTTCGGCAGGAGAAGATGGAGAAGGTCTTAGTCGCCTCGAGCCTTTTCCGCGGCCTCTTCTTTTTTCTTGCAATCGATACAGTGGGTCGTCACCGGGCGGGCCTTTAACCGCTGTTCGGAAATATCCTCGCCGCATTTTTCACAGATGCCGAAGCTTCCATCTTCAATCCGCTCTAAGGCTTCCTCAATTTTTAAAATAAGCTTTCGTTCCCGTCCTCGAATCCTCAGCATAAAATTGCGGTCCGATTCCAAGGTGGCCCGGTCGGTCGGATCGGGGAAATTCTCTTTGGAATCGGTCATCCCGCTGACCGTCTTTTGCGCTTCCAGAATCAAAGCATTACGTTGTTCATAGAGAAGTTTTTTGAAATATGATAGTTTTTTGGCGTTCATTTCCTCGCTCCTATCCCTTTGCTAACTTCCTTGCCGAAGAAATACCCTTCTTTATATATAGCCCGCTCCGGCCACCAGATTTTTTGAGCAATTCGATATCGCTTATCCGGATTCCTCGATCTATGGCTTTACACATATCGTAAATCGTCAGGGCGGCGGCGGCTACAGCCGTCAGAGCCTCCATTTCCACTCCCGTTCGGTCCCTGGCTTGGACTTTAGCCAAAATATCAATCCGGGGTGGATCCTTAACCAGGGAAAAAGCGAGATCCACTCCGGTAAGCTGAAGCGGATGACACATGGGAATAAGAGCCGAAGTCTGTTTGGCCGCCATAATGGCCGAAATTTTGGCGACACTGAGAACATCCCCTTTGGCGATGGAATTATTCTCGATTTTTTTTAACGTTTCGGCCTTCAGGTATACGCTTCCGTTGGCCCAGGCCTCCCGTTGCGTAACTCGCTTTCTGCTGACATTGACCATGCGGGACTGGCCCTTTGGATCCACATGGGTCCAGTCCTTTATATCAAAAAAAGAATCAGGCCTTCCGGAATTAAGCCGAGATTTCTCTTGAGTCGGTTTTTTCACTTTCGAGGCCTATCACCTTCTGGACAGAGGAAAAGTCATTCTCTAAAAAATCTATTTTCCCGGCAGCTACTTCCCGAAGGGCCACAACGACTTCCTTGTTTTTGGACTGGACAATGGGTACAGCCCCGGTCCGCAACTGTTTAACTCTCTGAAAGGCAAAATGAATTAAGGCAAAGCGGTTAGGCACCTTCTCGAGGCAATCTTCAATGGTTACTCGGGCCACGGTTGGTCCTTTCTCTGTGTTTTTCTAATGAAATTTTGATTTATAACTTATCTAATAATAAAAGTAAATGGTTTTCTTAAAAGTCTAAAGGTCTTTCTCTTTACCTCTCTCGGCTGGAGACATTTTCCCCTTCCTCTTAGACTTCTCGCCTCTAACTCTCTAAATCCATTAATTAATGGCTTTTTATCAAAATTTTTAGACCTGTTCGCTAATTTCGTTAGAATAAGGATAAAAAGTATGATAATTAATTAGGAATTAGATCTTTTACCTTATAAAGTTTAGACAATATATCGTGCAGGATTTTTAAGACGAGCGATAAAATTATCGGTTTATTTCCGGCCCAACAGTTCATCAGGACTTAAAACCTCTTGAATAGGAAAGGACGATGATCGCCAAAATATACAGCAGTTCTATCTCTGGGATCGATGCTTATGTCGTGCAGGTGGAGGTGGATATCGCCCGCGGCTTGCCCGCCTTTTCGACTGTAGGATTACCGGAAGGAGCGGTGCGGGAGAGCAAGGATCGGGTTAAATCGGCTATCAAAAATTCGGGGTTTGAATTTCCCAGCCACCGGATCACCGTTAATCTGGCCCCTGCGGATATCAAAAAGGAAGGCTCGGCCTTTGATCTTCCCATAGCCGTGGGTATCCTGGCGGCTACAGATTTAATCCCTTCTTCCTTGATTTCTGAATATTTGATTTTAGGAGAACTCTCTTTGAACGGGGAGATCAAGGCCATTCGAGGTACCTTGCCCACGGCTTTGTCCGTCAAAACGTTCGGCTTTCGAGGTCTTATAATCCCAGAAGCCAATTCCCTGGAGGCATCGGTGGTGGAAGGAATTGAAATCATTCCGGCTCAGACCTTAGGCCAGGTAACCGAATTTCTTAATGGAATTCCATCGATAGCCCCCTTTGGTCAGAATCAAGAGAGGGTCTTTTCCCATCCTCAAACCTATCCTTTCGATTTTAATGAAGTAAAAGGACAGGAGCATGTCAAGCGAGCTTTGGAAATCGCAGCTGCCGGCGGGCATAATATCATCATGATCGGGCCACCCGGATCCGGGAAAACCATGCTGGCCCAGAGGCTTCCCACTATATTACCGGACTTAACCTTTGAAGAAGCCCTGGAAACGTCTAAAATTTACAGTGTCATGGGTCTTATGCCGAAAGATCAGGCCTTAATAACCACCCGTCCCTTTCGCTCTCCCCACCATACGGTCTCCGATGCCGGGCTGATCGGGGGAGGACAATTTCCCCGTCCCGGGGAAGTCAGCCTTTCCCATAACGGCGTTCTTTTTCTGGATGAACTGCCCGAATTTAAAAAGAATGTCCTGGAGGTCCTCAGGCAGCCATTGGAGGACGGGAGGGTGACCATCGC
>Ga0233425_10010820_pt1 | contig 10912 bp, 8 predicted proteins | sample Watercolumn_Towu_2_FD_181712 | JGI IMG/M metagenome (GOLD analysis project Ga0233425, IMG submission 181712) | Freshwater microbial communities from Lake Towuti, South Sulawesi, Indonesia - Watercolumn_Towuti2014_140_MG | ecosystem: Environmental > Aquatic > Freshwater > Lake | place: Indonesia...
TTGTACAGGTCGCCCTCGTTCAGAGGGATCTCGCGTCGAACAACCTTATCCCGAGTCTTCGTGTTGCCTGCGATCTCGATCCGCTCCAGAAAGGCCTGTTTGCCTTCACTGATCTCCAGTCCCACATCCACGATGTGATTCTCTCGATCGGTGTTGATGATCGGAGCGACATCAGCAAAGAGATAGCCGCGCTCCGAATAGCGGTCGGTCAGGGTCAGCAGGTCTCGCTGGAGCACCTCCCGACTGAAAATACCCTGCCTGGCGATCTGAAGCGGCTTTAATACGTCCTCGGCGGAAAAGACCGTGTTGCCTGTTACCTCCAACTCTCCGACGCGATACTGTGGCCCCTCTTCCACGCGGATGCCGATTTCAAGCTTCTGTCGCGCTTCAACCACCCGGATCTCCGGCTCTCCCACCTTCACATCGAGATAGCCGTTGTCCAAGTAGTACGCCTTAATCCGATCGAGATCGCGTTGCAACTCATCACGTTTCAATGTTCCAAAAAAGAAAAACAGGAACAGTTCCCTGGTAGCCATGCGCGCCTTGATCTCTTCCTCGTTTAATCCTTTGGCTCCAAGGATCCGAATGGTGGAAATCTCAAACTTTCCCCCCTCGTTGATCTCGAAGGCAATCGAGATGTCTCCCTCCGGAGTTTTGTCTGTTTGTGGGAGGACCTTTGCCTGATAATAGCCCTCTTCCTCGTAAAACTGTCGAATCTTTTCTACGTTTGCGGCGACGGTCTGCGGATTGAATACCCCGCCCTCGGTCAGTGTCAGTTTCTCTTTGATCTTATCGGTAGTAATCTGTTTATTCCCTCGGATCTTCACTTCCCGAATGGAGGGCTTTTCGGTCAGGATGAAGGTGATCTTCAGGCCTCCCTCGAAGACTTCGGCATCCACAGCAACATCGTCATAAAAGCCTAACCGGTAGACCGTCTTCACATCTTCCCGGATCTTATCGAGTGAAAACGGCTCGCCGACCCTGGTCTTCAGCTTGAACCGGATGGTCGCCTCTTCAATCTTACGGCTTCCTTTGATATCGAGCTGTTTGACCGGTGCCTGTTCCTGGCCGTACGCGTTACTACACGCTAACGCCAGGAACGCGATGAAAAGACTAAGAGAACCGAAGGTGAGAACCGCTGCACGATTTACGAAGGCCGGCACCAAGCGTTATCACTCCTCGAGTCTGGACAGGGGTTTTACTTGCGCTCAGCTTAAACCGTGCAAATCTACCATCCCTGTTACGATAACGCAAGGATAAAGTCGCCCGGAAGGGCCATAATTAAAGAGATACGTGGGCGGAGTGAAGTGCAGCTATTTAGGGGCTTCCAGGAGGCTGACCTCTTCGAAGGTCAGAGCGTCTCCCTCCAGTTTGACTCTGAGGGCGCCCCCCTCCGCAAACCGCCCCTTCAACACCTCTTCGGCGAGCCGGTCCTCCACGTAGCGCTGGATGGCACGGCGGAGGGGCCTCGCGCCAAGGGTCGGGTCAAAACCGCGATTGATGAGAAATTCCTTCGCACTCTCATCGACCGTCAGCGAGATCTTACGCTCTGCGAGTTGAAGCTGTAGGTGGGCGAGCATCAGATCCACGATCTTACACAGCTCGTTCTTGCTCAACTGGTGGAAAACGATCACCTCATCAAGGCGATTGAGCAGTTCGGGATTGAAGACCCGTTTGAGTTCGCCAAGAACGGTATCCCTCATCTTGTCATATGTGATCGCCTGGTCGCCGCCCTTGGCAAAGCCCATGCTGGCGTGGAGACCGATCTGACGGGCGCCGATATTGCTGGTCATGATCAGGATAGTATTTTTGAAGTCAACAATGCGACCATAGCTGTCAGTCAGCCGCCCGTCTTCAAAGATCTGAAGAAGCAGGTTAAAGACCTCCGGATGGGCCTTTTCAATCTCATCAAGGAGGATGACCGAGAAGGGCCGCCGCCGAACCTTCTCGGTGAGCTGGCCCGAATCGTCGTACCCGATATATCCCGGAGGCGCACCGATAAGTCGGGAGGTGGAGAAGCGCTCCATATACTCCGACATATCGATGCGGATCAGCGCGTCCTCCGTACCAAACAGGAATTCTGCCAACGCCTTGGCCAGCTCGGTCTTCCCCACACCGGTAGGCCCGAGGAAGATGAATGACCCTACGGGACGGCTCGGGCTCTTGATCCCGGCCCGAGAACGACGAATTGCACGACTGATGCTCTCGATCGCCTCGATCTGCCCCACGACCCGTTTGGCCAGTTCCTGCTCCATCCGCATCAGCTTGGCGGATTCCTCCTCTTCAATCTGATACAGCGGAATCCCTGTCCACTTAGAGACAATGTAGGCGACTTCCTCGGCCGTCACCACAGTTTTTTCCTTCGCCCTGGACTCCTTCCAGCGGGCCTTTCTTTCTTCCAACTCAGCCCGGAGTTTGCGTTCCGAGTCGCGGAGCCTGGCCGCCACCTCAAAGGCCTGGGTCCGAATCGCGTCTTCCTTCTGGGCCCGCAGGCGCTCGACTTCATTTTCCATCTCGCGGAGTTCCGGCGGCAACATCAGGGTTTTCAGCCGCGCCCGCGAGCCGGCCTCATCGATCACATCGATGGCCTTGTCCGGCAGGAAGCGATCGGCAATGTAACGCTGCGACAGACGCGCAGCGGCCGTCACAGCCTCGTCGGTAATGATGGCGCAATGATGCGCCTCGTACCGATCCTTAATCTCGCGGAGAATGCGGATCGTCTCTTCCACACTCGGCGGCCCAACCTGGACGGCCTGGAATCGTCGCTCCAGCGCCCGGTCTTTCTCGATATGACGGCGATACTCGTCGAGCGTGGTGGCGCCGATGCACTGCAACTCGCCGCGCGCGAGCGCCGGCTTCAACATGCTGGACGCATCGATAGCCCCCTCTGCCGCACCGGCGCCGACTAATGTGTGCAGCTCATCAATAAAGAGGATAATATTTTGCGACTGTTGGATCTCCTTCACGACGGCCTTCAGCCGCTCCTCGAACTGACCGCGATACTTGGTTCCGGCCACCATGCCGGCCAGGTCAAGCTGGACGACCCGCTTCCGAAGCAGGGTCTCCGGGACGTTGCTGGCCACGATCCGTTGGGCAAGCCCTTCCACGATCGCCGTCTTTCCGACTCCGGCCTCTCCGATCAGGACCGGGTTATTCTTTGTCCGGCGCGAGAGAATCTGAATGACCCGCTCGATCTCCGTCTCGCGACCGATGACGGGATCCAACCGGTCTTGACGCGCCATCGCGGTCAAATCCACCCCGAACTCATCCAGGGCCGGCGTCCTGGTTGAGGTCGTAGGCTTGGACGCCTGCTCACCCAGTAATTCCTGGGCCTGCGCCTTAGCCGAGGCGACGCTGACGCCGAAATCCCTCAGAACCAGAGAGGCGATCCCTTCACCCTCGCGGATCAATCCAAGCAGCAAATGCTCTGTGCCGATGTAGTTGTGTCCGAGCGACCTGGCTTCAGAGATGGCATATTCCAGAACCTTCTTCGCCTGCGGGGTAAAGGGGATCTCACCGGCCGGGCTGAACTCGGAGCCGACTGAGACGATCTTCTCAATCTCCCCCTTCACTGCGGAGATGTTCACGTTCAGTTTCTTGAGAATCGCGACCGCAAGTCCATCACCCTCGCGGATCAGTCCGAGCAACAAATGCTCGGTGCCGACGAAGTTATGTCCTAGGCGGATCGCCTCCTCCCGGGCCAGGATAATCACCTTGCGGGCGCGCTCTGTGAATCGCTCGAACATCTTCCAGCTCCCTCTCTTCAGCGCCGTTGCGCCACTGATACGCTCAGTATAGCCGATCCTTCCAGAATATCAAGCCTTCTCTACGATTCGACCATCCAACATTGTCACGATTCGATCCGATCGATGAGCCAACTTTTCGTTGTGCGTCACCATCACAAACGTCAGGCCGCGTTCCCGATTCAGCCGATGCAGCAACTCAAAGGTCGCATCGCCGGTCTTGGTATCAAGGTTGCCGGTCGGTTCATCCGCAAGGATAACCTTGGGTGAAGCACCCAGGGCCCTGGCGATGGCAACTCGCTGCTGCTCCCCACCGGACAGTTCGGAAGGACGATGCAGGAGCCGGGGCTCAAGCCCCACCTCTCTCAGGAGTGACACTGCGATCTCCCGTGCCTCCGACCGATTCCGCCGGGCCACCAGTAGCGGCATCATGACATTCTCCAGCGCGGTAAACTCCGGCAGCAGGTGGTGGAACTGAAAGATAAAACCGACGGTCCGGTTGCGAAACTCGGCCAATTGCCGGTCGTCCATCCGGCTGAGACTGGCATTCCCGTAGAAAATCTCACCTGCGGTGGGCCGATCCAGGGCACCAAGCAGGTGCAGGAACGTGCTCTTGCCGGCCCCTGAGGGTCCGACGATCGCGATGAACTCTCCCTTCGTGATGCTGAGGTCAACACCTTTCAGGACCTCGACTGTTCCGCCATCGATCTGGAACGACTTGTAGACGCCATTCGCTCTGATGAACTCACTCATAACGGATCGCGACGACCGGATCGAGTCTGGCTGCCCGCCAGGAAGGATAAAGCGTCGCGAGGAAGCTCAAGACCAGTGTCGAGGAGGCGATCAAGACCAAGTCGGTCCCCTTCATCAGGATCGGAACGGAATCCAACAGATAGACATCGCCCTGAAGTCTGACGATCTTATAAGTCTCTTGCAGCTTACAGATAATAGCGCCCCCCGCGGTCCCCAACAACGTACCGACCAGTCCTATAACCACGCCCTCCACCATAAAGATGAGCATGATGCTTCTGGAACTGGCGCCGATCGATTTGAGGATACCGATCTCCGCCCCCTTGTCCATCACCTTCATGATCAAAGTGCTTACGATGTTGAATGCGGCCACCAGTACAATCATCGTCAGGATGATGAACATGGCGATCTTCTCCAGCTTCAGGGCGGCAAAGAGGTTCTTGTGTAACTGCATCCAGTCTCTCGCGACGTACGGGAAGCCAAGTCGTCGCTGAATCTCCGCCCCCACCTCTTTCGCTCCGTACAGATCGTCCACCTTGACCTCGAGTCCTGTGACCGATTGTCCCATCTGAAAGAGTTGCTGAGCCGCCGCAATGGTAATGTAGGCCAGCGCACTGTCGTATTCATACATCCCCATTTCAAAGATCCCGGCGACAGTGAAACTTCGCATACGCGGCGCGAGACCGAACGGGGTCATGACATTGCTGAACGGAGAAATGACATTGACCCGTCCGCCCAGACCCACCCCGAGATTCGCGGCCAGCGCGCGCCCGACGATGATTCCCTCTGGGTCAAGATGCCATCCGCTTCCTTGAGCCGGCTGCTTCAGACGCGCCGGATCGACCTCGGAAAAGCTGCCGGTCAGCGTCGTCACCTCCTGTGCGGACTCGAGGTCGATGCCGCGCAGGACCGCTCCTGCCGCTCCTCGATTCGCACTCAGCATGACTTGGTGATAGGTGAAAGGCGAGACCGCCACGACGCGCGGAACCTCACGCACCCGCGCAAGTGTCTGAGCCGGCTCCTCGATCCCCCGATCTCCATGGCGTATAATCCAGAGATGGGCATTGGTCCCGAGGATCTTGCTCCGAAGGTCGCGCTCAAACCCGCTCATCACCGCCAGCACGACAATGAGCGCCATGACGCCAAGAGCGACACCGCCGATAGAGATCAGCGTGATCAGGGAAATAAACGCCTGTCCTCGCCTCGCCTTCAGATACCGCAGCCCGACGAACAGCTCAAACGGCATCGGTACCGCCCTGTTCGCCTTGGGCGGGCTTCAGGAGAGGGAAGAGGATGACGTCACGAATAGACGCGGAGTCGGTCAGGAGCATCGCCAGCCGATCGATGCCGATCCCCTCACCGGCTGTCGGAGGCATCCCGTACTCCAACGCTGTTAGAAAATCCTCATCCAGGCCGTGGGCCTCCAAATCGCCCTGATCCCGTTGCCGCAACTGGTCTAGAAAGCGCGCACGCTGCTCGCGCGGATCGTTCAGCTCGGAGTAGGCGTTCGCGATCTCCATCCCGCCCGCGAACAGCTCAAACCGCTGTACGGTTGTCGGCTCCCCCTCTTTCGCTTTGGCCAGAGGCGAAAGCTCCGTGGGGAAATCGATGATGAACGTCGGTTGGATGAGCTTCGGCTCCACCAGCGTGTCGAACAGTTCGGCCATGACCTTCCCCTTACCCCAGCCCGGCAAGATCGTGATCCCATACCGTCCGGCCGTCTCACGCACGCCCGCTTCTGTCTTCAGCGCCTCCGCATCGAGTCCGGCCAGCCTGATGAGCGACTCTTCCAGTGTCAGCCTGGACCAAGGTGGAGCGAAGGAGATCTGCTGTCCCTGATAGGTTACCTGCTGATCGCCCGCAATCTCCTTGGCCAGGGAAGCCAGCATCTCTTCGGTCAGCGCCATCAGATCCTGGTAATCGGCATAGGCCTGATAAAACTCCAACATGGTGAACTCCGGATTGTGCTGAGTGGAGATCCCCTCATTCCGAAAGTTTCGGTTGATCTCGAAGACCCGGTCAAATCCTCCCACCACCAGCCGCTTCAGATACAGCTCCGGAGCGATCCTCAGATAGAGATTGATGTCGAGGGCGTTGTGGTGCGTGACAAAGGGTCGCGCCATCGCGCCGCCGGCCATCGGCTGCATCATGGGGGTCTCGACTTCCAGGAACCCTCTCGATTCCAGGAAACGGCGGATCTCTGCGATCAGACGGCTGCGTTTTCTAAAGGCATCGGCCACCTGGCGGTTCACGATAAGATCCAGGTAGCGCCGGCGGAAGCGGGTCTCCACATCGGTCAGCCCGTGCCACTTCTCCGGCAACGGCCGCAGCGATTTCGACAGAAGCTGAACCGTCCGGGTCCGCACCGTCAGCTCCCCTGTCCGCGTCCGGAACAGTTGACCCTCCGCTCCCAGGTAGTCGCCGACATCGAGCTTCTTACAAAACTCGTAGAGTGGCACGCCCAGCGCTTCCTGCGACAGATAGATCTGTATCTTTCCGGAATAGTCTTGGAGGTGAGCAAAGGTCACCTTGCCGTGATGGCGGATGGACATCAGGCGGCCGGCAACGGCTACCTCGGGCGCGGCATTCCCCTCCTCGGGGAGGACAGCATGCTCTCGATGAAGATCGGCCGCAAGGTTCCGAACCTCAAAGCGAGCCGGAAAAGGGTTCACGCCTGCCGCTTCGAGGTCCGCCAGCTTCCGAATCCGCTCGCTCATCAACGGGCTATAGTCTTCCATAAGGCCTCCTGGTGTCGGATGCGTCCGATTATAGGAAGCACCCCAGTCACTGTCAAGAAAGCTCCAGGTAGAATCCCTGAAATTCGGAGTTTCTCGAGCGGCATGAGATGACGTTGCTTATGTCCGTATCAGGCGTGAGGCGTACGCGGAAAAGTTAACGGTGAGCAGGCCACTGCATACGGCTTTGACGGCAAATGTCGTGCGATCGCGGAAGGCGTAGTGGGTATGACACGTCAGAGATGGAAATTTATCCTCTACATAGATGTCCCACGCTTCCCCCATCTCACCGGGCATCCAGGCGGCATGAGGGTTGTCATCGCGTTCCCACCAGTTGAGATAATCGTGGGCGAGCGCATGCTCGGCTGCGGCGACGGCTTGATTCGGCGTCAGACCCGCGGCAGCGGCGGCATACGCAACGGTTGGATTGAGCCACCCGGCGGCGAGCCAATCAGGAAGGTCGCCCTCGGCGCGGAAGCCTAATGCATACCATTGCGCGGCACCGGCGCTGACGGCGGTCCGGTCGCTGGAGAGGTCAGTATAGTGAGAGATCAGATCGGCAATAGCTGAGATGGCCTGGACGGCAGCCCTGGTATGAGGCTGTAGGCTCATGGGTTACGTCCGTGTTGTTGTTGAGTGCTACAGCCGCACATGCACATTCGGCGAATAAAGCCGATATGGATCTTCTCAACGTGTTGCCGCACCATCGCGATTCAGCCACCGTTCGGCTTTTGTCGGCCATCCGGCGACGACTCTGACCGGTATATCTCCGCCATCCGGCATCTGAGAGATGCCGGATTCTTTCCTTTTTTCTATCGCTTGTCAAGCTTCCTTGTTGTCGCCGACAGGACGCCACACGTGCAGTCTCGGCATCGCCCTATTCTCTTCTCACGGGACTTGCGCCCGGTGCGGTGATCTGGCACAATACGATCACTATGGCGGAGACACTACTCGACAAGGTCTGGCGGGCACATACGGTGCGCACGCTGCCCTCGGGACAGACGCAGCTTTTCATCGGGCTGCACCTGATCCACGAAGTCACCAGCCCGCAGGCATTTCAGATGCTGCGGGAGGCAGGGCTCACGGTACGCCATCCCGAGCGAACCTTCGCAACCATGGACCACATCGTCCCAACTGCCTCTCAGGCCAGGCCCTTTGCGGATACCATGGCCGAAGAGATGGCCGTCCATCTGGCCAGAAACTGTAAGGAGTTCGGCGTCCCGTTCTTCGACCTGGACAGCGGGCGGCAGGGGATCGTCCACGTGATCGGGCCGGAGTTGGGACTCACCCAGCCGGGCATGACCATCGCTTGCGGCGACAGCCACACCTCCACCCACGGGGCGCTGGGCGCCCTCGCGTTCGGCATCGGTACCAGCCAGGTACGGGATATTCTGGCCACCCAGTGCCTGGCGATGGCAAAGCCAAAGCTACGACAAATTCGAGTAGAGGGTACGCTTGCCGGGGGCGTCTATGCCAAAGATGTGATCCTCACGATCATCCGCCGATTGGGTGTGAAGGGCGGCGTAGGTTACGCCTATGAGTACGCCGGCTCAGCCGTTGCAGCGATGTCGATGGAGGAGCGCCTGACCATCTGCAATATGAGCATCGAGGGCGGCGCTCGCGTCGGCTATGTGAACCCAGACACCACGACCTTCGAGTACCTCAAGGGCCGTCCCTTCACGCCCAAGGGCGAGGCGTTTGATCGAGCCGTGGCCTGGTGGAAGGGGATGGCAACGGACCCCGATGCCGGTTTCGACGACCTCGTACGACTGGACGGCTCTTCGATGGAGCCTATGCTGACGTGGGGCATCAACCCCGGGCAATCAATCGGGGTAACGGAGCCGATCCCGCATCCACACAACGCACCTGACGCGGACCGGGACGCCTGGAGCGAGGCGCTGGCCTTTATGTCGCTCGAACCGGGTCGGCCGATCGCCGGGACCCCCATCGATGTCGCCTTCATCGGCTCTTGTACCAACGGGCGCCTGTCCGACTTGCGTGTGGCGGCCGAGGTGGTCCGGGGGCGCAGGGTGGCGAAGGGGATACGGGCCCTCGTTGTTCCGGGGTCTCAGACGGTGGCTCAGGCGGCTGAAGTCGAGGGACTCCACGAGATCTTTCTGACGGCAGGGTTCGAGTGGCGCAAGGCCGGCTGTTCGCTCTGCCTCGGAATGAATGAGGATAAGTTGACAGGCCGAGAGATCTGCGCCGCATCCAGCAACCGGAACTTCAAGGGGCGTATGGGCAGTCCTACGGGCCGGACCCTCCTGATGAGCCCGGCCATGGTGGCGGCGGCAGCCATCCGAGGACAGATCGCTGACGTTCGGGAGATGCTGTCGTGAGACAGGATGATCGTCGACGTCAGATCGCCGGTCGCGCGGTTCCACTGCCAGGCAACGACATCGACACCGACCGGATCATCCCCGCCCGCTTTTTGAAATGTATCACCTTCGAGGGGCTTGAGGCGCACGTCTTTGAGGATGACCGCCGTCAGATGCCGGATCACCCGTTCAACCAGCCTCGCTACCGGAACGCAACAATCCTGGTGGTCGGCCAAAACTTCGGGTGCGGCTCCTCGCGAGAACACGCGCCGGAAGCGCTCAGACGCTGGGGTATCCGAGGCATCGCAGGCGAGTCGTTCGCCGAGATCTTCTTCGGCAACTGTACGGCGATCGGGCTCCCGTGCCTGACACTGGATGCCGAGGATGCCGCCCGGTTAGAAGAGGTCGTCGCGCGGCACCCGGAGCAAGAGATCGTGTTGGATCTGGAAGATCGGGTGGTGCGGTTTGGCGAACAGAGCATTCCCGCCATGATTCCAGACGGCGCTCGCAATCAGCTCCTGACGGGTACCTGGAACGCCATGGGCGTCCTGCTGGAGGCGGCAAGCGAGATCGACCGAATCGCCAAGGCTCTCCCCTACGTCACCGGCTACTGAAGCACCCATCGTCCTACCCCACCAGGTCAGCCCTCGTTTCTGACCGGCCATTTCTCCACAACTCCTTGATCCACACTGTGTCCTGACGAGGTGCTAACCTGTTACGATCCTCTGGGCCGTGGTGTGACAGCTCGGCGGGCCGCCCCTTGTAGTACGTCGCGGCATTGACATTCCGTACGGCGTGATGTATTGTAAGGAAGTAATGCACGCCTTACAGTCTGGAGGTATCCATGAGCGCAGTTGCCAAGATCACCGCCAAGGGCCAGACGACCATTCCCAAGGAGATCCGTGACGCTCTCCATGTGGTGCCCGGCGACCTGATCGTCTGGGAGGTCGCCGCGGACGGCACGACGACGGTTCGCCGGGTTCAGCCCGTAGACATCGAATACCTTTGTGCCGTCGAGGGGACGCTGTCGGAATGGGCCGGCGCCAGGGACGATGAGGCGTACCGTGAGCTTTGAGCGTGGGGCCGTTGTGCGGGTGCCGTTTCCCTTTACCGACCGCAGCGCCACGAAGAATCGCCCGGCGCTGGTGCTCTCCGGTGCCGTGGAGTTCAACGTTCCGGCGGGTCATTCGGTGATGGCCATGATCACCTCGGCCGCGAACCCGCCCTGGCCGCTCGATTGCGAGATCGCCGACCTGGCCGCGGCCGGGCTGCCTGCGCCATCCAAGGTACGCTTCAAGCTCTTCACGCTCGATCACCGTCTGGTGCGCGGCCAGATCGGCACGCTCTCCGCCGCCGACAGCCGTCG
>Ga0233425_10010821_pt1 | contig 10909 bp, 7 predicted proteins | sample Watercolumn_Towu_2_FD_181712 | JGI IMG/M metagenome (GOLD analysis project Ga0233425, IMG submission 181712) | Freshwater microbial communities from Lake Towuti, South Sulawesi, Indonesia - Watercolumn_Towuti2014_140_MG | ecosystem: Environmental > Aquatic > Freshwater > Lake | place: Indonesia...
TGTTTTGACAAGGTATACATCATAGATGCCGGTTCCGTCGGCTTCGGTGCTGCCGCATAGGATATATCCATCATCGGACGTTTGCCGCACCGAATTCCCAAAGCTCTTTCGGATCCCTCCGCAGGTCTTCCACCAAATGGTGTCGCCATTCTGATCCAGCTTTGTCAGCAGGGCTTCCTGGATCTCGCTGCCTTCTTCAGCAGTGATCCCGGCAAGGATGTATTCATTGTCGGTGGTACCGGCAACATCAAATGCGATATCCAGCCCGGTGTTCCCGAAATGCGTCTGCCATTCCATATCGCCTCCCAGCGTAATTTTTACCAGGTAGATATCCCCGGTGGTTGCCCCGAAGCCAGTAGTGTACCCGGCTGCCAGGAATCCGCCGGCGGGCGCTTCGCATACCGACCAGCCCATCTCATATGCTCCAGAACCGAACTGCCGTGTCCACAGGGTATCACCCTGGCTGTTGACCTTTACCAGCCCAAGGTTCCGGTTCCACATGGGGATGTTCTGGTCGATGTATCCGCAGATAAGATATCCGTCATCGGCAGTGGTGATCACCGCGTTGCCCCCGCTGGCATCCCAGTATGCGTAAGTTCTGGTCCAAAGGGAATCGCCCGATCCATTTGTTTTCATCAGGTACATATGCCCGGAGCCTCCAGCGGTCTCCCGGGTCCCCGTCAGGATGAAATCACCGCCGTTAACCGGCTGCACGGCGAATACTGTGGCGTTGGTGGAAAAATAGTCACTTTTTGTCCACAAGGTATCACCCCCGTCATTGAGCCGGATCAGCCAACAATCGGAATGACTCCCCGGATGAAAGTAGGTTCCGCAAACAAGATACCCGTTGCCAGGGGTAAGTGCCAGGGAGTAAGCGGCATCATAACCGGGTCCCCCCAGTACCATCGTCCAAAGCGTATCCCCCCAGGGATCGGTCCGGAGAATGTACCCGTTGTAATCTGCCGGGCCTGATCCGCGGGTATACCCGCAAAATACGTACCCTGCATCCGGTGTTTGCCTGACGCATTTTCCTGCATCATCGAATGTGGTTCCGTATTCACGCTCGAACATTATCTGGGAGATTCCGGGTAACGGTGAAAGCAGCCCTATCCAAAGTAAACAGGCAATCCTGATGGGAAAGCAGGGCCTTTGTAAATCGTGTGTATGCATGGTATCTGAAATGATTTCAAAGATACCGTTATTATGCCAGGTTATTCTTATAGGCGAATTTTACCAGTTCTGCTGTTGAATGCAGGTTACATTTCCTGAAGATGCTTGCCTTGTGAACATTCAGTGTATGCCTACTGATAGCCAGTTCATTGGTGATCAGCTCCGACCGTTTCCCCAGGGCCAGCAGGCGAAGCACTTCAAGCTCCCGAGGAGTCAGCAGGACGTGCTTCCCCTTCCGGCTGCGGGACCGGCTGTTCCGGGGTTGCTCCTTCTCCGGTACATTGAGGGAAGATTCCACGGTGAGATGACGTCGCCCGTTACACACATGGTAGATCGCTTCCAGTAATTCCTCGGTGCCGGCCGACTTGGACACCAGGCCCATGATCCCGGCATCAATCATTTCCCGTATGTTTTCCGAGGAGATGAAGCCGGAGATCATGATGATCTTGATTCCGGGCAGGTCACGGATCATCTGCCGGGCCGCTTTTTGTCCGTCCAGTTTCGGCATCGAATAATCCATCAATACAATATCGGGACGGATCCTTGGCGCCTGGATAACGGCCTGAATCCCGTTGACCGATTCAAACACTTCCCAGGCCGGATTATAACTGGTTAACAGTGACTTCAGCCCTCTCCTGACCAGTACGTGATCATCCACGATCAGAATCTTCATGGAGAGAGCGGTTCGGGCTTGTGATAACATAATTCGTGAACAGGTACGCAACCGATCAGGTGACCATGCAATAGACAATGACGGGCAGGAAAAGGTTGGATGATGGTGCAGGAACGGATGTTACCTCCCGGTGATCACAAAACAGGTTCTCCGGTTTTTTGCCCTGCCTTCCTCTGTGTCGTTTGACGCAACAGGCTGGGTTTCCCCGAAGCCCTGGTAAGTGAGTCGGCCGGGAGCAACATGACTTGCGATCAGGTATTCGTGCACCGACCTGGCCCGGTTCCCCGAAAGGATCAGGTTGGCTGCATCGTTGCCGATCGCATCGGTGTGACCCTGGATCTGAATGGAAATTGTGGGATTGAACTCCAGGAATTCGATGAGCTGATCCAGTACCACCTTCGATTCCGGGGTCAGCTGAAAGGAGTTGAAGGCAAAGTAAATATCGTTGATCCTGTATGATTTGTCGAGTTCAATGGGTTTGATCTCCATATCCACCCTGGCCGGTGCACGAAACGCAGTATCCTCCCTGGAAATATATTTCGATTCATATACATACCCCTCCTTTTTAATGGTCATGATGTAGTCGTTCTGGAAAGGGGCAACAGCAACATATTTTCCGGTACTGGTATCGAGCGACACTTCATTCACTTTCTTGGTCTCCACGTTCTTCAGCTCAATGCGGGCTTTCACCGGCTCGATGCTGGTTTCATCCTTCACGGTGCCCTTGATGAAAAGCACCTTTTCGGGGCGCGCTTTATCATAAAGCTCAAAGGAATACAGATCCCATCCGCCTTTTCCCATCAGCTTGTTTGAAGCGAAAAAACCGCGGATTCCGTCGGTGCTGACGAAAAAGCCGACCTCATCCTCCGGGGAATTAATCGGGAAGCCCAGGTTCTCCGGTCGGCAGAATGTTCCATCTTCCTGCAACCGGGTATAAAAGATGTCGTAGCCGCCCAGCCCGATCATTCCGTCGGAGGAGAAATAGAGGGTTTTTCCGTCGGGATGGATGAACGGGGATTTTTCATTGCCTGCCGTATTGATCATTTCACCCAGGTTGACCGGAGCCATCCAGTGACCTTCCTTGTCTTTGACGGACCGGTAAATGTCATATCCCCCGTAGCCCCCCGGGCGGTCGCTGACAAAATACAACACCATCCCATCGGTGGAGATACTGGGCTGGGATTCCCATGAATTGGGTTTGTTGATCTTGTTGCCGGCATTCTGGATGGGTTGCCATTCCTCGTTTTTATACTCCGAAAAAAAGATATCGCAATTCAGGTACCGGTTGGACCGGTCGAGCCGGCACACCGTATAATACAGCGTGTTGTTGTCGGCGGTCAGGGTAGCGCCGCCCTCGTTATCGTTGATGTTGAAAGGTTCGGGCATCTCTTCTCCTTCCGCAAAATATCCCTCAAAATCCCGAATACTGAACATGAACTTCTCCTTGTAACCCGACGTCTGCAGCAGGGAATTCCTGTCGGGCAGGATCTTTTTCATCCGGGTGAACATGGCAATCTGGTTATCGGGACTGAGTATCGGCAGGTATTCGTCTTCGGGAGTGGAAATCCCTGTCACCACCTCGGGCTTGAACGGGACGGGATGATTCACTTTGTCGAGATAAAACCCGGAATAATCCATCAGGCTTACCGCGCGGTTGTAATCATCGTCCGACCTGATCCTCTCCCGGTCTTTCAGGAATTCGGTCATGTTATGCACCGTTTCTTCAAACCGCTCGGAGCTGTACGCAATCTCGCCCAGGTAAAAATAGACATATGGATCATAGGATGGGCAGAGAGCCAGTACCTTCCTGAAACAGGATTCGGCCTGGTCGAAGTCCGAATCCCGGCGTTTGATCCATGACATCCCGAGCATGAACCAGGCATCGGCAAGATCCGGATTCCGGTTCAGGATCCCATTCATGACCTGTACTGCCTGTACATAGTTACCCCTCCGGAAAGCCGTCACGCCTTCCTGGTACAGGCTCTCATCTTTCCTGTCCAGTTGCAGTTTGCATGGATCCTGTGCCAGGACGAGCCCGGAACCCATGAGCAGGGATCCAAGTAACAGGCCGATACATTGTTTCCGGATAACTATTTGTGTATCCCGCATCTGCGGACTTTTCTCAAAAATAGGAAATTTTCCTACTTTTACCTGAAAATATTAACCATGAGAAGAGCGGGTTTAGTATGTTCCCTGGCAGTCTTTTCCACACTTCTTTCCGCGCAGTCGACCACCCCGGTCCCCAACGGCGATTTTGAGCAATGGACCAATTACGGTAACTACTGGGATCCCGATGCCTGGGATACCCCGAATGAAGAAATCTCGGCCATTCCCCTGTTCGGGACTACCGTAGTGACCCGGAGCACCGAACATCAGTCGGGGAACTATTCGGCCCGGCTCGAGTCCAAAGACGTCCTCCTGGTCGGCCAGGTTCCCGGATTTCTGACTTGCGGCGAACTCACTATCGACATTTCCACATTATCGTACCTGGTAACCGGAGGAGCACCCATCTTTGATATGCCCGCCCACCTGATGGGCTATTACCGGTTTTTCCCGAAAGGAGGCGACAGCTGTGCGATCGGCATCGGGCTCTATAAAACGATCAGCGGCAACACGATTGAGGTCGGAATAGGACAATTTTCAACGAAAGACACCGTGCCCGACTGGACCCTCTTCTCCGCCTGGATCGATTACGACACCCTGTTGCAGCCCGATACCATGAACATCATCGCTCTCTCCTCGGCCCAGGAAGTGATGACGGCGGGAACCGTTCTGTTTGTGGATAACCTTTTCCTGGATTATACCGTTGGATCGCCGGCCGGGGATCCCGGTGCCGGAATCCACATCTACCACGATCAGGAAACGGGAAGGTTGCTTATATTTTTCAACTTTGATCGGACTGAACAGGTTCGCATCAGTTTGTACGGCATGACCGGCCGGGCCGTGGCAGGATTACCTGAGGAGGCGATCAGAGAAGGCCGACGGATACTTCCCTGCCCGGAATTGTCCCCGAGCTTGTATATCCTCGAGATCCTTCATGATGGGAAACGCTTCACCCGTAAATATCTGTTCAACCGTTAAACCGTGACCGGCCTATGAGTCACCCCCGCATAAACATCGGGCTTATCCAGATGGCCTGTTCCCCCGACAGGCAGGAAAACCTTAAGAAGTCAGTGTCCATGATCAGGGAAGCGGCTGCCCGAGGGGCGCAAATCATCTGCCTTCAGGAACTCTTCGCTTCCCGCTATTTCTGTTTTGAGGAGAACTACGCTCATTTTTCGCTTGCGGAGCCTGTACCCGGCCCCACCACCCGGCTGTGCCAGGACCTGGCAAAACAACTGGAAGTCGTGATTCTGGCTTCCCTGTTTGAGAAGCGGGCCCAGGGCCTGTATCACAACACCACTGTCGTGATCGACGCCAACGGGGCGTACCTTGGGAAATACCGGAAGCATCACATACCTGATGATCCGGGGTTCTATGAGAAGTTTTATTTCACACCGGGGGAGGAAGATTACCCTGTCTTCGCGACTAGATATGCCCGGGTGGGCGTCCTGATTTGCTGGGACCAATGGTATCCCGAAGCCGCCAGGATCACCTCCCTGCGAGGAGCCGAGATCCTCTTTTATCCTACCGCCATCGGTTGGGCAAACTCACAAAACAGTGATCTGAACCGCCAGCAATACCAGGCCTGGCAGGTCGTCCAACGCGGACATTCCGTTGCGAACGGGGTGTTTGTGGCAGCCGTCAACCGTACCGGCTGCGAGGAGAACATGAACTTCTGGGGCGGTTCGTTTGTGTCGGATCCCTTTGGAGATCTGTTGTACCAGGCGCCACATGAACAGGAAGAGATCCACATCCAGCTGCTTGACCTGGCACGGATTGACGAGGTACGCGTGCACTGGCCGTTTCTGCGGGACCGCCGGATCGACACTTACCGGCCTATTCTGAAAAGGTATCTTGATGTTTGACCTGGAACAGCATACTCCCAGGGAGCTCGGGTACCGGTTTCCGGCCGAATGGGAACCTCACCGGGCTACATGGCTGAGTTATCCGCACGATGAATCCTATTCCTGGCCGGGGACATTGCCACGTATTTTCCCTTCGTACAACCGGTTTATCAGGGAACTGTCAAAAGGAGAGCATGTTTGTATCAACATCCGGGATCAGAAATACAGTGACAGAGTGGGAGAGGAGCTGGACAAGACCGGAGCGAACATGGACCGGATCAGTTTTTTTCTGAATCCGACAAACGATGCCTGGTGCCGCGATCATGGACCGGCATTTCTTGTGAATCCTGAAGCACCCTTTCCCAAGATGATCGTGAGCTGGCAGTACAACGGCTGGGGAGACAAATACCCCTGCGATCTGGATGACCGGATCCCAATGCTGGTCGGGCAGTATCTCAATCTGCCGGTGGTGTACCCAGGGATCGTGATGGAAGGCGGATCAGTTGAGATGAATGGCCGGGGAACCCTGCTGACAACCACTGCCTGCCTGCTGCATGAGAACCGGAATCCGGGCATGTTCCAGCATGAGCTGGAGGAAATGCTCAGGAACTATTATGGTGTGGATCAGATCCTTTGGCTGGATGAAGGTATCGACGGAGATGACACCGATGGCCATATCGATGACTGTGCGCGGTTTTTCAGGGAGGATGGGATTATCACGATGGTAGAGCCCAACAGGCTGGATGCAAACCACAAACCCCTCAGCAATAACCTGAAAAAGCTAAAGAGTTTCCGGCTTCCTTCAGGCAAGCAACCCGATCTGGTGGAAATCCCTATGCCAAGACCGGTGGTTTACGCAGGTCAGCGCCTGCCTGCTTCCTATGCCAATTTCTATATATCCAACCATGCCGTCATCGTTCCGACTTTCCGTTGCAGGGAGGATGACGTTGCTGTTTCGCTGCTGGAAACCTGTTTCCCTGACCGCAAGGTGGTAGGGATCGATTCGGTGGACATTATCTGGGGAATGGGTAGCTGGCATTGCCTGAGCCAGCAGGAACCTGAATGAAATGATCGGCGAGGACCAGCGCTGCAAAGGATTCCACAATCACACAGGCACGGGGAACCACGCAAACATCGTGTCGCCCGCCGGCCGTATAGATAACTTGCTTACCGGACCGGTTGACTGTTTGCTGATCCATCCCCAGGGTGGATACAGGTTTGAAAGCAACCTGAAAGGTGATATCCATCCCGTTTGAGATGCCTCCCTGTATACCACCCGAATGATTGGTTCTTGTGATGAAGCGCCCGTTCTCATTGGTCCATACATCATTGTGTTGTGATCCTTTCATGACGGCTGCCCGGAATCCGGAACCCACCTCAAAGCCCCTGACAGCCGGAATGCTCATCATTGCATGCGCCAGTGTCGAGTGCAGTTTGCCGAATACCGGATCGCCGATACCTGCAGGCACGCCACGGATGATGCACGAGATCACACCGCCGGATGTATCTCCCTCCTGCTTCAGGGATTGAAGGTAATCCAGTATTTTCTTTGTGACTTCTTCGTCGGGGCAGGCTACCGATGATGCTTTAACCTGTGCAGGATCGCGAAGCACAAAATCGTCCGGGAGGGAATGAGGCCCGATCCGGGAAACATATCCCGTGATGGCAATATTGTGCCCGTTCAGGAAAAGCCTGGCAAATGCCCCCCCGGCAACAATGGCAAGTGTGGCACGCGCTGAAGCACGTCCTCCGCCGCGTTGATCGCGGATCCCGTACTTTGCCTCATAGGTATAATCGGCATGGGACGGACGGTACAGGTCCTTCAGGTGGTCGTAATCGACGGGCCGTTGATCCTTGTTATAAATAAGGAATCCGATGGGTGTACCGGTGGATTTGCCTTCGAACACACCTGAAAGGATCTCCAGATGATCTTCCTCTTTTCGTGTTGTGGAAAATGGATACCGGGACGGATTCCGCCGGTTGATCTCTTCCTGGATGAAATCCCGGTCGATTGGGATCCCGGCGGGAAATCCGTCGAGAACACCCCCTACAGCTACGCCATGTGATTCACCGAAGGTGGTCAGTACCAGGTTCCGGCCTATGGAATTCCATGACATCAAATTGCTTTCAGGATCTTCAGTTTGGCTTCCATGACCTTGAGCTCGTCTTTGGCCTTGTCGATCTTCTTTTCAAACTCTTCCTTCAGGATTGCGGCATTCTTCGACTTGGCGAGGAAGCCGATGTTATTCTCCCAAAGGTTGATATCATCCCTGAGCTTGCTGATCTTTACCATGAGATTATCCCGCTCACGGCCAAGGAGTTTCCGGGCCTGCGGATCACTCTTCATGGCATCCATCCGCGACTGGTAGCTAACGGCAGTCATTTCAACCTCGCTGATCTTCAGCTTGTCGAGGTGCTGGTTCACCAGGCTCCGGAATTCATTCTGCAGGGTTTCTTTTTCACGGATAGGGACATGTCCCACTTCTGTCCACTGACGTTGAAGTTCCTTCAGTGCCTGGAGGTTTTCATTTTTGTTTTCCCCGAAGGTATATTCTTTAATTTTTTTCAGAAGCTCCTGCTTTTTCTTCAGGTTTTCTTCTTCATGGGTGTGGATATTGGAGAAATACCCGGTTTTGGCGGTGAAAAACACATCACAGGCCGAGCGGAAGCGTTTCCAGATCTTGTCGGCATGTTTCCGGGGAACCGGCCCGATCTTCTTCCATTCATCCTGCAGCCGGATCAGGTCGTTTGTGGTTTTTTTCCAGTCGGTACTGGTTTTCGCGGCCTCGGCCTGCATGCACAACTCCACCTTCAGGTTATAGTTGTTCATCTGCTGATCCTTGAGCTTATCGAAGAACTCTTTTTTGTTCGCGAAGAAGGTGTCGAGGCAGGTCTTGAAACGGGTCCAGATCTCCGCGTTGTGCTTCTGTGGCACAGGTCCGACGCTTTTCCAGATTTTCAGTAATTCGTTGACTTTCTGTGTTTGTTCCTGCCATGCCTTGAGGGTATCGTTATGCAGGGTGAGCACTTCTTCGGCTTGTCCGCACAGGGCTGTCTTGGTTTCGAGATTCCGGTTCTGATCCTCCTCAACGCGGGTATAATGGTCCCTGCGGCGTTCATTGATCTTGTCGGTGGCATTCTTAAAACGTTCCCAGATCTCCTCTTTCTTGTCGGAAGGAACAGGGCCGATCTCTTTCCATTCTTCGTGGTATTTCTGAAGTTTTTTGAACGAACGCAGGATTGATGTTTCAAGGAGCAGCTCTTCCGTTTTTTCGCACAGCTCGATCTTTGCTTCCAGGTTTTTCCGGAGATCCAGGTCTTTCAGCTCTTTGTTCAGCTTGACCTTCTCAAAGAACTTTTCAACCAGGAAATGATAATTCTGCCAAAGGTTGTTTATTTCGCTCCTGGGAACCATCCCGATCTCTTTCCACTTTTCCTGGAGGACTTTGAATTCATCGTAGGTTTTTTTCAGGGCCTCCTCCGAATTGATCAGATGGCGAAGGTCCTCGAGGATAAGCAGCTTTTTCTTCAGGTTCTCTTTCTTAAGCTTCTCCTGTTCCTCCAGAAACCGAACCTTATTGGCTTTGTAGATACCGAAAAGGTCGTCGAAACGTTTGTCCAGTTCATCGGCACCGGTGACGGGATGAGGGACCGTTTCCCCTGATGCCGCCTGGGCAAACTGGTGTAAAAGTTCTTCTTTCTTTTTCAGGAAAGCCACCTTGATCAGGGCAATCCGGGTTTTCACCGTATTGATATCGTGATCCATGACGGCTTTCTCAAGCAATTCCAGGAGATGTTCCCGGGAATGGTGGCTCAGGTCCTCGCCGGTCTCATGAACCTCATCTTCCTCATCGGGTTCATGCAACTCTTCCAGTGCCGGAACACCGGATCCCTCGGGCGGATCTCCGGGCTCTTCAGCGGGAGCAGATTGGATTGGCATTTCAGAAACGGAGGAAACCTCTTCAGTTGCAGGTTCAGGGGTTGAACTTGTTTCCTCAGGGGGGAGTGTCTTCTCTATGGGGGTTTCCGTTACGGATTGGGTGGTTTCCTCAGGATTTTCTGTTACGGGAACAGCGTGAGAATTCTCCTCCTGGGCAGCTGTATTCTCCTGCTCAGGATTCTGATCAGTGTGTTTGTTGTTTTCCATTTGCAGAGTGTCCGAACCATGCCGGTAAGTTGGTTAAATCGTTACAAAAATAGCATTAATTTAAGAAAACCAAAATTTTACAGCCTAAGGAACCGCCCTGCGGTTGAACAGGATATAACCGAAATTCAGGTTAAACGTGAAGGGCTCTTTCAGCTTATCATAAAAATTGACTCCGACACTCAGCGGTCCCAGAAAGGTGTTGTACACCAGGGTGGCGGAAGCAAGGTATGACCGGTCGCTCAATATCGGTCCGAAGTAGGGAGTATAGGTTTCGGGATTCTGCAGGATCTGCTGGTAGGGCTGAAAAACATACCCTTCTGCACGGAATTCCAGTTTCTTATAGAGGCGGATCACTGTTTTCAATCCCACGGCGGCATAGGTCATGGCGCGGAACTGGGGAAGGAAGAGAATTTGCATTTCCGGAAGCGGCTGGAAGGATGGGGCGTACAGCATGGCCGACGTGTAGTTCAGCAGCAGGGGCTGGTTGGAGACGCAGACTTCTCCGTAGAATCCCAGCTTCAGCGGCCCCAGTGTTTCGAAGTAATTGTCATACAGCAATTTCACCGCAAGCCATTCATGATAACGGGTCTGCTGGGTGGAATCCACGGAATGAGTTCCGGGCAGCAGTACTTCACGACCGTTAATATAGGCAAGCTGGATCTTCAGGCGGGCTCCGGAATTGGCGAACTGCTTGCGGTTCAGACTGTTCAGGTCAAAACAAACCATGGGCGAAATGAAATTAAGATTGGTCTGGTCGGCCGTGTCCGACCGGGAGAAGTCATTGGTCTGGTAATAATTGGCCGATGTGATTGCATTGGTGATCCCGGCCATGAGTTTACCCTTGTTGGTAACAGGAATGCCTCCGCACAGATCAGTGAAACTTTCCCATTGCTTCAGGTAGGAAGGGGTTTGGTCGTCGAAGAAATAGGTGGTATTCCCAAAATAATTAAAGCTGTTATAAGTGTAATAGAG
>Ga0233425_10010822_pt1 | contig 10909 bp, 6 predicted proteins | sample Watercolumn_Towu_2_FD_181712 | JGI IMG/M metagenome (GOLD analysis project Ga0233425, IMG submission 181712) | Freshwater microbial communities from Lake Towuti, South Sulawesi, Indonesia - Watercolumn_Towuti2014_140_MG | ecosystem: Environmental > Aquatic > Freshwater > Lake | place: Indonesia...
CGGGGATCCCGACCGCCACAGTAAGAAGGCGCCCAACGTCAGTGCGCCGATCACCGCCGCACCGAGTCCGAGCCGAGCGGGAGAAAACGAGATGTTCTTCTCCACCTGGAGCGTGCGGGTGGTCACGCGCGGTTCGCCCTGGAACGGAGCGCGGGAGCCGAGGGCGAAAGGCGGCGCGGATCCGGCGATCGCGAGCAGTTGCCGGGCCCGCCGCGCAAACTCGGCCAGCTCAGCGGCGCCCGTCGGCCGGGTCCATTGCACGGCGCGGAACTCCTCCGGCACGTGCGCCTCGGCGTCGGGAATGCCGTCGATGACGATCGGCAGCAGGAACGGCCTCGCCTCGGCCATCGCGAGCGTTCGTTGCGCCGCCAGGCGCCACTCGATGCGAAAGTACCCCTCGAGGCGCGCCTGGGTGTTCGCGGAGATCACCGGCACGAAGAGCGCGCACGACTTGATCTGCGCGCGGATCTTCGCGTCCCAGGCGTCGCCACCCACCAATTCGCTTTGATCGAACCAGACCTCGACTCCGGCAGCCTGCAGGGCGTCGCGGATCTGCATGACCGCGCCGGCATCCTGCGAGGCGTAAGAAAGAAAGACGGCGCCGGGCGACGGCGGGCGGGCGGGACCCGCGGCTGGACGTTCAGCCGGCAAAGCGAGCCCTCCGAGGTTCGAAGTGGGGAAACGGCATGGACGCGTTGAACCACAGAGCCGGCACCGAGGCCAGCCTTTGAGCGCGGGCGGCCGCCGGCGGGCCGGGCCAACGCCGTCTCACCGCCGGCCGGCGCGTTCTTGATCTTGCCCCGAGGCGGCCGGGGGCGTCAGGGTGGCGGCGGCGGCCGAAGCGGTCGCCTTCTTCATGAGTTCCACTTCCGCCGCAACCGCGACGCCCCCTCCGGGGGCGCCCGAGCAAAAGTTTGGTCGCACGTTCTGGATCCTCAACGGGGTCGAGATGTGGGAGCGCCTCGCCTACTACAACCTGCGGGTGATGGCGCCGATCTACATCATGCAGGCCGACAACCCCGGCGGCCTGCATCTGACCGCGATGAACAAGGGCACGATCTACGCGTGGTGGGCCGCGTTCCAGTCGCTGCTGCCGATCGTCACCGGCGGGTTGGCCGATCGCTTCGGTTTCAAACGTACGCTCGCCTTCTCGATCTCGATGATGACGCTCGGCTACCTGATGCTCGCCTTCATGCGCGACCTCGGGTTCCTGAGCAACTACTGGGCGCTCTTCATCGCGATCATGACGCTGGCCACCGGCACGGCCTTCTTCAAACCGAGCATCCAGGGCTCGCTCGCCCACTCGATGCCGCCGGGCAAGACTTCGGTGGGCTGGGGCATCTTCTATTGGGTCGTGAACGTCGGCGCGTTCATCGGTCACTATCTGCCCTCGATTCTGCTCACGCTGAGCGCGACCCTGCCGGGGCCGCTGCATGCGGAGGCCAACTCGAAGGAGGCCTGGCGCAACCTCTTTCTCGCCTCGGCGTTCTTCTCCTCGATCAACCTCACCCTGCTCTTCACGTACCGGGACGTGCCCTCGGGCGCCTCGAAGACCGAGACGATCGGGCAGGTGCTGTGGCGAACGCTGACGAACATCCTCGAGCGCCGCCTGCTCGCGTGGATGGCGATCATGTCGTGTTTCTGGCTGATGATGTACCAGCTGTGGGACCTGCAGCCGAACTTCATCGCCGACTGGGTCGACAGCCGCCCGATGGCGCAGATGCTCGGCTGGGCGCCCGACGTGGTGCAGCGGGCGTTGATCGAGCAAACGTCGCGCGGGCCGATGATCCCCCAACAGGTGCTGCTCAGTGCGAACGCGTTCTTCATCATCCTCGGCGTGGTGGGCGTGGCGTGGTTGACGCGCAAGATGCGGACGCTCGAGTCGATGCTGATCGGCATGGTGCTTGCGGTGGCCGGCGTGCTGGTGGCGGGCTGGACGCAGAGCGCCTGGATCCTGGTGCTCGGCATCCTGTGCTTCTCGCTCGGCGAGATGACCACCGGCCCGAAGAAGAACGAATACCTCGCACTGATCGCCCCGCCGGGGAAGAAGGGCCTCTACCTCGGTTATGTGAACATCCCGGTGGGCGTGGGCGTGTACTTCGGCTCGGCCATCGCGGGGTACGTCTACGGGCGCTTCGGCGAAAAGGCCGTGCTGGCGCTGCGCTACATCGCGGAGCACACGCCCTTCGGTCAGGGCAAAGGCTGGAACGGCGACGTGGCGACGCTCGAGGCGACCCTCGGGCTCAAGCGCACCGCGGCGATGACCCGGCTGCAGGAATTGACCGGGCAGGACTCGATCGCGCTGACGCAACTCCTCTGGGACACCTACCATCCGCACTATGTGTGGATTCCCTTTGCGCTGATCGGGATCGTGGCGGCGTTCGGGTTGTGGATCTTCGGCCGGATGGCGAAGCGCTGGGCCGACATGAACGCGTAGGCAATCTCCCGGGAGGCGCCGGGGAGATTTCCTTCCTGCGCGCCACCGGCGGCGCGCGCCTACTTTTTCTTGCGGGCGGCCTCGGCCTTCTCGATTTTCGCCGCCTCCTCGTCGGAGACGAACATGTAGACGTGGGCGGTCTCAATCACGAGGGTGTAGTTGCGGTCGAGGGAGAAACCATAGGTCTTGCGCATCTGGCTGTTGTTCTCGTTCAGGCGGGCGAGCAGCGTGTCGAGCTGGGACTTGAGCTCCTTCTTTTTCGCCGGATTGGTTTCCTTGTCGTGGGCGGCGTTCAACTCGATCGCCGCCTGGCGTTGGGCCTGGACGAGCTGGACGTTGGCCTGGAATTCACGATTGGCCTCGACCGTATTGAGCGTGGCGACTTTCGCCAGTTTCTGGGGCTTTTCGGCGGGGCCGGCTTTGGGCGTACCGGTCTGGGCGGCGGCGAACCCGGCGAGAAACACGGCGGTGCCGAGACCGACAAGGCGAAGGGAAGCGAAGGACATGAAGAGGGCGGTGGTTGGAACGGGCAGGAGACGGGATTTCCCTTCCCGGAAGACGGGAACGGGAAGTTAAGAAACAGGACGGATTGTGACGCGGGTGGCTAGACTTTTTCGCGGCCGGTGCGCGGCGGAAGATCGGGCACGGCGAGGGTTGGCGGAGGAGATGGGAGGCCCGCTCCGAAACATTTGCCAAGCAGCGGAATCCTCCTCTCCCTTCAGCGCGTCCTACTGCCCGCGATCCTCAATGCCCACCTTCGCCCTCACCATCTTTGTCGGCGCTTTCCTGCTTTTCCAGGTCCAGCCCCTGATCGGCAAGTACATCCTGCCCTGGTTTGGCGGCAGTCCGGGCGTCTGGACCACGTGCATGCTGTTCTTCCAGCTGCTGCTGCTCGGCGGTTACGTGTACGCGCATCTGGTCAGCCGGCGCCTGCCGCCGCGCACCCAGGCGGCGGTGCATCTGGTCCTGCTGGTTGTCGCCCTGGCGATGCTGCCGATCACGCCCGCCGATTCCTGGAAACCGACCGCGGGCGGCGAACCGACCTGGCAAATCCTCGTGTTGCTCACCGCCAGCCTGGGGTTGCCGTACCTGGTGCTGGCAACGACCGGCCCGTTGATGCAGGACTGGTTCCGGCGCACGGCGCCCGGCGCCTCCCCCTATCGCCTTTACGCGCTCTCGAATGTCGGCTCCCTGCTGGCGTTGGTCAGCTACCCCTTCTATTTCGAAACCAGCTTCACCCGGCAGGAGCAGGCGCGGCTCTGGTCGTGGGGGTTGGTGGTCTACGCGATCTGCGGCGGTTTCTGCGCCTGGCGGGTCTGGCGGCACTCCCGCCCGGTGGCGTCTCCGGAGGAGGCCCCGGAACCCGGGGCGACGCCGCCCTCCCGGACGCACTGGCTGTTGTGGCTGCTGCTGCCCGCGGTCGCCTCGATCCTCCTGCTGGCCGTCACCAACAAGATGTGCCAGGACGTGGCGGTCATCCCGTTTCTCTGGGTGGTGCCGCTGGCGCTGTACCTCGTGACCTTCATCATCAGTTTCGACAGCCCGCGCTGGTATTCGAGGTTCTATTACATCCTGGTCCTGGCCGGCGCGCTGGTGGCCGCGTGTTACGCGCTGTTCGAGGGGGCCGACCTGGACATCGTCTGGCAGGTGGCGATCTACTCGGCGATGCTGTTCGCGGGTTGCATGGTCTGCCACGGCGAACTGTACCGGCTGCGGCCGCATCCGCGGCACCTCACGGCGTTCTACCTGATGATCGCCGCCGGCGGCGCGGCGGGCGGGTTGTTTGTCGCCCTCGTCGCCCCGGCGATTTTCGACAATTTCTACGAACTGCACCTCGCCCTCGGCTTGATCGTGGTGCTGCTGCTGGCGATTGCGCTGCGCGATCCCGCGGGGCTGACGCCGCTGCAATGGCGCTGGCTCGCGGTCCTCCTCGGGCTGGCCGCGATCTACGGGGCCCAGCAGGCGATGGCGTCCTGGGAAGTGTGGCTGCGGCCCGGCGGCTGGCCGGGGGCCGCCACCCGGGGCGGGATGGCGCGCTGGCACTGGGCGGTCTGGCTGCTGGCGGCGCTGGGCGGGGGCGCCCTGCTGTGGCGCGAGTGGCGGCGCGGACGGCCGTTCAACTGGCACCTCGCCACCTGCGGCCTGATCGGACTGGGGCTGATCGGGCTGGTCGGCGCCCTCGGCGTGCAGATCCGCAATTCCGTGCGGGGCGCGGTCCTGAGCGCGCGCAACTTCTACGGGGTGCTGTCGGTGTTCGAATACGAAAGGGGCAATCCGGATCTGCACTATCTCCTGCTGCAGCACGGCCGGATCACCCACGGCCTGCAGTTCGCGGAGCCCGCGCGCGCGTCGATGATCACGTCTTACTTTGGCCCGACGTCGGGGCTGGGCCTGGCGCTGCGCCAGTTCCCGCGGCAGGAGGGCCAGCGGGTCGGTTTGCTCGGGCTGGGCGTGGGCACCGTCGCCGGCTACGGCAAACCGGGCGACACCTACCGGATCTACGAGATCAACCCGCAGGTGACGGCCATCGCCCGGTCGCCCTTCAGCTACCTCGCGCGCAGCCAGGCGAAGATCGAAATCGTGATGGGCGATGCCCGGCTCTCGATGGAGAACGAACCGCCCCAGCATTTCGATTTCCTCATCATGGATGCGTTCAGCAGCGACGCGGTGCCGGTGCACCTGCTGACCAAGGAGGCCTTCGAGATCTACCGGCGGCACCTGAAGCCCGACGGCGCCATCCTGGTGAACATCTCCAACCGTTATCTGAATCTGCGGCCGGTGGTCGAAAACGCCGCGCGGCAGTTCGGCTTCCAAGCGTATAACATCGACAGCAACGACGGCGGCAGCGACGAGGAGGAAGGCGGCTGGTGGTTCTATGCCGCGTCGTGGATGGTCCTGAGCAAGAACCGCGAATTCATGAACCGCGACCCTCTGCGCCTGGCGGCGTCGCCGCCGGAGCCGCCGCGCCACGACATCCCGTTGTGGACCGACGACTACACGAGCATGTTCAAGATCCTGAAGTAGGGCGGCGCTCGGCGGCAGCGGTCATCCGGCAGGGATGGGGCGCGGGAAATCGATCAACGGTGCGGCGACGAAGCGCTGGGGTGCGATCGACGCGCGCCGTGGAACCGGGGCTTCGGGGACGGGCGCGGAGTCTCGGTTGACGACGCCTTCGTCAGCGACGCTGGTCCTGGCAGGCGCGGCGGCAGGAGCCGTGGAGGAACACGGGAGCAGCAGCGAAAACACGGTGGCCCGCCGGGTGGAACCGAAGGCGACCGATCCGCCCATCCGCTCCATGCACGTCCGGGCAACATGCAGGCCGAAGCCCATGCCGCCCTGCGGGTGCTTCTTCCCCGGTTCGAAGAGCCGGGCGGCGATCGCATCCGGAATCCGGGGGCCGCGATTCAGGACGTGAATCCAACGGCGGTCGCCCCGGCCCCCGATCACGAGCTCGACAGTGCTCGTGCGCGGGCTGTACCGGAGCGCGTTGCGCACGAGATTGCCGAGGGCGTGGCGCAGCAGCACGGGGCAAAACGCCAGCCGCCCATTCCGGCACCTCGTGGTCAGGCGGACGCGGCCAACCGCGTCGGCTCCGGCAAAGACGGGGTCGGTGGCGATTTCCTGGACAAAGGAGGGGAGGTCTTCCTCGGTGAAGAGGGGAGGAGTGACGGTCTCGTCGAACAGCACCTGCCAGCTGCGGATCATCGCGGTCATGGCCTGGGCGCCGCCCCGCAGCCGCAGCATCGCCAGCTCATACGTCGACGAGTGCGGTTCCGACATCCGCAGCAGGTCCACGGCGCCGGAGACGGCACCCACCGCGTTGGCCAGCTCATGAATGATCATCCCATTGACGATGCCGTTTTGAGGCAACGCGGGCTGGTTGGCCTCCAGCGCCTCGAATTGGGCGCCGGCTACGGGAGTGACCTGGTTATTCATGGGAGGTAGTTCAACGCTGGGGACGATTGGCCGGGACCTGGCGATCACCAGAAGAAGAAGTCGGCCTCGGGGTTGAGGTACTCGAGGGTGGGCATCGCGACGGCGCAGCGCCAAACGGTGGTCCAACGCGACCACGGTCCGGGCACTTCGCCGTTAAAAACGACCCGCCAGCGGGGAGCCGGGCGGTCCGCGCGACGGGCGAGGCGTTCGCGAAAACGGGCATCACCCAATTCAGTGGAGAAATGCAGGGCGCGCCGTTCGAGGAAGTTCGCCGCCTGGACGACCGCGCCCTTGGCCCGGTACGCGGTGATGACGAATTCGGCGCGGGCGAGTTCCACGGCCGCCCGTTCCGCGGCGTGGGCCACCGTGGGGCCGGCGGCATGCCCAAACGAGACTCCGGCGCGCGTGCGCCGGACCAGGATGACCGCCTCGCCGGGGCCCGCGTTGTGGCGGATGCGCACGAGGTCGATCCCGGGGTGGAAGTCGGACTGGACGTCCGCGTCGAAGCGACCGTCCCACCAGGAAATCACGGCGTAGCGTTCGAGCGCCTCGAACCGCGCCCGGCAGGCGGCCTGCCTCCGGAAAAACCCGGGATACGCGGCCATACCGTTGGAGCTTTGGTCGACGTCAAACCCGTACCGGGCCGCTTCCTCGCTGTCGTGCGTGGCGAGAAAGGCCCAGCGTTCGAGCGCCTCGGAGATCGCCATGTGGCAGGCGACCGCCGGGGAGTCGGCCGAGCCCGTGCCGTCCGACTGGCCGTAGATCGCGTGCGGCAGCTTGCCGGCGGACAGTTCCGGGCGCAGGTAGGCGTTGGCCTGCTGGCGGGGCTGCCCGAGGATGGTGCAGGCCGAGGTGGTGATCCGTGCAATCGGACCACCGTCCTCGGCAAACACGCTGCGATAGCGCACGGAGGCCAGGGAGGGGAGCATGGGGGTGGAAGTGCCGAGCGAACTGCGAATCAGCCTGCAGGCATCACCCGCAATCGTCTGATGCCTGCCCCCTTGCCCCAACCCGGTCGGGGCGGTGGGGGCGGATGCGCCCCGTTGAAGATCTTGTGACGCATCCGGGCTGGACGCCCATCACGGTGCCGGTCACCGCCGGCCAACGCTGCACGGGAAGCAGGGCAGATCGGGCAGTTCACTGCTGTCGAAGGTGGAAACCACCCGGGCTTTTTGCGACACGGGGTCGAGCTTGGTGGCAACCTGGTTGAGGCCGGCGGCGAGGGAAAGCGTGGCAAGCACGCTGCAGAACAGGGTCGTTAGTTGGACGAGGGATTTCATGGCACGCACAGTATCGCATTGCCTGCCGCGGTTTCCGGATCGGAAATGTCACCCCTTTTGGGATGAACTTTTTCCCCCAGATTAGGGTGGTTTTTGGGCTTGCATTCCTCGCGGGTCCTGTTCTCGCCGCGGGCTTCGGTCCCCTGATCACCAGCCTTCCGCTGCCGGAAGCGCTGCGCGGGCGCCCGATCTGGCACGCCGTGCAATTGCCGGAGGGGGAGCTGGCGGTGGGGTTCGAGGGCGGTCTGGCGCTGGGCTTTCCCGGCGGCGCCTGGCGCACCGTGCCGGCGCCCGACGGACAGACCGTCAAGGTCGTCGCGGCGGGCCACGGCCGATTACTCGTCGCCGGCTTGGGTTTTTGCGGCTTCCTCGAAGGCGCCGCTCTCTCCCGGATCCAAGGGCTCGACGGCGAATACATCGGCGCAGCCAGCGTGCCCGACGGCTGGCTGGTCGCCGGCAGCGACGGCGTCTGGCTGGTCTCCCCCGTCGGAACCGTCCGCAACGTGGCGCGCCCGCGACTGGAATTTACCGGGACCCAGTCGCGGTTGGTACGCCTGGGAGGAGAGTACGTCGTCAGCGCCCGAGGGGAGCGCCCTCGCCTCTGGCGGGGCGGGCGACTGGTCGACGATCCGCAACTCGGCGGGTTTGGCGAAGCGTACCTGCATTCGGCCGATGGCGAGGTGTGCCTGTCGACGCTCGGAATCACGGATCGCCGTGGCCGGCTCGTGCCGGCCGACCAAGCCAAAGAGGCCGCCCTTCGCGCCGGCGGCATCGTCGGGGTGGTCGACGATGGGCCGCTGATTCTGATCGCTTCATTCAACGGAGGCGTGGCGGCCGTCGAACGCGACACCGGCCGGGAGCGATGGACGTGGCGGGAGGGCGGCGACATCTTTGGACTGACACGAACCAGGGATGGGCTGCTCGTCGCGACCGCCACAGGAGTCTATTCGATGGCTGATCCTTCGACCGTGGGTTTCTTCCCTTTCAGGAATGTCCTGCTGTTCGAACTAATCGCGGGCGGCGGCTCCGAGGTCACGGCGATCACGGGTTCAGGCCGCTTTCGCGTGGCGGATTCCGAGGCGGTGAACCTGGCGGAGTCCTGGCCCCGGCAAGGCGAAGTCGTGGTCGAGGACCGGGACCTGCGTTTCGGATCAGCGGTGACCACGTTGCGCAACCGGTTTGTCACCGGTCTCGCGGTGCAATCCGACACCGTGGGGGTCACGCTGAGCCACGAGCTGGTGCTGCTGGCGCGGACGGGGCAGTCGACCATTGTGCCCCTCGAAGGGATCGTCGGCTCCGTTGGCACCGACGGGCGGAACTTCTATGCGGCGACGGCGATGCGGGGGGTCCACGTCGTGTCGCCCGACGGCCGCGTGCTCGGGGCCATCGGCAGCGGGCGGGCCAGCGTGAGCGAAGTCGCGCCGGGCCGGGCGGTGCTGCTCTTTGGCGACGGGGCGATTCGAAACACCGCGGGGCAGTTACTGGGCCGCGTGCCGGACGGCATTCCCCGCGACACCGCGCTGGTGGCAGGAGAGCTCGCGGTGCTGGTGACGCGGCCAGATCGCGATCCCGTGATTGGTTTGGTGGCGAAGCGCGGCTGGCAACCGCTCGAGCTACCGGGGCTGGCGGAAGTCGGGGCCGAACACTTGGCGGCGGCCGAGTCACACCTGTTCGTGGCCGGTCCGCGCGGCATCGTGCGGTACCGGTTGCCGGTGAAGCCGGCGGAACCGCCCCGGGCAGCCTGGAAGTGGTCAGCGCCCGAGGCTGGTCGCGAGATCCTCCTCCGGGAAGCGGATCACGGCCTGGTGTACGTGACGGCGGCACCCGGGGAACTGGCTCCGGCGCCGGTCTCGCGTTTCCGCGTCCGGCAGGATGGTGGCGCGTGGACCGACTTGCCGCGGGGCGCGGCGCATGCGCTGGCGGTGGCGCCCGGGCGCACCCGGGTGTCGCTGCAGGCCGAACGCAACGGCCTTCTCACCGAAACGGCATTGACGATGGTGCGCCCGCGACCCTGGTGGCAAAGCGCCTGGGTCTGGCCGCTGTATGCGTTGGCGCTCGCCGCCGCGATTGTCGGATTGGCGCGGTGGCGGACGCGGCGGCTCGAACGCCTGAACCGCGACCTCGAGGCGCGCGTGGCCGAGCGAACGATCGAATGGCGCAAGGCGAACGCGGTGAAGGAGGAATTCCTCGCGAGCATCAGCCATGAGATCCGCAATCCGCTCAACGGGGTGGTGGGCATCTGCGCCATCCTGGCCGATCGCAAGGTCGGGCCCCAGGAACGCTTGCTGGTGCGCACGCTCGGCGGTTGTGCCGACCAGTTGCGTTCGATGCTGGACGACATTCTGGATTTCTCCCGGCTCGAGCGGGAGGCCCCGACGCTGGCCAATGCGGATTTTGAGTTGGTGGCCTTGGTCGAGGAATGCGCCCGGGTGATGGACCCCGAGCTCTCGGCGTGCGCCCTGCTCCTGCCGGAGGAACCCTGCTGGCTGCACGGCGACTCCGGGAAACTGCGCCAGCTCGCCTGCAACCTGATCTCGAATGCGCTGAAATACGGCGAACCGCGCGAAGCCGGTGTGGAGGTGAAGCTGACGCGGGCGGACGGCGGGCGGGTGCGGGTGCGGCTGGCAGTGCGCAACACGGGCCCGACCATACCCGCAGAGGAGATTCCCCGTTTGTTCGAGTCGTTTCACCGCGGCAGCGGCACCCAAGGGATTCCGGGGTCCGGCCTCGGCCTGGCCGTCTGCCGCAGGCTGGCGAACGCCTTGGGCGGGCACCTCACGGCAGCCAGTGCCGATGGGGTCACTGAATTCGCTCTTGAAGTGGTGTTGCCCAGCGCGCAACCGGTCGTGCGTGCGGCGCTGGCGCCGGCGGCGGTCTCCCGCGCCCTCGCCGTGGAGGACGAGGAATACAACCGGATGGCGCTCGGCCATGTCTTGCGCGCCCTGGGCTATGCGGTCGATTGGGCGGAAAGCGGCCAGGCGGCGCTGCGGCTGGCGGCGGCCAACCCGTACGATCTCGTGCTGACCGACTGGCGCCTGGGCGACATGGAAGGCGGCGAGTTGTGCCGGCGCCTGCTGGAGATCATGCCCGAACCGCGGCCGCCGGTGGTCGCGGTGACGGCCTATTCCAGTGACGAGAAGCTCGCCGAAGCCCGCGCGGTGGGCATGGCAGGGTTTGTCACCAAGCCGGTCACGCGGGAGAAACTCGAGGGAGTCATCCGGGAGCTGTCCGGCGCCCGCCAGCCGCGGCGTTCGCT